>OFRO01000270.1_pt1 | contig 19684 bp, 16 predicted proteins | sample 1543091 | NCBI WGS metagenome assembly OFRO01 (sample SAMN07774217, study PRJEB24372) | wastewater metagenome | isolation source: Exp Tend NO 10WW | collected 2016-02
CCCCGCCAACAAGGACGGGGGGCCAGGGAGGTTCCCTGGGCTTTCTTTGGGGGACAGGATATTAGGCGCGCCGGCGCCTCTTGGTGACGCGGCGGTGCTGAACAGCCCCTGCCCAGATAGCGAAGCCACCAACCATCATGGCAATGAAGCCGATGTACCACTGGCTTGCGATGATGCCCAGCAGCACCACCACCCCCTCAACTACGTAGAGGATAGCCTCACTCCTTGATAGTGCCGCCGCAAACGTTGCCGGATCCGCAAGTGGACTCACTTGTATTTCACCTCCTCAATCGATAGTGCACCCTTACTTCATACTTATACCAGATATAATGACCTATGTCATTTTTTCAAGTGATCTATAATAGTGATATGAAACTTATCATTGCGCTTGGTAACCCAGAGAAACGCTATGACAAAACCCGTCATAATATTGGGTTTTTTATTGCCGACCATCTTGTTGGGCAATGGCATGCTAGCTGGCAAAAACAGAAGAAATTTCATGCAATCACAGCAGAGTATGTAGCCCTTAGTGGTCAGCATGTCATCATCGCAAAACCCACGACCTACTATAATTTGGTTGGCGAGTCGGCGCGTGCTATCAGCGATTTTTATAAAATCGCGCCCGAAGACACCTTGATTATCCACGACGACCTTGCGCTACCCCTTGGCACCGTAAGAACGCGGGTTGGCGGCAGTAGTGGCGGCAACAACGGTCTCAAATCCCTCACCAGTCACCTTGGTGAAACAACGTGCCGGCTTCGCATTGGTGTATGGGATGACCCCCATGAGGGTCGAGAGGCAACCGATGTTGTGCTGGGCAAGCTCTCCGCGGCAGAGCAACAGCAGTTAGCAGCGCTGCTCCCAAAAGTTACATCACTTATCGACGCGTTCCTTGCTGGTGACTTTGCAGTAACTACACACCGAGAAGTTTAATGATAGCGGCAACAAACACGAGCGCCATAACCAATACAAGTGCCTGAAGCGTCCCCACGCGCCGGGGTTGCTCGTGAATATCAGGGATAATGTCGCTCGCTGCCACATAGATGAAGAAACCACTGGTGAGCGCGAGTAGTTCGGCTTCGGGTAATTTGACTGCCGACCCAAGGAGGTATACGGCAGTAGCCGCAAGCAGCGTGCCAACTGCGGTCATGATGTTCGCGAGCAATACCTTGCGATCATGCCACCCGCGCGATAGAAGGATACCAAACGTTCCTAACTCCTTAGGGATCTCGTGGGCGCTCACTGCGAGTGTCGTAACGAATCCGCTCACGGGATTAACCACAAATGCTGCTCCAATCGCAATACCGTCGATAATGTTATGAACGAGATCTCCTGTCATCACAAGGACGTTTTGAGAGTTATTTTTTACCCCTAATTTATGCTCATGATGGTGGTGAAACCACGTCGAGCTTCGTTCGAGTAAGAAGAATATGATGAAACCAATAAGCACCCACACGAGCAATTCTCTTGGTTGACCCATCTCAAAACTCTCGGGCAATAGATCAAAAAATGCTGCCGCCAACAGTGCACCTGCACCAAATGGCAACGCATACGTAATAGCGCGTGTTCTCCGTTTTTTTGTCAAAAAAAGTAAAGCGCCACCGATCAGCGAGAGAGCGCTGCCTACTATAATTGCAAGCACCATCAGAGCAAAAGAATTCATAGAGGTATTTTAACACAACCAAAAAGGCGCTAGGTAAGGGTGGGCATCACCTAGCGCCATTTCAGCCTTCATCCCACCCTGAATATCGGGTATTAGCGTGACCCACCTCACAAATACGAGGTCCGCCGGATAAAGGCGTTAGTATACGCACCAGGCTTTCTAAACGGTGTTACAGTGGAGGGTAGAATACTATAACACACCTTGTGCGTACCCTAACATAAGTTAGAATAGGGGGTATAAGGTGCGGTTGATTGTTCTCGCAGAATCAATCAATCATAGCCATATTATCACACACTTGACATTATGTCAACACTTTTCATAACAAATCATGCTTAAAATCAATGTATTATCACCCCAGGAACATCCTTACCTCAAGATACTAAGTAGTATTGCAAAATGTCCTGATACATTGCATTTTGTCGGAACACTTCCCGCGGAGCGCCAAGTGACATTGGCGGTGGTCGGCACCCGTAAGCCCACCACCTATGGAAAAGAGGTGACGTCGCGGATCGTCGCTGAACTGGCGCAAAAAGGAGTGGTGATCGTCAGCGGCCTCGCTCTCGGGATTGACGCCATCGCTCACAGTGCCGCACTCGAAGCGCACGGTACTACGATCGCGGTGCTAGCGAACGCACTCCCCACGATTCGTCCTCTTACAAACCGCTCTCTGGGCGAGCGTATTATCGCTCAGGGAGGTGCTATCATCGCCGAGCACGCGACAGATGAAAAGTTCGGCCCATGGAGCTTTCTCGAGCGCAACCGGCTAGTGGCAGGTATCAGCGATGCCGTATTGATCACTGAAGCCAGTGCAAAAAGCGGTACGCTCAATACGGCGATGCATGCCCTTGAGCAGGGCAAAGACGTATTTGTTGTCCCGGGCAATATTACCAGTCCTTTGAGTGCCGGCTGCAATGTGCTTATCAAACAAGGAGCCCACCCCGTAACCTGCTCAGACGATATTCTTGAGATCCTCGCGCCCGAACTCCTCTCGGCACCAGCACATCAGATACTGACGTATAACCCCACCGAACGGTTGATCATCGAGCAATTACAGAAGGGCATTCGTGACGGCGAACTTATTCAGCGCCAGACGGGCCTCGACGCCGCAACACTCTCAACCAGTCTAAGTATGCTTGAAGTAAACGGCACCATCCGATCGCTCGGCGCAAATCAGTGGACAGTACTTTGACTTGCAATCTTAGCACGAGACGCGTACTATACGGTCTTGGATTTGGCCCAGACGCCATCCTTCATATATAGTAGGTCATACACATGAGCAAACACCTCGTTATCGTTGAGTCGCCTGCAAAGGCAAAAACTATCGAAAAATACCTTGGGAAAGACTTCAAGGTTCTTAGCTCTATCGGGCATATTCGTAGCATCGCCAAGAAAACAAAGGATGGTACACCGCCTATCGATGTCGAAAACGGCTTTGCTACTACCTACGAAATAGACCCCGAAAAGAAAAAGACAATCACCGAACTAAAAAAAGCCGTCAAAGCAGCCGAGACGGTCTGGCTTGCAACCGATGAAGACCGAGAAGGCGAAGCTATCGCGTGGCACCTCTGTGAAGTCCTCAAGCTCAATCCCGCGACGACAAACCGTATTGTGTTTCATGAAATTACCAAATCCGCTATCGAAGAGGCGGTTGCCCACCCACGCACTGTTGACATGAAACTTGTCGAGGCACAGCAAGCGCGGCAGATTCTCGACCGCATCGTCGGGTTTGAGCTCAGTCCCGTCGTCTGGCAAAAAGTGCCTGGTGGCAAGAGTGCCGGAAGGGTACAAAGCCCCGCCGTTCGTCTGCTTGTCGAGCGTGAGCGTGAGATTCGTGCCTTTGAGAGTACGTCACAATTCAAGGTCATCGCTATTTTTACCCACAACGGTCATGAGTTCAAGGCTGAGCTTCGACAGCGTTTTGATACCGAGGAGACTGCCCGAGCATTCCTCGAAAGTGTCAAAACTGCCCAGTATACGGTAAGTGATATTTCGACAAGTCCCTCCACGCGCAATCCTGCAGCACCATTTACGACCAGCACCTTGCAACAGGAAGCAAACAGTAAGCTTGGTTTCAGTAGTCGCACCACCATGTCGACTGCACAAAAGCTCTACCAAGAAGGTAAGATCACCTATATGCGTACTGACAGCGTCAATCTCTCGACACAGGCCATCTCGGCTGCTGCCGACTACATCAAGCGTCTTTACGGGGTGGAGTATAGCCATGTACGCAAATTTACCACCAAATCTGCGGGGGCGCAGGAGGCCCATGAGGCAATTCGTCCTACCGACATTAGTCGTGAATCAGTCAGTGGTAGCGACTACGACCAAAAACTGTATGACCTCATTCGCCGCCGCACCCTTGCAAGTCAGATGGCAGCAGCAACACTGGAAAACACTACTATCACAATTGACATAGTGAACGCCGCATCACTTCCCAATGTAGCGCCTCGACAGCTCGTGTTTGAAGCGAAAGGTCAAGTCGTTATCTTTGATGGTTTCCTGCGCGTTTATGGCGGTGGCAAGGGAGACACGCTGCTGCCCGCCCTGTCCACCAAGGATTCACTTGCCGTCTACAGCCTTGAAGCACGTCAGGTCTTCGCACGACCACCCGCCCGCTACACCGAGGGTATGCTCGTCAAAAAGCTTGAGGAGCTCGGTATCGGCCGACCAAGTACCTACGCGACGATCATCAATACTGTTCAAGCCCGTGGCTATGCTGAGAAAGGTGAGTCCGAAGGTATACCGCGTGATCTCATCGTACTCCAGCTTATCGACGATACGGTTCATCGCGAAATTGAGCAAGAAAAAACCGGTTCCAACAGAGGTAAATTAGTACCAACGCCCGCCGGTGAGCTCATCAGCGACTTCCTTGGCAAACACTTCAATCAAGTGATCGACTATGGCTTTACCGCTAGTGTTGAAGAGCACTTCGACGATATCGCTGGAAACAAGCTACCGCGAAATACAATGCTGCAAGAGTTTTATACCCCCTTTCATCAGCTCATTGAGAAATCGGGTGATATCGATCGCAGCAGTGTGGGGCATAGTAAAGAGATTGGTCTTGATCCCAAAACTAATCAGCCTATTATCGCTCGTTTTGGCCGCTACGGTCCAATGCTCCAGCTCGGTAACACCGAGGAAGGAAATAAACCTCAGTTTGCGCCGTTGCCAAAAGGTACGAGTATTGATTCGGTGACGCTTGAGCAAGCGCTTGAAGCCTTTACCTTACCACGGCTCGTCGGTCAGACAGAAGATGGTCAAGACATCAAGGCAAACGTCGGCCGCTTTGGCCCCTATATCCAAGTTGGCAAGCTGTTTGTCTCGATCAAGGACCGCGATCCTCGTACTATCTCGCTCGCCGATGCCCGCGAACTCTACTCTGTTAAATTGAGAGCAGAAGCCGAAAAAACCATTGCCGACTTTGGCACGATAAAAATTCTCAACGGCCGCTTTGGCCCCTATATCACCGATGGCAAAAAAAATGCCAAGATACCAAAAGATACTGACCCCAAGACCATCAAAGAATCAGAAGCAAAACAGCTCTTAGAGTCAGCGCCAGCAAAAGGCAAAGCACGCCGCATCCTACGACGCAAAAAGGCATAACTACCTCTATCAGATATTGACTTTTATACCGTTATTTGATATAATTACGTACGAACTTGAGTCTCTTCGACTCCTGTCAGCTCCTCTCGAGAAAGGCATCTGAGATGAACAGCATCCCGTTCGAGATCTACATCAGCGGCCTGATGGTCGGCCTGCTCCTCTGGCTCATCGTCAGAGCCGTCTTCAGGTACGAGCTCCTACGGGGGACCCGGTTCCCCGTCGGAGTCGCCGGCTGGACGCTGGGTGGGTGGCTTGGAGGTGAGCTATTCCACCACCAGCACCAACTCGCCGGTGACTTCTGGTGGGCCCTCGGCGCCTGTAGCGCCTTTTGGCTGCTCAACAGGAACAGCCACCCTCTCAGGCCCCCGAACAACATCGAGGTGTGAGCTTAGCCCGCACCAGAGAGAGCCCGTCCCAAGCCGTCACCCCGGCTTCGGTCCACCGCTCCTCTGGGGCGGGCTCTCTTCGTAAAAGGCACCATAGGTGGTGTAATATTTGCGACGTTTTTCATTGGCAATTATAGTAGTATAACAGGAGTGAGTGTTGACAGTATTGAAGATGATGGTTAGCCTCACCATCATTTGTTGATATAAAAAGTCTCAAAAAAGTATTTACCATAAGCGTCGACATTGTGCTATAATAATGCCATAGAGAATTTGGGGTTTGACATTTTGGAAATATTGTTCTATAATCAAAACCAAGATTCAATAGTAAACATAATTTCCAGAGGTGAGGCAGAGAGGAATGGAGATACAAGTAATGAGTGAACCTGCACAGCAAAATACTGCAGCAACTCTGAAGAAGGCCATTGAAGATATCTTGCGTGTCATCGAGCAGGAGCGCGAACGTGAGATTATTACCCGACGCTTTGGACTTTTTGAGCGACGCGAAACGTTGGAACAAATCGGCGAGTTACTCGGTATCACTCGTGAGCGCGTCCGTCAGCTCGAAAAAGCCATCCTCATCCGTCTCAAAATCGCCGCCGACGAAGGGAAGATACCAGCCATCCACGACGTAGAGCGACTCATTATTCGCGATCTTAGCGAAAATGGCCGCGTCGCTCGTGTGCAAGACCTCGCCGCGCGCCTCGTCACCACCACTCCTTCGGCTCAAACCAAAGCGCATGTCGCATTCATCGGTGAGTTATCACCAAAGCTAATAGTTATCAACGAAAACGACAATTACTATCTGGGCGTTGGTATCGCAGAGTATGGCGACGAAAAGAAAGTACGCGCTTCGGTGGACGACATCGTCAAAACTATCAAGAAACACGGCGAACCAGTTGGTATCGAGCAGCTCCACGATATGCTCAGCTACGAAAACCCAAACCAAGTTCGTGCGCTCGCAAGCCTCAGTAAGCTCCTCGCAAGCCTCAAGGACGTATGGGGTCTCGTCAAATGGCCTACCGTCAATCCAAAAAATATCCGCGACAAGATCTACGTTATCCTCGCTGATGGTGGTAAACCACTCCATTTCAGCGACATCGCAAAAACGATCAAGCAGAGTGATTTCAAACGCAAAGATGTGACCACACAGGCCATCCACAATGAGCTTATCAAAGACAAGCGCTTTGTCCTCATCGGCCGCGGTATCTACGCCCTCGATGAATGGGGCTATAGCAAGGGTACCGTGAGCGATATCATCACCAAGGTGCTCAAAAAAGCGGGGGAGCCCCTCCACCGCGACGAAATTGTCAAACGCGTGCTCAAAAGCCGACAGGTCAAAGAGACGACCATCCTCCTCAATCTCCAGAGCAAATCGGAGTTCAAGCGTGTCGCTAAAGCCACATACACTCTCGCTGAAAAATAAGTAGACTACTGCTGGTTCAAACCAAAACCCGCCCCAACACGCATGGCGGGTTTTGTCATTATCTGATCATGCTTACTCTTGCAAAATTAACAGAGGTATGATATAATGAGAAGCACTAAGTTATGGCATTTATCACGTGGTTTGTCTCTCTGTTGCTTCAATGGTACGTCTGGGTACCTATTGTTGTCATCCTTATCTACCTGACATGGCGCAATTATCAACGCATCGATATGGTAAGAGATGTCGAGAGTGTCCTCCTGGCGCTTGAGATTCCAAAGGCGAATGACAAGAGTGAGCTTGCCGCCGAGCAGATGTTTGCCAGCCTGCACGGTATCCTGCGCGACGCCAAAGAGCTACGTGCAAATGGGGGGTACCAAGAACACCTCAGTTTTGAAATTGCCTCGGTCGCCGGAAGAATCCGTTTTTATGTATGGGTTCCCAAGACATTACAGAGCTTCGTCGAGGGCCAAGTCTATTCCCAGTACCCTCAGGTTCAAATTCACACTGCTGATGAAGATTACGTCTCGCATGAGCGCCAACATAGCGTTGTCTATACTTCCGAAATTACCCTCACAGACCGAGAATTTCTCCCCATCAAGACCTTCCAAAGTTTTGAGGTTGACCCGCTCGCTGGCATCACAGGGACACTCGCCAAGCTAGAAGATACTGACGAAGAGATTTGGATTCAAATGTTAGTACGACCTATCGCCGATGAGTGGCACAAGGCCTCAGAATCCTGGGTGCGAAGTGTCAAAAACGGCACAGCAGCGTTTTTCAATGGCGACTTCAACCTCAAATGGTTTGCCGGCCTCTTTATGGCTCTCTGGCAGCCACCCGAACAAGGAACGAGCGGCGCTACTGTTAAGGAGGTATCCGAGCGCGACAAGACTCGCATTGCTGAGGCCGAAAAAAAGGCGACAAAATTGGGTTATCAAACCAAAATCCGCGTTGCCTATCTAGGGGAGAGTACAGCAAATGCCAAACTCCGTATGCAGGCCATCGTAGGAACCTTCAAACAGTTTAATAGTACAAACCTCAATGGCTTCAAGATGACAACCGATAGTTTCAAAAAAGAAGATCTTGCCAAATATAAGTCTCGCCTCTTTGCCGATAGGGGATATATCCTCAATATCGAAGAGGTGGCCTCGGTATTCCACCTGCCACACACCAATGTCGAAACACCCAATATTGTTTGGGCGAGCAGCAAAACAGCCGAACCGCCAGCAAAACTACCGGTTATCACTGGTGATATGGCGATCGATGAGAATATTTCTGCTTTTGGCCTGACCAATTTCCGCGGTATCAATCACCAATTCGGCATGCTTCGCTATGACCGTAGCCGCCACGTCTACATCATTGGACAGACTGGAGCAGGGAAGTCCGGTACGCTCGAGCTGTTTGCGCTGAGTGACATCTTTCACAATCAAGGCTACGCCATCATTGATCCCCACGGCGACTTTGCCGTAGACAACATGCGCTTTATACAAGGGAGCCGTCTGCAAGACGTCGTCTACTTCAACCCGGCCGACACAGCATTTCCTCTCGGATTTAACCCGCTCGAAGTTACAAACCCCAACCAAAAAACAAATATCAGTTCAGAGGTTATCGGTGTCCTCAAGCGCATGTTTGGCGAATCCTGGGGACCTCGCCTCGAGTATATTCTCCGCTATACAATTTTGGCACTCCTTGACCGACCCGAGACAACTATGCTCGATATCACACGCATGCTCACCGACAAAAAGTTCCGCAAGGAAACACTAGGGTACTGTACCGATACAGTAGTGCTTCAGTTTTGGAATGTCGAGTTTGCCAGCTGGACAGATAAGTTTCAGGCCGAAGCAATCGCTCCTGTACTCAATAAGGTAGGCGCCTTTACCGCCAACCCCATTATCCGCAACATTATCGGCCAGCCAAAGAGTACGTTCAATATTCGGAAGATTATGGATGAGGGCAAAATCCTGATTGTCAATCTATCAAAAGGATTGATCGGCGAAGATAATGCCTCAATTCTCGGAGCCTTTCTGGTGACAAAGATTCAGCTCGCGGCCATGAGCCGCAGCGATATTCCCAATGTCGAGGATCGCCGGCCGTTTTATCTGTACGTTGACGAGTTTCAAAACTTCGCGACTGATTCGTTTGCTACTATTTTGTCTGAGGCACGCAAATATGGGCTTAACCTCACCGTCGCCAATCAATACATCTCTCAGATGAGCGAAGAGGTACGTAACGCTGTCTTCGGCAACGTTGGCACGATGATCAGCTTCCGCGTGAGTCCCGACGATTCTCCTATTTTAGCCAAGCAATTTGAGCCGCAATTTGAGCCGCAGGACCTCTTACAAATGCACAATCGGCATTTTATTATCAACATGGTGATCAATGGCGAGAAGGCACCAGCGTTTAGTGCTACTACATTAAACCTGCCCATACCGCAAGAAGACAATACTGGCCGCATCATCGAGTATACCCGCATGCATTATAGCCGAACCCGAGAAGATATCCAGCACGAAATCGACGAACGCATTATGCCTTCAGACCCAAACAAAAAGCCCCCTCAGGCGCCCACTCCAGCAAATACACCCCCAGTGAGCGTTGAGCGTCTCTGGCCGATAAATGCTCATACTCAAACTGTTACTCCAGATTCGCTCAACACATCGCTTATCCAACAGCAGGGAAGAGTAGCATCAAGCCCCCTCCCGACCGCAGCTGTCGCATCGCCCCCCCTGCCGGTGGTTGATGACGAAAACCAAGGACAGGCAAAGAAAAGGCGCAGTCGTAGCCGGAAACGTAAACCGACTTCAGATTCGCCCATTTCTGTCGAGCGCGAGCAGGGGACACCCCCTAGCCGACCGGCAGCAAAACCAGAATCGTCACCGCGCGATCCTACCTTCCTCTCACTTCGCTAATCAATTAGTCAAATCCCTATCGGTGTGGCAGCCCGGATTAGGCACCGCCAGGATATATGGTGCTGAACTTAGTCCGTTCCGGGCCATTTCTATGGTAACAAACTTCCCGCATACTTGCTAGTAATCAAAAAAAATGAAACGGAACAAAAATAGAACATTTCTATCTGAGTAGCAACGCCCAGATTCGCTTTTACCGATAGTGTCTAAATGGGCCGGATATATCAACGGAAGCCAACGGTACCAAGTGACAGACCGAGGTCTGGAGGGGGGATCAAACGTAAAGTAGGAGATAGCCCAAAGAAAAATATCGGACGTTTTGGGCGAGAAGGTAAACGTAACAATAACACTCACATACTGACTTAACGTCGCACAATATACCTTTTACGACATTAAATATATAGAACAAAGATGAATCAGCATACGTCTAGATGGAGTGCCAATTATACTCCTGGAGCCCCATTGAAGAAGGGGACTTTGTCTTGTTAACTTCAGTATCACCCGCATAATGCACATGTAACTTCACACTGCAGTTCATCCATATATTGTGCCATAAGTTACTCCCACTCAACCATGTCTCATGATGTAGTTTTCCACACATCAGGTAAACTTGACCGTGCGATCCGTCTATGCTAATATTTGCTTTTTTATAAAAAATATTATTCCCCTATTCTTTTCCCCTATTTTGGCAATATTTGCTTTTTCCCTACTTTTGTATGTTAATATATATTTTACTTATGTATTAAAAACAGAACAAAAATAGAACATACTCCGATTGGCAAGGAGAGTCCTCTTTACTTATAAAATGCTTTGCCGCTGACCCGAACATCGAGGTATTCAGGTGAGGAACCGTTGCTTTTGAGATATCGCACTGATCGATCGGCATCCTCTACTTGCTCCCCCACCGGACGGTCCACAGAAAACTTTATGGGATACGCTATATCCGCTAAAGATACCTCGACTTGCCGCAAACTATTTAGGGGCAGTGTCACCTGCGTCACTTCATAGCCCTGTTGGCGCATTTTTCCCACCAACGTGCCGATAAAGCTCAAAAACCGGTTACTGACGAGTACTTGATTTCCGTGCGCCTGAACGCCGCTTTTATCGATAACCTCAACGAGAGGTGTAGTGAAAAAATTGCGTGTAAACGCATTGCCGTTGGCATCAACGTACAACTGGGAGTTTGTCGCATGCCACACCACGACAGGTTTTCGTACGGCAATTATCAGTTCAGCTGTACCCAGTGCATCCCCATAAGTTACACCTGGCGATACGTGGTCCACCTCAGGGTAGGTCATTTGCATGTACTCAGTTAACTTTACTGTATCAAGCGAAAAACGAAACCGTTCTAGTGGATAACGATTGAGATATTCTTGGGTGATACGCTGATACAGAGCGGTATCAGCGCCATTCACGCCACTCACACGTATCATAACGGTCGCAATTGACTGGTACACCAGCCATGCCATTAGCAGTGCACCGCTAACGCTTAGTATGAGAAGTATTGAAAGCCGGCGACGACGATGGCGCAGTCCATGGACATGAACACGCGGCGAGCGAAGCTCCGCTGCATGCTCGTTAACACTTTGTACCTCAGATGAGAGACTACCCGTCAATGTCCGATTCCGACGAAATGCGGTCGAATGTGTCGATACGGGCCTTGGTACATCGTTTGCTATCAAAGACTGAGCTCCATAGACAAATCGGCGAGCAGGAGGCTTTTGTTGTGTTTTTTTCAATAGTTTCATCTTACCCCATTAGTATAGCAGTTTTAGGGGTGTCGTTGCCGATACGTCTCTGCTATCATCGCTGCGACATCACTCGCTGCATGTGGTTTTGCATAACTGTGTAAAGTTTCGGCAAGACGATCCGCGTAATCTTTATTGCGAACAAGCTGCATGATGACGCCCGCAAGCTTCCCTTGACCCTCGATATCGTCGTCGCTAAGGATAACGGCCGCTGACGCCTCACGATACACTTCAGCATTCTTCCGTTGATCACCCAGCGTCTTTGCTGGAATCAAGATAGCTGTTTTTCTCATGCCAGCAAGCTCCTGGATAAACGTTGCGCTCGCTCGAGAAACAACCACGTCAGCGGCACCAAGTATGTCTGCCATCCCCTCGAATACAAATGGCACAACCTGATAATGAGGATCCTGGATCGCCAATGTTTTCACCTCTTCATAGTGGGCCCTACCGGTTACATGATAAAGGCAAATACCTTCATGAACCAGGTATTCCGCGTCTTGTAAAAGAGCCGTATTGATGCGAGTGGCGCCTAATCCACCCCCCGTTACTACTACGAGCGGTAAGGACTCATCAAAACCAAGATGACGCTTTGCTGCCTGTTGCTCCTGTAGTGTATAGGGGCGAAAACTCCTATCGATAGGTACCCCGCTATAGCGCGTAATCTCGCGTCGATAGCGATAGTTTTCAGTAGGCGAACCGGTAGCAATGGCTGACGCCCAGCGGCCCAACACACTGTTGGTCAAGCCTGGTCGTGTATCAGAATCATGGACGACAATCGGAACGCCGAGTAGACGCGCCGCCATTCCGACCGGTAAACAAACAAAGCCGCCTTTTGCAAACACGATATCTGGCTTAAATCGCCAGATGAGCACCAGACTCTGGAAAAAGCCGATCAAGACTTTTACGCTATCTGCTACATTTGCAAAAACTAGCTTTGGCATCAAAAGCTGTCGCATAACCGATAAATGCTTATACCGTCTCAATTTGCCGGCCGTAATCGTTTTTACCGTGACGGGTACCTGAGTAGTTCTCATCAGCCCCCTTGACTGCGCCGCAAAGGCCTTGTCACAGACAAATACCACCTCAATATCAGGATATTTCAGAGCAAGTTCATTGATAACGACGACGACCGGAGTAACGTGACCCCCCGATCCCCCGCCGGCGCAAAGTAGTCTCATTGCCATTGGTCTCCTTTACTGGGCTAAGTTGGTGAAGCGTGTAACGCGAAATCTGAAATGCCATTCCTAGCGCCCCTGCGATAAATAACATACTTGTACCACCAAAGCTGAGAAGAGGCAACGTAATACCGGTCAATGGGAAAATCCCTACCATCGAGGCAACATTCAATACAATATGCGACGCCAGCCATCCCCATATACCGGCAACAGCAAGTTTCATCGTAATATCGGATGAGTAGTCAATAATGTGAAGCAGCCGCATTAGTAAAGCGCCAAATGCTACTAGTATCGCCACGACGCCAATGAACCCGAATATTTCGCCCAAAATAGCAAACACTGAGTCGTTGATCGCCTCGGGCAGATAGCCCGTCGCCTGCACACTGTTTCCTATGCCCAGTCCAAATATACCGCCGGTGCCAAGCGCAATCATGGCGTTTTTTATGTGATAGTTTGCGTCATCGCTTGATGAACTGCCCGTAACTGCACTCTCACCTTGCAAAAACGTGGTCACACGTTCAATTCGATGCGGTGCGATGACGATTGCCAAAATACCGACAGCAAGTGCTCCCAGAACGATTTTTAGCATGATACGGGTGCTTATCCCACTCACGAGAAGAATCGAAAAAGCAATCGATGCCAAGGCTACGCCTGTCCCCAAATCTTTTTGCACAATGACGACAAAAAATAGTCCGAGCAGGGTTACTGCCAGCATGGGGTAAATAGTCGAGGTCAAATCATTCAATTTACCCTGATTACTACGTATACCTAAAAAAACGGCCATATACATGAGGAGGCCAAACTTCAGAAACTCAGCCGGTTGAAAGCTGCCGAGCGACCCAAACTCAAACCATCGACAGGCACCAAGTGAACACTGAGCAATACTGCTAATATGTAGTAGATTGCCCGTGACAAATAGGAGTACACAGAGTCCTAGCCCAATGAGCAGTAACGTTGAAGCATGTTTTTTTACGAGCCCAAACGGTAGTGATGCCATAACGGTAAATGCGACCGCTGCAAGCAACAAGCTTACTGCTTGTTTTACGACAAAGTAAGTCGCGGTGTAGGTGTCGGTGCCATATGCTTGATTAAGTACATTTGCGCGTTGCGGTCCTATCGCATACATAATTACTAGTCCCAATAACATTAAAAGCCCTACATAGAGAACGATCTGATAATCAGGGCGGTGACGCCGCTGCGCTATAGAGTCCCGTAGTCTCGTACCATCAGATACGACGCGCCGTCTTAGCTGTTCCACCCTAGATATGTCCCCCCGTCATCGCCATAAGCAACCCGATGAGTCCCATCGTGCAGCTGATTACCCAAAATCGCATCGTTACTTTCACTTCGGGCCAACCAATCGCTTCCAGGTGATGATGGATCGGTGCAGAAATAAATAGTTTCCGTCCGAACAATCGCTTGCTGGCAATTTGCACCAAGCTTGAGCCAGCTTCGATCACAAATACTGCACCGATGATTGGCAGCAAAAAGAGCGTGTTCGTCAACATGGCGATAACCCCGAGCGAGGCACCATAGGCAAAACTCCCGACATCCCCCATAAAAAACCGGGCTGGATAAATATTAAACCACAGGTAGCTTAGAAGCGCGCCCGTTACCGTAAAACAAAAGCCGGCGATGTGGTAGTGCCCCTGCAACAGTGCGATCATACCAAACACCGTAAAGCTCGTCGTCAGCAGCCCCCCAGCGAGCCCATCGAGTCCATCACTGATATTAACCGCATTTCCAGCCGCCACGACGGCAAATACAAACAACGGCACAATCCATATGCCCAAGAACCAATCTCCAATATATGGTATATGTACCGTCGTATAGCCGAGCCGACTATAAAAATACCAGCCTAAGATGACCGCGACGAGCGTGATCATCGCAAACTTAATGCTCGAACGCAATCCGGCCACACCGCTGCCCTGCCCGCGAATATTGATAATATCGTCCAGCAGCCCCACTGCCCCACCACCGACAAGCGCAGCGAGTGGCAGCCACGTTTCGGCACGATTAAAATTGAAAAAATACGTGATAACAGTAATTGTTATCACGCCAACGATCCCCGCCATGGTCGGGATGATGCGTGTGAATTTCTTTGCATGAAGCTTTGTAAATACTTGGAGTACTTCACCCGTCGCGCTCGTGGTGCGTTGCTGTTTCCAGAACTTGTAGCGGTAAGCAAAATAAGTATAGATGGGTGTCAGCGTCATAGCGAGCAGAAATGCCCCAATACTCAGCATGAGCGTGTCGTTCATTTCGTGGGTAAATAGTGGCGCGGTCATCTCTCTATTATCTATCCTTTCGGCTGAAGCTTCAAGTAGTCAATCATCCAGTTTGAAATATCGGTAAAAATTGGTAGTGCATGCGTGCCACCAGACAAGTTCATGCCTTTTCCTGATACCTCTACCATGATTACGTACCTGGGAACTTCACCCTTCTCTCCACCAAAGCCGAGATAGGTGCCGATCGTCTGGTTAAACACATATTTCCCATTCTCGATGGTCTGAGAAGTACCGGTTTTGCCGCCAATATAAAAGCCTTGTTTGTCGTGACTAGCATAAAACGCTTGTCGCGCCTTATATACCATATCCCTCATCGTATCGGATGATGCAGGAGTGATGACAGCGCCGTAACGTGACTTTGGAGCTGCCGGGATATACGAACCATTGGCGTCAACTTTGCCGGCGATGATCGACGGTGTGTAGTAGGTGCCTCCATTAATCACGGCACAGAACCCGCTAGCAACCTGTAGCATTGTAACATCCATTCCTTGTCCAAATGACATATTCGAGTACCTCACGGCATTACCCTGTGCGTCGTCTGGCGGAATGATCGTTCCCGCTTGTTCGTTAGCTAACTCGATACCAGTAGTCTGCCCCATCCTGAAGCGTCCGTAAAAATAATCATACATTGCCCTGCGTGCTTGATAGTTGATATTGTTTCCATCACCAAGACGTTGAGCGATTGTTACTGTTCCAGTATTAAGCGACCAGTTCAGCGCGTGTTGCATGGTGATGGTCCCTGTTTGACCCTTACTGGCATTGGTGATGACACTGTCGTCAACAGTAATATAATCAGTGTTGTTATAGGTCGATTCGGGGGTAATAGCTGCCTTGTCAATACCGGTTGCGACCGTAAAAATCTTTATATCAGAGCCTGGCTCATAGGGGTTGCTGATGGTATTGTTGTTGAGTGTCGAGATGTCTGTTACCGCATCAAGCTGAGAGGGATCGTAGGTGGGGATGCTTGCCATCGCAAGCACCCGTCCATTACGAGGATCCATCACAATCGCACTCGCATTGGTGGCACCTGTTCGTTTGAGACCATCAGCCAGGGCTTTTTCTGTCTCGGCTTGGACATTTCTATCGATTGTCAGCACGAGATTATCGCCGTCTTTTGCTGGCACATTGACATTTGCATCGCCAATGGTCAGCGGCACAGAGCGTACATCTGTCACGGTCTTGAGTAGGCCGTTTTTTCCTTTGAGTGTCATGTCATTTGCTTGTTCTATTCCGTACTTGCCATCACCATCGGCATCAACATATCCCACGACTTGGCTTGCCAACTGGCCCTCAGGGTAAACTCGCTGCGAGACGGCATCAAAGCCGATCCCGGCAAGATTCTCTTTTTTCAAAAGTTCTGCCTGCTTTCGTGTCACTTTCGTCGCCAAAACCTGATAACGTGTTGTGGTACGAGCAAGGTATTGAGCAAAATCTTTTCGGACAGTACCGCCAGCAATGCGGTTGAGTGAATCAACAACTTTTGCACGATCCTCCACTTTTGTCGGGTCAGCCCACACTGTATACACCGTCTCATTCATAACGAGTTTCGTTGGCGAACCGTTATCAAGCGTATATATCTCACCTCGTTTGGCATGCAACGTAAATTGCTTTATTTGTTCACCCGCTGCCTGTTCGACATAATAGTCGTGTCTGATGACCTGAATATAAAAGAGTCGTATCACAAAAAGTGCCATCAACCCAAGTACGATGGCAGACAGGATCGAGGTTCGACTTTTTGTGATAGGGAAAGAAAATGGCATAGGCTACTGACTTACATGTTGTATATCAGTTGGAGTAGTCATCGCTTTTGCAACGCTACTATTTTGCACTTCTTTGAGGGCTGTGAGTCGTGCATTGTCAACTTCAAGGTCTTTCTTTTGGTCAGCGAGCGTCGCTATCTTATCCTCAACAGCGCTGACGGCATAATCGTAGCCTGACGCTCGAGTCGCTTGCGTTAGATAGATTAGGCCAAGCACTGTGATCATCAGAGCAATCAAAACAGTGTGAGTGACAGGACCAAGTTTGACAGCAGAGGCAAAAGCAACAGTATTTTGGTTGCGTCCCCAGTTACTTTGGCGCCTGCTATTAAATTGTACGGTGCGTGTATATGACATGGTGGTGGATAATTTTTGGGATTATGTTTGTTTTGTTTGTCTACTTGAGGGGTAGCTGCCCGTTCACTCGCATAAGTGTTCGGGCAGACCCTTCATAAGTGGTGGATAATGAGCTCGTATCCAAATAGGGTTTTATTTGACGCGAACGTCAACCTGAGCTTCTTGATCCTGATATTGTACCGGGATGTGAACTGGCATAGCCTGGTTCCCCCCTTTCTGTTTGTTTTTATGGTTTCACTGCGACGCGCAGCTTTGCGCTACGTGATCGCGGGTTGTGAACATCGTTGGTATCGCCTGCGATGGCTTTTTTTGTAACGAGGTGCAGCTGGGCTTCGTAACCAGCGCGCTCTTGTTCCTGCAAATACCGTTTCACGACTCGGTCCTCCAGGCTGTGAAAGCTGATGATTGCTACCCTGCCTCCTTTTTTGAGGAGTTTTGGGACTAGCGGCATCACTTCACTCACCTGGCGGATCTCGTCGTTAATCGCAATGCGAAAGGCCTGAAAGGTGCGTGTCGCTGGGTGGGTTTTTTGCCACTTACCGACATGGGCGTGCTTGATCGCTTCTGCGAGTTCTTCTGTTGTATTTAGCGGTCGAGCGTTCACGATCGCCGTAGCGTATCGCTGTGCAACTCTTTTCGGCTCTTCGCCGTACTCCATCAAGAGTTTGACGATGTCATCTCGACGCAACGTATTGACCAAATCTCGTGCGGTCATATCATTTCGTCGATCCATCCTCATATCGAGTGGACCGCTCTTTGTAAAAGAAAATCCTCGCTCGGCATTATCGAGCTGTGGTGACGACACCCCCAGATCAAGTAGAATCAAACTAAACTGCTGACCGTCGCGCACCAGCTGTTTGGCAGCTGATACGAAATCGTCACGCATGAGCGTCGCTCCTTTGCTCGCTATATCGCCGAGATGCCCGTGAGCATATTCGTCTCTATCAACAAGACAAGAGTCTGCATAGTTTGCAGTACGTTCAAGGATGGCCCGTGCGTGACCGCCGTACCCCGCCGTCAGATCGAGATAATTCTCGCCTGATTGGGGCTGCAGTTGCACCAAGACATCACTGAGCAATACTGGAACATGAAGTGGTGGATGTTCTTTGATACTCATACGACCCTACTATACCACAGGGTGGCAGCGTAGAACCGTTCGAGATCACCTAACTGATAATGAGCCATGTTTGTTTTCGCATGGTGTGTTTGTTTTTGTGTATAAGTGAGTCAGCGCAAGCCGAGGGGATCCCAGTGGGACTCATGCCCTATTTATGCGCAGTGAGAGACTTATGTGTGAGGTGGAGTTTTTGGGAGGTGTTGTGTTAGAGGAAGGTACGTTTGGCAATTTTTCATGTGGGCCAACCATCCACTGACTCACTACCAGATAGGTCGATCTCGAGGATATCGTTTTACAGATTTTATTTGTTAAGGAACGGTACACTATCAGATGATAAACTACATCAATTTGTCGGGTGATCCCAGTCGCCAATACGACCCGACACGCACTGCCACCAAGTCCCGAGAGATGCTTGCGTAGTCGAGTAAATGCTGCTCGATTACCACGCGCCCCTGTTTTTGGTCGAGTGCCTGGCTGATTTTACCGCGTCGAAACCGCACGTTCAGGTCAGCGAGCTCTTCATCAAAGATGTTGTCTCCAGCCAAGGCTGGTTCAACTTCCCTGTCCCACACAAGTTGTGGGTAGAGATGAAGGTAGTCGCCAAATCCGCGAGTGAGCACGACACCGCTGGCAAATTCCGCACGAAGCTCCGTCGGAATTGTCAACCGACGCTTGTCATCAAGCTTGCGTTCGAAATAATCCATAGCGTTCGTCGTAGTTAGCCCCTCTCGAAGCGATTAAAACGGTAGATATTAATGTGTGTTTTTGTTGTGGTGTTTATGTGTCCGGGTGTTACCCCGCTTTTCCACTAGACTCATCATACAACCCACTCCTACCCACAAGCAAGTATATTTTTTGACTTTTTGTCAGTTGATGGTTATGTTTATCCACAGTTTTGTGGATAAGTCAATAAAATATCAGAGGAGAACGTCTCGATATGAGTGTTGAACGTGTAGTGATTTTGACGTTCCCTTTTCGCATCAAATAAGCATACTAGCTCTGAAGACGGATTGCCAACCAACCCACAAACAAGGTGAGGTTAACCAGGAGAGATACGATGAGTGTAGCCATCCTAAAATCTTCGTACAGAGGGTCGCTTGTCGCAATTACTTGCTTTGTTGAGGAGGTATGTTGGTGTTGTTTCATAATATAATTATATTAGCATAAGTTTATTATAATGTCAACTTTATCGTATACACTCAATACCTCTGCAACAAAAAGATAGGCCCCTGTAGACTGTAATAAGAATCACCTAATTACAGAAAGG
>OFRO01000271.1_pt1 | contig 19672 bp, 54 predicted proteins | sample 1543091 | NCBI WGS metagenome assembly OFRO01 (sample SAMN07774217, study PRJEB24372) | wastewater metagenome | isolation source: Exp Tend NO 10WW | collected 2016-02
TCATAGTCACCACGGGAGTCGCGGCGGTCAATACTGTGTTCAGCAGAGGGCCTAGACCCCATGTCATCAAGAAAGACTTGGAAGCTGTCCAACCACCGCTGGCATACTCTTATACCCTTAGCACCGTACAGCCGATAATCCTGGCTTCGTGTGTTGTAGCACCTATTTTTTATGGCCGTCCAGGTACGGTGCTCAGGTGTATTAGATAGGCCATGAGATGTGTTTCGCTTCTCCAACATCTCAGTTACAAGGCAACCGCAGGACGTCGTAGCCCCATTTCTGAGCGGGGATATCTTCCCCACCCAGGTTCCACCACACTCACACGAGGCTGTGACAGTTGCAGCACCTTCCCCACACTCAACCCCCGTTACTGTCAGCCTACCAAATCTCTCACCGATGGAGTGAATTGCTGATCTTCCGCCCATGTTAGTTCTCCGTAAGTTTACAGCGCACATTGTACTGTAAAAAGTCAACCAGAGTGCACACTAGCCACTCCGGTCAAAGCTTTTCTTAGGTCAGTAGGGCCTCTAACACATAGGTTGACTAGTGACTCCTTCTCTTGGACCATGTCCCAGATGTAGAGTTGGACTGTCTTATCAGCTAAGGCTATACGTACATTTACATTCCCTAGTTGTCCGCTTCTATGGATACGTGCAACATTCTGGGTGAAGTCAGCAGCTGTGTAAGGTAGCTCTAAAAATAGAACGTCACTGCATACTTGCTGTAGCGTGTCAATTCCTGCGCCTCCTGAGGTATGTTGGAGTAGTATCACTCTACAATCAGGGTTATTAACAAATGTATCAATAGCCTCCTGTTTTTGCTTAGGGGTAGCCCCACCCCAAATAGCCACACTGTTGTACTTTGAGCAGTGGTCTATCAGTAGCATGTTGCTCATTCTGTAACGTGTAAATATGGCCAGCTTCTTATCACCCAGCTCAGTCATTACCTCGTCCAGTAGTTCAAGGGCTGTTGGGGCTATCTCACCTCCTGAAAAATGCAAAGAGTTTAATGGTAGTTGCTGAGTTGCATTAAATAGAGCCGATACGTTTGTTAGATCAAGTTTTCTACCGTCCTCAAGTACCTTGAGTTGGTTGTTGACTATCTCGTCATAGAGCTTCTTATGAGGAGGGTTCAGGTCATACACCAGCTCAGTGTAGGTGATGGGCGGCAAGTCCTTGAGCACGTCCTCCTTGAGCACACGGACGCTATTAAGGGCCAGATTCTCCCTTAGTAGCTCAATATTGGTCCATTCCTTGGGCTTGTTGAAGAAGTCGTACTTGGCTACGTGCACCCGCTCAAACTGGAGCTGGTTCCGGTAGACTCCGGGGCTGATCAACTTGACATAGGCATAGGCATCCATCGGTGAGCTGAGGGGTGTGCCAGTCAGCAACATCAGGTGGTTGCCCACCGCAAAGTCTCTGACTTTCTTGTGTGTGTCTGACCCAATGTTCTTGATCGCGGTTGCCTCGTCGCAGAGAATGACAACCGTAAAGTTCACGAAGGTATCATGAAGCCTAGCCCAATCCTTCTTGAAGATTTGGTAGCTCATCAGGATGAACTGGGTGCTGAGGTCAAGCTTGGCTCTGGTTGCGGGTGACCCCCTGTAGGCTGTGTGGGTCACACCTTTGATCTTGGCCAGCGTGCGGCTCCAGTTCGTGATGAGAACTGGGGGCATCAAACAGATAACCTGTCTGGCCTCACCAGTTGACAGCTTGTAAAGACAGGATGCAATGCTGGTAAAAGTCTTGCCTGTATTACCTGTAGCAAAGATTCTCCCGTTACGGCGCAGGATCAGGAACGTACTTGGGACCATGAAACAGTACTTGAACCCGTCTGTTGACGGGACCTTGGTTATGTTTCTGTGGGCAGTCGCAGGACTCGCGTTGATGCAAGAGTACTCACTATCCTGGTAGACCCTGACGTTATACTCAACAGTCGAGGAGCGGCCTTCGGCTTCCCTATCTCTAACCGCTACATTCAACGTCGCCTGTACCCCTGTGGCTGCTAAGGCGTATTGAATAAAGTCAGCGGAAGACTTATCCAGCGTAGAGAACTCAGCTCCTCTTGTTAGACACCCATCCCAGTACATTACTTCATCTGCTATTACCTTTAGTTGTGCCACAGTGCATTCATAAAACCTTTCATCAAAAACTTTAAGTCGTTCTGGAGCTGAGAATGTGTAATAGGTGTACCCAGGTGACGTCTTTCTGTCGTGAGCAGAAAACGGTACGCCTGCAGCCTGTAGTAGCGCAACAAGCCTTTCCTTTTTTCGCCCTTTCTTAAGATTGACGATGGCACGCCTTGTTGTCCTGGAAGTAAAGTACCCATCAGCTATAACTGCCACTTGAAGTCTCAAGGCTTCGTCAGACATCTCCAGTCCTTTTACCCCTACAGGCGTAAAAGTAGTAATAAACTTTCCTCGAAAACCTTGGGGAGTGCCCCAGTGTTTTTCTGCTAATTGCTCAGCCGAAATCACCTTGAGCTTTGACGATACCTGCGACTTGTATAGAACCCGATGCTCAGGGCTAAGCATTTGGTCGATACCGTAGCTTGTCTTTACGTGATACATCATAGGGCACGGCTTCTTCACAAATGCAGTAGGCGTAACCATCTCTACTGTTCCGTCAAGGTTGTATTGACCTACCTCACCACGTTGATAGTCCGCGATCCGCTTCCACCCTGTGGTGGATAGATATTCTGTATCAGAATCTACACAACCCACGTCAAGGTAGTAGCCAGCCCTCTCCAGCAGGGCCAGTTCGTTCACTGCGTCCTGTTGGAAAGGGTAGAGCTCGATCGGCAGCTCATACTTTGTTTTAACGAATTGGTATGGGAGCATAGGTTACCCAGCCAAGAAAGACCCACCCCACCGGGTGGAGTTGGTGCCTGTTGCCCGTACTTCAGCTTTGTAGGTGTAACCTGAGAGCATGCCGAGGGCTATGTTGAGTGTCTTGGTGATCTCCTGCACGGTCCGGTAGTTACGCCATATTTCTTGCCGGCGACCCCGTAGAATCTGGACTAGTAGGTCATCTGACCCAACCTTCGTCTTGAGTCGTTTATGAACCATCAGGTTTTTCTTTCGCTCAGCCTGTACCTGGCGGAGGTGCTGGTTGGCCCTGTTAATCTCAGACTTCGTGTTGTCCACCATGACCTCGACCACGTTAGTGTATTGGTCGAACGGCTGCCCCATCACGTTGTTGAACACGGCCCCGACATGCTGTCGTGCCTTGTCTAGCATGGTGTCGTTTGGCTTCAACGTACCGTACCGGTCATAGTGGTCACGTTTCTCAGCGTCTGACAACGTGTCATAAGCTTGTTGAATTTCAACAAACTTTGAAGGGTCGCCGCCTTTGTCAGGGTGGTTGGTCTGGGCCAGCTTGCGGTACGCGGCCTTGATCTGCTTCTGGGTGGCGTCCTTGGCCACCCCTAGCGTGTCGTAGTAGGTCATTGGTTTTCCCTGTAAGGTGCCGCGCTGCTGTGTTTAGAAGGGTTTCGAAGACAAACTAAACCAGGCCAAAGTCCTGTAGCAGCGCGGCGTTGATCATTGACTCAGCGCGGCTGCCTCATCGCAGAGCTCTTCGGTCAGGTATTGCTCAAAGCGCTCGACCAGATTGTCGTAGTCTGGTGAATTCGGTCCGTCAGCTTCACTGGCTCTGATGCGAGCTTCTTCACTGACAGCGGCCTCGGCGTCGAGCGTCAGCCAGTTTGACTCATAGCCTTTGACCACCCGGCGCTCGAAAGCGCGAATGGGTTCTTCCAAATACTGGTAGTAATCCATACTTCCTCCACAGTGGTAAGTGTAGCAATAACTGGCAAGGTTTGTACACCTTGCCAGTTCGCTTCACTTTTTGCCGAAATTCCCAATGATGACGTTGCCTTCTCGACTCTTTATCAACGGGGTAGCCGGCAGTTTGAAAAGCCGTGTGGTGTAGTCATCGACTCTGTCCCACACCTCATCAGTGATGTCATCGGGCATGAACGTGACCAGATGCCCCAAGGCTTCAGCAGGGGGCAACGTCATGAGTCGGCGCTGTGAATCGTTGAAAAATGAGGCCAGGCCCAGGTCGTAAGCCGGGTTCAGCGCTGTTCCGACCAACAGCCAGCGCCAGTTCCACCGCTCAAGGTCTCCAACAAAGTTGGAGCCTGGCCCCACCCCGTCCACTACGTAGTGCTCATGAGGGTACTCAGAATACTGCATTGCCTCTCCTAAAGATAAGTGACCCAAGAATGACAAGCTTCTTGCAACGCTTGATGACCTGCCCGGTGTTAATGTCGTGCAGGCCATCCCGCGCCCAGCTTACCTCATGTTCGGCATCGATCTTGAATGCCTTGCCAAGGGACAGCGCCCTGAGCGTTTCAGTATCAAGGTTTCCTTGGGTAGCTTCGTTGAACTGAAGCCCCCAGATGGCCTTGATGGTGCCAATGATTTTGTCAGTGTTTGTGACTACTGACGATAGTTCAATTCCTTCGGCTGTACCTATTACTAGGCCGTGTAACTGCCCGGAATTAGGGACGATGTCCCAGGTGTTTTCTGTATTCTTATGGATGGTAAAAAGCATGCTGTGCCCCTATTAGTCGATTGTGAATGGGTCGTTGTCCAGCTTGGTGTAACGGAACTTGCCACGGATGAACTTGTGGAAGTGCTTCCCTGCGCTCTCAACCTTCTGGAGCGCATCGAAGTAATCAAAAGGGCAGTCTTCGTAAGAGTATGAGACGCCTGACTTGAATCGAATGAACAGCTTGTTGAGCTGCCACCCGATTGCGTCCAGGTTTTCAGATACGAGGTAGGTTGGTACCAGTCGGTCTTTCATTTTGAACCTCCTAGAGTTTCATGTTGATCTTGAATTCAGCAACGCCTACGCTACTAATCGTCTCCCACAGTTTGACATCACAGCTTTCAAACTTCATGCCTGTGGATTTGATAAGCCCGTTGAGGAGTCCAGTTATCTCCCGCTCACAGGTTGTCTTGAGTTTTACTGCCTCTTCGATGGTCACTTCAGGGCCTCCTCGATTTTGGTGATTGCTTCCTTAAATCCATCATGGTCAAACCCGACCTGCTTACCAAAGATCACAGCCTCAACGTCCAGCATGGAGACCTTGGCTGCCCTCAGCACAGCCTTGTGCTCATCGAGCATGCCATCTGCCTTACGAACCATAGCTTCCATGACGTTGTATTGGTGCTGAAGAATCACCAGCTTCTGCTTCAAGTGGTCGATCTCGACATATGCCTTGTGCTTGTAAGCACGCTTTCGTGATGAGATCATTCTTTTATCTCCTGCGGTTCTGTGTATGTGAATGCCTGACTGTAGGTTTCTACATTGAAGTCACCTATACAAACTGAGATACCACCAAGTGGTACCCACCCCATGCCTATCAGACGCCGTGCTTCAGCTATCATCTCGCCAACTGAACGACCTTGCCCTATAAAATAGTTCATAGTGCAATAGTCTCCAACCACTCATACTGAGGAAGTGCTTCGATGATTGGTGCATCAGCATCGAAGCGGACAACTATGCAACCGTTGATGGCGGCATACTTGAGGACTAGTTTCAGGTCATCAGGAGTGTCTGGGTGGGTGTCACCATCAAGTGACACCCAGAAGAACGACCCAAACTCGTAATCTACAATCTTGTGGGGGCAGTCCTTGAGGTGGACCAGGGTGTACGGTGTGATGTGTGACGTGGAAAGGTCAAGATGTTGCTCAATTCCCATTTTGTCCTCCGGGGGTTGTGTTAATAGGGGATTTGGCCCATGTACGTCCAAGGTCTAGGCTGAACCACCAGCCATCGGCCCGGTACTCATAGGTGCAGGGTATTACGGCTTGCATGCTGCCTCCTACATCTCTTTGATGGCCTCTTCAAGTCGCTCAATCTGGGCTTTCAAATCCTCAACATCGCAAAGGTAACCGTCGCGCTCAGCGCACACTTCATCGAACTGTCCTGATGTGTACTCAAATACTGACTGTTCCTCAAGGTATGCCTCCAGCTCCACTGCGTTATCGCAGTGGTAGTCACGCATGACCTCCTTGAGGACCTCCAGCTCGTCCAGCTCCTTGACTATAATCTCCAACTCAGCGGGGCTGAGGGGAGGACCGTAGGCCAGTCGCTCCAGCCAGGTTTTATTTTGGTCATAGAGTGCAGCCATCAATAGCTCCTTTGAATTTGACCACTACTGATACTGTGGGTGATCGAATCACGGTAGTCACGGTAGACCTTGTTAAGGCCAACCTTAACGACATAGGCTGCTGCCGCGTCATAGTCCTCCCAGCTGCACACTGAACCTTCTAGCTTGATGTCAGCCCAGAATAAAATAAAGACTTGCAGTTGAATGACCCAGCGGCCCTTGTTTGTATCAAAAACGATGCGGTACATAGTAACTCCTAGTTAATTGAATTTATTTCACTCAAAGAAAAGCTCCGAAGGGCCCTGGCTATCTTCCTTGCTTGTACCTCATGCAGGCATTGAATACAGACGCCTTGCGTTCTGTCTCCTGAATTGCTGCCCCAAAGTTGTTCTGGCTGTTGTGAATCGCGGTTGTCTTTGACACCTCATACTCGCAGAAGCGAACGTCCTCTGGGTTACCTTGACGGGCAACCTGCCGTGCATAGCTGTCATTTGGGGTAGGATCGAATGCCTGGCCTGGGGCGCAGGCTGCGAGAGAAGCTGTAACAATTGCTACAACAATGATTTTCATGTGCCACCTCCAAAAGTATTGACTATACCTCAATGATCAATGAATGAAACAGCCTTGGTTGTGCTCCAACACAGGGAGCAGGTCAGGCACGATTCCGTCTTACCTGTCTGCTCAGGGCATGGTATGCCCTCGCCGGCCACGTTAGCACTCATTGGCCCACCTTGGTCAGAGAATCGAATCCAGACTCTGGGTGACTCGTTGCCTTTGATAATTACCTGACCAATGTCTGAGTCTCTGTGACGGTGGGTGAAGCCAAACAAGTGTAGGTTTTTGAACTTAGTGACCTGATCCATCCATAACTGGGCATACTCTAGTGAATAAAAATCACCAATTACATGCGGCCTAATCACTACACCATGTCGGTACCTTGCTGTAAGACTTGCAATCTCGTCCTGTAGCTTGGGCAAGAACTCAGGGTGGGTGTGATCGATGCGGTGCCCAAAGGCCATGTTGTTGCCAAAGCATGACGCCCACTGCTGGCAAGTGTCAGGGCAGGTGGCTCGCTCCTCCAAGCTCATCTGGTACATAGGCATGTCTGTCCACTTACCCTTGGTGATAACGTTGCTGCCCTTGCCCATCTTGCCATTGAGGCTGACGGACTTGAGGATGTTGGTCTCCAGCGGCGAGCGGCGTGCCTTGGGGTGTATTGTGATGGCCTTGGTTAGGGCCGGGTGTCCGGGTTTTATGTGCATAAGATCGCCTTTATGTTTTCGATTGCGTAATCAAGCTGCTCCTGAGTCGGCTTCAGGTTGAACTCATGGTTCCACTTCCCGCTGTACGGGTTGAGGCTGGCGCCAGACAAGCAATGCACCTTGGGTACCACATCAAATCTGGTTCGTATTGAGTTCTCGCCGGGGGATAGGCGCAGCCTGCCGTAGATCGTGTTCAGCTGGTAGCCGTAGTAGGCTTCATCAGTCGTAGCCCCAAGGGCTATCAACGCCTTGGTGACCTTCTCCTTGAAGGCTGCGGCCTGCTTGGGGGTCTGGGTTCTCATGCTGTCACCACCTCGCGCTCTTTCCAGTGAGTGGCCTCGGCCTGCTCCTTGGATGCCTGCTCTTCGTGGTATTTGGTGTTCGACAAGGCCTCCTCAAGGCAGTAGTCTGGGTCGCCTACAAACCCCCAGCAGGAGTCAACCTCTTCACCTTCGGGGTCGAATATTTGGAAGCCCCAGACGTTGCCGGTCAGGTAATCATCGATGCTTTTGACCTCACCAACCATGGCGCGGATAGCGTCAGACTCAACTTCCTTGGTGCAAAGCTTGTTGCCAAACTCATGCACTGCTTTCTTACGGGTGCAGTACATGATACCGACCTGGCCGCTGTCCCAACCACAGTCAAAGCCTGTCGTGTTGATCGTGATCCCACTGTGGTCGTACATATAGACAGGCAGTGCAATGGTCTTGTGGTCTCTGATGAGGGCCTTGATCTCCTCGTTGCTCGCCGTCTTGTGGCCGAAGTCATACCGGCAGCGTGATGAGAGCACCATCGTGCCGACCATGTCCCAGTCCTTTGCCGGGTTCGGCGCGTCGTCATCGGAAACGATCTCGATACGGAAGCCGCTCGGGCGGGTAATGCTGGTTTCAACGTAACTCATGGTTATCTCCCAATAGTGGTTACTGTTACTTAATGTGTCAAAGAAAAAGGCCACTACACAGTGGCCTTTTGTGGTTTAGCAGTTTTCCTCTTCCCAAACAGAGAACTTAGCCTCGGCCTCGTCCTCCATTGCACTGTCGAGTCGCTCCTGCATCAGCTCGACAGCTGAATCTCCAGCCACCCCCTCAGCCTTGTCCAGTACCCACTGACTGAGAATGTCAGTAACCTCAAGGCCCTCAAGGTAGATGCCCTGGACCTCGACCTCACCTCCTTCCTGTGGATTATCGTAGGTGGCCGGGATGTACGGGGTGGCAGTGAATTCCACGTCGAGCACAATGTCGCCGGCACTAAAAGATTTCCTCAGCATGTCAACTCCTCCTCGGTTACCTTGGTCAGCCACTTAGGACCGTACTGATTTCTCACTTGACGCAGCAACGCACCTTGAGGCTCACTTGTGTCATTGCCCGTCAGCCAAGCCATGTGCAGCTTGTTCTTCCACTGGGCGCCGTGGCGCTCAGCGTAGGCAACCACGGCTGCCAACTGCTCAGGGTTAGGCTTCTTCAGTGCAGCGGTCATCGCTCGTCTCCGGTATGTCAAAGTATTGGTGAATAACAGCCGTGGCACGGTCATGCCCAAGCTCGGTTTCCAGCAGTTCGACCACGTCGTTGTAAGCGACGTAGCGACCATCATCGCGCTGGCACATGCCGCCGTAGCCTGCCGGCGCGTAGCGTTCAATAAAAAGGCTCATGCAAGGCTCCTTACGTGGGTTTTGGTGATGGAGAAGTACTCAGGAGTGGCTGACTCACCTTTGATTTGAAAGTAGTGGTTACCCTTGTTGGTCTCAGGCATGGGGATGTATTCCGGGTCTCCCTCCTCAAGGCCCTCGTTGACCTCGTCCCAGTAGTCCTCTGCCAAGTTGTCCTTGTATGCTTCGGCAGCTTCCAGGCTATCAAAGACAGCCAGGTCGTGGCCATGCCTGTGCTCAAAGAGCGTTATGAACACTGTTGTCATTCTTCATTCTCCTCGTCAATGTCCAGGCTCCATGAGCCTACCTTGTTACCGTTCAAGTCATTGCAGATGCCCTCGTCGTGGTCACGGTATCGCAGCAGCTTTGCCGTGTGCTCCAGGATTCGGGCAACCTCCGTCTTATCAAGCTGGCCATCGACGCAGAAGGCCCCGTTGTTGCATTGAAAGTCCATCGTAAATCGGCTCATCAGTAGCCTCCCAGTAGTTCGATTGTCATTTGGTCGAAGTGAGCCTTGAACGTCAGGCCTTTCTTCACGAGTTGATACACGCCTTCGTAGAAGTCGCTCTCAGAATGGTAGTGGATGGTCATGCTTCGATCCTCCACGGTTCAGTGTTACGTAAGTAGGAGATACGCTCCTTAATAGGAAGCGAAAACACACTCTGGAAGTGTCCCTCGATAGAGGCTTGCACCTCTTTAGGTAGAGCTGCGAACTCAATCGGGTCTCCAATACCCCGCTCTATTGGCTTGCCCTCAGCCATGTAAATGAAGGCCGTGCGCCGGCTACCATAACGCTCAGGGAACAGGTCGCAGGTCACATGGACAAGGGCTGCAATGCCCGGTTCAATCAGGTATGTCATCACTTCTTCTCCTTCTCAACTAGGTAATTGACGCCGGCCTTGCCATACGTCTCCTCAACCCACTCCTGGGTCGCGTTTCGGCTGACGAACTCAACACAGCAGTCGCCCAGGCCGTAGCCCGTGTCCTGGTTCCAGTGCTGGACACCAAAGGCGCTGCCGCCACAGCAGCAACAGCGCAGGTGTTTGTATTTAGGTTTCATCGCTCACCTCATTGTCTGGTAGCCTCGGACCTACAGCCTCATTCTTGGCAAACCGCAGTTTGTTTTTATACCAATAACCGTATGTCAGATGCTGGCCATCCTTGGTTATGGCAACATTTACACAAAACACTCTCGTGGGGATGATCTCCCCATCATCACGACGCACCCATATCCTGGTGCCAAGGTGCCAATGCGTCGCCTTTACCTTCGTTAAGTTACCCATTACTCACCTCACATCAAAAGGAAGTAGTTGCGAATTCTTGAGTCATCTTCACGCGACGGCCTCGTCGGGAGATATTGGTTGCGCAGTTCATCTCCAAATGCAGCCATGAAGTCCATGGCTGTCTTGTAGCTGAGTGCGTTGGCCTCATGGTCATCCACTATGCCAGAGCCGGCCAGTGCCAGCGTCTTGACCTTGCTAATGGCTGTCTTCTCGGCGCGGCGCATCAACTCCCGAACTTTCTTCTCCAAATCCATACGGACTCGGGCTTTCGTCATCACTTTCGGCATATCAAAACCCCCATCCAGATTCTTCACCACCCATTGAGTTGTACCGGCCAGTCGGTAGGTGTAACCACAGGCCATGGCCTCGCGCATCTGTTGAGAGGTTGAAGGAGCACTCGACATTGAACTTAGCCAGTGTTTTCTTGACATCCTCACGGGCCTTGTTACGTACATTGGTACGCAGGTCGTCAAGGTTTGGTTCGCTGCAACACCTGGCCTCCATCACAGCTACCCTGTAAGCAATAGCGTACAGCTTGTTCTGTAGTCTTACGGCTTGCTCCCGCACTAGTGCAGGGAAAGCTTCCATCAGCACGGCGACGTTCTCGTCCCGAGCTGCAGTTTGGTCTTTAGTCATGGCCATGAGTTATCTCCTCAATAGTGGTCAGTTTATTAAGTTGTGGCAGGCTTTTGGTGGTAGTTGCCCATGTAACGGAAAAGCTTTTCTGAGTCCGCTATGGTTTTGATGTGTGCTTGAGCGAAGCACCAGACGTTCATGCTTTGCTTCTTTTCCAGGATCAACGCGGCACGCGCCATCCGGTTGGAGAAGAGCACCATTGCCACCTCAGGGTCATCGTGAACTAAAGATGAGCCACACCCTGAAGGTGAGAACCCATCTCCAAACCACCGTATGTAGGGGCCTCGACCTTCATCAGGGTGGTCATCCCACCCACAGCCAATGATGACGTCTGATGTAATGTGCTGTGCGTCAATCGGATGATGGTCAATTAAAAAGGCTATGACCTGCCTCTCACCCTTTACCAGTTCATGCCACAAGGGCACCAGTGCTTGGGCATTGGCAGAAAAGAAATCACGTATCAGCACCGTCTTCCTCCGTAGGTTGTTCAAGGATGTACTTATAGCCGCAGTTGGGGCAGCTCTCAAGGGATGCACCATCACTCAGACGGCAGGTCATGGTGATGGTACGAGTGCCACATTTGCGGCAGCACTCGATGTTCTCGCTGGCAATGAAAATGTCCATCACTGCCCCATGAAGACTTTAACAAGGCGGTCGATCTCGGCCTGGCCCAGTGCTTTAGAGGGTAGGTCACGGCCTTCAATAATTTCGAGGGCAATCCACTTGCCGAACTCGATGGTGACTTCATAGTCGAAGACCCCAGGGAGCCCGTCTGTGGTGCTATTGCACTCTTCATATTTCTCTTCGAGATAGGTGCTGAACTCAGCAATCTCACTGACCAGCTCGACCCAGTCCACACTGTCGCCAAAATGAGCCAGCAGGTCCGGCACACCTGCCACTTCACGGATGCCATCCATGATGAACATCCCATTCACTACGTGATTAACTGACATTTGAACCTCCTAACATGGTTTTGCGAAGCTGCTGGACATGCTGCCAGCGGCGTGAGTGATGTACTGCCTTGGAAAACCAGCGCAGTTCTTCGAGTGTGACGTGGGTCATCTTTGGTCACCCGTAAAATTTTGCGTTTGGATAGCAACTCTTGACCGCCTTCTTGGCTGCCTCCCGATCCACTGCCCTGACGTACATCCATGTGGCGCAGTCATCAGTCATGGCAAGGTATAGGCTACTGTTAGGCGCCTTGCCCCAGTACGTGCCATCCAAGGTGTAGTCACCGTCCACAAAGCGAAGCTTCTGGACGCCAAATTTGTAGGGCAGAAGGTTGTCCTCGTCAGCCACGAGGTTTGATGAGTTGTTGTTGCCCATTGGCGCCCCTCTGGAGAGGTTACGGGGCCTATCTTTCAGGTATTGGTTGAAGTCCATTTGAATCTCCTAGATGTAATACATACCAATTAAAAGGGTCTTCATCTCGCGGTAAAGCTCGATGTTCTTCTGGCTGAAGTTGAGAAGGGAGGAGGGGAACTTGCGCTCGGCCAGGTGGCTGGCTTGGTTGCACACTGCGATGAGGAAGTGGTAATTAAGGCTGTCCATCTTGGGCCTCCAATCTGTCGGCAGCCTCACGTAGTGCCCATGCCAGCATGCCATCTTCAAAATCCTCATGGCGCTCCTCATAGGGCAGGTCAATCTGCTCGGCGCAGGAACGCAGCACCTTGACCAGTTTTTCATTTGTAATTGGTTTCATCTACTTTCCTCGAAAAGGTGCCAACGTACTCACACTTGTGATCCACGGTGTAGAGCCAGTTGTCTAGCTCCTCCACCGTCATCGTGGTCGTAACGTGTATTTGGCACAGGGTTGGTTGTTGGTGATATTGGAACGGGCCGTCGACCTGCTCAACAGAAGCAAGGCGCTTCAACGTCTTCTTCATCCTGTGGGCATGCTTCGTGAGCATGTCAATGCCGTGGCAGTACATAATTTCTCCTCAGTCGTAAATGAAGTACTGGTCATTGATCTTGACCCCGATCGCCATGCCGTTGCAGTCATAGCTGACGGTAGCGAACATCTCCTTGCCTCGGGCCAGCCACACAAAACTGCCAGTGCTGTGCTGCTCCTTGCGGATCGCTTCGAGGTACTCACCGGGCTTGACCTCATGGCTTGGCCAGTGAGGGACGTGGCCTTTCTGGTTGTCTCGAAGTGGGTAGTTACCGATCATCCTGCTCTCCTTTGCTGCTCCTTCTGGAGCGTGTCAAGGTGCCAGTACAGGCGCTTGGCCTTGCCAACCCCTACACCTGAGACAAAGTCAGGCTTGGGGAAGCAACCGTTGGTCACGGCTGATACCAGCGAACGCTGGTTGGCATAGCCAAACATCACGGCAGCCTCTGCTGAGGTGCGGCAAGGTTTATGGCCTTCAACCTTGCCCTTCTGCTGCATATCAGCAGGTCTTCGTGCGTCTTTTGATACGGCGTGTTTCATCGGTACTCAACCTCCCCACACTTAGTGCATTCATAGGCATCGTCATTGTGGCAGGTGCAGGAGAAACGCCAGTGGTGGTCACAGTTCTTGCGTTGCTCTTTGAACAATGCCTGAGTCTTGATATGGAGCCGGTGACGCTCAATGAGCGTGGCCTCTTCTTGGGTCAGGATCATGACGATCTTCATAGTTCCTCCGGTATCTCCACCTCGTGGCCAAGCTTCGAGGCAACATAGGAGCGCATGGTTGCGATCAGGGGTGTGGGGCCATAACTTAGGTAGCCCCCAGCGGTTGTTCGTGCCCAGCAGGCCGTCGCTGGATCAAGCAGGGCGCAGTGATCAGGGTCTGGTTGGTGTTTATACCCAACGCAAAGCCTCTCCCGCTCAATGATCGGGCCACCTTGTGCCCAGTCGGTTGAAGGGGTGAATCTAACGTCATGCCCAAAGTCTCTGATGCAAGCAACACCGTTCCACCAGAATGGCCCGTCTAACCTCCATTCATTAGTTGCACCCCCACACTTCGCCACCAGCCAGTCAATTTGAAGGCATGTGGCTTCACCTACTTTGATCGTTTTCATACGTTTTGCACGTGGCGCAACTCAACCATCGCCCTCCAGTTGTCCATCGTTACCATCCCCACGAAAGTGCGCCAACAACCACAGCAATCATGGTTGTGCTGGCACCAGCTTGTGGTGTAGTGCTCTCGAATGTCATTATCAATTTCCCGCTCATCCCGGTCATCGCCCTTAAGGTCAAGCAACAGGATTGTGGTCGAGTTCTCATATAGTGAGCCGTCATTGGCTCGAATCAATTCTCTGAAGCTCATATGGCCTCCTAGCTATGGAATTCGTAGGCAGCGCCGGGCTGGCGCTGAACCATTGCAACGTACATGACGTGGGCAGTCTTGAACACCACGTTAATACCGTACTCCAACCATCCTGGCGATTTGTAAGGTTCGGCAGTGGCCGGCACCCTCGGCTGCACAAAGATCGTGATGTCTTTTGCGTCCTTTACCCACCAGCAGCAACGCTCAAGGCACTTGGCCAAGGCTTCGATCTCGGCCTCTTCGATGTTCTTTATTATGATGTTTGACATTTGATGCTCCTAAAATTGAAAAGGCCCTCGGGTGAGGGCTTGTTTGGTTACTCTTTACAAAGAAAGTAAGTCACAAGGACTACACCGACGACCATGCAAACAGGCACGACGATGTGCTGTCCTATTGCTACAATTAGCTCTACAGTCATGGTTATCTTTTCAGTGCTATCTCTGCAAGCTCTGTATCTGACCAAGGTTCGCTGAGATCACGACCGCGAATACCAGCTATCTTCTCAAGCGCAGCACGTAGCCGAGTGTTCTCTACATCCAGCCGCTTGTTATCCTCTCGCATTTCATCGCACTCTGTATTCCATTTATCGCAGAGTGTTGATAGCCGATCACGCTCAATGGTTAAAACGTTGGCATCGTTATCAACCTTTGCAAATTTGTCGTACCACTTATCACGCTCGGCGGTGAGTTGATTGATCTCGGCTATGAGTTCTTCATTGGTTCGTACATCAACCATTACTTGATCTCCGGTTTCTTTACTAGCAAGTCTGTACCCGCCCAATACTCACCAAGGCAACTTGCAGCTGCATCTGCTTCTTCAATGGTGATGTAGTTTCCTTCTACACAGTGACCGTCGCACATTCCATTTATTTGATACACCCGATATTCAACAGGCTCTCCCAATACCTTATCCAGCCACTCAGCGAGAACCTGCTTGCTGTCGGTTGGGCTGGCTAGTAGCTTTCTCAAATTCTGAATTGGGCTACCTTGTTCTGCATGAACAAACGGCCTAACAACTTCTAGGGAGGCCGCTTGTAGAGCCTCAATAACCGCGGCTTGCTCGGCCATTGTTTGTTGCATTTCCTTGAGTTTGTCACTGGGTACTGCTGTCATATTGGTCATGCCTTCTCCTTCATTGCATCGTCGATTGCGTTATCAAGTTCATCTCCAGCCCTGTATTCCCATACTCCCGTTATGTCATGCGGAGTGCCAATCCGTTTATCAATCACGTTGCCGACATCTTGATCTGGATTACGCAACCAGTGATACCTCGCAGCATCCTTCTCAGCAGCCCTCAGTCGAGTGATTAACTCAAGGACTGCTGATGGGTTTGCCTGTGCGATGTGGGTGGCGTTTGCTTCATTTTGATCGTCGTCCCGAGATAGCATGTAATAACTCGCAACACGCTTACCATCTGCTGCATAAATGTGGTCACTAACAACCCACTCGCCCTGAGTAGCAGCAAGCGCGTCCTGTTCTATTTTGTCGATGTCGATCATTCTTAACTCCAGTGCAAGTGGTTGAAGATGTTGGTAACAAGCTCCCAAAACCCATGCCCTAGCAGTGACACGCCAAGGATTATCAGGAAGTTACCGAGTACGGCCTGGGCTGTTGATTCGCGTTTAATGGTCATTCCATTTCCTCCTCAACAATCAAACCCATGTCCCTAATAGCAGTCACAACGTCAGATGGCAGTTCAAACACGCCATCGTAGTCGATCAGCGTCAGGCCATCTGGACACTCCTCAAACCACAAGCCACCACTGGTACCTGAGATCACGTTCTCGAAAGAGCCATACTTGGCCACTGGGTCGAACTCAGTCCGCCAGTGCCCGACCTGCTTTGATTTGGTGAAGTTATAAATCCATTCGAGCGGCAAGCCGTAGCACTCATATTCACCGGGGCTTCCCAGTGAGCCAGCATTGGGCACACAAGGGCTGCACAGGGCTGCTTTTACTGTGTAAGGGGATTCGGTCACCCACAGCAGCGCAGCGCCGCCAAGGTGGGAGATCATGTACTTGACCCCTTCCTGCTCACCGACGAGCGTCGGCTCTTCGCAAGCCGGGTCAAAATTCTGGAGCGCGGCCTCGACCAAGCGTTCGAGATCGTCCTCGTCCATGATCTGGTTCTGCTCCTCGGCCAGATCAACGTAGTAGGCCTCCAGTCGCTTCCGCTCCTCGGCGTAGGCCTCGGCCTCAGAAACATTCGTGGCGGTGTCCCACAGCCACGCAGCCACGTCCTGGTCGAGTTCATGCAGGTATATCGTGCCGAAGCGAACACCCGTCTGTGCATTACAGTTATACATTTTCGATCTCCTTATATTTTGCGATCAAACCTTCCAGCATACCAAGGCGGTACGCTTGGACAATCGGGTGGCTGTTTGGGTCATTTCTTGTTCCATAATTGAAGCGGGTGTCAGCAAAAGCCCTGAGCCAGGGTTCGGGCTGGGTTATGGCCAGCTTTACAAGGTAGTCAGGCACGCTAAAGACATACTCAATCTTTTCGGCCACTTCTTGACATAGTTCAATGCCCTCGGCCTCGTTTTCTGTCTTCCACGTGACCTTGTCTATGTTGTCACATATGTATGGTGAAAGCCCACCCGGCAGCCACCATTCTTTTACTTCCAGCAGTATTGCGTATTTAGACATGGGTTACTCCTGAATGAGCCTTGCACATAGTTAATAGTGAGTCTCGCCACTGTACCCAGAACTCAAGGGCGTTATCATCCATCATTGAGATAGTTACATCATCAAAGTCAGCCCACTCGCCGTGAGTGAAGCGCTTGCACCCTAACCGCATAAACCCGTCTGTGATAGTGCAGTTATAAGTTAGACCTGTGATGCGAACAGGCCATTTTGTTACTACCTCCCCCTCCACCTCGCAACCCTCGCCCAGCTTGCAGCCGTGGCCCAGCTCGCAACCCTCGCCCAGCTTGCAGCCGTAGCCCAGCTTGCAGCCATCACCCAGTTCGCAGCCGTAGCCCAGTTCGCAGCCGTAGCCCAGTTCGCAGCCGTAGCCCAGCTTGCAGCTGTGGCCCAGTTCGCATCTGGCGCCCAGCTTGCAGCCTGTGCCCAGATCGCAGTAGGCGCCCAGCTTGCATCTGGCGCCCAGCTTGCAGTTGCTGCCCAGCTTGCAGCCTGTGCCCAGATCGCAGTAGGCGCCCAGCTCGCATCTGGCGCCCAGCTTGCAGCCGTAGCCCAGTTCGCAGCCATCACCCAGTTCGCAGCCGTAGCCCAGTTCGCAGCCGTAGCCCAGCTTGCAGCCGGGGCCCAGCGTTGAGTAATTTGGTATTACCGTACCCGCAAGCAGTGTTGTGTGGGCTGGCACAATCCAGCCTCCCTTATCGTTCAGATTAAACATTGTTGACTCCTTCAGATTTTGTCAAGAATTCAGAGGCAAGGCGTACCTTGCCGTAGCGATGGCGCCGGTCTCGGCGCTCAGCCTGTTCCAATGCCTCACGCTTTCGCAAGGCATCCCATAGCGGGAAAACCCGTTTAGCTTTCGTGGTCATAGCATGGTCACGTGGTCGATATTAACCACACGCTCTTTACCTAAGTAGAACGAGCGAATCTCGTAATCAATGGCCGTGGCAAACTTCGCCACAATTTTTAGGGCTTTCTTGAGGTTTGTGGTGTGGCCGTGGCGCACTAACAAGGCTCCCTCCTCCTCTGCTACATAGACCCGGAACTTGGGTAGTGTTGCTTTTGGTGCTTTACTTATCTTGAACATCTCAATCTCCTTAGTAGGCGGGAAATCCGCACAAGCAAACCCTTAGGCTTGGTTTTGAGGACTCAGGCAGGGTTTTCATCAACCAACTCGAAGGTCAATGTCACGCCTTTGTATTTAATGGTTACAGGCTTACCTTCAGAGATGGCAGCCCTCAGGTTCATTGCCTCAATAGTTTGCTGGGCTGTGAAACCTCCTCCTGTAAATTCAAGGCACATGAACTCCAGCAGGTCACGTTTGAAGAATCGGATCACACCAAGTCCTGTACTTACTTTAAGCATCTGGTTCTCCTAGACGTGAAAAAGCCCTCAGGTGAGGGCTTGGTTGTTACATTGAAAGGGTAGGGTTGAACGGGTTCTTGTCTCTGTCTTGCTTTACCTCTTGAGTAGTGTTTAAGACCTGGGCCAATTCGTAGGTAGGTACGCCGATCTTACTAGACAGCTCCTTTAACGTCATGCTAACGCCAGAGGTGTGTAACTCACACAGGGCAGCGTCCTTGAGGGCTTGGAATTTTAATTCAGCCTTGGTTTTCTTTGGACTAGGTTTAGGGAGCAGGGCACGCTTAGCCTTATTTAACTGAATGTTCATTTCCCGTAGTTCAGACTCAAGCCGGTACATCTTGTCCTCAATATCACTCAAGGCATAGGGCAAGGTTTCAGTCAGGTACCTCTCGTGGATGTACTCACCTGTTTTTCGGATGGTAGGGAGTACTACTGACGTTACCCACTTGCGGAAAGCCTTTGCTTCTTCCTTTCGACTGTTGAAGATGGCATGGTACATGCCAGATTCTGAAATCACGGTCATCTCTTTTTCGTACTCGAAAGTCCCGTGTTGGTTTTTTGAGGGTGCCCTGACAATCTCAGTACCAGCTTCATCATCATCGAGCATTTTGCACAGCTCGTGTGAGTCACGGTACCCAAGTGTCTCTGCAACGTCCGCAGCCACAAACCACGGCTCGTTTTTGATCATAACCGTGCGAACTTCCAGCTTTTGGAACTTGAAAATGGTCAAACTCATTTGTATCTCCTTGGAAAATGAAAAGCCCAGAGAACCCCTCGCTACAAGCCTTTCGGCTTGCACTGGCAGACCTTGAGAGTACAAGGGCGAGGGGTTCTCTGGGCTTACTCTTGATGCTCTGCCAGGAGCAGGACGAATATTAGACTCACGTCCTGATTCTGGCAAGGTTTCTACATAGTACGAAGCCACAACTGGTACACAGCAAGCGGTACGCCACACAAACAGGCATAGCGAGCGGCAAACTTCACATCACGCACCTGAACCATTGTTACGAAGTTGCTCTTGGTCATCATTCCCTCCCAATGAAAATGCAAACGATGGCAGCCACCATACAAAGCGGGGATGCGATTAAAGTCAGGCCCAGAGCCTGACCAGAGTCCATCTGAGGGCCAAGGGCAACGGGTAAGAAGAAGGCCACGACCCCGATTAAGATCAAGACGAAGCCAAGGAAGTCCCAAGCCATTTGAGGCGTTTTGTGAATCAGTGCAGGGTGCTTAGACATTTTTGAGTCCTTTTGGTAGGGTAAAAAATCCTTGAAATTGCAAAAATTCTGAAGGAATCTGACTGCAATCAAGGGCTTAGGGTGGTTTGATTTTGGGTTGCTTAGGGCGAACACCCCGATAGACAAGGATTTATTTTTGTGGTTGATGTTTGGTTAGAAAAAACCAAAACACCTTTTCTCGCGTAGCCCCTTGATTGGAGGGTAAGCTATATATATATAGTATGTAA
>OFRO01000273.1_pt1 | contig 19609 bp, 39 predicted proteins | sample 1543091 | NCBI WGS metagenome assembly OFRO01 (sample SAMN07774217, study PRJEB24372) | wastewater metagenome | isolation source: Exp Tend NO 10WW | collected 2016-02
CTTGTGACGCTTTCGTTACGCTTTGTTACGGTTTGTGACGCTTTTCCGTCACTAGGAACTGACCGTAACGGCGTTACGCTTTGTGACGCTTTGTTACGCTCGCGGTAACGTGCTTGGCGCTTCGCTCCTGTTGAGCGTGTGTCTATTTCGGCTTCCATCGCTTCAACAGCATTAGCCACCGCATCGGCGTCCATGCCAGCGGCGAGCATATGGCGGACGGCGACGGCGATGACGCTCATCCGATATTACGCTTGATAAATTCAATAGGATCGCCGTCATAGGTTTTGCCCATGTAACGAAAGCGGTGAGTGGACAGCGACCAGCTTAACTGTTGCCCGTTAATCCACCGCGGCCAATGGTAAGGATCGTGCTGCGTCCAGCCGAAAGAGTCTGCTGCTGCAAGGTTTTCTTCTCGCTCCCCTTTTAGAAACTTGCGCGGCCTCTTTGGTTTGCGTATATGTGACACGTTCACTGGCTCCTTTTCAGCCTTTGGACAGGGCGGGTTGATCGACGCACCATCGATCCCCGCCCGCCTTCATATCAAAGCGACACAGAATTGCAATGGCGGGGATAACTTTGAATGTGGGGATAAGATTCTGCCCGCTTGTGGCAGGCCCAGCGCGGGAACATGTTGTATTGAAATTCAGCCGCGCGCTTGATCCCATGCAAGACAGTCGAGTGATCGCGGTTGAATACGCGCCCGATCTCGGATGCCGTCATGCCCCGGCTGTATAGTTCGGCATAGCAATGGAACCTGGCCCAAGCGACCGGCCGGTGGCGTTCGTTGCTCAACAGCGCGGTCAAGCCTATGTCATACCGCTCGCCGATCTCGCGGACGATTTCCAGTGTGCGTTGCCTTGGCGTCATGCGTAACGCTCCGGATATGCACGCTGCATTGCTGCCAGAAGGCGCTCGGAGCCTGCCCTCATGGCATCTCTGTGCGCGCTGTTGCCCGGAATCGGCTCTTCATCCGGGCGGTGGCCTATCATTGTTTTCTGAGGCTTAGGTCGCTCCAACTCAACAATCAGAGGGTCGATATTGTATGCCCGCGCTACCGACTCTGTGGACATATCAAGAGGAAGTCTGCGAAGGATCGCGCGGGTCGATTGCGTTATGCGTTCGTAGGTCATCCGAGTGAAACCACTATCTTGCCGTTGAGAGAATGTTCGCCCCATTGGATGCGAGGCCGGAAGCGCGTATCGTTCACGCCAAGAGAATGGGCGATGCCGTCGAGATATGCCTTGCAAGAGGCCATGACGTTATCGAGATCGCGCGGGCGCTTGTCGGGCGGATATGCGGTAATCAGCACGTCGATATCGCCTTCGATTGGCCTATGGTCTCTGCCCCGCCATGCCAGCGTAGCGTTTTGCGCCCAATGCTTGTGCTTCGCGGTCGTGCGCGATTTGGTTGCCCAGTGAGCGCGGCTGTTTGGCGACAAGACGCGATCAGGCCATGGAAGCTCGATAGCCATTATCGCCCCCGCCCCTTCAGAGCAGCTTGCCGCCTGCGGGCATAGTCCTGCCCTGCGTAGCTGTTGCGATAGGTCTCAGCGCGCCTGTATATGGCTTCAAGAGCGGAAAGCTGGCGCTCGGGAAAGTTGGGAGGGGCGACTATCATTTGCGCCTCCGTTTCGCAGCCCGCTTGTCAGCAGCCTTTCGCTTTTGTCCGGAGATGATAAAGGGCTGGGCCTTCTCCCACTTGTCAGCCCATGCCGCATTGCCCTGAATAGCCCGCGCCAGATCGTTCCGAGCCTGTGATAGTGCCGCCTCTAGTGCAGCAATGCGAAGAGCGTCGGAGGTTATGTCCTCGTTGATCGAGCGCGCGCTGCCTAGGAGGTCGAGGATGCGGCGGATCATGCGGCGGCTCCGAATAGTTGGCCTTGACGGTTAGCTTGTTCGATTCGATGGCAAGCGCTGGCGAAGTGGACGGGGTCTTTCTCGATGCCGATGAAGCACCTATTCTCCCGAAGGGCAGCGACTCCGGTCGTACCGGAACCCATGAACGGATCGCAGACGAGGTCGCCAGCCTTGCTTGAATTGCGCAGCCAGAATGTCATGAGTTCAACCGGCTTTTCGGTCGGGTGCTGGCTTTCGTCGCGCTGGAATATGCTGACGAGATTCTTTGAAGCAGGATCGGCTATCGTGAAAGCCTTTCCCTTGAACATGAACAATGCAAACTCGGTCACATTCTGATAATACTTGTTTGGCAGGGCGGCGCGCTTGTCCCATACCAAAACCGTGTGGAGCCTAAATCCGGCATCCTCTGCGGCCTGTTGCATGGCCTTGATGTTGCGCCCGTTAGTCATGAAATAGGCTTGCGATTGGTCGCTCAGAGCGGTAAAAACCAACGGTAGCCAATCGCTAAAATCAAGATCGCAATCGACAATATCGCCTTGGTTGCCGTATTCTTTCATCCAGCCGCCGAATCCGCCGTCAAGCTTCAGGTTGGAAGCGAACCCGCCCTTGGATACCAAATAGGGAGGATCGGTCAGGATAAGGTCAACCGGCTGCAGACCCGGCAATATATCACGGCAATCCCCCAAATACAGAGTCGCATTCCCGATGATAACAGGTTTTTTCATCTTCTAGAGGTTTGCCGGTGCGGGCAATAGGGGGTTAAATCCCGCACCGGCTCGCTGGTGGTAAGAGGCGGCCCAAAGGGAGCTTCCCAGCGAATTGATCATGCTGCCTTCTCGCGCGGATAAATGTCGGGACGCAGATCGTGGCGGGATACGCCAGTAGCGGCCTCAACTTTCAACACATGCTCGGCGGGAAGCGGCTTTTGTCCATGCACCCATGCCCATACGGAAGGCTGCTTGACGCCGCATATACGCGCCATCTCGGACTGGTTATTATCCAGCGCAGCCATTGCGCGGTCGAGGGGTGATTGCTTCATAGGGCAGAGTGTTAACCTAGCTTTTGTGCGATTGCAATAGGGTAAATTATTATAGCCAACCCTATTGACACGCGCTTTCCCGTAGCCCATACCGTTCTCACACAGCGGAGATACACCCCATGCCACAGCCAGCCACCAAGAAGCCAGACGCGAAGAAAGCGGCTCCTGCCCTTTCCCCCCGTAAATATGAACTGACGGGCGAGACCAAAGATTGGCTTGGCGTCACGCTCCACCGCATTCGGGCCGTTGCTGCTATTGTCGCGATTGGCGTCAATGCAGGCGATCTCGGCGGCTGGATCGAGAAAGAGGAAAATCTTTCGCAGGCCTCTGGAAACGCATGGCTTTTTGGAAACGCGCGAGTCTCTGGAAACGCGCAGGTCTTTGGAAACGCGCAGGTCTTTGGCAACGCGCTGGTCTCTACTGTCAATATCGTTGCCACCAGATCAGACGGATACACTTTCCTCCTCGCTCCAACGCCCGATGGCCCGCGCATCATTGCCGGTTGCCGTTACTTCACATTCAAGGAGGCCAAGGCCCATTGGAAGGATACACGCGGAGGCTCGAAGCTGGGCGATGAGTCTCTTTCTATCGTCAGGCATCTGGAGACAATGGCAAAGCTTAACGGCTTCATGGAGCCGGTCAAGTGAGACCCACGCACCCTCTCCACGCCGCGAACCGCCGGGTAAAGATGACCCGCGAATTAGCGCTTGAACTCGCATTACAGGCGATCAGCGGCCCTGCTCCGGTTTTGACCTACGAGCAAATTCGCACCGGTCAGGCAAACTTGCGGTTTTTCACTTGCCCGATGTCGGAGCGCTATCTGTGAGCGCAGCCACCAGCTCCGCACCCGACGCCCGCGCCCGCATCGCGGAAGCCACCAAGCATATCCGCAATACGCAGGACCGGGCGGTCGCGAAGTTCAATCTTTGGACGAAGGAGCCGACGAGATGAGGATCGAGAAACTGACACCGGAGCAGGAGACCGAACTTCCTGCATTCCGCCAGCGCTATCTCGACATTGCCTGTGGCGGCGGACGCATTGACCGGCCCGCACTTCAAGCCGCGCTCACCGATGCCTATGCAGTGATCGGCAAACCCGCACCTGCGCTGTTCATTTTCGATAGCCCCGCTGCCTGCATGTTGGCCTTGAAGATATTCAAGATGCCGGAGAAGGTCCAGCTTCGGGACCAGCTTCGGGGCCAGCTTCGGGTCCAGCTTTGGGGCCAGCTTGGGGACCAGCTTTGGGGCCAGCTTCGGGACAAACTTCTGGACCAGCTTGGGGACCAGCTTCGGGACCAGCTTGGGGGCCAGCTTCGGGACCAAGATATTTATGACAGCAACTACCTATGGGGCAGCCAAGACCTTTTCTGGCTCGCGTGGGGAAAGTTCGCCGCAAATATCGGCGTAAGGCTGAAACCAAAAACCGCCGCGCATCTCGACATCATGGAGCGCATTTCCACACAGTGCGAATGGTGGTGGCCATATGAAAATATCGTTATCGCTTCGGAACGCCCGACAACGGTTCGGTTTGATGATCAGCGCCGTCTTCACCGGGAGAACGGACCCGCCGTTGAATATGGCGATGGCTATGCCGTCTGGTCATGGCACGGCGTTCGAGTGCCTGAAAACTGGATCACGGAAAAGGCCATAACCCCGCATGAGGCCCTGACATGGGAAAATATGGAGCAGCGCCGCGCGGCTTGCGAAATTCTCGGATGGGATACGATCCTTGACCAGTTGAAGGCCAAGACAATCGACAAGGACGCAAATCCGGAAATCGGCGAGCTGATCCGCGTTCGCATTCCCGACATTGGCGATGAGCAATTCCTGCGTGTGACGTGCGGGACTGGGAGGCGGTTCGCGATGCCTGTGCCTCCCGACATGAAAACAGCCTTGCAGGCAAATTCATGGACTTACGGCTTCGACCTTCCAACCGACTATCAACCAGAAGTGAGGACTTAAAATGCAAACTTTCAAAAACCAGGCCGCCCAGGGTGACATGCTGATCCGCCGTATCGACGCCCTTCCGGCCAATGCTGTTCCGGCAAAAGCTGAAAATGGCTATTTCGTACTCGCCCATTCGGAAACGGGACACAACCATGTTGTCCTTGACCGCCCAAACGTCCGCTATTTCTCGGCGATGGACGAGTTCCGCGCATATCTCGAAGTGCAGGACGAGGCTGTTGTGATCGAGCATCAGCGTTCGTTAGACACGCACGAAAGCATCAAGGTCGAGCCCGGCATTTATGAAATCCGCCGCCAGCGTGAATACACGCCGGAAGGTTTCCGCAGGGCTGCTGACTGATGACCCCGCGCGCCCTCATCTCGTCCATCGCGCTCGCTGTTTTTGGCGTTCTCTGGACGAAGGAGCTGACAAAATGAGCATCATCCACACAACGCGCTTCGACAGCGACCGTGAGCGCCGCGCGAAACTGGCGCAGGAATACCGCGACGGGATGCGCGAACTGAACGCGCCACCGCCTGACATGGAGCAGCTGCCCCAGACTCGCGGGCCCGATCCGATCGGTGAGGACTTGCGCTTCATCATGCTTGGCCTGTGCGCCGGGCTGGTTGTCTGCCTAGTCCTGACAGGCTGGAAATTCTGGCCCGCTGTTGAGGCGGCTTTGGGAGTAGTGAGATGACTGCAAAGACGAAAGACGAAACCGGCCTCGCCAATCTCCGCAAGCCGTTCGAGCATAACCAAATCTCGAAACTGCCGAAGGAAACGCGCAAGCAAATCGACGAACGCAAGGCCAATAGCAGCGCCAGCGTGAACTGCAAAGTCTGCGGCGGCTGGCATCATAAGAACGCCGTCCATCTCGACTATGTTGGCCACGCGGCTTTGACTGATCGCCTGCTTGATACCGACATCGAATGGTCGTGGAAACCTCTGGCACTGACGGCGGAAGGCTTACCCGCGTTCGACCGCAACAATGGTCTATGGATTGAACTGACGGTCTGCGGTGTGACGCGCATCGGATACGGCGCGGCTGACGGCAAGACCGGCGGCGATGCGGTCAAGGAAATCATCGGCGATGCTTTGCGCAATGCCGGGATGCGCTTCGGCGCGGCGCTCGACCTTTGGCACAAGGGAGACTTGCATGTTGAAGGCGATGAAACGTCAGACAGTATCGGCGCGAACGGTGCCCCGGCTGTTGCCGACAAGCCATCTCTGACCGACGCTCAATTCGCTGAACTGTACACCCTAATCGAAACGGCGGGCGCGGATACAAAAGGCATCTGCGAGTTTTACAAGGTGGACAGCCTTAACGCCCTGACGCCCGAAATGTTTGCCCATGCCGTCCAGCAAATGCGCGACGCAATCGACGGTGCAACAAGGAAAGCCGCATGACGAAGCCCGCAACTATCGGCCACAATCAGGGGCCCGAGCTTGACCCGTTTTCCGTCATGCAGATCGAAATTCTCGACCTGTTCGAACTGGCCGAAAGCGCGCTTACCGGCGAGCCCATTGCCAATCAGGAACAGGCCGATCAGATCCAGCAACTCGCGGACGATTGCCTGAAAGCATGGCAAACCGCAGAGGCCGCACGCAAAGAGGAAAAGAAACCGCATGACGAAGCCGCGAAGGCCGTTCAGGCCAAGTGGACGCCACTAACCGACAAGGCCGACTTGGCGAAGAAAACCGCACTACAAGCCTTGACGCCTTGGAAGCTGGAATTGCAGCGCCAAAAGGACGAAGCCGCCGCCAAACTGCGAGCCGAAGCCGAAGCCCTTGCAGACGCCGCCAGGAAGGCCGCACAAGAGGCCGCAGCGTCCGCAGACCTATCCGCCCGTGCCGAGGCCGAAATCCTTCTCAAAGAGGCTGACAAGGCGAACAAGACGGCAAACAAGATCGACCGTTCAGCCACGGGTCTGCGCACCTATTGGCACGCGGAGATTACAGACCGGCGCTTGGCCCTCAACCATTACCTGAAGACCGCGCCAGAAGAATTTGTGGCGACGATCCAGCGGCTGGCCGATCAGGATATCCGCGCTGGCGTTCGCAACATCCCCGGCATCACCGCAATCGAAGAAAAGAGAGCCGCCTAATGCGCACATCCCCTTCACAGACGCCGGAATATCGCCGCCAGCGGTATCACAGCGACCCGGAATACAGGGAGCGCGAGTTGCAACGCTGCGCCGAAAGCAGGGCGCGGAAATACGGATGGACAGTCCGCAGACAGGAAAGCAAATGAGCAAGCGTCCAACAGCAGCCGAGCGAAGGCATATGGCGCGGGTTCGTGACCTGAATTGCTTGGTCTGCGGCTTTCTCGCGGAGGTTCACCACGTGCATTCGGACGGCATGAAGCGGATCGGCAAAGACCACCGGCGCGTGATTCCGCTATGCCACGAGCATCATCGGACAGGGCGGGATGCGATCCACGCGATCGGCCATGCACGGTTTGCCGAACTGTTCGGCTTTGACCCGTTGGCGAAGGCTGACGAACTTTGGGAGGTGAGCAATGGCTGAATTTCACTCTGCCCGCTACACCGAAACCCTCGCCAACATGCGCGCGAAACGCTTGGCCGGTCCCGATTTCTGGACGCATAACGCAACGCTGCACCGCGAGCCGGTATTTGCGCAGGCGTGCCTGAACTATGCGACCAAGCTACGGGAGCGCGCCGGTGGCTGACACTCCGCCCCTCATCTGCGAGAAAGTCCTAGGTTCTCTCCGGCCTGTCAACAAGGCCGCCACAGACGCCTTCAAGGCAGTCAACGGGCGCTGTGTGGTAAAGATTACCAAGATGACCCGTAACCAGCGCAGGCGCGGCTTCTACTGGACGCTGCTAGACGTTGTGGCAGAAGTCCTGCGCGACCGGACGAATACGCCTTGGGATGCTGAAACGCTCCACGATGAATTGCGCAAGACGCTCCGGCTGTTCGACGGGCCAGCCCTGAAAACGCCCGCAGGCCGCGAAGTGTTCAAGCTGAAAAGCACGGCTGACAGGAACATGACCGAGGCTGAACGCGCGCACTGGACAACCCGTGTCGTGAACTACTGCGAGCATCTGACCGGCGTTGAGGCTCGCACGCTGATTGACGAGGTTCGCGCCCGTGGTGGCGGTGAACTGAACGAACCTATCCACAACGAAGGGGCGGCGGGTGCGAAATCGCCCGCCGTAGTGGCATGATGAACTGTCCAACATGCGGGCGCAAGATGCGTCTTTCACCTGAAGACCGTTCCGAGAGCGCGCGGGCAGGCGGGTTTGCGCTGGCCGCTAAGATGTCGCCCGAGGAACGCTCGGCTCGGGCGAGGCTCGCGGCTCAAACCAGGTGGGGGAAAGCGCTAGACCGATCTGAATCGGCGCACAAGGCTTGGGCAACCAAGAGGGCAAAATAATGCTTGCGGGTATAATAAATATGCGCAATAAGAAGCCCGCACCGATGATGAGGATCGATGCGGGCCATGCAGGGTCAATATCTTGCACCGCCTCAAAACGCAAGGGCCAAGCGTTCAAAAGCCCGCCTCATCCGAACAAGCGAACTGGCACGGTAAAGGGACGTAGCGCGTCCTGCGGTCGGTTAACGATGGCGCACCGTGTGAGAGGCAGCCATGGGATAGCGGCATGGCCAACCGTAGGGCGAAAGCTGGACGCGGGCCGCAATCGGGATCGACCGATAAAGAACCGGCAATCGACTTGCGCTCGGTCGCGACAAGTTGGGTCTATAAGCGACGGAATGGCTCCGAAGGTTATGGGATTGGCTCTGCAAACTGCGGAACTCGCAAGGCGCATCAAAGCGTCTTTGCCCGCAGGAAGCAGAGCTATGTCTTACGCTCTGAAATCCACCAAAGGTTATAGAGGGTTAGAAGGATGAGCGACCAGTCAACTAGCCCCAGCCCCTCGCTCGCTGTATCCCCATACCTGATCGAAGGCCCCGCGCTGATTTCGTTCAGCGGCGGCGCAACGTCTGCATATATGCTCCACGAGACATTGGCTGAATATGGCGGCACGCTTCCCGATGATGTGCATGTCTGCTTTGCCAATACCGGCAAGGAGCGCGAGGAAACGCTGCGGTTTGTCCATGAATGTTCTACACGGTGGAATGTGCGCGTGCGGTGGCTGGAATGGCGGACGCGCACTGGCGACGTTGAAGGGCGCTTCGAGGAAGTTGGATTCAACAGCGCCAGCCGGAACGGGGAGCCGTTCGCTGGATTGATTGCCGCCAAGCGTTACCTCCCCAATTCGGTCATGCGGTTCTGCACCGATGAACTCAAGATAAAGGTGATGAAGCATTTTATGGTGTCGCTTGGTTATGCGCGATGGACAAATATCATCGGGTTACGCGCAGACGAAATGCACCGTGTCGGCAAATCCCGCGCCCGATCCGATAGCGGGAAAGAACGGTGGCGCAATGCCCTTCCCCTTGCCGACGTTGGCGTCACCGTGCGCGACGTTGCCGCGTTCTGGGCAAATCAGGACTTCCACCTGAACTTGCTCCCGTTCGAGGGAAACTGTGACGGCTGCTTCCTGAAAGCGCGGCCCAAGCTGTTTGAGGTTGAGCGCATGGCTCCCGGCACATTGCAATGGTGGGCCGATCAGGAGCGGAAAGTGTCAGCCACTTTCCGCTCCGAATACGGCTATGCCTCGATCATCGATGCGGTGCAGCGGCAGGGCGATTTGTTCAAGGGCGTGTTCGATGCCGATCCTGAAATGGACGCCGAATGCGGACTTTGGTGCGGAGAAGCGGCATGACCTCGCTCGCTGGCATGGAGGATGGGCTGTGAAGGTCGCTCACGGAACACGATGCCGTTGCGGCTGTGTCGATGTGACCGCAGGAGATCATGTGTCCTCTGACGGGCTTATGGTGGCCGTTCACACTCTGCTTGTGGACTGTTTCTCATTCCGTGCCCAACCGCAGACCACTGCCCGCAACTCAACTAGGAGCAACGAGCATGACGTGTGAAACGTGCAGATATGCCATGCATTACAAAAATACGGTTTACTGTCGCCGCTTCCCCCCGACCAAAATGCCGTTCATTTTTTATGGCTTTTCGTTCGTTGGACTCCTGTCTCAATGGCCGACGGTAGAGGCCACAGACTGGTGCGGCGAACACAGCCCGCGCGAAGGAGAATGACGATGGCCGATAACGTAATCAGCATCGGCGATCATTTAACAGGCCCTTTTCATGTGCCGACAGTCGTTATGACCGAACGATGCCAGACCGCATCCGTCAAGCTATTAAGGGGCGAACGGCTGATCTGCTTTTGCCGTGGTGATAAGCCGTATGTGACCGTCCATAAAGGCCCTGACGAGATTTGTGTCATTGGCGAGTTTTTTGGTGTTTGGCCCGTTGCTGCCGCTCGCGTGAAAGAACAGTATGTCGCCGATTGGAAGCGCGTCACGGTCGAAGATGTCGGGCGCATGATTACGCGAATCGAAGGCGCTTTGGAACGCCATTTAACTCGGAAGGTTTCCCCATGATCCGCACCCCCGCCGAAGCTCTAGAAGCCGCTGCGAATGCGGTCAAAAATCTTGCAGGACACAACGAGTTCGGGCCGAGAACTGACTTTTCGCGTGGGAAGGGGCAAGCCTTCGATCACGCCGTGTCAGCCATTCTCGCGATCCCCGTTGCCGAGCCCTACCCTACCGAGGACGCGTATATGTCCGCTTGCCGGGCGCTGCACTGGCGAACCGCACAGCTTTGCGCTAATCACATCGAGCCGGTTCGGATTCCAGACGGTGCGCCACAATATCCGCCAGATGACTTCGATTTCGATATTGCTGATCGGATCAAACAGGCCATGATTGCGCTTCATGGAGCGAAGCAAGAACTGGAACCAAGGCCATGACCCCCATCATAGAGCAATGCGCGCGGATTATTGGTGACGCGCATCAATACCCAAACGGTCGCGACGGACTCCTGGTAGCTCGACCGCCTCAAGCCACGCTTGAAAAAGCCGCAACCGCCATCCTCGCCCATGTCCACAAGGTTCTAAGCGAGCCGGATGAAGCGATGGCGGACAAAGTAGGCTGGGCGTTTTCGACGTGCCACAAGAGCGCCTGCTATCCAGATGCAATGGACTTCGAACGTGAGCATTCAGCTAAGTTTCTGATTGCTGAAATGCTCGCCGCTTCGCCGTTGGGGAGGCTGGTATGAAAGTCTGGCACATAAACGACAAGGTGCAGAAGGTGCGCGGCTACAAATGGCCGGGCGTTGTTGTTGCCGTTTTCTGGACGCTGGATAACGAGCCTCGCGTCGTTGTCGAATGCACCGTTCCAGAAGTTGCCGGCGCGCTTCATATCTACAACCCCGGACAATTGGAGAGCCAGCCATGACCCGCGCCGACCTTGAGGCCCTTGCGGATGTTGAGAATGCACTGGCTGACTGGTATTTTGCACAAGTTCCTGAGCGAACGCATGTGGCAGGCTCACTGTCGTTCAAAATACTAGAGGAAGGGGCTGCAATTCGTCGCCGCGCAGCCGCCCTCCGCGCACTGGCAAGGGGAAAACCGATGGATGATGACGCACTCAAGATGGCTCGTGAATGCTATGTCGAATACATGCATAAGTGCGCCGAAAAAGCTGGCGATACCGTTGTGCAGGCGTCCGTTGATCGCCTTCTATCCGGTCAAGACGATCACATGCACGGCGTCCAGATAGCCCTCGCCATGCACGCCCGGATGCAGGCCGAGATAACCGCTCTGAAAACGCGGCCGAAGTCGCAGACGGCTGGTCGGAAGATGCAGACGGCATCGCATGTCGTAACGATACCATAGCCTTGCAGGATGCACGCATAACCCGGATGCAGGCCGCGATAGAGCGGAAGGATGCGCTGTTGCGAGATGCGCTTGATGCGCAACGCGGGGCTATGGGCATGTTTGCGCTGTTCAATGACGACAAAAACGAACCCGTTTATCCCCTTGACGCATGTGACACCTGATATGGAAGCCGGTGTTGCTGATCGGCTGTGGGAAATTGCAGATATTGCCAAACTGGTCGAATCCGCAGAAAAACCTCCTGGGCCACGCGGAGTTTATCGAAAGTAGGCACCTGTTGGGCGATTTAAATGGAACTTGTAACTTGGCAATAACGTTTGAGAGGCACATATTGCGATTGCGCCACCGTGATAGTGGCGTTAGTCGGGCTTCAGGACGGGGCTTTGCGGATGCAAATTCACTTGATTCTGGGTTTAAACGGGCCGGAAAGCCTGAAGACGCTCGGAAAAAACATTGCTGACATGTATCCATCTCGCAACCGAAAATTGCGGGATCGTCCTGCGTGGCTGGTGTCAGACGATGATACAGCCCAGTCCGTTTCGGAAAAATTAGGAATCAATGCAGGCGAGGGGGGCATTTCCGCGCTTGTCACCACCATGGCAGATTATTTCGGGCGAGCAGAGCCTGATCTCTGGCAATGGATAAAGGTGCAGTGGGAATCTTCGTCTGATGGCCCGAGCGAGCAGTCAGCAGCAGCCTAGTTCCGGGGTCCCGCCTGAACAGGCGCTGGTTACACCTGCAACGCGACCAGAGGTTTTGCTTGCCCTGCAGCATCAACAAGCGACTCAAGCGATACACAATGAGTGTGCGGGAATTCGGCAAGACATTGGGGCACTCAAAGCCGAAATCGAGACACTCAAAACATCTTCTGGAACGATGGGCACCGATGTTGGAGGCATAAAGCGCTTCCACAACATCGTTATAGGCGTCGTTATTGGTGTTGCAGCGGTGATCGGCGTGATTTGGTATTTCATGGGCTCGAAGGTTTCGACCTTGATGGAAATGGCTGACGAGCGGCAAGTGGAGAAACTTCATGCAGCCGACGAAGCAAAAAAACCTCCCGCCAACCCCAAAGATTCAAACTGACCCACTACCAACGGTTTACTATTCTCGACTTGATTGGGTATGTGAGGACAGAAGCCGACCTTTAGTTATAGAGGGGCAACCTGCTAGGTGCCCGCAATGGGATGGTGTCGAACACCCCGGCCCCAATGGCGTTCCGCACTATCGCGGACCAAATCTGGACAAGCCCTAAGGCCGCGCCGGAACAGGCACCAGACGCGGATTAGGAACCGCTGGCATCATGGGGCCTTTGAGCCTCTTGCCGTTGCCAAGGTCGCCTGCAGAGCAGTTGAGCAAGCGGTCAACGCAATTCGCGCTCCACATATCTTGAACGCCGGAATCCCAAGCGCCAAACCAGTCAGCGTGTATCGTGCTGCCAGCGGTCATCACCGTCCCGTCCGGCATCACATCGGATGACAGGTGCCACGGCTCTACGGTTGCCCCTTGGCTATACCATGAACCCATTGTGAAAGTCGGGATGATGTAGGGATGCGTTGCGGGACAGCGCAGAATGCCATCGGTGTGATTGTCGAACGTATAGGCCACGTGCGAGCGATGATCGGCACTATCGAGATTCTTGCCGTCCCAGCATTCGGGGGCGGATATGACAAAGCCGATTTGCGCCGTTGCGGGGCATTTCGCCTGCACTTCAACCAGCGTCTTGTAATGGCCGGGAATAGCGCCTGTGCCCTGGCAGTTGTAGTAGGCCGACCCGGTAGGTGGAGCCGACATGTTGAGCATATTGAAGCCGAACACGAAGCGCAAACCTCGCGGCAAATCGACGCAGGCCGTCCCGATCTTGGCGCAGAGCGGGTCAGTATTAACGCGGCGCTTGTAATAAATAGAGACGTAATCCGGCCTGATAACCTGCCCCTTGTCATTGAGCATCGCAGGCTGCCAGTATCCCGAGCGGTTCAAAGGCGACATGCATGTCGATCCGCCCGATGTCCGAAGGCTCTGGTATGTTGAGAAAGCATCTGCGAGCATATTGCCGAAGAATTGGTGAAGGTGCGACTTTCCCGGCTGGCCCGGATAAACGATCGGGTCGTCGTAGCTGATTTGCCCCGCGCCGCAGATAAAGCGGAAGGCTCCCACGACATCGGGCGCAGCACTTGGCGGGATGGCGGTTGCGACTAGCTCGCTGTTCACGTCGAAGTTTGACGCGATGACCGGCAAGCCTGTTGTAGGTATACTCGGGTCAATCACTGGCGGCGGTGACGGGGGCGGGCTGGGAGGAGGCACAGGGGGCGGTGGAGGCAACGGTGGCACCTCTGCGGCCCGGATCGCCTTATAGGTGCTCAGGACGCGCTTGTAGGCCGCTGTGCCGTCCTTCGCGCCCGTGAGATAGGATTGCTGGCACGTGGTGTTCGTTGCGCCGCATAGGGCGGCAGCGGAGAGCGCGCGGCTATCGGCAACCGGATCAGTGGAGGCTCCGGCGAGCGAGGACGCTCCGGCGAGCGATGAGGCTCCGGCGAGCGATGAGGCTCCGGCGAGAAAGAGGATGGCGCGTTTCATTGGGGTGTCTCCGGTGTTCGCAGAATGGGCATCATCGAGACTTCAATTTGATAATCGACGGGCATTTCTTGAGGTCCCGCGATCCGCAGACGTCTATGTGATAGGCCGCGCGCTTGCCCCACTCATCCTCGATCACGATATACTTGCATTTGTAAACCGGATGCGTCCAGACCCATGGCGCACGAGGCTCCTTGGGGGATGCAAGTGCTAGAAAGATCGAAACAATTATCATTGATGATGGTTGATGACAGCCGGACCGTTCGACTGTGTAGGGATTTGATACATATTGGCAGCGCTTGAGACACCATAGGAACATCCAAGACATATCTGCGGATTACGTGAGCCGTCTGGTGCGGCGCTGTCTGTGATTAAGCGCTCAGTTGCCGTAATAGTTGAATAGTCGCACTGATGTGCGGCTTGGTTATTCACGCCCAGGCAGAAATTCTGCCACTTCATGAAAACAGTATCATCCCAGCCGCCAAACCAATCGGTATGAAAACTCTCTCCATTGCGCATAGCATGGCCTGCGGCTGTTGCAGCGGCATCGTCGGAAGACAATCTTAGGGTGGAATAAGTTGCAAAAGCCCCAAGAGTGAAAAAGACCTTACCTTGAAGGCCCGGGAGTTCATACCATCCTTGTGGGCATACGTCCAAACCTAGAGTGTTATCGCGAATCTTGTGGCGCATGTGTTTATAGCCACCGGGTGACCAAGGATTGGTTCCATCCCAACATTGCGGACCATTGAACTCTACATAGAAATTCTGTGATCCAGCCGCACAAGTGGGCGAAAATGGATCGGTGCCGTCAGTGTTTTTTAGATACTTGACTGCCTGCCCGCTAGCGGTGCAGACCCAGCCTCGATAGCCATTGCCGATGTATGAGTATCTCCCCGCCGTCCCGGCCTGCGCATTGGCGGCGGCTATTTCGGCTTTCGGGATAAGATCATCCGGGTCATCCATGTTGGTCCCAAGAATGTATCGCAAACCGCGCGGGATGCGTGAGAGCTTTGCATTCTCGCCAACATTTGCGGTGTAATACACAACCACATTATCAATCTTGACCACGTAGTTCTTCCCATCCCCAAAAGGGTTGGTAAAGACACCGCAAGGAAGCCAATAGCCTGTGGCATTGTAAGGTCCGCCGCCTGCATTGCTTTTACGATTGGTTCTCAGACGAGCATATGTTGAGTAGGCATTCGCGCCTCTGTTGCCAAAAAACTGATGGCAATGGCTGGTTCCGGGAAGCCCATAATTGCGGACAGGATCATCGAATAGGATATGCGCTCCGTTAACCTGTGTGCGCATTTTTCCTTCCGGGCAAGTTACTGGAACCGTCAGACATTGCGAGATTGATGTGCCAACGATCCATCCGGTCGGATACTCTGTTGATGGAATATCCGCAGGCATCCCAGATGCAATATAAGGCGCGGTGCCACCCCAAGTGGTGCTGTTGTCTCCGAGGGTGTTAGGCGTAGCCCCTGATTGATAAGTAGCTGCTATCGTCACATAGTCCGGCACGTCAGGCGGCTTTGGAAAAGTCTGTGCCAGCGCCAGCGAAGGCGCTAAAAGCAGCAAGAAAAGCAAATACTTGATTTTATTCATGCTAAGCTCCGACTTTGGTAAGCAGATAGCTTCCGTAATTATTTGCGTCTGATCTTTCTTGCGTGGTATGCACCCCAGTCCAAGCAACAATAGCGTAAACATCCATTTGCTGCCACCCGCTCGGTGCACTGTTGCGGTTATCACCGCCGAGGAAAGTTCGGTTAAACGTGTTGTAAGTGCCTGTTCGGCTATATCCTTGGCTTGATCCAGCTACATTATTGCGGTAGCCTAAGATACTACTGCCACTATCTGTTACAATAATCACCACGTCCGTATTAGCTGTGAGCGCACTACTACAGTAAGTGCTGGCTGGTCCCACGACTGTTCCCGCGTCATTTTTGATTTGTGCTATAGGGTCTACAAAAGTTGGACTTGCATTACGTATCAAGTTATAGGCCGGATTGAAACTCGCGCTATTTCCTTCTCCAAACAGGGTTCCTTGCTTTGCGGAAGGTGTATTCAACACAATCATCACTGTGCAGTTGCCTGCTGCAAAAATACCCAAGGAAGCCGCGCGTGTTAGCAGATCGTTAACCCCGTCAAAGGCAACACGGCGGACTCCGGCAGTATTTTTGTGTGTCGGTCTCGTTGTGTCATTCGCCGCCGCGAGCATGTGGTTCACATTGCCACTCTTGTCGCCCCAATATCCTACAGGATCGCCATCGGTGTTAGCTGCTGTGGTGCCGTTGATATTCTGGAACATAGTCGCGAGGTCGGCGGCTTCCAGCCATAGCTTCACATTTGCTTGGCGCGGCAACACTGGAATGATGGTATCATTGAGGATGTTTGACCATGGTGAATTAGTGCCCGAACCTGGACCTGATGCGCCATCGTCAACCTCAATGCGAATACGCATCCAGTATGGCCCAAAAGCTGGCGTTGTGAATGTTGGGAAACTGCCATCGAGGGCCGCAATCTCCGATGGAGTTATCATCTGGGAAATGTCTTGTGTGATACTCCCAAAGGCGCTGGAAGTCTGGTCAACTTGCAACCGCCAAAAATATCCGGCGAAGACCGTGCTATCGATTGTGGTGGACCATGTTAGCGGACTGGCGCTAGCGGATGAGGTGCGCGCGAGAACTGGCGCGGTGATGCCACTACCGCCTCCGCCCGCTCCTACCGAGTGGTGCGAAAGGCCAAGACCAAGACCAAGATACATCATGGCGTCTCCGGTGTTCGTGAAACGGCCAGCGTCTGGGCATACCAATCCTGCCAGCCTTCAGCCTTCACGGTGTTTGTGGTGCAGACTTCGGCGTCATGAACGATGGCCGCCCGGTCTCTTCCAAAAGGATCGCTGGCGGCGTCGGCAGGCCCGGACACACCAGTTGCGTCGGCGCCGCCTTGATGACTTGCGGCGCGCACGCGGTCAAGCTCGCTCCTAAGGCGAGCGGAAATAGCAGTCTGCGCATTGTCCTTGATCCTTACATATTGGGTTTCGACGCGGACCTTGTTGGCCTTCGCGTCATCGAGAGCCTTGAGACTGGCTTGGCGCAAATTCTCGATACCCCTTTTTGCCTCCACAAGCCCAGTCAGAGCGCGATCACGCTGTTTAGCTATATGGCTTCCCCGAAGCCAGAGAAACGCGCTGGCGAAGCACAGGGCGAGGATGAGGAGGGTTTGCGGCGACAGGGATCGCAGCCAGCCGAAGAACGACTTGCCAATACCGATCGCCTTCATGCCTGCGGAGAGAAGCCAGAAAGGCATTACTGCGCCGCCTCGTTCACAATTGTCTGTGCGTCGGTATCGGCCTGCGTCGAACGCGCCTTTGCGACTTGGCGGTCCTTCAATGCAATCGAACCCGCGACAGCGCCGACAGCGACACCAAGGCCGGACGGAAACGCGAGGCAGTATTCGGTTACGTTGAACTCATGGCCCAGCCAAAAGACCTGCCAAGCGACGAACGCATTGGCGCAGATGATGTAGGATGTTGCCCCGAATGCCCCGACGACGCGGTTAATCTCAAACTCGCCGCTGATGCCTTTCAGCATTGATGCGATTTTCATGCCCATTCCCCCGCCTGCAAAGCCGCTTGGAACTGCATCGCATAGCCCGCGATGTCCCCGGCCCTGTCCAACCCGTTGATGATGCGACGCGCCTGCACAAATTCCGGCTTCACGGCAGCGCGCCCCGCTGGCAGCATGTCGCCCAGCCGCCTGCCCGTGAACGCGCCCGTGGTCATGCCCCAGAACAGCACCTTGGCCGCGAGGTCCGCGCGCATCGCGAGGTCGGGGTTGCCGATCAGATCGACGCCGAGTTTAGCTCCGGCCTTGGTATAGTTCGTCCGCCCCGTAAGCTGCACATAGCCACGTCCACAGAATTTTACCCCGTCGCCCGGCTCGGTATTGCCGAGCGCCTTGGCGATCTTCGGGTTCTGGCCCTGCGGATCGTATTTTCGGAAATAGTAGTTATTGCCGCCGAATTCCTTGACCGGCTGCATGGTGTGAGCCGTCTCGTGCCAAGCCGTGCCAAGCGCATAGGCGGTCCATGAAAGCGGCTGGCCTGCCATCGCCTCAAGGATCACGTTGACGCCGGATACTTCATCATTGTCGAGTGTCGGCCCCATGATGCCTGACCGGCAGCAGCCGAAGAACTTGGCGGGTGAAAATGTCATCCCTTCGTCCTTTCTCTAACCCATGCGAGCGCCATGATGCCAGTATCGGTCTCAATCGGCGAAAGCTGGATGTCCAGATGATCCGCCCATCAGAATCAGCAATCACGACAGCGCTCGGGGCCTCCTCAAGAAACCGGTGCGGCCCCAAGTCATTCCATTCGACGAGGCGCTTCACGCTATCCAAGGTTGATCTCCCGCTTCAGCAGGCTGGTCAGCGTGTCCACCGCTCCCCGGAGACCGACCACTTCCTCGCGGAGCTTGGCCCGGTCGATCCGGCATTCCTCGCCGTCCCGGATTACCTTCGCCACCTTGCGCCAAAGCCAGAGGAAGACTCCGCCGAGTATCCCGAACCATGTCTTCGGGTCGGCCAAAATTGAGGCGTAAAGTTCGGCCATGCTTCATTTCATTGCGCATTGGTGTTTATAGATCGTGACCTCGAGGCTGCACAGCCTCTGTTCGATCTGCTTTTCATCCTTCGCGGAAGCCTGCGCGAAAGTGCCCCACGCCACCACGATCGACAGCGCAAGCGCCGCCACCGCGAGAAGCGTGTCAATCGTCGGCTTCCTCTCGTTCATCAGCCCATGCTCTTCGAATGCGAGCGGTTAGCCATGCGAGCAAGGCGGCCCCGAAGATAATCCAGAATACGGCGTCCGCCCTCATGGCTTGCGGCTCCCATCATGACCAAGAATGTCAGCCAGCCGATGAGAAGGTTAGATCGCCAGAATTGCCAGTCCAGTTCCATGGAATCCCCGAACATAAGCCGCAAAAAGCAGACCAGAGCGCCAGCCATGAACACACCGCCCATGGTGGCGCACAATCTGCCAGCCGGGAATATTGTCACCAGAAAGGCCGAAATGGCGTAAATAACCAAATACACTTCGACAGGCTGGCGAACCCAGTCCGGCGGCATGAACCAGTCGAACCATATTTGGATCAACAATTGTCCAGCCACCATAACGGACAGGCATCTGATCAGCGCGACGTCTCGCTTCGCTGCGCTGATGATCGCAAGAATTGCCACTACCGGCCAAAATGCGGCCAAATAGGCATCGTAAAGGAGTTTATCCACTCCACTGCTCCGCAGCATTGCGGCATTCCTCAGCCGCATGTTTCGCGCGGTGTGCTTCGGCCTGAAACACCTTCGCGGATGCCTCAAGCTGCTCCGCGGTGGCGATCAGCCTGTATTTCAATGTCATGCCGACGA
>OFRO01000274.1_pt1 | contig 19562 bp, 29 predicted proteins | sample 1543091 | NCBI WGS metagenome assembly OFRO01 (sample SAMN07774217, study PRJEB24372) | wastewater metagenome | isolation source: Exp Tend NO 10WW | collected 2016-02
TCCCCCATAGCATTAGGCAAGCCCGCCCTGTGTGCGAGTGCGCAAATAAAACCGTGCAGCGATAGCGAAAAACAATTGATGCGAAGCGGGATTGGATGTACCCTATGGCGGTGCGATTGGCACGGTGATCTGTAAAGGGGATGTGATGCGTAGAACTATCTCTAAGCGCCTGTTGCTCGAATACGCTTTGGAAGGCGTACTAACGCGCCGCGGTGTGTGGCGACTCAACAACGACGTGTACCCGTTCAATAAACAAGTTCTGCCCTACGATTCCGAATGCGAACGCGATCAGCTCGACGCCGACGTTCGCAACATCGAACGGCGAATCAAGCAGCAAGAAACCAATTCGAAAGACGCCAAATGAGCACCATCAACCGTGTCCAATATCTTTTGATGATCCGAGGCGAAGCGCAATATCTCGTGCGCTTGCAAGCCACCGGACGAAGCATCACCATTCAAACGCCGCGAGCTGAAGCCAAAGGCGAGCCTCCTATTGCTTGGGCTGTCTACGGTGAAGGCTTCGCGCCTGATATCAATGATTCGGTCATCGAATCCCTTTTCAAGCTTCAATACCGCACCAAGATCGACCAAAGTGTCGCAGCAAAAATTTTTGCAAAAGACGTGAAGAAATTCACAGACGCGCAAGATGAGATTGCGATACCCTGAAATCCTCAACAACTGCCAAGGGAAACCATCGTGGGAATCGTAATGTCCGAAAAACCCGCCCGCTGCGAACTCTGTCACCTGACAGTCGCGCAGTGCCGCTGCACCGACGAATGGGTGCAAGCAGAACCCGTGCAACCGATGCGCCAAACGCTGCTGCGCGCAGTCAACGCCTACGTTGACGAAGCCACGCAATACGCGCTCAACCCCGCGCCGATCAACTCAGAAGCACGCACCGCACACCGCGCGAAGCTCATCAGCGTTCAACGCGACATGCTGCGTGTTATCGACGCACTGCCACTCTGAAAGCCCGCCATGAAAATCCACATCGAAATCGATGAAGAAACCTTGCGCATCATGGTTCTGCGCAAGCTGCAATATGACTTGGGCAATGCCGGCGACACGCTGCAAGCCAGCGATATCCACATTCAAGTCAAGTCGAAACAGAACTACAAAGCAGAATGGGAAGACGCGCGATTTCGTGCAACTCTCGACGTTGAAACCACGGGCTTTGCCGGTTGGGCCTATCAACCGGCCACTCACCGCAAAGCCTGAAAGTCCGCCATGAAAACCCTCACACTCGCCCCCCAATACCAAACCATCCTCGACGCCTGGAACGCCAATGACCGCCCAGGCCTGACCGCATGCACCACCTGCCACCACCGCGTTGTGACCAAGGTAGACGGCGTCGACGTGGTCGCGTGCTCAAGCCCTGACGTGACCACCAAAGCGGTCATCTGCCCGGTCGGACAGGCCCGCTCAACCAAGGGCCCATGCGGCCCGGAAGCGGTCTTCTGGCTACACCCGTCCGACGCCAAGGTCGGCAAGTCGCGCCAGCTCGAACTCGCACCGGTTGACGGTCTTCAGGCCTGCTCGATCAACGGCACCAAGGTCACAGCTCCGAGCTTCAGCGGTTCCCTGATGACTGCGGCCGAACGCGCTGCCGTGTGGGCACAGGCTGACAAGCGGGGTCAGACGTGAACGACGATCCAATACTTCACCTGCTGGCGCTCTTGACCGCCCTCTGTATAGTCGCCGCAGTGTAGCCAAGTTGTTTCCTGGCAGGAGGATGTCATGACCAAGCCCAAGGTTCGCGCAGAACTGGCGGCGCTGCGGATCGCCGCCCTGGAGGACATTCTGAACACGCCCGACGCGGAGCTGCGCCGCGAGGCGATCGAAGATGGCGAAGATCCAGCAGCGATTGCGGCCGATGTGAAGTCGTGGATGCAAAGTCGCGCTGATGACACAACTCCGAGCACTGAAGCTCTGCGCGCGGCCTACACCCGCCGCCGCAGCTCCGACTGGCCAGCTACTTTCGAGCTGGCCATGTCCTCCCCGATCTACGCCCGATTGATCGCCCTGGAAGCCCAGCACCCCACAACCACACCCGCCGCGAATCTTCCCGTTTCGTCACAGGGAACGAAACAGCGCAGAAAACTTTTTTGGTGGGAGGACAAAGATGACGATTGAATGCGCTACAATGCGTGCAGACATTGCTCCCCTTGCATGTTGTTTGACCCGGCCTTAGTGCCGGGTTTTCTTTTTCAGAACGTGGGGAACTGCTCTGTCGGGATTGCAAGCGTTGCTGAATTCTTGTCGTATCGTTCTACACCGAACGTAAACCGCATCTGATCCGACAAGTAGTTATTGATACCGCCTGAACCGCCCACATAACCTTGATACGGTCCCGCTGCAACAGCAACAACCGGCCTAGGTTCTGCTGACAACGACAAACCGCCATTTGCAACGCCTGACGCAACAGCACCTGTCCACATCGTGACTGACGCGTCAATATTGAATTGAACGCACCAATACGTTGCAACACCTGCAACCAAATTAGGTGTTACTCCGGGATCGGAACCCACATCAGTTAAACTATTGACACGCGCAAACAGTCGCCCAGGCCCGCTAATTTGCGAATAAAAAAGAAGAAAATCATTGAACCCAAAAGCAGTGTTGTACAGAATCTGTGCGCCGCCTGAATAGTCCGCTGAATAGAAAAACCCTTCCATTGTCAGCGGCTGACTCGCCATGTTCAATTCTGGGCCGTTGCCCAGTACCAATCCCTTTTGGTTGTGCTGAAAACCGCCCGTGAAAGAATAAGCAAATCCGCTTGGAAAAGCTGGAAAAGCGACTTGCGAAACTGCATTCGCGGTTTGTTGTCCTATCGAACGCCCATAGTTGGAATAATCAATAAAATCGGCGCCTTGCGTCAGATAAACGACATTGCCGAAAAGCGGATCAGGCGTGCCTGATGATCCTCCGCCTAGCAAATAGTTTTTGCGCCGATGCTGCACATTCCCAGGCGGCAAGAAACTCGCTCGCCGCGGAACGCGCGGAAACTTCGGCGGAAGAATTATTTGCCGATGTGGAATGATGATCGATCGCGGATCATGCAGAAGCATTAGAGCTTCCCCTGCATTGAATGCACATGATCCCGCAACGCGCCGATATCTGAATCATGCGCGTCGATTCGATCCTTTTGCGCCACAAGTGTGGCCTTGATTGCTGCAATGTCTGAACGGATTGCAGCATATCCAGCAACAGCGCCAAACAACGGCGCAAGCACGCCGAAAACTACCGTCAACCAAAATTGCGCGTCCATAAGGAATTTTAAGTCAAGCTTTGTATTTGCGTGTTTGAAAGTCGCGAATTCCAATATTGTATGCGACTAATAGTGCCGTTCAAATAAGAACCGCCGTAAGAACTGCCAATATACATTCGATCAAGCACTAAAGGAATAGAACAGATCAAGTCTGTAATTGGCGCGGCGCCAGAAACACAAAGTGCGGAATCATTCTCGATAAAGGCAATGGCTGATTTGTAAGCAATATTGGCCGCGTAAGCCGCTATAGCGTCAGATTGAATTTGAACTACACCACTATTTACCATCAAAAATCTAGGTCTGCCGGTGCCAACTGATCGTCGCAGCATTGTGTAATTATTTGCGAGCGAATCACCGACAACCAAAATAACTTGTTGCGTCGGCGCGGAAGCTGAACGGAATATATTTTCCGTGATAAACGTTCCCGCTGGTTGATTAAACCAACTTGAAAAATTGGCCCCAGTCACAATTGCAAGGTCAGCGTTTCGCATCAAAGCGCCGCTGTTTGTTGGAATATAGCTTGTGGCAAAACTCCCCGCTTCTGTTTGAAATCCACAAACTCTCACAGTTAAATCAACAGGCCCAGCACCTACAATTGAAAATGCAAGATATTGACGCGAACGCCCTGTAGAAGCGTTTGATGTAAATGTGTCAACGCGGCGATTCGCTGCTAGTGAACCGGTCAAGGGTAATGCAAACACCGCACCAGTCGCGTTTTCAACAAATGTTGCGCCATCAGCTTGCGTTTGTTGGTTAATTTGAAAAAAGTTTCCGACATTTGAAAGTGATCCGCCTGACAGTTTTGCATAGACACTTTGTGCATATGCTGTTGACGGTGCCATAACAAAACTGTCAGTAGTGTTAAACACTGTTCCTTGTGAACGAATTTGAACAGTTCCGGCACCGCTTGCAATACCATTAATGCGAATATCAACAAATTTCAATGATCCTTCAGAATCAATTGCAGATATTGACGCTGTTAGGCCTATTGTGTTTGCAAAACTCCAATTTGTTGGAAATGTGCTTGGAATAGCAGCGCCCACATTTTCACTGTTTGGGATTAAATTCGTGCGCGCTTCTTCAATCAACAATCCTTGAATTGCTAGTGAGGATGGATCGTAGTCAAATCTAGGAATGTTGATGCCTGCTAATGCCAACAATCCACCTGCGTTAATGTAGGTAGCCGTACTCGCTCTAGTAAAAGTAATTCGATTGTCTAATGCGCCAGTCAAAAAATTTAGATACAAAGATGGCGCATTTTTATTATTAAATAGAAATGGTGAACCCGGGGGTCGAAAACTTATAGCAAAATCCATAAACTCACCCCCTATTCGCCGGCAGCGGATTTGCCGGGTCAGCCTGCGCCTTCCCGCGAAACCAGCTCGCGACGCCCAGCACGCCGCCCATTGCCGCCCAGGCTTCGAACGGCACCGCAGGCACAGGCAGTTTCAGCAGAGGCAACACGAAGTAGACCCCTAGAAACATCGTGCCAAAGATGAACCCGCAGAACGGGCGCCATGCGTAGCTCGGCCAATGTTCGGCCGTCGTTTCCGCCCGCATCGTCGCATTGACTGCCTCGATCGCCGACACTTCCGCAGCCAAGCGCGCAGCTTCAGCCTGCACCAGCAGCGATTGCAGATCCACCTGCTTGCGTGCTTCCAGCTCTTTCAACCGAATCGCCGCATCGGGGTTGATGGTCAACGCCTGTGAGACTTCATCAGGCGTCGCGCCCGTGCCCAGCACAGACGCGATCAGGGCTCCCACAGCAACCGACGCACCGCCCGTAGGACCAGCAAGCAAGCCCCCCAGGATCGGCGCAGCGCGGCCGACAACACCCGCCAAGTCTTTCCACTCCATGATGACCCCCTGTCAGGCAACGCCGCCACCATCGGCAAAGTACGCCAGCGCCGTTTGCATCGTCTTGGCGCCCTGTTTCGCGGTTGACCCGGGCAGCGATGCCCACTGCGACCCCGCAAGACGAATCGCGGTTTCGATCTCGCCCGATCGCACGTATTTCAGCGCGCCGATCTGATCGAGCAAGCGAATTGCCGCTTGATCCTGCGATGCCGGCGAAAAGTCGGTCAGGTACGGCACTTTGCGCTGTTGCGCAAGCCACGTCGGTTTGATGAACTGGTAAGCGCCCGCCGCACTCGAATAGCAGACGCCCGACGAATACCCGGCATTGCGGCACATCGATTCCGGCAGCTTGACTGGCGACAGCTCGCCCGTGATGACCGGGTGATTGCTGAAGTCCGAGAATCGCGCTCCACCGTAGAACGTGCCATAGTCAGCGCCGCTCGCCACGTCAGCCGCGGTGTGCTCTGCGCGCCGAATCATGTAGAGAAACGCCGCGACATTTTGCGATGGGGTATCCACAAATTCACTCCCTTGGGTTTGGTAGATCGGTAAAGAGTCTTCCCACGCATCATTGGGATACGGGTTTTCTGTCGGAGCTGAAGGCCACAAATCAAACGCGCTGCCCGAATCTTCCGTGTAGAAAATCGGTTCACCCACGACGACAGTTGCCGCACGCGCTTTGCGACTCATCAGAAGCAAAACGGCCGCAATTGCTGCGGCCGTCACGACTTTGGAGTTTGACACGTCAACTCACGGCGCGCTTCAGATCATCACGACCGACAGGCGTTCTTCGATTTCTTCGGCAGACATGCCGCAGACGTGAAAGGAAACGCTTCCGCTTCATTCACGTCGGTTTCGGGATCGTCCTTCTTTTCGGCAACAGCCGCGGCATTTACCTTTTTCTTTGCCATGATCGAATTTCCTTTCAGTAAGGCAGGGTAGAAACAGCGACAGCCATCACCGCCGCTGCAACGTCGGACATGGCGAACACGTCGTTTTGCGGCACGACAGTATCGTAAAACACGATTTCGCCGGGCTGAAGCACCAAAGGCGAAAACAACGATGCGTCGCGCCCGAAACTCACATACATGATCGCTGCCGCGTCACAGTTGCGAATCATGAGATAGTTCCGCCGAACCGCGCCTTCATTGAGCAGTTGCTCGGAAACGCTCGCAACGTCGAACGCAAACTGAAGCTCCGAAACCTGCGCGTAGTGGTGCGGATCGAATGTCGGAACGTTGTTGACAACCGGCGTGCCCGAACTGGTTGCGGGCGCTGGGGCGCCGATCAGATTGTTCGCGCGCTTGGGCACGCGATCGCGCCAAGCAGGCAGGTTGTGCGGGCTCCCGGGCGTGTACTGAAACGCCTGGACACCCTCCCAATCTGTGTTGAGGTTGACAGGCGGAAAACGCGGATCGTTGTTCACGACTCAGCCCCGTTCAGTTCTGATACGCGCGGATCAGAACCCCGTTGAAGAACAGATCGATGTTGTATGCTTCAGCCGCGCTGTAGCTTGTCATCTGGATTTGCAGCGATGATCGCCCGGCGCACCAGCGCGGGAAAAACAGCGACCGTTCGTCTTGGCCGTTCTGGCAATAGTTTTCCAGATCGACCGCCGCATTCGTGAATTGTTCGTTGCTGCCCGAATCGGTCACAAGCATGCGCACCAGCGCAACGGTCTTGTTCCCGATGTTCTGCGCGGCAAGCGCGACGTTCGCATGGTAGGCGACATTCAACAACATGAAGTCCGCGTTGGCGGAAATGTTCAGTTGCTGGGTGGCCTGTCCGAGCGCGGCCAGCGCCAGAAACGTGACCGGGTAACCATACGGCGTGATCAGCATTTCCGCGGCGCGGTACTGCTGTGCGACAAGTGCCTGGATCGCTTGCGGGCTGTAGGTGTTCATTGTGGACACTCGCAGAAATATTGAAGGGGTGCCGGTTGATAGGCCCAACCGGCAAAGCCATCCGCACCACCCGCCAAGGAAAGCGCGGAATCTCAGCGCCGCAGGATCACTGCGAAGCGCGCATGAAGTAGCCGTCGAGGATCACGCCCACCCGGGCATTGAACCCACTTGGATTGGCGACCGCCGCAGGCCACTTGATCGTCACATCGAAGTTGACCGCGGGTTGCAGCGTGATGACCGGATCGAGGTAGTACGGGCGTCCGCTCGCCCGGCCAGCGGCCAACGCGACTTCGGAAGTCGTGGCCGAGTTCGTTGCGATCGCGCCGCTGAAGTCGATGTACGTCTTCGGCGGGAACGATTGCAGCGGCGTTTCCCGCAGGTAGTTCTTTTGCAGCACGTTCAGCTCCAGCAGCCCGCCCTGAAGGAACGTGTTCACGTCGTTCAGCATGCCGGCCAACGTGGCGACGGCCACGGCCGCAAACACGGAAATGTTTGCGGGCGTGTAGGTGTTTGCGGCTGCAACCGACCCCGGGAAGTACAGAACCTCGATCGACTCGATCATGTACGCCGAACCGCTCGGCAGTTGGTTCGGCAACACCAGATTCGTGTCGCTGAGTGTCTTCGCCGATCCCACCACACCGCCGAGCGCCGTCGTGATGCCCTGGCCCGCGGGTTGGCTGAAGAAGTTGAGCTGTGCAGAACCGGCAGCGGCGTACAGTTGGTAATCGTACAGCCGCTGCCGGATCACTTCCGACTGACCCGGGTTCGTGACCCGACCCGCCTGGAAGTCCTGCGCGGTCGGTGTGGCGATGAACTGCACCGCGCCGATCCGGCCCAGGTGCGCGAACAGCGCCGCGTTGATCTTGTCGCCGATCGACGCGACGAAAGCGCCCACCGAAGCGAGCATGGTCAGAAACGTTTTCTTCATGATGGTTCTTTCCGAAAGTTGATGTGAAGTGAACAGCCCGATTTCAACGGTACTGCGTGACGTTCTCGCGGCGCCGCGCGTCGGTGTTGCCCGACAGCAGCGGCGAAGCGCCCGGCGTCATGTAGGCGCCGACGCGCTTGCCCGACAGCAGCGGGGTAGAACCCGGTGCGATGTACGCGTTCATGTTGCCGCGTGTCAGTTGCCGATTCGGCCCGACGCGCTGCGAACCATTGACGATCGTCGCCGGGCTGTAGAAGCCCAGGCCCAGACCAGCAGGCACGAACTGCGACAGGATGCCGTGGGCCTGCACCGTCAGCGAACCCTGCGCCATCTTGACCGACAGCCCCTTTGTCGGCTTCGCCAGCAACTTGCCGGCAAGGATCGTCAGGAGCGCCTTGACCGCATCGCCCGCGCCGACCGACCCGGGCGTGAGCTGCAACGACGGCGGCAGCATCGGCGACACCTTGGCCATCAGGGCGTCCATGCCGATCGCGCCGCCCGCGCCGATCGCCGCATCCTTCACGGCCGACATGATCGACTTGACGTTCACGCCACCCAGGCTGATGGGGTTGCGACGACGGCGACTCGTGATCGTGGCGACCGGGTTGCTGCGGCGAGCGCGCCGCTTCATCACGGTACGAACCGCCGACGTGGAAATGGGGTTGCGACGCCGACGCCGACGCGCGGGCGACTTGCGAGCACGGTTCGCGGCAAGCATGCGGAGGGTCGCCGCTTTCTGCGCAGGCGAGCGCGCTTTGCGGGACTTGCGGCGACGCGGGTTGATCAGCAGCATTTTCGACATGGCGCCCATCCTTTCAAAATGTTAGGGCAGAGATAGGGGCACTCAATCGCCCACGGAAACCAGATTAACGGGACTTATCGGAGTTGTCAACGATGCCGCGCTCGGTGAACCGATAGCGACCGCCGACGATGAAAAGTTGTTTGCCGTCAGGCGACACGACGAAAAGCGGTCGATCGGACTTGGCGAATTCGTGTTTGTAATGCTCGGTCACACCGTCGCGAATCGTGGTGTAGAGAATGCCGTCAATGTCGCCGATCGCGACACCGACAGGTGGCACCGCGGGCAAATCGATTTCGGCGATTTCTTCGGCCTTGTGTCCGCTGAAGCGCTGATAGAGGGATGCGGCTTTGCGCACATCAGCGCTGCGCGATGTGGATTGCACGCGCTTGCCGGCGCGTGAGCTTGGGGGAACGCGACCGCTCATGCGTGATGATCCGTAATGTGGACGGTCTGATTGTGTTTGTCTGCCCACCATCGGGCAATTCCCTTAATCGTGTCCAAATCATCGGATGTGGCGAGATAGACCAATTCGCCATCTTTCTTGATCTTGGCGCTGTATCGAAATACGTGACGCGCGGGCGCTTTCTTGGTCGCAACTCGTTTCTTTGGATTTGGTTTGCGCGCGGTTTTCTTCGCCGCGCTTGTCTTCACACCCGTGATCGCACCGCGCGAATTCTTGACAGCAATCAGTTTCATGATTCCCCCTCGATTGGATTCTTCGCATGTGGCAAACGCTTGCCGAACAGACCAAGCGTGAACCAATTCCGATTCAACAGCGCGAAAATGATCAGGCTATTGATCACTTCCGTTTTCGGCACATCAAGCTCTTTCGCAAGCTTCGCGATCGTTTCGGCAGTCTCAGGCAACACCCGCCCTTCGATGATTTCGTATCGAGCGCGAAACGCCGCCTGTTTTTCAGCGGCGCTCGCATACTTCTTTGGACGGCCCATTAGTCACCCGTTACGAAACGACGAAAATTCAGCCGCGACTCAGCGCCGCTTGCCCGGTCCAAACTCGCGAAAAAGCAGGAATGCGAGCGCCGCGATTGCGCCCCACTTCACGACCCCCGCAATGTCGCTCAGACCGGTTGCCGATGTGGCTTCCTGTGCCAGTGTCGCGCGTTGTGTTTCGATCGCGAGCGCTTCACGCTTCGCCGGATCGGTGATCTGCGCGGACACCTGCGCATACTTCATGCGATCGACAACGCCGCCCACCCACTGCGAACCCCACACCACCAGCGACGCGGCGACGCCAAGCGCCGCGATCGATGCCGCGGGGATCAGGAAGGGCACCAGCCCCAGGCCTGAAGGGATCGACAGCTCAGGGAAGCGCCCGCCCATGCTGTTCACGATCGACGCGCCCGCGTTGATCCCTTCGGCCGTTGCGCGGAATGTCGATTTGCGCATGTCGAAATCCTGCAACATCACAAGCAGATCGGACGTGAGCGACGGGTCAATGTCCGCATCGATTGCGTTCTGTGCCGCGCGTGCTGCTTCGTCCACCTGATTCAACGTGACTTGAAATTCCGCCGCCTTGTTCCGGTAATACTGCATCGACAACGCCGATGAGCCATCGTCGCCGGTGTATTCGTAGTCCGAATGCGAACCCGCGTCGCCCATGCCTGAGCGAAAAGGAATGACGTTGTTCATAGTGATTTCACCCCGAAAATGTTTGCCACCGTTCCGAGCACGCCCGCCACCGTGGCGAAGTCATACCACGCATCGCCGGGCTTGACCACAGGCGCGGGCTGCACCTGCTGCGCAGTGCCCAGGCGCGTGGAATCGCCGGGCTTTGCGGGCGCCTGGAACGATGGCGGCAAGACGATCACGATTCACCCGCGGCGCTTGGACGCGAACCAGATCACGGCAACCAGCGCAACGCCGCCGATCAGCAGCATTTTCTGCAAGTCAGGCGTCACGCCGACTTGCACGCCAGCGGCGAATTCGTTGGCATTGATCGGCGGCAATCCGTTGCGTGCGCGTTCGAGCTGGATTTGCAGGATTTCGCGCTGCTGATAGGTAGCAGCGATCACAGGCAAAAGGCGCGTCAGGGAGTCAATCCACGACTCCCCCTCTTGCGTCTGCGTGCTCACGATCTGATTGATGCCGGGTGCAACTTGCTCCAGCTCGCGGGCGTAGTCCGGGCCGATGTTCATCTGAACAATCGGAATGTCTTGGGAGGGGATGAGTTCAGCGCTCATGATTCAGCCCAGCGCCACGAGTGCGACAGCGCCCAGGCCCAGCAGCAGCATCGTATTGTTCGAGCTACCCGCGCCCGACGCGGCGGTGTACGGCAGCGTCTGCATCGTGCCTGATGCGCTGATCACGCTGTAGGTGCCGTTGCCGTTGTTGATGATCGTGCGACCGTCGGGCAGCACGTAAGGCGTGCCTGCCTGCGGCTTCGTGGTGCCGAGCACCTGCCCGTTCGCGTTGCGTACCGTCAACGTGCCGTCAGCGTTCGGCGAGCTGACGCGACCGTCAGGCGTTGACGTGACGGTGCGAATCGGGGCTTGACTCTGCTGATACGCAGCGTTGACCTTGATCGCTGCGAGCGCAAGCGCCGTCAGATCGGTGACCCATCCCGTGCCGCCGCTCGGACCCTGCGACCCGGAAGCGGGAACGGTTGGAATGTCGGTGAAGACCGGGATCTGATTCCCGATCGTCAAATCGATTCCATCGTTCGAAAAGATGTTCACGCCGGCATACGAACTGCCGTCGCCTTCATGCCCGTAGTTTTCATCGGGCAGGACCGCGGGCGAATCGAATCCCATGAAGGATTGACCACCGAACGCATAGGCCGGATCGGTCAACGAGGCGACGCCGTAATCATCGGCAAATTGCACGTCGAAAAGACTGTCCATTTGGGATTCCCCTTTGTTGAGGTTCGCAGAAAAATACTCATCAGCGCTGCGTGCGCCGCTTGTGACCAATGACACAGCAATTGCCTGCTTCACATCGCCACCGCTCAAAGCCGCGCGCGTTGCTGCCGCCGCCATCGCGCCGATAGTAGCCGAATCGGTTGCACTCGTCACCAGTTGACCGCCCGCACCGCCGACGTAGGAAAGCGCCGCGTTTTCGACCGCCTGTTCAACATCGCCACCGCTCACCGCCGTTGAAATCGCGATGTTGCCGATTGCGCTTGCGAGTGCTGGGTATGTTGTGGCGTATGAACCAAGCACGGCCGCGCCGATTTCAGCGGACAGCCACGCTTGACCGCCCATCATCGCCACCACAGCAACCGCGACGCGCAGAACCGGTTGCGCCCACTTCCACGGGCTGCCGTCGTTGAACGGGAAAGAAACGATGTGCGCCCACCCGTTCCACACCCGGCGATACAGCGACATCATTCGATCGTATGGCGTCGCGCCGTTGATGTGGTGTTGATGCACGATCGTGACGTATTCGCCCCAAGGATTCATCCCCGCGTCTGAAAGGAATGTTGCCCAATCGCCGATGCCTGCTTTCGAGAAAAACAACTGCGGCGATTCGGCGACCGTTGCGTCGCCCCAGTCCCAGCCGGGGAAGGTTGGCAGCGGCAATTTCGCCCACGACACATCCGCAGGCATCGCGGGAATAGTGATCAATGGGGGTGGGCCGGGCGTCGCGTTCGTGAAGTCATACACCCAGATCGATACGCGCTTGGGGATCACGCGCCCTTGCCACAGATCGAACATCGCGCGCTGTTCGGGATGTGTCGCTTCCCATTCGGCATAGCGCGCGTTGTCTGCTTCCGTGCGTTTGTAGTTCGGCCCAGCGTCAGGCAGCGTTGTCAAGTCGGGCCGTCCGACACCAAACCAGACGCCGGCATTGTCGCCGGTACCCCATTCAGCCAAACCGCTGCGACGCAGAATCACCGCTCAACTTCCCAGGAACAACGCAGCACCAAGCGCTGCCCAGGCAAGCCACGACTTGCCTTGACTCTCTTGCACCGCGGTCACAGGCGTCGGCGCGGGCTTGCCGTAATACGCACCGCCCGGTTCGTAGTCGCTTGAAACACCCATCAGGGCATCGATTCGGGCCTGCGCCGCCGCGCGTTCCGCATCGGTGCGCGCGTTCGCCAAATCGAGCTGTGCAGCGCGAATTGCGTCGAGCAATTGCTGATAGGTTTCGCTGCGCTCGGTCCCGCTTGTGACCGGCTGAATCGTTTTGCGCTGTTCGCTTTGCGCGATTGGCGTTTCTTCCGCAAGCAACGGCGCGGCGATTGGCGGCGCAGCGATGATCGGCGCGGCCACAGACACGTTTGGAGGGGGAGCGCTTGACTGTTGCAGCGCCGCGGTAACGCCCACGTCCAATTGCCCCATCGCTTCCATTTGCGCGGCGGCAACAGGCGTCACGTAGTGAATGAACGTCGATCCCGTGTTGTCGCCTGAACCGGCGACCGCGACCGCAACCGACCCAGGCGGCGCATCGCCTTCAAAGGATGGATACCACGTTCCCTCTTCCTCGCCCATACCCCAGCGACCGCCCAGGCCACCGCCGACTTGATCGGAGAACAGGTTTTTCTTGATGAACATGGTTCAGACCCTTTCGACAAATTTGATTGTGGGGTTCGGAGGTTCCCATCCCATCGGATACTGTTCCGTTGTGTCGCACGCGACCCATTGACCGTTGATGCACACTTCAACGTAGACGTGATCGAACTCGCCCGAATCATCGAAGCCCACCACGACGAAGCGCGCGGGATAGCCGACCGATTGACACAGGGTCGCGAACAGCGTCGCCATGTCATCGCAGTCGCCCACGCGACGGGCAAGTGTCGTTGCAGGACGCGCGAGCGTTTCGACTCCCCATGCATCCTTGGTGTAGCGGATGCCTGATCGCACCATTTCAAACAGCGCGTTGACTTCGGCGAATTGATCGCGCGGCGGTGTGGTGTAGATCGTGGAAACGGCCGCTTGAATGATCGGAAGCGATGCCGTGTCAGCGTCAACGAACGCGCGCATTGCGCGCAGCGTCTGCATCGTTCCGCGCTTGCCTGACGCGACGTTGACAAGACGACTGGACAGGTGGACTTGGGGAGCTTGATACATGCCCGGAAGATAGCATAGAGCTATCAGGCCGGGCAAGGTGATCATTTAGGCTTCTGTCGCGCTGCGGTGCAGAGCACGCAATTGCCTGTCCCGGCATAGCGCGGCGGGTTTTCGTGACCGCGTTTGCACGGCATGCCGGACAAGTATTGTTGCTTTCCGTAGCGCAACGCTTCTTTGCGCGTCGCGGGCAAGTCGCTTGTTTGAATCGGTTTTTCCAATTCATAGCCCTTCGGCCAACCGATCGAAAATCTTGTCATTTTACTGCCTCATTTTCTTCAGGCGCGTCGAAAATCGCGAGTGTCTGTTTTCCGACTTCGATGAACCATGCTTTGAAAGCGCCTGCTTCCGGCATGAAACCGGAAAGCGCGTCAAACCACGTCGGATCGCGCAGCACTGTAAAGAGTTCGTCGGGCGCCATCTGATAGACGATCGGCGCCACGTCCTCAGGCGCAACATTGGCCTTTGCCATCGTCACAAGTTGGCGAAGCATTGCGGGTAGATCGAGTTGCGCATTTGCGCTCGCGTCAGTGATCGCCTGTTGATGCGCTTGCGGATCGCTTGTTGCGAGTGATTGCGCGGCAACCATTGGCGGCAGCGACACAGGCGCAAACTGAATCGGTGCCTCAGCCGGTTTCTGCGCGCCCTTGATCAGCTCCATCATGCCGGGCAATGCAGCAAGCAACGGGTCTTGCGGTTCGGCAGCTTTTGGGCCGAATTCTTCGCTGACTTCGCGCATTTCGCGCATGGCTTGCACGATTTCGCTGATGTTGCTTTTGCCTGTGTTCTCGCTTGGGCCTAGCGCTTCCTTCATGGTTTTCATCAGCGTGAACATCTGCATCATTTGCGCCATCGGATCGACAGGCGCGGGACGTTCGGTCAGCGCTGCGAGCATGCGGTTTTGTGCGTCTGCCATTGATGCGAGCACCGTCGCCAGCTCTGAAGGCACAGAGGGTTGTGATTGCGAAGCGGGTTCGCTCAACATCTTTTCAATGTTGATGTTCTCTTTAGCAAGCACGCCGAAATTTCCGCGTTGCGGGTGGACACCATACAGCCTGATTTGGAACTCGCCCGCGCCCCAGTCGCGTCGGATCAGGCTGTAGCTCTTGTCCTCGAATTCGGTGATCGAATAGTCACAGCATGCGCTGTACTTGTTCGGGCCGATCACGCGAAAGACCTTGAGGATTGCGCGATCGTCGCCGTTGTGCGCGCGAATCATCGTCGCGACGCGATCGGTTGCGGATTCTTCCTCGAAGTCGTTTTCTTCCTGTTGCGGGTCGATCAGCTCATGCGATGGGGGCGGATCGATTTCCGACAGGGTTTCAGCGCGTGCGGGGAAAGCGGATTTGGCGCGTGTGACCATGTATGTTCTCCGAGTGGTGGACGTAGAAAAGGGGCCGATTGGCCCCTTGATCTTAGCTTGAAAACCGGTTGAATTGTGTTGAATTCGAGTGCCGGTTTACTTGGCCTTGGCCTTGGTTGCGGACGCGCCGTTGGCAAGGATGTTGGCGGCGCTGACCTGCGGCAGCATGTCATCGGGAATGGCGACTTCGGCGATGTGGCAATGGTTCCACTTGGTGCCGGTCGGACCGGGCGTGCTGGTGATGCTGAAGGCCTTGCCGACGTAGCTTTCGCCCGGGTAGGTGGCGTTCATCTCGTTGAACATCACGGTTGGCGCGACACAGATGCCGACTTCGCCGGATTCCATGTCCAGCACCTTGCAGATGCGGGCCGGCTCCTTGTTGTCGCTGATCTTCTTGCCGACTTCGATCGGCGACAGGATCACGAAGAAGTGTTCTTCGTTCTTGCCCAGGCTGATGACGGGGAGGGTGACGGCCTTGAGCTTTTGGAACTTGGGGGCGGACTTTTGAGCTTCCATGTGGATTTTCTCCGAGTGGTTGAGGGATGTTGGCGGTGTGAGGTACTAACGATTTCTCGCAGTGCAAGCCTGATCGTTTTCGCTATCCGCCGCCAACATTTCTACTGTATCACAAGATTTCCCGGATTGGCAATGTCCGTGCCGTCAACGCGCGGATTTTCTTTTTGCCAATAGAGCTTGACATTTTCGGGAAGCAGACCGGTTTTCCTGTCGATGTAGCAAAAGACCATCGCGCAGTCGTGCATAACTTGTTCATTGAACGGGCACAACATCATGCCGTAGAAGTTCATTCGGCGATTGGTACAGTGCACCGTGCAAAGGTCTTGGAACAGCGTTTGCACGTCGATCATCGCTGTTCCGCCGCTGGTGTGCTTTGCGATTTCGACAACGCGAACGATGATCTTTGAAATCATGACTTGATCGTCATTCGACAACGTGGAGTAGTCGAACGTCGGGCCGGCGGTTTGTTCGTGTAGGGGTTTCATGTTCTAAGCTCCAAATAAAGGGAAATCGGCGAATCATTTGTGCCTTTGGTTTTCACAGCCGAAACGCCATTAGTCGGCACGTCGGCAGGTCGCCAGATATGCCCGCAGTTGTGACACAGATGTGAACGGTGCGGCGGATTTGTCCATCTCTCAGCCTGACGAACGCACATGCAATTTCCACCGGGACATTCGGAACAAAGTTCTGCCGCGTCGATGTGCTGTCGCCCACATTCGGGACAATGCAGCACCATATCAATAGGCGTACTCATATTTTTCCTTTACGTTACGGGTGATGAAACGCGCTTGGATTTCGCGCGACCTTGGGGACTTGTGACCGCCTCAACCGCCGTGCCGCGCCGTTTTTGCGACCGGAACATTTCGGCACCTTGCATGACTTTCATGAAGTTTTGACGCTGGACCTGCGATTGTTCGGGCGGGTTGCCATCGTACCACTCGAAAAAATCCTGTGGGGTCAGCTTTTTGACGTTCAGGCCTTTCGAACTGCGTTTGAGCTTTGGCGACGGTGCACCGATGAAATCGCGGTCGCCTTCGATCTGTGCGTAGACTTTCTTTGCGATGATCTGGTATTGCGTGCCCGCTTCCTCGACTTTCCACGCGCCGTATCGCTTGGGATCGATATCGAGCTGTGCAGTCACATCGCTGGCAAAGACAACGCAATCCGTGTCCGCGTACAGCCACGTATCAGGCGACAGAAGCGCCGCGCGTCGCACGACCATACGCACATAGGCGGTGATGAACGCGCCTAGCTGCGGTTGATGGTAGGCCTTTGGGCGTTGATCTTCCACGAAGCGGAAGTAAACGTGCCGCACGGGTTCGAGTTCGTTGCCGTAGAACGGCGCATAGCCCGGTGGGCATTCAGAGCTGAGCAGGTATTCGATCGGTTCGAGCTGTTCGAGCGTTTTGCCGTAGCTATGGTTACCGACGTTCTTATAGACGGTGCCTATCGGGCCGGATGGTCCGCCTTCAGCCCGGGTCCGCCCGGTTTCGAGCTTGTCAACGTATTCGCTCAGATTGAAAGAGTTGTCCCAGGTGTAGCACTCAAGAAAGTTAATCGACCATCCTTCAGATCGAAGCTGTTCAACCTCGATGGAAGTAAGCCACGTTTCGTAAATCTCGCACTTCGCGAACGCACTGCGCATCTTGCCGTCAACTTCAGTCCGATAGTAGAACGGTATTTGATTGTCGCGCTTGCTTGCGCTGACGCATGCGATGTAAACCGCGCTTGTGTCCTGCGGTTCGCCGCTGCTGTGTGTCGTGAACCCGCATGGCAATTTCGCTTCGCGCATCGCTGCTGCGTATGCTTGATTCAGATCGTATTTCCACACGGGGCCTTGATAGCGTCGCGCGCAGTAGCAGTAACCGCCACGCAGCACGTAATCGCGCGTGAGCTTCAGCACCGTGTCTCGCGGTGTGTTGACAACGATATCCGCGGGCATGTGAGCTTGCAGGATTTTGATGCAAGCGCCACCCATCGTGACCGTTAACGGTTGATCGAAGTTTTCGATAAGAATTTGCTGCGCGCGTTGCATGCCGTGATACAGGCCGACCGAATCGCGCATTGCATATTCGCAGTGCTTTGGGTTCGCAGGGTCGAATTGCTCTTTCTCGAAATCGATCACGCCAACCATCTTTCCGAATTCAGGCGCGAAGTTCTTCAGGAATTTTTCCAGGCTGACGCCGACCAATCCGAGCATTGCCATTCCATCTAGAAACTCCCATCCTTTCGCGTTCTTTTTGTTGGCGTCGCATGCTGGCAAAACTCGCAGACCACGCAGGGCGCTTGATCGCGTCAAGTACGGGCGAAGCACGTAATCGGGGTTCAAGACAAGGCAAGTCGCGATGAAATATGCATCGTAGTTGTTGCCTGCCCAGGCTACGAACTTTGCGCCTTTGTGTTCTTCGGTGAGGAAGTGATTGATAAGAATCTGTTGCAGATTCTCGCCCCCATCGATCGGGGATGCGTAGTGCATGACGTGTTCGGCATACGCAGTGATATAGAGCGGTTCAGGCGTGCCCGCCTTGATCGACGTTGTTTCGAAATCGTATGCGATCATGCGCGCGGGTTGCGGTGCGCGCGATCTGCGATAGCGGATGAAATCAGGTGCCCGCCGCAGCGGACTTGCAATGATTGCATCACCTAATTCAGCGGCGATTTCCTTTGCGCGTGCGAACGGTCTTTTTGACATTGGCGGGCTTCGGTTGGTGTACTAGCTGAAAAAGAAATTGATCGGCAAGCTTCGTGCCTTTCTCGCCGGTAGCGGGTTCGTGCTTTTGGCGAAGCTTGGAGCTGACATTGCGCGCGGCGCGTTTGGGGTCGCGAGCTGTGGGGCTGATGTTTTCGTATTGGGTGTATAGAGCGAATGGAATCGATGTGTCGATCACGCGCTTTCTGCGCGCGGCATCTTCGCTCACGTTGGCGTCGATCGCTTCCGCGCGATTGTTGACTTCTTCGCCGTGACGTTGAATGACGGTCGCGATTACTTTGTCAATGTCCCACTTGGGATTGCGCTTTGCTACTTTTGAAACGACAGCTTCGAAGGCAGTATTCCATGCGTATTTCGAAAAGTCGATCACGCTGCGGATCGACACTTGGAAATACTGTTTGGATTGTTGGGCTGCAACAATGATTTCTTCGCGCAGCTTTTCGCGAATGTACTGCGTGTTGTCGGCGAAAGTTCGTTCGCTCGGTTCGCCTGTCCTGAGGGTCGGAGCACGCTGGACATACACGGGTCGCTCGGGATCGAAAGGGATGCGGTCGGCGCGGGCTTGATCGCGGGTGGCCTTTGTGTGGGCCTTGAAGACCGCGCCGATTGCGGGCGCTGCGACGGCAGGAATGGCCTTTACGCCGCCTTGCTCGCCTTCACGGAGCCAGCGGCCCAGCTTCTGATGGGTGATGCCCAGCTCGCGGGCTAGGGCTCGCTGACTGCCTGCGCTTGTCATCGCAAGCGCTAGCTTGTCTTGCAGTGTGAGCTGCGCCACCTGTCAGGTGCGCCGGGATGGCGACATTGGAACCCCTTGCGGATATGGCGGCCTGCTGTAGTCCCTACAGATCGCTTCGTAGCGACTCCCCTCGATTCGAACGGGCAGGACAGGCCTTTGCTTTGCGTGCGAGTGTAGCGCGGCGTGGGGGTGTTGGCGCCCATTGCCAATAGGGATTGGCTATGGTTCTAGGGGGTGGCGATAGCGTACTCGAAAGGTTCCTTCCATTCGAAAGTAACTTGGTCTTTCGTCCACCCGCGGCGGAAAGCTTCCGCTGACTTTTTCGGAGAGGACGATTCCCATTTTAGTTGCGCTTCCCTTTGCGATTGTTTTTCGCTATCGCTGCGCGGTTTATTTCGCGTGCTCGCACTGTTTTTCTGCTACTCCCCTCGGCTTTGCCTAATGCTATGGGG
>OFRO01000275.1_pt1 | contig 19557 bp, 28 predicted proteins | sample 1543091 | NCBI WGS metagenome assembly OFRO01 (sample SAMN07774217, study PRJEB24372) | wastewater metagenome | isolation source: Exp Tend NO 10WW | collected 2016-02
GATCGGCTCGGCTCAATCGGTCGTTATAGACGGTCATCGCTTCAAGGTATGAACTAAAGCAATTCACTTCTTCCTCTCCGTTATCGTGAGTGATTCGCGCCTGGAATTCTTGTCGCATGGTGTCGGCTCCTTATTCTCAGCGTGATAGTTAATCGATATAGTCGAATAATTGGCGCTCTGGAGTTGTCGAGAAGATGATGCGGCCACGCTCAGACACGTAGCCTAATGATCGCTTCGCGTCTTCGATGGCTCTCGCGAGGTATCCATACGCCGAGATAGTGCCGTCGGCTCGGTGGACTCTGTAGCGTCTCGTGATGTGATACATGATGGCGGCTCCTTGGTTGGTGGTCGTCGCGTTCATGCTGGGCTATAAAGCAAGGCTGGTGCCAGTGCTAGTACTTGGCGATTCATTGGGGTTTGGTGTGGATTGGCGTAGGGTTCGAGAGAGGCGAGTGTGGAGAAATGCGCCGGTGTGTCTGGGGATAAGTTAATAAGTGATTGAGTTTATTCGATTGTCGCGTGTTGCATTCCGCTACTGGTGCTAGTGCTCATGTGGGGAGAATGGCACCAGTGCTAGGGCGAGTGCTGGGGCTGTGTGGCCACACGGCGGCGGCTGGTGGCGATGGGTTCCGATTTTTTCTGCCCGTCTGGTTGGTTAGGAGAGAGAGAGAGAGAATTCGGTCTCCTATATAAAGGCGGATATTCGGCTTGACAGACTGTGGCCTCTGGGCGTATAGCTTCGCGCATGTACGCTAGTACTAGCACCAGTGCGGCGCCTACCAAGCGAGGCCGATCATGTAACCCTAAGCTGGCGACTCAATCGGAGAAAGCCCGGACACGTTCCGGCGAGATTGTTTCTCGGACCCGCACCTATCGCCCCCGTAAGCTCAACCCCGACCGCGTCATTGAACTGAAGAAGAAGGGACTCACAAACGCCGAGATTGCGAAGTCTATGGGCGTGGTCCCCTCGGCGGTGTGGCGATTCCTTCAGACGAATAGCGAAGAGATTAAAGCCGTTGAAGCCTATAAGAGTGGGCGCGCCGATGTGCTGGCGAAGATTCAGGGCATGGCGTTGGATGTCCAGACAAGGATACTCGCGACCTTGGATGACCGCGTCTTGGAGTCACTTACACCCTCCCAGAAAAGCGGAATGCTTCTCTCAGTCAATACAGTATTCGGCACAATCTACGACAAAGAGCGGCTGGAATTGGGCAAGAGTACCCAGAATGTCGGCCTCATTGCCCGGATGATGGGCGATTCTCTCGGCAGAATCGGGAAAGGCCCTAGTAATAGCGGTGGTCCTGCGCCGGAGACCCCAAGTGAGTAGCGGTCCTAAGCTAGGAGCGCTACCTATCGAGCCTTGAATGCTGGATTCCAGCGGATCGGGCCGGCCCATCGGTTCGGAATTGCCAGAGAAGGGCCGGCAGGGGGGCTCTCAGGGCTCAATGATGTGTTCGCGTCCCGCACAGTGCGACGGTGGACAAAAAATCTTCAAAAAACTACGTAGGTGATAAAAATGAACCTCCCCCACCTCACGGAACAATGGCAATCCCTCCACGATGCCTGTCTCGCCGAAGCGAAGACGCTGGTCGACGTGCCGGGCAACGAAGCGGTGATTCTCTCCCTCTCCAAGACCGCCGCGGTCTGTGTGGACGTGCTGCAGAAGCTCAATCAGGCCCCACAACCGATCGTCAACCTGCGCGACATTGTGTACGGCATTCCAAACCGGACGGACATTCCATGAGCGATGCGCCAGTAATCTTCTATAGCCAGGTGCATGATCCATCATGCTGGTCGGTGCTAGAAATGCTGGAATTTCGGGATCAGGTGCGTCGGCAGAATGAGCGCGCATGGGATCGCCGCGACGTCCAGTCCGCGCATGATCGCTTTCGGCGGTGCTACCTCTGGAACGGGCGATCGATGAGCCTCTGCCGGTGTATGGCGCATGTGGAACCGCACCTGCACGCGCCTCAGAAACGGACGCGACTGGGGCACTTGCCGATGTTCACGATGAAGGAGTTGCCGGAATGACCGTCCCGGATGTGCTGTGCGCCGTGCTGGCCTGCGGGCTCATTGGCTGGATGCTCTGGTGGGGGTATTGGCGATGATGGGGAAAACCTACGCGAAGAAGAAACGGCTCTCGTGGCGTCCGAAGCTGTCGACGGCGTTCCGGAAGCTGAAGGTCCAGTACAAGGCCAAGAAGGCGAGCGCACAGGAGACCGACGCATGAGCAAGGATCCCGTCTGCCCCCGCTGTGCCGGCCTGGTGGCCGAGCTCTACGACGACCCGCATTGCCTGAACTGTGGCTGGCGGCGCTGCGAGCCGGTGCAGCTAGACCAGATCGAACGGGCCTCGAACGGGCCCGGGCAGCGGCGTGGGAGACGGTCGACGATGACCCTAGAGGAGCGGACTGAACGCAATCGGGCCTACATGCGGGAGTACTGGCGCAAGCGGAAAGCGGGCGTCCAGAAGCGGACCTACACGCGAAAGAAGGTGACGGGATGAGTCACGACTACCAGCCGAAGAACGACCCGAAAATCTACCGGTGTCCGAAGTGCGGCGCGACGTTTGAGCATGACGCCGCGAATCCGCATGCGCTGTATTTCTGCCCGAAGCGGGAGGCGGGATCATGTACTTCGACCCGATGAAGCCGCATTGTCTCGCGTGTCCGTACAAACCGCCGCTGGAGCGGGAGAAGGTGGCGCGACAACTGTTTGTCGAAGAAGGCAAAGAAGGCCGTCGCTACATGGTGAACTGGCTCGGTGATCAACGAGGCATTCGGGAAGTGTCAAAGAAAGAGTTCGATGAGGCGCTGGCAGAAATGATGGAGTGATCCGATGCTCCTCGCCATTGTGGCCTGGTACGGGCTGGCGTTCGTGGGTGGCGAGTGGACGCTCGTCGGGCCCTACGCCGAGCGGGAGGCCTGCAGCGGCGTGGTGGAGTGGCTGGAGACGCAAGGGATTGAGACGGAGGCCTGTACGATGATGGGGACGGATGTCGAGGCGATGCTATTGCAGATTGAAGAACGACCATGAGTAGCCCGTTACAGCCGGTCGATAAGTTCGGGAAGAAACAGGTTAAGCCCTACCGGCTGGAGATTCCGGTCCCGGCCGAGGCGGTCGGGTTCGCGTTCACGGTGTTCGTGTTTAAGAACGGGAGCGTTCAGGTTTACGGGCCCCTGAAGGACGTCGACAGCTGCGTGAAGTGCCTGGAGCTCGGGATTGATCGCGTGAAGCAGTTCGCCGCGGAGCGCGCGGCAGAAGAGGAATCGAAAACCGCATGAGCGCGGCCCCTCGGATCAGCGAACGCGAGGTCGATAGCTGGATCTATGAACCGATCCGGTGGGCGCGGAAGTTTGGTGGCGATCGCTTTGACCCCTGGTCCGGGCAAGAGGAATTTTGGATTGAGTACGGGAAGCTCCTGAACGCGAAGATTCTTCGCTGGAAGGGGCTCCCGATGACGGAGGAGCAGAAGAAGTACGCGCGCAAGCTCGGGATCAGCATCATGGCCGGGCAGGGCGTCGGCAAGGGTGCGACGATCTCGCTCTGTGGATTGCATTATATGTTCGTGCTCCAGTCGGTGCGGCCGAAGATCGTTTGCACGGCGCCGGCCGGTCCCCAGCTGCATTCTTCCTTGTGGCCAGAGTATGGCGAGTGGCTGCAGCGGAATCCGTTGCTGGCGGAGATTTTCGAGAAGAACGCGCACCGCATTTTCTTGAAAGAGGATGCCGGCCGCGGGACCGTGTCGAGGATTGAGCCGCGGACGGTGCAACCGAACGCCTCGCCGGAAGATCAGAAGGTCGTCCTGGCCGGCGTCCACGCGCTCGGGGTGATGTATCAGGTCGACGAAGGGTCGGGCGTGCCGGAAGCCGTCTTCGAGCCGCTGGAAGGCGGACTGACGGACCCGCTGTCGATGATCATTCTCCTGTTCAATCCGACGAAGCGCGACGGATTCGCGATGGAGACCCATCGCCGGAACCGGGACCAGTGGATCCCGCTCCAGTGGGACGGGGAAGCGCTCGCGGCCGAGAAGCGGAAGCCGGAGAATTACGGGCGGTTTGGCTGGTTCAACGAAGAGGTCCAGGAGTCGCACGCGAAAAAGTACGGGAAGGATTCCGATTTTTACCGCGTCCGCGTGAAAGGGCTCCCGCCGAACCAGTCGGGGGATACCTTGATCGGGTTCGAGGCGGCGATGGCGGCGACGACGAGGATCCTGGAGACGCTGGATACGGACCCGATTTGCATTGGGGCGGATATTGGCGGGCCGAATCGGGGCGGAGATCCGTCGATCGTGATCCCGCTGCGTGGGCCGCAGGTCGTCGAGATTTATGAGCACCGCGAGAAGGACCCGACGCAGCTCGGGGAGCTCGTGGCAGGGCATGTGCTGACGCAATTATCGAGTGTCAGCATTAGCGTCCAGCATGCGATCGGCGTCGATGTGATCGGGATCGGGCGCGGGGTGCATTCGCATTTGGTGCGAGTCGAGAAGTTGAGCCATGTCTACCCGATTGACGTGTCTCGGCTACCGCTGGATGAGGTTCGGTATCATCGCTTGCGGGATCAGATGTATTGGGAGCTGAAACTCGCGTTCGATTCGGGCGAGATCAGTCTCCGGATCCTGCGGAAGGGGATGCCGTACGTCGACGACGAAATGATCGGGCAGGTGACGTCGATCAAGTGGGCCGAAGTCGACGGGAAGATCAAAATTCAAGGCAAAGGGCTCTCGTCGGGCATTCCGCATGTGCCGCCGCTGACGAATTCGCCAGACAAATCCGATGCGCTGGCTATTGCTTGGTGGGTGTATAAGCACTGTACGTCCAAGATGCCGCCGGGCGCTCGACGGCACCGTCTACAGCGGAACGCGAACACGGATGCGGCGCTGCTGGGGTTCCGGTCGATGGCGGCGAGAATGGGGAGGATTCGGTAGATTGATATTGTGAAGCTAGCTAGCTATAGTACCCTCCATTGAGGGGGATCATGAAACGGAAAACCTATGGGTTACGACTTGATCAGGATTTGATGAAAGCACTGCAACGATTAGGCATTGACTTGGATCAGTACACGAATGATCTCGTGGAAGAGGCGATTCGTGATTTATTAGGAAAGTATGAGAATCGTGGATTGCCGCCGAAGGTGAAGTCATGAGTGATGAGCCGGAAGGGATAGAAATTAAGGTGAAGGCATATCGGTGTCCGTGTGTCCGTGGGCATCATGCGACAAGTGATGCGGTAAAGAGATGTATCCTGAAGCAGAAAATGCGTGAGCGGTCGCTGTTGAGTAAGCATGACAAGGCGATGAAGCTGCGCGAGGATGTAGGCCGTGTGGTGGCGATGCGGTTGAAAGGAGGTTCCTTCCAAGAGATTGCGGCTGCCCTGCATAGGTCAGGAAGTCAAGTGCGGTATGTGTACTACCTGGCGTTGATTAGCGTGATGGATATTGTGATGCCAGATGCACGACTGTCGATTGAGCCCTATCCTGATACGCCTGAGGGACGATTGTTCGCTAACTTCTGGCAATGTCTTAGGTGTCGAAGTGGGAAAATGGTTCTGAATGCGTCGGATGAGATTGTTCCTTTGTTTGAATTGCATAAAGCAGCGGTGCTGGATAAGCATTGGGGGAAAGGTTTGCCCTCGTATCAGGAGCCGCTTCACTGATGTTGCGGGACGAGCATCAACCTATTTCAAGTCCGTCGTCTCCGGTCGTGCCGCAAAAAGTGAAGCACGAGATTCATCAATTGGCGTGCAATGCCAAGGGGCAGCTCATCCGGCTTATGAAACTCTGCAAAGAGCTTGACATCCCGTTTCCGTCGTGATATCGAGCTAGCACTAGTGCTCTCACTAGGTTGACCGGTGTCAGTCCCCCGCCGTTTCGGCGGCCAGCTGACAGGATTCCTGATCCTGTATGGCGACGGCCGCACCCACGAAAAAATCACGCTACGAAGACAGGCTGGCCTACGCGTCTGAGCGTGACAAGCTCGACTTTCTCGTCGACTCCGTCAAGCACGAGGACGAAGACTGTATCCGGGCGCGCCTGCATCGCATGGTGTACGAAGCGGTCAACCATCCGCTCCGGACCATGTATGAGCTCGAAAGCTCGCTGAATTACCAGTACACCGAAAACGAATTCTATACCGAAGACGAACTGGCCCAGTTCCTCGAGCGTGGCCAACCGCCGACCCGTCGCAATGAGCTGGCGCCGATCCTGGAACGGATTGCCGGGCAGTTCATCCAGACGCGGCAAGTTTGTAGCTTCCTGGGACGCAATACGCCGGCGGACGATAATGTCGGCGCGGTGCTGCAGGACACCCAGCGGTGGATCGATCAGACGAACCTCGCCGAGTTTGAAGAGCAGGACCAGACCTGGGACGGGCTGGTGGGCGGCGTCGGCTGGATCAAGTCCTGGATCGAACGCAACGAGCTCGGCCAGCCCTGCGAGAAATTCAAGAGCCGCAGTCCCTTCACGATTTTCAAGGATCCCTACTCTCAGCGGTATGACCCGAACGAGGATGCGAAGTACATCTGCGAAGGCGCGTGGATGGACGTCGAGGACGCGATCGAGCGCTGGCCGGACAAGGAAGATGAGCTCCGGAATCTCTCCCAGTCGAACGGGCTCGAGTATTTCGGCGGATCCTCCGTCGATCCGTCTCTCCTGAACGACACCTACATGCAGAATTTGCCGACCGGCGGGCCGGTGCTCTCCGGCAATGGGCAACGTCGGCGCGTGCGGCCGTTCGAGGTCTGGTACAAGCGCAAGATTAAGCTCTATTACATCTTCAAGGACGACAAAGTCTTGGCGGTGCCGGTGCCAGTCGACAACGCCGAGGCGAAGGCGATCCTGAAGGACCTGAAAGGCTCCGACGGGGTCTATGCCGAGCCAGTGTGGAAAGAGCGGATGTATGTCGGGGTGATTCTCGGGAATCTCCTGATCCATCACGACGTCTCGCCCCACGAAACGAATCGCTTCCCCTACGTGCCGTTTTATTCCGGCCTCAAGAAGAACGGGGCGCCGCTCGCGCTCGCGAGCCGATTGGTGCCGATCGTTGAATCCATCAACAAACGGGAAAGCAAAGCGCTCGCGCTGCTGACAAATCGGCAGATCGTCGCGGAAGAGAATTCCTTCGACGATGCCGAACTGCTGCAGACCGAACACGCGAAGCCGGATGGGTTTCTCGAGGTCAAGGAAGGCGCGATCGCGGGGAACAAGATCTTGTTCCGCGACAATCTGGACATGGGACAGGCACAGCTCGCGCTGCTCCAGGAAGACAAGGACGCGATTCGCCGGGTCTCTGGTCAGGGCAATGAGTCGATGGGGATGCCGTCTGAAGTGCGGAGCGGCCTCGGGATCGCGAAGAAGCAGGCGATGGGCAACCTGATTGTGCTCCCGATGCAGAACAACTTGCGCCGGTCGCGCTACATGAAGGCGAAGCTCTCTTACGAATACATGAAGCAGTGGCTCACCGAAGAGATGGCCTTCCAGATCACCGATGATCCGAACGCGCCGCGGACGGTGCAGGTGACGAAGGGCAATATCAAGGCTTTGAAGGAACGGCTCTACGATCAGGTGATTACGGAGACGAAGGACTTCACGGTCTTGCGGGAACAGCAAGCCGAAATGCTGCTCCAGGCGATCCCGGCGCTCGCGCCGCTCGGGCCGGCCTACATGAAGCTCGGCATTCAGTTGACCGAGCTCCGGGACAAAGAAGGCCTGATGAAGATGATCGATGAGCAATCGCAGCCGCAACCGGAGCGGCCGAAGATGACGATTGCCATGGACTGGAAAGAATTCACGCCGGAGATGAAGGCGTACATCGCCATGACGGCGTTTCAGAGTCAGGAATTGGCTCAGGTCTTTATTCAACAGAGTGAGGACCCGGCCTTCGTGCAAAAGATCGAGGCGGAAATGGCGATCGCGCAAGTCAAGGAAGGTACGCGAAGCCAGGTGGAGCGCGGGAAGATCGACTTCCAGGCGTTGCAGACCGCCGTTCAAGGCCGAATGGAAATGCAAAAGATTCGCGACAAGGGCAAGCCCCAAGCCGGGGCGGCGCCAGAACAACCTGAATCCGAAGGAGAAGCTGCATGACCACCGCTGTTGTTGAACAGACCCCCGCGAAAACGGACTCCCCCGTTGAGCCGTCGCTTGCCGACATGCTCTACGCCACGGAGCCCGCGACATCTGCGGACACGTCTGCTGTGTCGAAGACCGAGCCCACGCAAAAGCAGGACACGGACCCCGCTCCGGCCGAGAAGGCCGATGCGACTCCCCCGGCGGATGCGAAACAAGAGCCTGTGGCGAAGGCTGAGGACAAAGTTGAGGACAAGCCAGACCCGAAAGATGAGCAGCTGAAGGCGCAAACCGCGGCCGCTCGGCGATTGGGGAAGGAGAAGGCGGAGCTTGAGCGCAAGCTCGAGGACCAGGCCGCACAGCTCGAAGAACTGACGGCGCGGATGAACGGCACCTGGAAAGAGAAGCCGAAGCCGTCCGAAGACCAGGTCAAGAAAAAGATCGCATTTGAGGCGCGTGTGTACGCGACGCGCGCGATCGCGGACCAGGAATTCGGGGCGGAGGAGGTCGAGAAGGCCATTTTCGGGGGCAAGGATGCGCCGTGGGTCGCACTGACCAGTCGGGATGACAAGAAACATCTCCTGGTGGAAGTGTCCGAGCATCCGCAACCGCCGGTCGCGGCGATGCGGATTCTGGCCCGGGAAGCCTTCATGTCGAAGTACGGCGAAGACCCGCGCAAGTGGGAAGAAAAGATTCTGGAGGCTGCGAAGCCGAAACTCTTCGCGGAATTCAAAAAAACATTGGAACAGCAACCCGTCGGGGAACCGGTGCCGTCCGTGTCGACGGCGCGGCAGTCCGGAGGGCCGGCCGCACGCAAAGAGCAGCGGCTCGCGGACGTGCTCTACGGCGGGGAGTAAGGGAAGGGACTAGACGATGACGACCATCAATAACTCAGTAATGAGCCTCCTGGATCTGGCGAAGCGGACCGATCCGAACGGCAAGCGGACCTCGTCCATTGTCGAGCTCTTGGCGCAATCGAACGAGATGCTGGCGGATATGTTGTGGCGGGAAGGGAACCAGGATACCGGGCATCGGGTCACGGTGCGAACGGGTCTCCCGTCCGTGACCTGGCGCTTGCTCAACCAGGGCGTGATGCCGAGCAAGTCGCTGACGGCGCAGATCGAAGAGAAGACCGGCATCCTTGAAGCCTGGTCCGAGGTTGAAGAGGAAGTCGCGAAGTTGGGCGGTGACATCAACGCGAACCGGCTGTCTGAGGGTATGGCCTTTCTTGAGGCGATGAACCAGGAAATGCAGCAGACCTTGATCTACGGGAACAGCGGTACTGCGCCAGAAGAATTCATGGGTCTGGCGCCGCGGTATGCGACCAAGTCCGGCGCCACGAACGGCGCGAACGTGATCGATGGCGGCGGAACCGGGAACGACAATACGTCGATCTGGTTGGTGTTCTGGGGCGAGAACACGGTCTTTGGTCTCGTGCCGAAAGGCAGCAAGGCCGGGATTCAGCATAACGATTTCGGGATTCAGACGGTCCAGGGTGCGAACGGCATCGGGACCGAGCGCATGCGCGCCTACCAAGAGCGGTGGCAGTGGAAGGCCGGGATCGCGCTCAAGGACTGGCGGTATGCGGTCCGGATCGCGAACATCGATATGTCGAACCTGGTCGCACAGGTGTCCGCGGCTGATCTGATGAAGCTCATGGCGAGCGCGACGCATGTTCCGCCGACGCAGGGGCTGGGAAAGCCGGTGTTCTACATGAACCGGAGCGTGTTTGCGGCGCTCGACGTGCAGCGGTTCGACGCGGTGCAGGTCGGCGGAGGCATCACGTACGACAATGTCGACGGGAAGCGGGTCTACTCGTTCCGAGGGATCCCCGTCCGCATTGTCGATTCCATCCTGGAGACCGAAGCGCGCGTGGTCTAAGTTGGCCATGTGAACTAGTACCAGTACTCGTACAGAAAGGACCTGAACCATGATTCTCGATAAACAGAACCAACTGTCGGACTCGCAGGCGTTCACGGTGGACGCCGTGTCGACGAACACCATCGACTGCGGCAATCCGACGCCGAAGAACGACATCGGCGCCGGTGAGCCGATGTGCATTGCGGTGAACGTGGAAGTCGCGGCGACCGGAGGCGGTGCGTATGAATTCCAGGCGATTCAGTCGGCGAACGCCGACCTGTCGTCTCCGGACATTCTGGCGTCGGTCTTCCCGGCGGAAGCCACGCTGGCTGCGGGCTACACGTTTGCCGTGCCGATCCCGCAAGGGTCGGTGACGAAGCGCTATGTCGGCCTGAAATTCAACAACGTCTCCGGGACGACCGGTGTCACGGTCTCCGCGCACCTGATCCCGGTGAGCCATTTCCAGAATTCGAAACCGTACGCGAAGAACTACACGATCACGGTGTAACAACCGGGGCCGCTGCGGGGGGTGGGCCTCGCGGCGGCTCGCACATAAGGGAGTGTGGCTATGCCGCTCAAAACATCATTGTTCTCTCGGGTCGCGGGACGGCTGCGCTGGATGGTCGGCGGCGTGCAGCCGATCGTGGCCGGCGGGTCAAGCAAGTGGCACACCTGGCCGGCGGTGACCTCGTTGACTGGGGGCACGGATACCACGCCGGCTTCTGGGACGCGGTTCACCAGCGAAATTTTCGTGCCGTACAACATGATTATGACCGGAATCGGCTACCTGATCGGGACGGTTGGGGGCACCGATAAGGCGATCGTCGAGCTGCACGATGCTGACGGGAAACTGCTCGCGAATTCTGATCTCGCGGGGGTGACGGTCGGGACCTTGGCGACCTACCAGGAAATTCCGTTTACAGCGCCGGTCGAAGTCGTCGGGCCTCAGAAGTACTACCTCTCGGTGACGATGAACGGGACCACGGCGCGTCTGCGCACGGTGCCGACCGCTGTCGGCGCGGCGCAAACCCTGACGGCCAAGTCAGCAGCCGGCACGTTTGGCACGGTGGGCGATTTGACGGTGCCGGCCACGTTCACGGCGGACAAAGCCCCGATTGCCTATACCTATTAACCTCTGAACGAAACGGAGTGATCCGATGGTCAAAGTGAAAGCGAAAGAAACCCTCTTCGACGGGATGCAGCGGCGTGAGCCGGGGGAAGTGTTCTATGTGGCGGATATGAAACTCGTGAGCAAGCGGTCGATGGACGTTCTTGACGACCATGTCGGCGAAGAGGAAGCCAAGGTGGCGGCGGAAGAGGAAGAAGAAAAGGGCCGCAAAAAGGACAAGTTGAAGCTGGACGGCCGGAAAAAGGCCGACTAACCAAAGGACGCACCATGAAGCAGCGTGTGACAGGGCTTCTGGTCTCGGCACTCCTCTTCGGAGGGGTGCCGTGGGCCATGGCGGATTCGATTCAGCTCAGGAACTCGGGTGGGCCTACGTCGACGCTGGGTGGGGTTGAGGACGCGGCGAAGGTGTACGAAAGCTCGCTTGGAGCGGGTGAGCGTAACACATCATCGGCGACGGACAGTTATCGCGTAGTCCGACAAGAGGCGAATGCTTCAGTGATCAGCAAGACGGCTGCGGTGACGATCGGGGGCGGTGTCGCAAGCGACACGCACCTGATGGGGCTGCTCATCCATACGGCCCTGACAGGTACGTGTGCCATTACCGGATTTGCTGACACGGACGGCGCGGCACAGACCTATACCCTTCCAGTGGGGAGCGTGGGCTACAAGGATTTTCTGGGCGCAATCAATAGCGCTGGGGCCCTGACGATTACCTGTTCCAATGCGTCCGACGACAATCTCGTCCTGGTTTTGTGGAGGCCGAAATGAGGGCGAGGCTCGTGGTCGCGTTTCTCGTGTGGGGGATGGTTGCGCCGGCATGGGCAGTCGATCGTCTGTCGGCGACGACCAATGCGCTTTACGTGAATGTCCCCGCGCGTCCAATTATCTCGTCGCGGACGGCCCCACGGCTTGTTGAGAACATCATGGGCGGGGTCAGTTCTACGGCCTATGGCTACGAACGGTATCAGAAGGATGCTTCCTCGGCCTGGGGCGATTTCCCGACCAATACCACAGAAATTGTCTGGGGATACACGACAGACGGTGGGCAATGGTTCCAGGCCACGGCCACCCTCGGGGCAGCAGAGCGCGTGTGGGGCATGGTGTCGTTTCCCGCCGTGCTCGGCGAAACGTATGTCATTTCCTTTACCGTCGATTCCAAGTCCGGCACCCATGGGGCGGCGGGGAATGCCACTCTTGCGAGCGGGACGTGGACCGGAACCGCATCCATCAACAATGCGGCATTGGGCAGGAATGCGTTGGTGGTGAAAGCCACCAGCACGGCGACAGCGCAAGTGAGACTGGGGGTGGGCGTCTCGGCGAATAACGGGGCCACCGGCACCATGCGCTTTAGCAATGTCATGGTGGAGCGTGTGCCGTCCGACCGTACCTACCCGTCTGAGTATGTCCGCCCTGGCGAGCAAGCGGTGTTTAATTATAGCTACTCTGCGACGGTGACGAGTGGCGCGGTGTCAGCCCCGACACTCGGGGCAGCCTACACGTCTCCTCGCCGCTCCAGCATTCTCATGCTGGGAGACAGCTACGCGAACGATCCCTGGACGGCTGCGACCTTTGGTGATTTCCCTTGGCAGACGCGCCGCTTTCTCGGACGGCAGCCCGTCGCCATCAATGCCTACGGACAATCTGGCGCACGGATTGATCAGATCACAGCGCAGATTGCCACCGCCGTATCCAGGCAAACAAGCAGCACGCCCGCCGCCGTTCCGTATTCCCTCTGCGTGGCGCATGGCGGGACGAACGACATTGCGCAAAGTCGCACACTCGCACAGATGCAAGCGGCCATGACTGAACAAATCAACACGATTCTCTCCTACGGGATGCTCCCCATCCTCGTCACGGTCGCGCCCTACAATGCCGCCAGTGCAGGACAACAGACCGTCATGGACCAATACAACGCGTGGCTGAAAACGCTCGGCTATCCGCTCTATGACCTCAATGCCGACGCGAACGACGGCAACAATGACCTGAAGGCGTCGTGGGACGCAGGAGACGGCGTGCATCTCGGCGCAGGGTTTAATTCAGGGGCGGCACGGTACGGTCAACGCCTCGCGGATCTGATGATGTTAATTGGAGACTAAGTGATGGACGCTTACGAGAAACCGATATTCAGCGGACTGTTGCATACGGGAATGCCTGACCTTGAGGCGCTGTATCGTGTCGGGAAAATCCCTATGGTGACGCGTGGCAATGTTCCAGGTGGCTCGGCTGAGTGGCCTGACCCGCTCGCCCTCCCAAATGCGGCATTCTATAACTTGCTGGTTTCAACGGTGCAGGCCCCTCGTGGGATTATTCTCTTTGACCATGAGGCATGGCCGTATGGGACGCAGGCCGAGAGGCAGGCGACGGCGGCGAAATATGTCCAGGTGTACCAAGAAATCAAATCTCGCAAACCAGGCTGTCGTATTGGGTGGTATCAAGATCCAGTACGTAGAGAATACTACCGTGCGGTCGCCGATAAGGCCAGTCCTGACTATCGGATTTGGCAGAGCTGGAATAACGATCTGGCGCAAGTCATGGCACCTTACACGGATGTTTACTTTCCGAGTCTGTACTACTTCTTCACGCGGGATGTGGACGCGCATATGCTGCCCAATCTCACGGCCTATTTGATTGAGAACATTAACGAAGCCAAACGGGTGCGGAGGATGTATGGACGGGCGGAAAGCCCGATCTACCCATACGTCTGGTGGCGGAAGCATGACGAGACGCGGGACCTGGATGCCGACGTGTGGGAAACGATTGTGCGTACAGTGCTCGATGAGGCGGACGGCATGGTGCTATGGGGTGGGTCTAGTACGGCTTGGAGCGAAACAGCCCCCTGGTGGGTGACGATCAAGGCGAGGCTGACGGATAAACGACGAACGCAATAGGAGGATCTATGCGCGGACTCAGTCTGATAATGGTGGCGGTCATGCTGGTCATGGTGGGCTGTGCGGAACGGTTGAAACATTATCACCAGGGGAATGGCGGGGCCGCGATCATGGGGCAACGGTTGACGAATTTGCTTATGTTAATGGGGGAGTAAATGGCAACCGGCACAACCAACGATTTCAATTACAGCCGCAACGACATCATCAACGGAGCACTCCGGAAGGTTGGCGCGTTGGCGCGGGAGGATGTGGCGGATGCCGCAACCCTCCAGCAAGGGATTAAAGCCCTCAACGGCATCATTCGCGCCCTCGATCTCCGCAACCCGAACATCTGGAAGCTATCGATCAATCCGTACGTCGTGGAGCTGACGGCGAATCAGTGGCAATACACTGTCTCGGGGAACTTCATTGAAATCGTGTCGGCATCCTTCCGCGACACATCGGGAGTAGACACCCCATTGGAGGTGATCGACGCCCGTGAGTACGCCGCCATTCCTGATAAGTACGAAACTGGCACTCCCGAAGTGCTGTTCATGCCCGCCCGCCAAGACATCACCACGACGAATCAATTGCTCATTTGGCCCACTCCCGCGTCTGTCACCACCTCCAGTAAAGTCACCGGCACCGACGCAACCGTATATACCGCCATCAAAGCACACACGTCCTCTTCGACCACACGCCCTGTCTCGGGTGCGAACTATAAGCCGTACTGGACTGCCATTGGCGGGTCTGGAAGCACGTGGGTGGATGCGACTGCGATGACCGCAGGCGAGCAAATCCACATCATTGCGAAAACTCCGCTCACCGATTTCGACCTCGCCACCGATAATGCGGACTTGCCTGCAGGATTTGGACTGTACCTCATTTACCGACTCGCCAATGACTGGAGCGACGATTACGGCCTCCCAATGGAAGACCGCGAACGCCTCAAACGACAGATGAACGACGCGTACCTTGAGGTGTTCCCGTATCACGTCGGGCAAGCCGACAACTACCACAATCGCACACGGTATTACTGACAATGCCAGAAGTACCCCTTCCCATTACCGGCCCTGCGTTCAGGAATGCCGACGAAACCGAACTCGACACCCGTAACACGTACCTCATGGATGTGTTTGTCAATGAGTTGGGCGATACGGTAAAGCGCCCGTGCTTGGAACCGTGGGTCGATCTGGGTTCCACGACCGGCACAGACGGATTGTTCTGGTGGGATGAACAACAAGCATTGATGGCCGTCAATAACGGTATCTTGTTTAAGATCACCTCTGCCAGTGGCGATTACACGCCACTCGTCGGCAGCACGGTTCCTGTTGGGAATAAGGTCTCATTCGCCTCAAATGGTGATGCGCTCCTGTATACCAACGGCGGGCAGATTGTCACCTCCACCATCGTGGGGCCTCCTGCGGCATTGGCGGACAGTGACGCCCCCCAGCGTGTCCCGTATGTGATGGTGCACGATCAATACGCCATCGGCATAGAGGCGTTAACGGGGCATTTTAAAATCAGTGAAGTGGGCGACATCTTCACGTGGCGGGCGCAAGACACGTTCACTGCCGAATCCAAACCCGATAACTTACTGGCGGGATTGGTGAGTAAAGATGGGTTGTTGTTTCTAGGTCGAGAAAGTGGCGAATTTTGGGTGAATGATGGTGTCTCTCCGTTTAGCCGTGTACGCGGCCTCTCGTTGGATCGTGGAATTGGCAGTGCGTATTCCTTAGCTCGTTGGGGTGATGAGTGGTTCTGGATCGACCAGAAGCGCACCCCTGTGCGTGCCACCATTCAAGGCGTCAAAGAGATTGCCAACCCATACTTGCATGACTTCCAGGCACTCATCTCCGTGGAAGACGCGGTGAGTGATGTGATGGTGTGCGACGGGAAGCCGATGTGGGTCATGTCGTTCCCGCTGGCAAACCGCACCTTCGTGTACAACATCGCACAGGATGATTGGTGCGAGTGGGGCGCATGGGATGCCGATACCGCCTCGTATAAACGCTTCATCGGGCGCTCGTACGCATTTGCGAAGAATTGGGGCTTCCACGTGGTGGGGGATTTCAGAAACGGCATGCTTTACAAGCTGACCCGCGCCGTCCACAATGACAATGGCGCGGTTGTGCGCTCCGTCCGTCGCACCGGTTTCATCACACACGGCACTTCCAACTACAAACGCTCCAAACGCGTCCGTCTTCGTATGAAGCGATCCACCGCCACCTCTAGCGTGGCAAACCCCACCATGATGATTCGGTGGCGGGAGAAGAATGGCCCGTGGAGCAACACCCGCCGTCTCTCGCTGGGGCAAGTGGGGCAGCATGATATTTGGGTGGAGATGACGCAGTTGGGTATGTACCGCTCTCGGCAGTATGAGTTTATTCACTCCGACAACACCGATTGGATTCTTGCCGACGGCAAAGAAGACATCGACGTGATGACGAGGTAAGGCGTGGCGCGCAGTGAACGTATTTTGTTAGAAGCAGAACAGCCCGAGATATTCCGGCAAGAACTCCAGCAAGCGTTTGGCGTTGTCAAGACGGCACGGTTGGTGGTGAAGGATGAGCGCAGTGGCTCTCCCACCATTACCACCTTGCCAGTTAATGACAATACACTCATCAGGGTGCGCACCATTGCTCTGGCGCAACAGATTGGCGGGGCTGGCAATGCGGCCTCCTGGGAGTTTGCAGGCACGTTCAAACGCGTCAACGGGAACCTCGTGCAAGTGGGTACGACCGCGTTCACACTCACGAATGAGGATGATGCGGATTGGGGCATTCGGTACGAAGTGACGGAGAACCTCCTGTACATCCAGGGTGAGTTTAATGGCCCCACGGATTCCCTCGACCTGCATGTGGTCTTTAACACGTATAGCTTCATTCACACACTTGTGAGTAATGCGTAATGTTTGATCCAGTCTCATTAGGGATGTTTGGTGTGGGCGCGGGGCTCAACATCGCAGGCGGATTCATGGCGAAGGATGCGGCGGGTGACGCCCAAGCCGCCATGATGAGCCAGATTGAGCAAGCGCAAGCGGCCTCTCGTATGGCGACCCAGAACGCAGCGGGGTTGTTTAGTCCGTACCAACTGTACGGCTCCAGCGCCCTCAGTTTCCTCCAATCACGTATTCTCAGCTCCAACGAGCGGCAGATGGCGACCGTCTCGCAGCGGTCGGCACTTCAGGCGGATATTGACCGCCTCTCGCAAGGGGTGGATTGGAACTCCATGCCCATCCTCACAGGCGAGAAAGCGAGCGAACGTCGCGCGACGATGTGGCAACAGATGGAGTCCGACCGCAAACAACAGTTGGCAGCGGCGCAGTCGAAACTCGCCTCTTTTGATAAAGAACAAACCGCTCTCGCACCGTACCAAGCGGCACAGGATGCGCAATTGCAAGACACACAAGGGCGTGTCAACAGTGCGCTCGATCTTGTGGCGCAATCGTCCAATTTTAACTTGCCCCAATCCCTCGCGCAACTCCGCAACGATATGTCGAACGACCCGGTGTTTCAATTCCGGCAGCAGACCGGTGAGCGGGCCATCAACCGTGCGGCTGCGGCTCGCGGGAATTATTTCAGCGGCTCGGCCATCGCCAGCATCGGGGATTTCAATCAACAACTGACGGCGGATGAAACCGACCGGTACTTTAACCGAATGCTCCAAGGGAAGACGGCGCAGCTCCAGGGCGCAGTAGGGGGATTGGGCGCAATCACCGGTGCCAATCAACTCGACATCAACAACTTGATGGGTCTTTCACAACTGGGGTTGAATGCCGCACAGGGTGGTGCACAGGCGATGATGGCAGGCAATCAGGCGAACGCGACCTTGAGTGGGCAGGCTGCACAAGGGATGATGCAAACCGAACTTGCCAAAGGGCAAGCCATGCAGTCCATGATGGGTGGGATAGGACAAATGGCGGGTCAGATGGCTGGTTTCAGTATGATGAGCAACATGTTTTCGCCTGGTGCGAATGTGGCGAAACCAGGAGCACAAGCAATCAATCCCACAGGCTTAACGGCAGTAAATTCAAACGGGAATAATTTCCTTGTGAACGCCCCCCGGTAAGAGGAACGAATGGCACAAGAGGGTTTTGCAAACGGGATGCAGTTAGGGCTGGGCATGTTCAATGCGATGCAGAATGCCACCTACCACCAACAGATGCTTCAGAATGCGGAAGAAAATCAGCAAATGAAGCGCGAGCAGTTGCAGTTGCAGACTCAACACGCAGCCGCTCAACAGTTTCAACAAAAGTTCGACCGGAATAAATTCATCATCGATAACGCACCCAAAATGGGCACCGACATGGTGCTGGACGCGTACAACGAGATGAATGGGATGATGGGCGGCAGGAAGCGCATTAACGCGCTCGACATTGAGACGTTTAAAACCGATAGCACTAAATACTTGAACGACGTGAAAGGCGCACCCGACGACGAAACCGCCAACCGCCTCATCACCGATTACCGCTCCCGTGCGGCCACGCACCCCATCTTGAACGAAATCGGCAACGCGCAAGTGAAGATGATGGAGGATGCCCGCCAACGGAAACAGTTGGTGAAGGATTTGGAAGTGTTGGGCATCGGGAATTCGCAGTGGCGTGAGAAGTACGTGGGCGACGGCGACCCCACCGTGATTCGTGACATGGTGAAGAACAACGACATGCGCGGCATGATGCAGTACCAGTACGCGCAGGACGTGATGTTGCGGCATGAGAATGGCGGGAACGTCTCGCCCGCAGAACTTTCCACCGCGATTGCGTTCCTCCATACGAAAGGTGGCGGGGAACTGAAAAAGGATGGCAAGAGCATTTTCGAGCCTGCCAACCGCGCCCAATTCCACCAAGAAGTCATCAACGGCGTAAAGGAAGCGCAAGGAGCGTTTGAGCCGCTTCTGGGAGCAACCCGCGTGCTGAAGCAAGACGACGCGAAGGCGCTCAGTGACGCGGCGAATGAGACACGCACCATTGCGGGTTCATACGACGCCGACAAGGGCGTGTTTAATGCGCTTGGGTTGGGTGGGGTAAAGCACGAGAACGACGCAGTGACGCAGACTTCGCAAATCCTCCAAAAGTACCCCCAGATTGGTCAGACGCTTCAGCAACTCGGCCCGCAAGCCGTGCAGCAAGCAGGCACGTTGCGGCGTCAACTGGAGCAACTGGAACGCGACCGAAAAGCCACAACTGCCGCCGTGACGCTCCCGAACCGTACCGAACACCTGGAACGCCTCGACCAGCAGATTACTGCCAAACGTGAGCAGTTGATGCCGTGGGAGACGGTGGAGGCGGCGTTTAACACGCCCGAATCCCCCAACGCCATGAAAGCCCTGCTGACCCTCGACAAACGCATGAACAAATCGCTTGAGCAGAATGAAAAGATGCGCCTCCTCAATCTAACGGAGAGTGAGAAGAACGCGAAGAAACAAATTGATCTACAGACAAAGGAGTACCACGTTGAGAAGGTGGGGCCTGCGCAAGTCGAGAATGCGTTAAACCAGTGGGCTGCGCAAAACCCTGGGGCAACGGAAGATCAACTTCGCGGCAAAGCGGCAGAGTTCGGGCAAGCGTACAAGAAGCAGTTTGGCGTGATGCCGGATATGAATAAAGTGCTGGATTCGTTTGTGACCAAAAAGACGCAAT
>OFRO01000277.1_pt1 | contig 19361 bp, 25 predicted proteins | sample 1543091 | NCBI WGS metagenome assembly OFRO01 (sample SAMN07774217, study PRJEB24372) | wastewater metagenome | isolation source: Exp Tend NO 10WW | collected 2016-02
ACGCGGGTCTGGTACATAGGTGTGCGTCAGCCTTCCAAGCTGTTCCAAGCCGGTTCGAGTCCGGCGTCCCGCTCCATGCCGAGGTCGTTCAATTAGGATACCTGCTTTCCCAGCGGGAGATAGTGGTTAAAGTCCACTCCTGAGGCTCCATCACGAATCTTTACCAATGTGAAACGCGGTCCACGCTACTCCAACGGCAGCGGCAATTGCAGTCAACCATTTGGCAAACTTGGCGATATAGCCAATACTCGTAAAAAAGCCTTTCCCCGCTTTGAAGAACTCGATAATTTCTTCCGTGTTCGTCTTAATCTCATTTGTGATCTGCGTGTTTTGATCTACTGCAAGCCGAATCTCCCCATGCTGCGCTTTGAGTTGGGAAATATCTTGGGTAATCTCATACCAACGCTTGTCATCGCGTCTGCGTTCGCCTTCAATCATTGGGCAATCCTCTGGAGTAACCACATCATTCTTTCAGTTTCCAAGAGCCTGTTTTCATGTAAACCGAGATCGCTATCGCCACAGCAGCGACCGGCCACAACCATTTAGCTACAACCCCGATCCAGCCTAGCACCGTCATCCCGCCTTTGACCGAATCGAATATGTCCAGCATCGCCCGAACATTCTTGTTCGTATCGCTCATGGCGTTAATAATCAGATCATGTTTAGCAACCGTAGCCGCAAGGGAACTCACATCCTCCCGTAACTCTGCGTGGTAACGGGCAAGGACAGTGATCTTCTCATTGATTAAGTTCCAGTCCTCATGGCCCACGGTGTTCTCCATATTCTTGGGAGGATTATTAGGGAGAGCGTTGCTATCGTATAAGCCAAAGGTTTTGCAAGGGAGTTACCCGTCATCAGATCGCAGGTATCGCCAAAGAGGGGCGGGCCTTTGTAAACGAAGGCGTACCACGACCCGCATACGGCGATGAGAGAGGCTTCTACCGCTGTGATGCACATGGACATTAGGACAAGCACGGAAGCCCGCCAATCGGTCATGCGATGAAAGAGAAGGTACATTATTGTGATGGAGAGGGCCAAGACGAACATCCCATTGAGCGCCAGTACCACACGCGGAGCGGGGTACGGTATGAAGTAGTACAAATAGAATCTACTCAGCGTGAGTACGAGAAGGCCAAATGCATATTTCATGGCTTTGGCGGCGGCTCATCCGGTGCGGGATCGCCCGAAGAATAGGGGACTACTACCGGCACAGAGTCACCCGGCTTCGGATGCGGGAGTTTCAGCCCCAAGTGAACACAGAGCAGATCAAGTTTGGCTTCGATGCGGTCAAGTTGGTTCATGGATGCTCCTTAGATAATTCAGCAATACTATCTTTTAATTCTGCAATTTCAGCCTGTAGACTTGCAACCATATCCATCGCTTGATTGCGTTGAAATGCGATTGCATTCAAAAAGTCTTGCTCTTTTTTTGTCATGCCACCCCCACAGTCGTAACTGTTCCACTAGAACCGCGATACTTTAATGCGCCAGCCTCAACATAGAGTTGACCGCCGCCCGCTGGCGAAGATGATGGGGCTGTACCATTGGCGATTGCCAACACCTTGTCACCGCTAGTTCCTACCGTCATGCCGTTAATAAGCACGTTTCCAGTCGGGGAAATTTCAAAGCGCGTAACTTGCGTTGTCTGAAACAAAATGGACGCGGCCTCATTAGTGGCGAGATAGAGTCCACCAGTGCCGCGTTGCGTAATCACGCTATAAGAGTTGGCTCCCAAATTGGCCCGCAGGATTCTGAGGCCAAATGAAGTATATGTTGTATCTCCTATTAGGTTGATATAGGAATTTCCCGATCCCGTCCGACTACCACCAACCGCAATGTATGCGTCCCCCGTGCTTGTGTTTGTGCCACCCACCGACATTGACGGGTTAGCGTTGTTATTTGAAATCTGCCCCGCAACAGATAGGTTTCCCGCTACGGCGGTTTTGGTTCCGTCCACCGTCAATAGGTTAGTGGTTCCCGACAAAACCGCCCATTGCCCCGATCCATCTGTACCAATGTTCATCACCGTATTGCAGCGGTTACGGGAGTTGTTGTCGCTCAACATCCGGCTATAAAACGGGCGCAGCATTTGAACCGAAGTACCATCGGGCGACCAATACTCAACATACCACTCCATGCCCCTTGCCAAATCACCGGCAGGGTCGTAGTAGTTATCTTCCATCCCCATAATCAGGGCGGGTTTATTGGCGGTCGCTGTTAATCCGCTATGTCTTGCCGCATTAAATCCTAGAAAAACACCGTGATTAAATGTTCCCGCACCGCCTGCGGTATTATCGTAGGATTGCTGGTGCATCTGGAAAGGAGCCGCACCAGAGGTCGCAAGGGTATGCTCAAAGATACTAACCGGAGTGTATTCGGCAGATTGAAAATTATTGAGAGTCCCGCCTAGCGATTTATTTGATATGGTTCTACTCGTAATCCCTGACTTTGAAATGACAAAGGTATAAGCCCCCGGATTGGCGTAAAACGTGTATTCCCCGTCTGACGAGGTTGTTATGGGGTTTGCAATGGAAGCGCCGGTAGAGTCGTATATCGTTGCGGTCGTGAGTGCGGGATAGTTCTTAATCAGCACAGACGCATTGGTAACGACATTGCCGTTACGGTCTTGGACGACATCGGAGAAGTATTGCATCGTTATTCCTTTAACCCACAATCCATGCTGCGCCATTGAAAAAGACTGGCCCGATTACTGCGCCAGTACCCGCAGCAGCAACGAGAAACGCGGGAGCCAACAAGTCTGTACACAACGCCCGATCCCCTTGCGTGGGAGCCGCTGGCAGGGTTGCCACAGTATAAACGGGAAGCCTTACTGCGTCTGCAAATACGGTTTGGTAGTTGGCAATCGAGGTAATGGGCTGTGTACCCGTATGGTTCGCCCTGTCCCTATCCGATGAGTGATAGTGAAGTGCTGAGTTCGTGCCAGTCGTCAGGTTCTGCTGCTGTGCGAGGGTCAAGTGAGCATAGTTCGTGGAGTTCAAGTTCCCCAACGCCGCGTGGTTTGTTTCCACGATACCCGAACCATCTTCTGTGACCTTTTTCCACAGTTGATAGAGCCAGTCCCGAAAGCGGGGGCTGTCTAGTTCGACGGGGGGTTCAAGGTTCATTGGTTTTCGTATCCAACCATTGAAGCCGGTACTGCTTGACCTGTGGACATAAGAATCTTGAGGAAATTTGCTTTCTGTGCGGGCTTTGCCATTTCCATAAGGCGGGCTAATTCATTGGGATCATTCCGCATTAATTCCCCAAGCGCAGCAAGGGACTTATCGCTGGCTTTGTTGCTCAGTCCGGTCAATGCCCAATTCGCCAGAGACTTCGCCATATTCAAAGGCGCACCCGGAATCTTTGATGGCAGAACATTCAACTGTCCCTCTAACGCTGGCGCCCCAAGCCTTGCAAGTCTTTCCATTTCTGCGCGGCGGGCAAGGTCAAGCCCTACATTAGTCGCAGTCTGTGCATTTTGAGGGCCAATGGCTTGAGGCAATGTATCTGCAACTATCCTGCCTCCAGAATTGCGAATTGTCGTTGGCGCATCACGCAAGGCTTGTGCGTAGGACGCAGCCCGTTGCGGCGCTTCCGTTCCAAGGTCTGTAACAGGCGCATTCAATTTATCCTGAAGATATTGCCCCACTTGCATTTTGTTGATAGGTGCAGAGTCGGCAATGAAAGATTGACGCGCATTCTCATAGGGAGAGTTTTTCGTTTTCAACCAATCCAGCAGTTGTGCCTTCAAATCCTGCGCGGCACCCTTCTCCATGCTCGCTAAAGCACCCTCACCCGTTTTTGAGACTTGCTTATCAATGCCAACCTTAATGAAATGCAGGAATTGCGTTACATTCGTCTTTGGGTCTATCTTTGCGGCTTTCGCCAAATCTAGCGCAGTCGGGAGCGCCTTTTCAAAGTAAGGGTTAGAAGCAATCTGTGCTAACTGAGGGTCAACCTTAATCGCTTGTTGAAAGGCATCACCATAGTTGACGTTAGCGTTTGCTGTTCTATTTGCTACCGCTGCATCTAATGATTCTGGCGTTCCCGCAAAAGTGCCAAGAGAGTTATTACGGGCGACCGCTTGAGTTTGCGCCCGTTCATTGGCAGCATAGGGATTAAGTTTGTCCGCCTTCATTTGCAAAGCAGAAAACTCAGGACTTCCTGCCGAGGCCGCAGCTTCACCTGCTGTAGGAATGCTGTTTGGTACAATTTGTTTTTGATCTTTCAACAAAGGGATAATGTCGCCCTTTGCCGCTCCCGCCGCAGTATTAGCGGTGCGGCCCATGATGCTTTGTTGACCGCTAAGGCTCTTGCCGATAGCAGGAACCCACGGTTCAATCACGTTTTTTGCAGCATTAAGTACAGGGGCAAGAGCGCCAGCCGTAGCAGGAACAGCTAAAGCGCCAGCCAACCCCGCTCCAATCTGTGCAAGAGGACCACCACCAACCTCTCTGGTATATCCCGCCGCACCACCACCAGCGGCTCCAGCAAGCATCCCCAATGTGCTTGGGTTTAGCACGGCTGCCCCTGCCGCCGCGCTACGGATGATGTCTTGAGTTAGCCGCTCGCTTCGGTTAGCGGGTTGTGCGCCACCCATTTGTCTTATGAAGTCAGCGGTCGGGCTTTCTGCGGTATATCGTTTCTGCGGGGGAACGCCAGGAATCTTTTCAATGAGGCTTGATCCCATATTCAACGCTGCTTTACCCGCATTTAGCGCAAGTTCAGGAAGCGCCATTACGCCTTCTGCTACAGAGCCAGCGGCCATTCCAACTTTATCAAGAAGGTCGTTTTGTGCTGGCGCCGCACGCGACTGAATATAGGAGGCGATTTTCTTCGCGCCCTCTACGTCGCCAGCGGCGTCGGCGTTTCTCAGTGCCGCATAGAGTTCTTCATCGGCCATATTTGCTCAATAACGCTTGGATGTCTTGTGGATGACTTGAGGAAGATGTAACGGCGCGAGCGCCGGTAAGTTGATCTTTCACGCTAGGCGTTAAGAATCGGTCAAAGTCTTTGCGGCCCGTAGAGGCTTCATACTGTTGCTTCAATCCGCCTAACTGTCCGCCCATCAACTCTTTGTAGGTTCTGATAACACCTTTCAACTGCGAAGGACTATTCGCGGCATCAATTGTTTTTGCTGCTGCTTCACGATCTGAAACGCCGCCCCCCGAACCAACAATTGCTTTCACAATTTCGTCAGCAACGATCTTCTTCGCTGCATTGAAGTCTATCGGCGCTTCTTGTCCGGTTTCCGTTGCGAATCTATTTCCTACTGCATTGAACAGACGAACATCGCCGTTATCCAAGGCGTCAGCAAGGCTGTTTAATGTGTCTAAGTGAGCCGTAGCAACACTCAGAGAGCGAACGGTACTACCTAGTTTGCCTTGAGCAAAGTTCTTGTCTGCGGCAAGTTGTGTGTTGTACTGATTCTTGAACTCAAGCTGTCTCCCACGCGCCCCTTGTGCGTCTTTCCCTTCGGCGGCATCTAACGCCGCTGCACGATTACGAATCACTGTCGCTTGTGCTGCACCTTGAACACCCCGTCCCATATTCGGCGGCAATGTTCCATCTTGCCTATACCGATTTGCTGCTTCCTCTAGGGATTGTGCGCTCATCCCAATCGTTCCTGTCGTTCCATTGGAATCAGGAGCGCCGTATAAAGCAGCCTGAGCATTATTGAGTTTGGTCTGTGCTTGCACATGCGAAGTATCAGCCTGAGTCTTGAGATTCTGGCTTTGCATCTGCTGAATCTTCATCTGCCGATCTTCTTCGGCACGACTACGCAACAGGTTCGTGTATTGCGTGTCGTTATAGTTCTTGAGCAAGTCCGTAGGCGCTCCGACCGGCAACCCCGATTCCTGTCTTGCACGACGGTCTTGATCGTTAATCCGTTGTCCGTAGGCGACGGAGAGCAAGGCTTGTTGTTGCGGTGTTACAGCAAGTCTCGCAGCCTTTTCCACATCACCCGCAGCGATAGCGCCTTGGAATAGGGTATCCAATGCGTTTTTTTCCTTCTTCGCTTGCTCACCCCATCCCGTGAGTACGGACCCCATCTGATTAGGATCGAACTCGGTCAAGGTTCCCTCTTGTGGGTCGCCCCAACCCCCTTGGGATTTCAGCAGTTCATCAAGATAGTTGAATGCCATTAGTAGCCTCCAAATCCACCACCACCGCTTTTCAGACCGTAGTTATTGCCAAAGACCTTACCGCCTTGCAACTGGAAGTTGTTCTGATTGTTAGCGTAGAGATTGGCGTTCTGTTCCCGTCCGAGGTCGTAGTTCCAGAAGTCCCGACGAGCAGTGTTCTGGTTGTTCCAACTGCCTAGAGAAAAGTCGTTTGCGTTCCGGTCAGCGGTATTGGCATTCTGCGATTGCCCCAAGTCGTACTGTTGTTCCTGACCCGTCAGACCCCCTAACAGCTTGGCGTAGTCCATGTAGTTCTGGTTCGCCATGCCCGTCCCACGATCCAGAAGGGCGGCAAGGACGTTCCCCGACCCGCGTTGGGCAGAGTTCGCACGTTCCGTGGCTTGAAGTCCTTGGTCGCGGGCAAACTGATAACCCGGCGTTCCCGAAAAGGAACCGGGTGTGCCGATTAGGTTACTGAGCGCGTTTCCGTATAGGGTATTCATTGTCCACTCCGCATCAGTTGATCCAAGTAGTTATGGGCAGGTGCATAGTTTGCGCTTCCCATATAAGGATTGGGTTGATTCTGATAGGTGCTATTGATCCATGTCGGACGCTGAAACAGCAGTTGTCGCAAGACATTTGCCATTGAACCGGGATCGCCTCTGGAGGATCGGGCCAGCCTCATGCCTTCCAGATCGTAAACCGCGCCGGGGCCGGAACTGGATGTGCGCTCATTGGACATTGGACTCAACATTGTCCCCATCCCCATACCTTGACTCCAGTTGCTATGTAGTCCAGTTTGATCCATACCGCCTCCTTGTCCACCGCCACCACCACCGCCACCCGAACCACCATTGGCTCTCAGTAGATCGGCTAACGTATTTGCATATGAACTGCTTCCGGCGCTTTGGGGTCCACCGCCGCCACCGGCGCCGCGCCTCATGGCTTCAGGGGTTGTTCCCCCAAGATTAGAACTGCCCGGACCCGTCCCGCTAGTTTTCCCGATCTGGTTTTCCCAATTCGTAAAGCCGGGAGCCGCTTGACCGCCAATCGGAACGCCTTGTCCCTGAAATTCGGAAACCTTGAAGCCCGCACCGCGCAGACGTTTCAACCAATCCGCTTCCGATTCACCCGGTAGCATCCGCTGAAAATCTTCTTCGGTCTGGAAACTCTGTTCACCAGAATAGTCGCCGCCGCCATAATCGCCCATATCGCTCATTGCTGAATCTCCAGTTCCAATTCATCCCATACGGCATTGGTGTTGCCAATGTGTTTCATTTCAATGCTGCGCTCTACGAAAGCACCGCAACGTCGTACCATTGGCTTCTGTTCGCCCATGTCGATTATCCGGTATGGACGGTTGGTTGTATAGTCGTCATCGGACCAGCGAACCATCGCGGTATCGTCTGCCGTTTCCCCGATCAGGGTTATACGCCCCATTGTCTTTTTGTCGAACGTTCCCCCGTCGATATTCGAGGAACGGACGCTGCGGTTAATCGGGATTCCGGCGTCTTGGTAGAGACTTGGCAGGATGTTATAGAGGTGCCCATCCGAAACATGAAGAACCAAGTCCAAGCCCGCGCAATCGGCGTACTTGGTGAACTTGTAGTAAGTCTCGGTATAGGGATAGGCGAGAATTGTCCCCGTGGCAGGGGTTGTAAGCCCCGCTGCGACTTGAATCGTGAAAGAAGTGGTGGAGACATACTGGACTTGCCAGATGCCGTTGTAGCCCGCCTGATTCGCTCCGCTGATAAGAACCGGATCGCCATCGTTCAATCCATGAGCAGTCGAAGTGACAATCGTTGCCGTTGTTCCCACCAAAGTGATCGAGGACACCGATTTGCTTGATCCCAAGGTCAGGCTCGTCCACTGATACCAATGTTGACTGACCAGATCATAGACCAGCGTGATGTTTGAGGTAACAAGGGTCAGGACGTACAAAGCGTGTCCATCTATCTTCAGTCCATAGGCATAGACCGTCGCAAGATCATCGGCATTGAGAATCCGGTCAATATCAGGAGTAGAGACCCGTGTTTGTTGAATGCCCACCATCTGATAGATGCTTCTTCCCCGTTCCCGTACTTGGGCAATCCAGAACAAGGCCCCGTTGATTTCCGCCAACGAAGTTCCCGAAGCACAACCAACAGGGGTTAAGCCTGACTCGTAGGGAAGCAGCGGAGAACCCGTAGCGTTCTTGGCATCGTAGAAAGGTTCAGTTGACCATTCTTTAAAGGCGATGATGTAGTTCAAAGAACGTGCAATCGCCATGCCCGCACCGGGAATGCTGTTGGCAATAACGAAGTCCAAGGCCATCCAATCTCGCGGGGCATCGGAACCGGAGTTGTAAATAACGCCTTCCCCGTCCATGACGTAGAACGGTCCATTCAGGTAGGCGATACCTGGAACCGTATTTCTCCCGCCCGACGCAGTAATGGTTCCCGTGGCCGGAGTTGTAGGAGCGTTAGCAACCGTGTAAGTAAAAGAAGCTCCGGTAATCAGAACAGGATCACCCGCGATAATCGTTCCCGTTGCTGGACTGACCGGAGTTGAGGAAATACCGGGGAGTATGTAGGTAAAGGTCGTGGTCCCTGTGACCTGAATGGTGACAAGCCCGTTATAGACGATTGGGGTTGCCCCGCTAATCGTGATCTGCTTTCCCGTGGAGTAGTGATGCGCTGCCGAGGTCGTGACCGTCGCAAGAGCGATGGAGGAAGTGATACTTGAAACCGTGGGAGAGGTGACTAATGCACTCAGCCCAAAGGTCCCCGGTGCTGCACCACCGAAACCCGTAGAGGTTAAGGTAAACCCGCCAGCAGAAGCCGCTGAAACGGTACAGTTTCCCATCGCCAAAGCGTTGACGGTGAAGGTATCGCCGTTGACCATTGAGTTCTGATCTTCGGGACGGTTGTAGGTACACGCAAAGACGGTCGGTGCGCCTACGGTATTCGTGCCTTGGAACGACAGGGTATAGGGATTAATGATCGGGGAGCCGCCTGCCGGTGAAGAAGCATCCGTTCCCGTAACCGTGACCGTAAAGCTAAACTGCGTGGCGGAAATCCATGTAATCGTTTTGTCGCCGTTGTACTCTGCTTGATCGGCCCCTTTGATTGGAACCACCTGACCGTTGATAAAGCCATGCGGTTTCGTCGTGGCGGTCGCGGTTGCGGTCGTACCGGAACGGGTGATGGTGATAGGCACCTCCACCGCAGCACGAACGCTGGAGGCTGTTACCCCTGTAATCGTATGTGCGCCGTTGTAGTCCGTTTCCACCGCCCCCGCAATGGTGACGGAACTCCCTACCTGAAAGTTGGTATCTGCCGCCGTGGTTGCGGTTGCAGTCGTTCCAGAGCGAGTAATGCCCGTTACTGAAACTGTAGAAATTCCGGGATAGTCGGCATCGGTAATCAGGGACGGAGTCCCGCTAGGCGTGAGCGTCCATGCCTGACTCGCGTTCTTGAACATCAAGTAGTCTGTACCAGCATTGTTGCCATTGCTTTGCGCGGAGAAGGTAAGGCTTGCTGTGGTGGGGCTGAGATTAGTTGCAATAACATTTGAGTAGGTATATGCAAAAGCAGTTGCTCCAAAGTTAGCCGTAGAACTTGCTGATGCTCCATCCCCTCCTACTGCTGGAATAATAGTTCCACTTGGAACATTTGCACCTGTAGCCTGATATTTAAAAACTCCATTCTTGTAAAATGTGATTGTGGACAAAATAGAGTCATAAACCACTCCAATAACATCCGCATTGGTGAATGTACTTGTCGTTGATATAACAACCCCGCCAAGCAAAATTGCTCCATCATTTCCTCTATATCCAATAGAGTTAGCAGTTTGTCCAGGATAACCAGTTCCTAGTGCGCTTGAATTAATCATGCCAATGTAAGGGCGTCCCGATACAACGGTTATTTCCCATGACCATGTTGAACCAGTTATTCCCGAGTTAGTTCCAATTAATCCAATATCAGGAGTTGTAATGGTTGCAGTAAGATTCCCATTCGTAAGGACTATTGCGGGAATCCCAAATAAACTCCATGTAGTTATTGAGGTTTGAACAGCATTAGTCACAGAACAAAAGTAGTCTCCGATAATCGCTTTAATCCCATTCCAATAGACGAGCAATTGAGCAACGCCCGTCTTGACTAACCCATAGTCAGAGCAACCTGGACGCTTTCTCAGTCGTTTAGATTGACCGTTAATCTCGACAATGCCGTTTGTGACTTTGGCATCGCGCGTAACTTGGCCATTACGACTCTCTAAATTTACCGCGATTGGTATGCGATTGCCCATGTCAAGCGTTAGTAAGTATGTTGCTATGTTTAGGCCCGACCATTGCCGCCAACTCAGAATGCAACTTGATCGGTCGCATGTTAGCCCGCTTGATATTGGCCTTCGTCTGCTTGGCGGTATCTATCACCAAGGGGCTTGGCATCTTCTCAAACTCTGGTGCGATTCTGACCGCGAGGTTATACACCAGCGCATCTTCCCAACCTGGAGCGAGATACGCCGTGGTTGCCGTGGTCGCATAGGAACCGGCAGGCGTCGGGGTCAGGACATGAAGGGTATGCGCCGCAGAGGGAACGGGATAGACCCACAAGTTTCCTAAAGGAACGTCTGCGGAGTAATACAGATAGTTCGGCAGCGTGGAAGATGAGGATTTGAGTCCGATGCTCGCATACTCATCCGATTCGATGATGTTCACATCGTAGGAGACGCCGCCGCTGTCCACAAGATAGGCACCGTAAATCTTGGTGGGACGGTTGGTATTTAGATCACCCCCTAACCCTATTGTGTAAGATGCCTGTGTCGAAACTAGCGTTAGAGACTCGTCTTGTACCGTAACGCTGATAAGCCCCTCAGTACGCCAACTGTCGCTCATGGCGTTGAGTGCCGTTAAGCAGGTAGCGTATTCTTCGGTGGTCGGAGAGACGCTTGGGCTGATCTGGGAAATCAGCCGCATCGCACGATCTATCAATGTGGACGCCGCAACTGAAACACCATCGAGGGTCACAATGATTGTCATGTTACTTTACCTTTTTGGGTCTACCGATTTTTGCTTTGGTAATCGTGCCTTCAATTACGGGTACAACTGGCTTCGGTTCTTCGATCTTCCACCCATGTTGCTTATTCCATTCAATTTCTGCACCAGCCGCAACGGTAATACCGTGTTCAGGGTGTCGCATCATTACCATAATTCCTCCTTAAACGACAGAAACACCAGCCGCCAACGGGATATAGGTAATGTAATGCTTCCATGTTCCCGTGGTGGAACCTACACCGATCACCACTTTCAAGGTTCCCGGCTGAACCGTGATATTGTTGGCAACGTTCGTTCCCAACTGCACCCCGCCCGATGCTGCTGCTACCACGACCGGCGCGGTACTCAGGGCAGTCGGAGCCAAACGAACCGTAGTTCCCGCCGTAGCATTAGCCAATGAAGCCGATGCGCCGGTTATCGTTGCTGCCGAACCCACAGTCGGGTTAGATTGCCATTGCATCGTAGAGGCCGTGGCACCGTTGGCAGAAATACACTCGGAAATAAGATCAACAATCCGAATCGGGCCACCAGCAATGGTAAATACTATGTCAGCATTAACCATTACCGCCGTTGCGGAAGTTGCCGAACTCGGAGAAATAAAGCCAGTTGAGCGCAACATTATTGACCCATTCCAGCGTATACCGTCAATACCGCTGTTCCCGCTGCCCGACAGATGGTAGAGATAAACCGATGCGAACCAGGGAGGGTTAATACCATGTCCGAACCGGGCAAGACAGCATTGCAAGTCGTCGTGGCGGTCGTGGTCGGAAGCGTAGCGAGTACACCCGAAGCGCCGGTCGCAATAAATACCACGCTTGGGCCTTCGTTGACCAAACGCAGTTGGATAATTCCTGCGCCTGCTTGTTCAAGCAGATTACCAATAGGCAAAGCAACCGCTGTAAGTGCTGCTGCGGTTGCGGCAACTGAAATCCCCGGAGCGCCCGTGGCAAAAATTTGTTCCATGTTCTCTCCTTAAAAACCCACCCCGAAGGGCGGGTTTAGGGTTATACGAACGGTGTTGCCAATGTGCCGGAACCGACGATAAAGCCGGAAATCACCCATACGGTTGAACTAATTGCAGTCAACGTATAGACCGATCCGATAAGACCGCCCGTGGTTGTGCCACTGGCAGAAATACCAACGGTTGCAGCAGGATCAGCTTGGAAAATATCCATCGCTGCTGCAAGTTTTCCGCTAAATACCGCGCCGCCAATGAAAACGGAGGCACCAGAAGTATTTACCGCCGAAGCATTTGACGTAACCGCCACGGTTTGAATGAACTCGAACTTCATGCCCTCTACCGGAGTCGGCAGGGTAAAAACATTCCCCGCCGCCCGATCAAAGAGACACAAAGAACCGGATTCCTTTGCCAGTAGCGTGCGGGTTGCCCCAACGCTCTGGATCACTTGCCGATGCTTTCCCAAAGCCAGCGATCCCGTAGGACCGCCGTAGGAAATGCGTTCAATATCGGTAGGAGTTGTCATATCGACCCCTTAAACTGTAACGAACGGATCGGCACCGGCATTAGTCGTAACGGTCAAGCCAGAGATTGCCCATTGCGTTGCACTAATCGCCGTGACTTTCCAAGTGGTTCCGACCAGACCGCCCGTGGTCGTGGCATTAGTGGCAATGCCAAGATGGGTCGTGCCGTTCGCTTGGAAAACGTCCATGAGCGCACCGAGTTCACCGGAAAAGACTGCCCCGACGAGAAAAGCCCCCGTCGCGCAGCGGGTCGAGTAGACCCCGCCGGTTTGCAGCGTCTTTGCCAGAAACTCAAACTGCATACCCTCGACAGCGGTAGGCAGCGTGAAGGTTTGTCCGGCAGCGGTGTCGAAAATACACAACGCGCCGGATTCCTTGGCAAGCAGAGTACGGGTAGTGCCTGCACCCTGAATGACTTGACGATGTTCGCCAAGTTGGAGTGATCCAACAGGACCACCGTAGGAGATACGTTCGATGTCGGTTGGAGTTGTCATGTGCTTTGTCCTTTAGTGAGTGAAATTAGACAGCAGCCGGGCCAATCATCCGGCAAGCAAACTCAGGACGCAGCGCCGCCATGCCATACAGAATGTCGATACGCATGAGCAACTCATTGTTCCGAATGTCCGAACCCATCCACGCACGCAGACTCAAACCGTCTTTCGTGACACGCACGCATTTTTGCGCGTCATCCAGAATCGGCAGGGGGGCCGTAATGAACTGAAAGGCGTCTTTGTGATACATGAGTTGTTGTGGGTAGTTGGTCGAAGCCAAACCGGAGAAGGTAATGTCATCAGCCGTAATCAGCGAACCGACGCAGTTTTGCAGGGGGTTAGAGGTATCGAAGATGACCGCTGGCGAGAACACCAGATTGGTCGTGGTCGAACCGGCACCGACAACAAACTGTTTCGGATAGCCAAGAGAGGCCTTGGTTTCTGGATGACACGCCATGATGCCTGCGGTAGCACCGGAACGGGTGATAGTAAAGATCATCCCTTCAACCGGAGCCGCGGTAAGGTTATTCACCGTCAGCGAAGTAACACCAGAGGTCAGGGTTCCGCCGTTGATCGTACCGGCAACGTCAGCCGAGTTCGGCATCGTCCACATACGGTCGTTTTCGTACCAATCAGCCATCGCGGTGCGCCCGATCATGCCTTCACGGTATTGTTCTTTGATCTGAGCCGAGTCTTGGAACAGACCCTTTAAACCATTGACCAAGTTACCCATGACAACGGAATCACACTGAATGAAGCGATTACCGTCTTTCGGGGTCGCATTCTGGTTCAGTTTGGCACGGGCAGCACCGACTTGCGTTAGGTCGGTATAAGCCGTACCCGCCGTACCCGCCAGATTTGCCGTAGCCTTGGTACAGTATGCAATGAAGTCCGATTCGATATTGGACACCAACTGCGAGATTGCCGGTTGAATGTACTTGCTCGACAGCGCATCAAACGCACCATCGTTATCCACCGACTGAATCAGTTCCTGCATATTGAAACCCATGTCCACGCCGTTCAGGGTTGCTACGGTGATGGTTTGAGTGGTTTCGTTCTGCGCTTGCACCGCCATCGCGTTACCAACGCGACGGGTGTACTGATTGGGAGATTTGACGCGCAGGGTAGAGCCGTGGGGAGAGCCGCGACCGTTGAACTTAAATTCTTCGTCGTACTGACGGTCAACAGTAGTAATGAATTGCAGTTTTTCGTGTGCGATTCGGAGTGATTCTTTCGCTACCAAGTCGGTTACTTTAAAGACGTTTGCCATGATTATTCCTTAGAGGGAGTTATCGCTTTCGAGCGAGTCTCTTGCGTCGATACTCATCCCATTCGTCCTGACTCTTGATGTCGCTGAAGTGTTTGGAGACAGGCGCTTTACCGCTATTGGGTTCAATCGGCGCAGGGGTTCTTGTGGGACTCGATGAAGCCGTAAGTTTGGTTTCAAGGTCACGAATGGCATAAACCTGCTCAATGTCGTCAAGACGGGAGATTCGTTCGCGTTCTTCGATATTGGCACCAAGGTAGTAGTACAACTCCCCCGTGTGGGCAGAACGAAGCATCGCGGCCTGCATTGCTGGAGGCGCTTGGTAGCTTGTTGCCACTTCGTTGAAATCATCGTACTTATCCTGTGCAGATTTCAGCTTTGGCAGTACCTTTTGGGCTTGTTCGGCCTTCTGGCGGGCAAAAGACTGTGCTTCCGTTTCCTCACGAAGCCCCTTCATCCGTTGATCGACTTTGAAATCGGTCAGTGCTGCGATGTAGGACTCGTAATCTTGAAACTGCGCTGGTACGGGTTCACCTGACGGTTTAGAAGGAGGCGGGGCTTTGAGTTCGGCTAACTGCCTTTCGGCGTATTCAGCACGAGCGCGGGCTTCCGCGAGTTTTTCCATCCGTCTGGATTCGATGCCAAGCCGCTTTTGGAGCGTTTTCTGAAATTCTTCTTCAGAATACGACTTTGCGGGCTTTGCCGCTTGCTGATCCCCCTCTTGGGGAGTTTCGGAAGCCTGTTCAGCAGGAGTTACAGGTTCCGGCGTAGTATTAATCGCTACTACGGGCGCGGGTTCCGCTGGCGCGGTTGATTCAACTTCACTCATTGCTCTCTCCGGTAGGAGGCCCGCTTGTCCGAAGCGGTACGGTTAATTTACGCTAATTTACGGCAATTGCAAGCATTTTAATGCAACAACATAAATTCTTCTTCCTCACGCATCATGTCCAACTGTCGTAATACCTCCATCCGGTACAGTTCAGCGTACTGTGCTTTGTAGGCGAGTTCTGCCCGTTCAAAAGCGGCAATGAGTGGTGCAGTTGTGTCCGGTTCTTCGACGTGCTGCACCGCAACAGAGATAATGAGTTGTTTCACCTTCTTCGGCAAAATTCCCCATTTCTCTCTATCTTCGCGTATCTCCTGCTTTGTTCTTCGTTTCCGTGCTGGTAAATCCCAACCGCCTGAAGGCTGAACGACAGCCGCGCCACCTACCTGTTGGTAAGCGGGTTGGAAGGCTAGAGGTTGGAATCCACCAATCATGGTTTCTTCAAGGTCACGATTAAGTCGCGGGTTGCATTGATCTGGCTTCTACAGAACTCTTGCTGTACTTCGGGGCTTCTGGTCTGGATATGCGGTTCAATCGTCCCGATACAGGTCTGTAGATTGATCGGGAAGTTACAGGTGTACGGCGCATGAGGGGCTTGGGAACTACGCCATTCCTTGCACAAATAGAGCCTGTACCACTGTGAAAGTGGCGCTTGATGGGTAGGATCGCCAAAGTGACATTCATGTGACCAATTCGGGGTAATGATTGTCGCGGTAGCACCGGACTTCATCACTCGGTACAGTTCGTTGAAGAAAATGATGCGTTCCGGCCATGTCAGGTGTTCCACAAAATGACTGCTGTGTACCTCATCCACACTGTTTTGCTTGAAAGGCAAACCCTTGCGTACATCGTGAACGTGCTTCTGTCCAAAATTCAGGGAATCTAGTCCCTCAAAACCTTCCTTACAGTTCTTCCCGCAGCCAATGTCCAGCTTCAGTAGTTTCGGCGCTTCCTTGCGCTTCTTGACGGGTGCTAGTTTCATGGTTTCCTCGCTTCAGTCGAAGTTGAAAAAAATCAATGTACTCGGATTCGGTTGGGCAGTTCCTACACGCGCTGCCCCGCGTTGAAGCCCCATTGGGGGAGTAGAGGTTCATCGCTTCAGTCGATTTGCTTACCATACTGTGTTGGGTCATTTCTTTGCCTTGCTTTTGCTTGGGGTTCTAACTTCTTTACGATCAGTTAAATCTTGCGTCACATAAGCGACCGCTTCAACGTAAAATTTCTCAAACCATCCAAGACGAGTATTGCAAACATTACATAGCAATCCTCTAATCTTATGAGATTCATGGCAATGATCTACATGAAATGATTTGTTCCATGCTGCCGTTTTTGAACCACAAATAGCACATCCTCCGCCCTGATTTTCAAGCATTTCGAGATATTCTGCTCGATCAATCCCATACCAAGTTTTGAGATGTAAATCATGTCTTTCTTCTTTTGTGCGACTAAGTTTGCTTCGTTTATGCGATATTCTGCACATCTCATTAAATCGCTCTCTATTTTCCTCTCTCCATTTTCTTGCATATTCTCGACGCTTCTCTCTTTGTTCTGGAGTTCGCGCATAAGCGGCCTTTTTTGCTCGATACGCCTCAACATCTTTTGCCCGATATTTCGCACTTGCGATAGCGGCTTTCGTAACCATAATGACTCCTTTTGATATGAGTCATTATTATATCACCAAACAGTATTCGGTGGTCCGTATTGACCTAGCAAATCAAAGTGGCCCACGGGAACAGTCGTATCTACTGCACACCGATAGCCATGTTGTCTCGCATTTCCCCAAAAATAGAGGTCCTGCGTTGAAACTCCGCCTTCGGTCTGCGTCTTGAACCACGGCTTCCGTAGTTTCTCATCGCGGAACATGGAGAGTCTCCATACCGCGAAGCCCATGCCCGTACCGCAACACTCTTGCAGCGCACCTGGAATCGGTACTTGCGGGCGATAGTTCGGTAGAGGATCGTTGGGATCACCCCAAATCTGCGCGACTCCGCCTAGTCCCTTCGTGAAGTACAGTCCTGAGATACAAGCGAACTCAGGATGCGCTTCCATCTGTGCCAATAGTTTTACCAAACCGTCGGGAGGGGGAAGGTTGTCGTGTTCCACCGTTAGAATGTACTTATAGGAGTTCAGGGCGGGCGTATTCAGGATGTTCTGGATCGCGGTGCTAAAAGCCTCTCCGACTTCCATGCCCTCACACGCCATGCGAAAGAAAGCGTTATTGGGGGGAGCGTAGAGGTTCCACATCGCCAAAGCCGTGCGGGTAGGAATCGTTCCTCCCGCAGGAATTAGCATGATGGTATCGAGTTTCTTCCAGTTGCTTGTGGCCGACAATCGCTTGATCGTCGCGTCCATGTTCTGAAAATTGGCTCCTGCGTCTGCGTGTATTTGCATGGCTTCAGTCCTATGCGTCGATGAGAAAAGTGGGGATTCCTGTTGCAGCGTAAAGAAATGTTGCTATCGTTCCAACGTAAGCACTTGAGTCAGTCCAAGTCCAACTGCCTGTCTGTGCGCCAGTAGCGGTCACATATTTGTATGAGGCTTGGTAGGCAATGGAGTTGTCAGTCGTGTTGTTATTTACTCCTAGCGAGGTGTACCCAGTTGTTGCGGGATCATTCAGCCCTATTGATGCGTGCGGCACACCATTGTTATCAGCCAATCCCATCACGGTAATAACAAGTTCATTAGCTACCGTTGTTGCGCCTGTTGTTCCACTGTTTCCAGATGTTCCACTACCGGCACTATTCGTGTGTACATCCAATGGCTCGGTTAATCCAATAGAGGAATCAAATTCATGCATCTGAAACGTCAGCCCCGCCGATCCTCCAACGGGAACAGCGGTCATTGAATGCGTACCCGACATTGCATTTTTACGATAATAAATTACGCTACCCGCCCATGCGCCACCAATCGTAAGCAACTGCCCCGTAGGGGCTTCTGCAAGCGTCCATCCTGCTAATGTTGGCGGAGTGCTATTAGTGATCTGCGCCCATGAACCCGTGACAATCAGAAGATTCCCAGCGACAACGCCATTTAGCGTAACGGTATTGTTTGCGCCACCTGTGGTCTTGCTAACTGCCGAGGATTGGACGAGTGCCATTAGTTTCTAAACACCAAAGCAATGTTCGCCCGATGGAAGTACGAGCCGGATTGGTTAATGGCGCTCAAACTGATCGCCGGAACCACGGTATTTACTGCCGCCGAATAGATGCCATGACCGGAGAACATCCCGACCGACGTATTGGTCACGCGGGTAAATTCATCCGTCCACGGCACCGCGCTGGAACCTTGGGGACACCCAACCGCGCTAATCGTTTGGGCGGCAGTCGTGGTCGCCGTGCCGATGCTGGATGCGGAAGTGCTGATGCCGAATCCAAAGTAGTAGTTCCCGCGAGACATATTGATGTTGATCGGGATAGAAATTGGACGATAAGCCGCTACGGTCAGTTGGGTGTTTCCGGCAGAATTGGAGGCGTAGGTATAAGTCGTCTGCGTGCTTGCACTGGAAACGGTGTTCAAGGTAGAGGCATTGCGCGTGTAGATTCCGCACAGTACCGTCATGGCAATGGCGATTGTGTTCGCGTTTGCCGTAGTGCCTTGCAACCAATGGAACGGCATATCAACACGGGTAGCGGTCACATTGTCCAATACATCGCGGTAAGCAATGGAGTATGAACCGTTGCCCATCGCGCCCAAGACGGACAATGCCATCTGCGGAAAGACATACATGGTACGCGGTGCGTCGTAAACTGTAATGGTGGAACCGTTGGTGCTGATGCTAACCCCGCTGGAACCGACAATGCTTGAGGTCTGAGGAACACTAAACCCGATCTGATTGCTGTTATTCTGAGATACCGTCAATGCTCCATAGCCGTTGAGCGAAATAGTTGCGGAGAGACTTGACCACGTGGTTCCCGTGGTTCCGGTAGAACCGGCTTGCACGATGTTGTAACCATCCCCCGCGCCACCGCCAGAGGGGACGGAGATTACCACCGAACCATTAGAAATCCCAACAGAAGCAATGCCAGCACCAGCAAAGTTTATAGACGAGACATTGGCAGTTCCCGATGAACTCTGCGTTGTATTGCTTTGGGCGTACATGGTGATGGTATTTCCACCACCACCGGGGGCCGCGACCA
>OFRO01000280.1_pt1 | contig 19142 bp, 27 predicted proteins | sample 1543091 | NCBI WGS metagenome assembly OFRO01 (sample SAMN07774217, study PRJEB24372) | wastewater metagenome | isolation source: Exp Tend NO 10WW | collected 2016-02
TCGGCTGTGTACTCAAACTTCTTCTCCCCACTGGCTTTGTCGAGCACGTCGTAGATCATGGGCGGTACTCCGGGGCGTTCTGTGTTCCGTCCATTTCGCTGATATAAGCAGCAGCGCAGTGATTCGGGTCGCGGAATATAAAGTTGATTAGGCGTTCCGTTCGCTTGTGCTGTTTGCGGTGCGCCCACGCGCTGATCGTTTCATCAGCCATGTGGCCAACGATGATGCAGGTTCCGACAAACTGGTCGAGGGCAATGGCACACTGCTTGCCATTAACCGCTAGGCCGATGCTGGTCAGCACAACGAACAGCCAGCCAATCAAACCGAAGACCAAGAACAGATAGTGGAAAAGTGCAAACATCAGAATGCCAACCCCAGATACACGCGACCGTTACCAATCTGCTCGTCGTCGGGCAAGATGCGCAGACCCATCGTCGGCAGGTGCTTTTCGAGAAGGAAATCCAAACCACGTCGGTCGAGCGCCATGATGTCGCTGCCGTGACCACGCTGCATTAACCACTCGGTAAGGGCATTGATCTGTTCAACGGTGGCAGCTTTCTGCCCTGAACTCACGTTGTCACCTCTTTTGTGACACTGACCTTGCCACTTAGAATCGCTGTGACAACGCCGCTGGCGCTGACCATTTCGAGATCGTAGACGCCGGTTTTCCATGTAAAGTCGTCGGTAGCCGTTGCCGGTATGGACAGCGTGATCGTCTTGGTTGCGTTGTCGATAGCGATAGCCAGCACGTTCTTCGGCGCATCGAGCGCATCGGTAGAGGCCAGCACTGTACCGCCTACCTTATCCTTGATCTTCATACGTGCCGTGTATCCCGTCAGATCGACCGGTGCATTCCAGCAGAGGAATCCCCCGTCAGTGTACGCTGGCCATTCACGACCATTATCATCAACAGGTTCAATGTCGTTGAACTCGACGGTGCCAGCGTCGATGATTGTGGCCGGGTGAAAGTCGGTCGAGCGCGGAGGTATGTTGGCTGAGTTGATCTGCAGCATCCCCTTTGCGCGGGAGACATACGTACGCCATCCAGCGGTAAGCCCGTGTGCTGCGACAGCCATGCGCGGTGCTCCTGACGCCAGAGAAATTGCCGTGATCGGCTTGCGAACAACAAGGTCTCCGTTCTCCCATCGCACAGGCAGCGAGAAGGTCTTGCCTTGCAAGATGGGTAGGTCTTTAGTGTCTGCCATTATCTTGTTCCCAAATAGGTCAGAAAAGCAGTAACCGCGGCGACAGCCAAATAGCCAAACACCTTTCCAACAACATCGACTTTTACTTTTCTGGCGTCTTCTTCATCCTGGCGCTCCTTGATGATCTTGCTTTCAGCCCATCCGACAATTACCTCTATCTGTTCGTCGCGCTTGATGCGTCTATCCAGCCACTCATGGTCTCGGTCGTGGTTGAGCGCATGGCCATTCAAAACAGTTTGCCGAAGGGCTTGTTCGTTCTTCAGTACGGAATCAATTTTGCCGCCAATCTCTTCAAACACGCCAAGGAGCAGTAGCAGTACAGTCTTCATCGCTGGATCATTGGTTTCGCTGATCGCTTTCATGATCCCGGATTTGGCATCGAAGCTCATTTGTTTGTACTCAGTGATTTAATGGTGTCGTCCTTCTTCTGGCTACGCGCCGTGCTGCTTCGGTGGAAATTAACCACCGTCATGCAGAGCGTCATGAGGGAGCCGAAGGCGGTATAGAACAGTTCCTTGTTGGCGGTAGGAACTTCTCGGAACAGGATCAGATAGACCATACCGATGGTCGATGCGACGATGGCGATGTCAAGCCAGTAGCCAACGTTCTTGGCCAGGAATCCGGCGTTGGCGCTTTCTTGAATGCGGGCGTTGGCTTCGCGCGCATTGGCGGTATCGGCCAAGTAAGCCTTGGTTTCCTCGACACCGAGCCGGTGATTTTCATTCTCGGCAGCCAGGCGCTCTTTGTCCGTGGTGATGAGTTCACCGGCGCCTTTGACGACGGTTTCAACGAGCGATCCAACGCCTCCGGTCATAAGATCAGAAATGATACTCATGGCGCTATCCTCAGTGCTCTTGAAATCCATCCAGGCCACCAGACACGCTGTGTCTTGTCGCGCATCCCGATAGCGTGGTAACGGGCAACCATCGCAATGCACAGCCGGTCGAGAAAACGGTTTGGCTCGTAAGCGTTGATAGCATCGATGGTCTTTGGACCGATCTTGCCGTCAGCTACTACGCCGAGAACAGCCTGCGCCAGCTTGATTGCCGTAGTTTCCATGTTGACGTACTGGCTGAACAGCGCTTCGGCAATGCGCTGGTCCTTGATCTGGTCTCCCCGGATCGGCATCCAGTATTCGACGTGGTAGAAGTCGCGGACCAACTGCGTCGGCGGCGTGCTGCCGACATCGATGTATTTCCAGCCTTCCCACTTGGGGTGGAACTTGCGCGTGATGCCGGCATAGGTCAGGCCGCCACGGTCTTTCGCGTGATCCGTCAGACTGATCGACTCGTCGCGCATTAGGCGCTGGAATGCTGGCTCGAAATCAGCCATGGCGCACCATTGATTCACACGCAGAGCGCACGATGGCCACATGGATGGTCAGCATGGCCCCGGCGTACCAGACAAAGAACTCGGTGGCGCTGCGCGTAGCCGCCACCAGATCCAGCGGAATCGGGAATGCCGGCAATTGAGCGCTGCGCTTGCTGCGTTGCTCGTCAATCTGGAATACTTGCGCGTCCATGATTTCCCCTTAATTGTGGAGTCGGTTGCGATGCGGCCGGTTAGCGTTCTGCCGGCGGCGCAAATCAGCGTTCGGGCGCTTGCCGAAATAGGCGGTGAACCGTTCTTCACCGTCCTTCGACTTTCCCGGATTCATCGTGTCGGCATCCGGCTTCTCGTAGGCGCGGAACAAAACCCAATCGACCAGATGGATGTGGTGCTGCTTGGCAATCTCCGGCTCGTCGCTGTCAGCCTCAAGCGGGCTATCTGGCGTCCTGAAAAATTCGAGGTACAGCGTGTAGTCGGCATCCGGTACGGCGCCCAAGATCAATGTCTTGTCGTCGTGGATGTAGAACACCGGCTTTTCATTGGCGGATCTCCAACCAGGACGCAGCGCATCAAGCGTCAGGCGGTCGGTGCCAGTGATCTCCTTGACCGTGCCATCATCGGCGCGAAGCTCGGCGTACTGGATGTCGAACAGGGAACTTGGCAAGTCGACGCTTGCCTCTCCGGCCGTGATCGTGAATTCATCACTGCCACGGATCAGCTTGGCGCGAATGGCGCCCTCTTTCTCCGCTTCGGAAAACCATGGCGCGATTTCATCATCCGGCCACAGGTAAGGGCGAACCTTGTCCTGTGCCTTGGTCCGGAACTGATCGATTAGCTCGCGCAAGTTCATGGCTTAGTCCGTCCCGAACTGGTCGAACATGCCGGTGACTTTGGTACGCATGTCGCCGACTGACAACTTCTTGTCGAGATCCACGCTGAAGGTCGTCTTCGCGTAGGTGACGAGAGCGCCCTTGGTCATGTTGGCGATGGCATCGCGGGCCGTCTGGTCCGGATCATCGTCCTGGGTGACGATGTTCTTCTTGGCTTCGGCCGGGGCTTCAGCCTCTTCCTGTTCGCCGCGAACATAAACGTCGGTGTGCTTGAGCATCTTGCGGGCGATGGCATCTTCGACGTTGACCGTCTGGTCAGGCTCGAACGCGATACCTGTACCATAGATGACATCGACAAAATTCCGGCGATGCCCGATGTACTTGACTGCAATCATGGTTTTCTCCGCTGAGAAAGGGCCAGCCCACTGGGCCAGCCCTATTGCCACTGTTTAGAGGGCGCCTTGCAGCACGGCATCGACCAGAACATCGAGGATGCCAACGGCAGAGTCAGCCGCTCCCTTGCGGGTCAGGACCAGATAGGCATCCTTCGGCAGACGGACAGGCGCATTGGCCACCGTCGAGCGAGTACGGCCAGTGGCCGAGGTAGCCAGCGCCGCAAAGAAGTATGCAGCATTCTGCGGAACGGCAGCAGAATCCACGCCATCGGCGTACAGGAAACCAATGTCGGCCGTGGTCGAGGCGGCAAAGGCGTCGGATACGATGGCCTGGGCGTCTTGCAGTTCAGTACCGGACGGCAGGAAGGCGATGCGAACCACGTCATTGACCTGAAGCGCAGTGGCCAGATCCGAGTTTGCGACAACGCCGGTAGCGCCCGTGGTCAGATTGCCCTTGATGACGGTCTTGTTGCCCGCCGGATAAGTGAATTGGGAATTCTTCATCCCCTTGATCGAAACTGTACTCATGGTGCTTCTCCTTGAAGATCAGAAGAGGCCGGGATTAACCCGGCCTGCTTGCTTTTGGTTAGGCAATCGCCACAGCGGTATCGATGGCCATTACACCGAAGTCGGTGTATTCCTTCGAGGTGCCGCCGTTGTCGATCAAGAACTGGATCTTCGACGTACCGGCAATCATGCCGAGCAGGATTTCCAGCTTGTCGCCGTGGTCAAGTTCCTTCTCGCTGAAGAAGTACGAACCTTGCGACTGGCGGAACTTACCGTAAGCCTGGGCAAGCGCCTGGCCGCCGAGCAGCAAAGCGCGGTCGACGGCGAAGCCCGTGCCGAAAGCGGCCGGCACCAAGTCTGTTGCCGTTTCGGCGTTCGACGTGGTGGTAGGACACCAGCGCAGGCTGTTACCCGAGTAGAAGCGGATCGGCTTCGGCATCTTGACGATCAGAATGCCGTTCCACATGCCAGCTTCACCCATGAAGAGCGGGTTCTGCTTGGCCATATTGGCGCGGGCCATGGCGTTTGCCTGCCAAGTGCGGAAGTTCGTGGAGCGCACCAGCGAGGTGTATTGCTCAGACGAACACAGGAGAACGCGCATCGGCGCATCCTGGCTCATCTGGTCGCCCTCAAAACGAACCGGCGGCGGTGGCAACGGCATGGAATCCAGCTTGGTACGTACTGCATCGACCAGATCGATGTTCATCACATCAGTCGTGGCGATGGTAATTTCGTTGCCCGAGGCTACGATGGGTTCGATACCGGAGCCGGTCGACATGAAGTGACGGTTACGGGTAGGCGCCTTGATCGTGTTGACGCAAATGTCGGAGAAGTCCGGATCAGCGGCCAGCGGAACAGCCCACTCGATGTCGTTGGCGAAACCACGGGCGCCGGCCAGATGGACAATGCTCAGTTGGTCTTCGAGGCGCGACATATAGTTGTGACCAAGCGCCTGTGCCAGCGAACGAAGCTGGTGCGGGGTGCGCTGTTGGGTCATCTTGCCGCCGGCATTGATCGGCTTGCGGGTCTGGTTGATGCGCAGGGAGTCTTGGCTGAAGTCCATGCGGTCGCCCTTACCCTCGGCGTAGCGTTCGCCCATGATTGGTTTGCCACCAATCGGGTTGATAAGGTCGAACGTGATTTCATCGCCGGCAGTCTTCGACAAGTCCTGGCAACGAACGATCGGCAGTTCGTTACCAGACTGGCGACGCAGGACGGCTTCGGCATCGGCCTGCTGCGGCAACTTGCCGGTCAGTCGATTAAGCGTGGTCTGGCGCTGCATGGAAGCAGCAAACAGACCGGCAGATTGAATCTTTACAGCCTGGGGGCTGCCATACGGAATGACTGTATCAGCCATGGTAATTCTCCTGAAGATGGATAACGCGGCTCACGCCGGGTGTGGGTACTGCTTAAAGAGCTTTCGCCATGATTCGCATAATCTCGTCTGGAGATTTGCTCTCAAGCGATTGAGCAAGGCGCTGCATATTCATGCTGCGAATAGCTTCCGATTCGTCGTGATGGGCTTTTGACCCAGCCGGCGCTTGCGAAAGGCTGGTAGCAACAGGGGCTTTAGCCTTTGAAATAACCTCTGCGGCCTTAGCGGCTACGTCGGCACTCGTTTGTTGGGTCGTACCCTTGTCGAACAGGGGCGCTACCTTGGCGACGGCTTGCTCGATGGCATCACCAAAGGAAATCCCTTGGGCCATCAGCTTGTCGCGCTGGGCAACCACCAGATCAATAGCGTCCTGATTGGTTGTCGCGGTGCCGGGCTTCAGGAAAGGAAACTTGCTGACCAGTGCATCGGCGCGGGCCAGTGCATCGGCAACTGCGTTTTCCTGTTCTTCCTTGGCCTTGTCCTGCGCCGCTTGCTCTGCGTTCTCGGAACGCATTTCCTCCTTGGCGATGAGGCGATTCAGTGCGTCGGCTTCCTTACCCAGCTTCTCAGCCAGTTCGGTATCCGTCGCATACATCGCTTCCCGCTCTTCACGCCGCAAACGAAGCAACTTGTCTTCGTTCGATTCGGTGTTCTGATTGGCTTCACCTTCGGGGGTTTTGTTCTCTGCCGGCTGCTGGGTCGCCGGGGTTGATTTCAGAGCAATCAATTCCTGCTCAAGCTGCCGTGCGCGTTCCCGTGCTGCTTCCAGCTCTGCAAAAGGAATGGTGTGCTGACCATCTTTGGCCAACACAACGGGTTCAACGACGGCGGGGGTTTCGGTTTCTTTCGGATCGACAATCACATCGTCGGGCGGATCGATGTTTTCCTCTACCACCTTCGCGGTTTCGGTATCGCCCTCCAGGGATTCGCCGGCAAATAGCCGCGCCCTGTCTTCGTCGGATAGGGCATCAAACGCCGCAGTATCCTGAAAGAAATCTTCAATGTTACGACCTGACATATCACGCTCCATCTTCGGGATGCCACGCCATCACGGCGTTGCAGCCGATCACTTTTCGCCGTGACGCGGTAGTGAGCGGTTTAAAACAGTGCTTCCCACCTTACGGCGAGAAGCTCCAGCTACGGGATTAAGCTTGCTTCACAACAAGCAAGCTGAGTTTATCACTTGCAAGCAAATTGCAAGTTGTTTTTATAGCGGATTCCGAAGCTCATAGCTATATCACGGTGAAGAGGGGATTAGAAAACGTTGGCTGGCGTATCGACCTGGACGTAATTTGTACCGTTGCATGTGACATGTCGGTTCTGTACCAATGTTCCGCGGCCTGATCCGATATTGAATGCGAGATTTCCAGCGGCCTTCGCTACCCCAGTGGCACCAACATCGACCCGAATATCAAGCGATTTCGGGTTGTATGTTCCAGCAGAGCAGACGACACGTTTTGCATCAGCAGTCGATGGATACTGACAGCCGGTTTCCCAATCATTTACCGCTGTCGCTGCGGCGTTATACACGTGGACAACCGCGCCCGTAATACCGTCAAAAGTACATCCGTTTCGCACAACGTCGGCATTTGAAGACAGCGCCACTACGTCATACACCCCCTTAAATCTGCTGTTGCTTAGGACAATCTGCGGAACATCGGTTACCGTCGCCCCTTTGTTTACGACGGTATTGCCACCTTCTTGAACAACGTCATCAATAACGATTTTCTTGGTACCCGCCGTTGTTCCACTCCATCCGATGAGCCGCCCGTTTGCCCCAAAAACATACCGACCGCCGCGCACAGTTATGTTTTCGACGGTGCCATTCATCAAGAAAAGAACGCCGGATGCACTAGTCCCATATCCATCGTCGCTAACACAATTTTCAATAAGCAGCTTTTTGACTACTGCATAAGCACCGAACGTGATCGCCTGAGATGTATCCGTATTAGTTTGCAGTGGGCTGTCTTTTATAACTAGGGATTGAATGGTTGTTGCTGCTGCGCCCCCGCCGTAAGTCGTAATATTTATCGGCGCTGGCGAGCTGATGCCGGATAGTGTCAATTTCGTAATTGATCCGCCATCAGTCTGATCGCCAAAAATATTGACCGCTGAATTCAGACAATCCCCCGTAACGTTGGCGTACTCAAGGTCATCAATCAAATACCCGACATGCGAATACACTTGAGCCAGTGCGGTGGTTGAGCTTCCGGATAAATTAAAGCCGCGCACTCCAACAATATCGCCACCGCTCACGTCAACCCAATTTCCGGTCAAATCTCGTGACGATACGGACATTAAATCATCGCTGAACTTTCCGGAGATACCGTCAACAACAACATTTCGTGCCGGCCCAAAAATGTGCACGCCATCGCTCAGGGTTTCAGCGTACACATTCTCGATTCGACCACCATATACGCTGTATGCAAATATGCAGTATTTCAGGACGTTAGCGAACGCCGGGCATTCCACTTTGAAATTCATCGCATGCGCCAAAATAATGGCATGCGTGCCCATATTGCTGGCAGAGCTTTCCGTGTTGAATTCCAGTACCAGGTTTCTGATTTTGAAATTATTCGTAGGCGACCGAGCGAACCAAGTCCCGGTCGGAGATGCGCGAGGCTTGCGGTAAAGTGTTATTGTTAAATTGTTTGCATCAACAACGCTTGCAATTCGGAAAATACCTTGGAAAACGCTAGGCGTTCCGGTTCCGATTGGCGCCCCAGAAATTGATACGTAGTCACCAACATTTTTCCCGTGCGCGGCCCAACCAATCGTCGCGGTGCGGCCAGAGGACCAGGATACGGTCACGGACGCAGGCGCATCAACGTATGCCTTGGTGACGATGGAATTTGGGAATGACTCGGACGTGCGTTTGAGTTGTGCGCCTTGAAAATCAATATCGGCATCGTCTCCAATTACTAGCCGAGATGAGTGATACACCGTGCCGGTGCCGACCGGAATAACGACCTTGCCACCCCTATCAATAGCCGCCTGAATTAGGTTTGTATTTGACTCTGCGGCTGACGCAGCGTTGCTTTTTATGCCGAATACCAGCGATGAGAGTGCGGACTCGCCGCCGATAAAATATTCACTCCCCCCGGTGAAAGTCTTATTTACCTGAATAGGGTTTGAATCATTTCCTCCAGAAACCGTCCACGCTGAAGGATTTCTTTTGAATTTCTCAACAAGAGAATCATGAACCTCGCGGCTTTGTCCAATCTTCCACTCAACGCGACTACCAGGGAAGTCCTCTTCCCATGCTGCTACTTTTGCTGTTACGAGGTACATGATATTTCTCCTTTGTGCGGCTATGACGCATGATTGTTACTCAACGATGCGCCAGTCTTCGGCCAGCATGTCGGACTGTGAAGCCAGCCATCCCATTAGGATTTCGCCGGTAGCGGTCTTCATGGTGATGCACGGCAGAACTACTGCGCTTCCTCCGTTCTGACGCGCATACTCGCTGTTGTTGTTCGACCAGAAATTTTCGGCTGCAATCTCCCGGGTTCCTGCGAATGCGTCACCACCTTGATTGCAGGACAATGATAACCACATGCCTTTGCCGTTCCATCCCATGCGGGCAACTCGGCTTCCTGCCTTCATCAGATCAAGCGCCATGCCAAAGGTCATTCCGGCGCCCACCTCACGATAGGCACGCTCGAACACATCCTTCGGCGACCACGACACGTAACCCTTGAACTGCTCGGTGTTGGCCTTGCCGCCGTCGACGTACTCGACCATCTTGCTCACTTGATTCCTCCTTCAATGCCGGCATTCACGCCGACATCCGGGTTAGCGGGATGGCTAGGATTGGCCGGGAACTGCGGTGAAGTGTTGCGGCGCTGATTGCCAAGCACCTGTCTTGCGGTCGATGGCTGCTGCCGCTGGATGGCTTCTACCTGCTGCGTATCCAGTTCGGCCGGGCGTCCTTCATGTGCTGGCATGGCGCCAGCCACAGGAACCGGCGCAGCCGGCATGATCGTTCCTCCGTTTGCATCCACGAAGCCATCCGACTGCAACAGGATGTCGGCCAGCGGCGCCGTCTGCGGAATAGCCGTGATGGTCTGGGCCGTCTGGATGGCGCCGAACTGTGCCTCGACGTTCTTGTTGACCGACTCGGCGTTCGTCTTCTTGACCTGGGCATCGATGAGCGGCTTCTTCATATCCAGTTCGCGGGTCTTCAGTTCGACCATGGCCTTGGTCAGTGCGGCCTGAACGGCATCGTTGATGCGCTGCTGGATCTGCTCTTCGCTCTGCTGGCCGTCGCCCATTTCCTTGATGGCCTTGATGATCTCCTGCTTGTTCGGAACGTCCATCAGGCTAAACAAGTGCGGCATCATTATCTTTTGGTACTCGGGCGGCGCCGACTTGAACGCTTCTGACATCGCCGCAAGCTGGTTGGTCCGGAAGCTCGGCGTACTCGGCACATCGGCCAGCGTGACTTTCAACTGCGTGCGCTGCACATCGTTGTCAAGATACTCGATGCCGGTATCCGGATCAACGGACGGCACATTAAGCTGAACAACCTTGTCATCCTTGAGCGACTGGCCGTCAATGAAGACCGATTCTTGGTTATTTCCCATGTCCTCGATAATCAGCGATAGCAACAAATCGCCCACGGCCTGCCGGGATTCCTTGAAGTTGTCGTTGATGTCGGCAAGGTTCTGGCTTGTCTGCTCGACCAAGCCGGCCTGCATCACGCCAGATTGCGACTGGGCGCCCTGCCCCATGAACGCATCGCTGATATTGCCGACACGCTTGATCCCTTCGCGGGCATCAACCAGACGGTTGAACTGCTGCTGATTCAGGTCGAAGTCGCGCTCAACCTTGAAGACGCCACCTTGGCGCATGGCCTCGGGGTCAAGAACAATGTCGGCATCCGGTCGGCCGACTTCATCGCGGAACGTATCATCATCATCCAGCACGGCGCCATTGGTGCGGGTCGTGCGCGTGGCCGACAAGCCCCATTGCATCCGGGCGATACGGGCGTTCACTTCGTCTTGCAGGTAGATCATGCCGCGAATCAGGCCATACGGTACGTTCGTGCGGTCCTCGCGCTTGCCCCAAAACGGCACATAGGGGAATTTATTGTGCTTGTAGGGCGTCTTCATGTCGGCCAGCTTGTGCGGCCCCATGAACCAAGCGAGTCGCATCTTGCCAATCACCGCCGATGAAACCTTGACGGCGCCCAAAGCAACGGCCTGCTGGTGCATGATGTTCATCGGATCGTACTCAATCACGCGGCCATCCGGCGACGTGATGACCATCACGCGCTGCCAATCCCGATACCAGACCTCGAACAAACAAACCTGCTGGTTGTGAATGTCACGCCATTGCTGTTCCTCGATGGACCAGCCGCGCTCATCCAGCCACGCATTCGATAGGCCTGTCGAGGCGCCACCTTCCAGGCTCAACATGCCGGGGTCAAACTGCTGCCATCCGGCGCCCGCGTGTTCGATCAGTTCAGCCTGGGCCGGGATCATTAGCGCCGCTTGCTTGCGGTGCATCCACTTTCGGCGGATCAGATAGCGTGCATCGGACAAATCCGGCTTGGCCTTCCAATCCCACCAGATTTCATTGCGATGAACAACGCCTGTGCGGTACTTGTACTTGAACGGGTCTTGCTCGCGGGCCACTTCCACCCAGCCGATACCGACCTTGATTTCGCTGGCGTAGGCTTCGCCGCAGGCCGTGTCAGCCTTGGAATGGCGCTCGGCTTGGTTCAGCCGGTAGTTCAGCGCCTCGGCCACGTCATCATTCGCCTTGTCGCTGTCGGGAATCACGCGCCAATCGGTACGGGTCTTTGCCTCCATACCAAGCACGGCATCGATAGCCGGTCCGATAAGCGGCTCAATGGCCGGTGGCAATCCGCGCTCCTTGGCCTTCTGCATTACCTCGGAGTCCAGTTGATTGCCGTCGTAGTAGTCGCACTCTCGGTCAGCCTTCGAGCGCCACGCTGGCTGATACTGGCATTCCTGAACCCATTGCGTAAAGGTCAGCAGATCCAGACAGCCGCAGTCTTCCTCGCCTTCCATCTTTTCCTCGGCTTGACTCTCTTGTTCCTGGACGGCCATCTCGGCGTTCATTGGTTGCATGGTCCTTCTCCTTACGCTGTTCGCCAATCTGGGGTTGATCGTTTTGCTCTTGGCTTCGGCGGCTCTTTGACGATGCCCTCGAATAGTTCAGTAAATGCCCACACAACCGCATCGGCACGGTTTGGCGAATTGGCGCCGATGAATCCATTGGTCGTAAAGGCGGACAGTTCTTCCTCCAGGTCGCGGTAATACCCGACATGGCGGATTCGTCCTTGCTCATACAGGGCGGCGACTGGCTCGGCGCGCACAGCCTTGTTTCGGGTGGCGACGACTGACTTGTAAGGCGTCCGTGCGCGGGCGGTGCGAATCACATGCTCGACCATCGCGCCGCCGTAATTCACTTCGCCAACAACGACGTTCGCCTCGAAACGCTCGTAAGCATCGGTTGCCACCTTGCCCCAGGTTGCTGGGCCAGCCTTGACGGTGAGGTCAGCCAGCAGGTATCCATTGCCGTCCTGCCCAAGACCAGCGGCCACGATGCCGATAGCGTCGTTCTCCGCATTGTCCGTGTCGCCCGAACCTGACGGATCAACCGCAATCACGATACGCACCATTTCCGGCACGTCGTCGGCATTGATCACGCGCCACTTCTCGATAGTCGCGTCATCCCATAGAGCGTTCTGCGTTGCGTCGGTGAATTCGCCATCCAGAAAGCGGCGGCGCAACCGGGCGCCAAGCGCCTTCAGCGTGTCCAGATAACCGGCGCTCAGATTTCCCTCATTGTCCTGCGGGTTGATCTGGAAAAAGGCGTAGTCGGCCGGGTTGGCCAACGCCTTCTTGGTATCAAGGTCAGCCTTCTGGATGAACAGCTTGTACGACCAGTGCGATTTATTGGGCGGGTTGCAGTCGTAGAACATCCTCGGCTTGAGCGGCAGCGTTGGCAGTCCTTGAATTTCCTGATTGGCTTGTTGAGCCAGGCGGGTAATCACGATGTCACGCGAACCCTGCGGGATCTGGCTGCACTCGTTGAGATAAATCGTCACGAACTCCATGCCGAGAATCTTTTCCGAACGCTCTTTGTCATCGAGGCCGCCGAACCAGACCTGAGAGCCGTTCTCGAACTGGCAATACCAGTCCGTCTTACTGATCGAATACTTCACGCCAGGAAAACACAGGTCCATCATCTTCGGCCAAGTATCCAGCACGACCGAATTTTTCACATGGTTGAAGCGGAAACGAAGGATGGCATGCCGTGAATTCGGCGCCTTGATTGCCCTGACGGCAACGGCGCGGCACAGGAGGAAGGTTTTGCCTGATCGAGAACCACCAAACAGCATCACATGCGTTGCCGAGCCAGCCAGCACAGCCATTGCTTGCTCTTGCTTCGGCGTCAGCGCGAACTTCACAGCCCGACATCCTGTTTCGATAGCATGACAACGACAGAGCTGGCTGAGTTTTCTTCTGGCTCATCAATGCGGAACACCTTGCGCTCAAGTTCAATGATTAGCTTTAAAGTTTCGGCCAGACGTTTTACCAACTCAGTTTGCACAGGAAGAGAACAGACCTTCTTGTAAACATCGCCAATCTTGTCTTGTCCGTTTTCGTCAGGGTTGGCGCAGATTTCCCCAACCTGCTCGAACAACCTTGCTTCGGAGATTATGGCTTTGGCCTTCTCAACAAGCGCCCGATAGATTTCTGAAAGATCGCCAAGATTTTTCCGCTGCCCACGAACAACGTCAGCGATAGCTTCAGCGGAGGCTGAAATAACATCACGCTCTGAAACACGGCGTTTAGTGTTTAGTTGCTCGTTTAGGGCATCTCTGTTTAGTCGTGCCTCGGCTTCAATCTTGATCTTCGAGGACAAGTCTCTAGACCATCCTTTTGACTTGGCAACCTGGGATATTCGCCCCGCGCTGCAACCTCTATCCGAAGCAATTGCGCGAAGGGTCTTGATCCCGGCTCGGTAGTCCATCTCTACCGCTTCCCAATCTGTTGCAGCGCTAGTTTGTGTTTTGGTGGCCATTAGGTTTCCTCAACCCAGCGCAACATATCCATCACCAGTTCAATCGATGCGATGCTGCAATCCATATACAGGTACTTCACGCCGCCAATCCTCGCGGCCTCGGCCAACAGTTCGATTTTCGGACCTGGAATAAACAGAGCCGGCCTCACAAGATCATTGCCTGCAGCAACAAGCGATGCCGCGTACAGAAGCGACTGCCCGATGCCGTGGGACATATCCCGCATGACGCCTCGCGGCTTAATCTCTACAGCCGTCACTGATCCGTCTTCGTGCCTTATCAGGCGATCAACGCGCATTCCATTGACAGAGAATTCCCGCTCAAATGAAATTGCTGGCGACTCAAACTCGCCAAGGCTCCCGCCCATCATCAAGTAATCGAAGAGGGCACACGCCTTTGGTTCCCCGGAAAGCTGGCGCAGGGTCCGCACGGAGCGAACGGTTTTAAGGTTATGGCTATCAACCCCTCCGACATCCTTTCCGTCGAGAATCGCTTCCTTGATCCGTATCGACTGCGAAAGGAATCCGAGAGTGACAATGCGCTCGGCTATATCCAGCCCGCGCAACCTGCTCTCTATCGAATTCCAATCAATCGACCCCTTGGCGCTCTCAGCCATTACCCATCCCTCCGAACCCAGTGCACCATGAAGCCATGACCCCATGCCTCCGTGTAAAGCACGCATAGGCCAAATACACCCCATTGCTCTGCCTGGTACGCTGAATAGAACCACGCTGGCTGGCCGGCTAAACCAAACAAGCACGCGAACCGGCGCAGTCGCTCGCTACCGGACTGAACGAGGACAATGGCGGTTACGCCAGTCAGTGCGATGGCCAATTGCTCAATCATGCTTTACGGCCAACACGTAGGCTTGACCCTTATCGCCTATCTGGTTTCCAAGCCACATCGATTCGCCGTTGCTGTACTTGGCGCGCCAGCGGAGTGATGGCATCGGCTCGTCAAACACAAACTCTACCATCGCCGCGTCTCCGGCAGGATGAATGATCGCGTCGCCCTCGAATATGTCGGCGCCCCGGAAATCCGGCCATGGCGCCTTTCTGCGACTATCGGCCATTGCCTGCTTCCTTGATCGCCACGGCAATCAGTCGGCCTACCTGCTCCTTGGTCTTGCCGATCTCTCGGCCGATTTCAGACTTGGAGCGTCCTTCCTTGAACAGAGCCATGACCCGCGCCTGTTCGCTACTCCCTGCGAAAGATTCGTTTGCCATTTTTTATCCGTTTGCTATACTGTGATTGATTACCGATCAGCAATCATTTTACACGGAGAAGATGATGAACAATCAAAGACGTAAGGAAATCAACGCAGTAATCAACGTTTCGGCGGCTGCGCAACCGGCATCGATTGGATCAGCGTAGCGTTCTTGGTCTTCGATCATCGTTTCCCCTATAGAAAATCGCCCATGTCGAGAAAAAATCCCCTACCAACTCAAGGCATATAATCGTCGGGGCCATCATTGCGCGAGTTGCGCGGGAGATTCTCCAGGGTATTTGAATGGATGGTCGTATCACTTGCGTAGCTCCTTGAGTTTGGCTGGCGTTGTAACGGCTTCAATAGGATTCCACCCGGCCTTGATGCGGAATCGAATTGTCCCATCAGAAACAGAGCACATTGGATCACGGCTCCATTCCATGGCTGTCTTTGTTTCACCGTCGATAGTTATTGCAATGGAGTTTTTACGCTCATGCTTTGCGGCGGTTATCGGCTTATATGGCTTTGGGGTATTTCCGTTGTGCGTCTTCTTTGGCGAAAACAATGCTTGCTCAATGCTCATTCCAGACTTCAGGCGATTTCGAATAACGTATCCAGCCACGGACACTCGACTATCTCGGCTCCACTCTTCTGGCGTCTTTGTGTCGCCATCAAACGTTACGGAAATTCTTCCGGGTAACGAAACCTGCTCAGGATAGTCTCTGAACGTATTGCAAGGCCGGCATAAAGGGCGAAGGTTTTCGGGTGAATTGTTTTGGACGTTTTTATCAATATGGTCGATATGAACGTCGACCCACGTTACTGGCTTGCCGCATAACTCGCAGCAACTCAACGTTTCGCCGATTCTTGAATAAACAACCTTGCGATGCTCGGCAACGTAGCCTTGCGTATCAGCTAAAGGATGGCTTGGCTCATAAAGCCTTATGTAACCTTTGCCTGGCATCACAACCCTAATAGCTCGCGACTTAGGCTTTAACTCATAGCTCCCGTTGCGCATAAATCTAAAATAGTGCATCTGGCAAACGCACTGATCTGCATACATCGCCTCGCGATCGCATCCTTCAATTTTGCATTTCATTTGCAGCCCGCCTTTCCAAACGCTTGCACCAACGCATCGCAACCGCCTTCAGTCGAATCAAATACTCTCGGCTGTACTTGCGCTCGCGCGGATGGTTTTCAATGAACATGAATCGCTCCATACCAATGCGATCAGGAAGCCGGCGGGCGTACCCAGCTATATTCCCGCTGAGGTGATTATTACATATAGAACAAGCTTTGTGTATGTTCGATAAATTAAAACGTAGTGCGCTATTTGATCCGACTGATTTGTAATGCGAAGCGTGCCACTGACCATTCCACGAATGTCGCCTGTCACAGCTTATGCATGGCATATCTTTGTCACGTATTCGAGCAATCCTGTTTATCCAGTGCTCGGCTTCTTTTGCTAACTTTGAAAGCGGCTTGAGAGTTTCTAGCTTGGCCTTGACCGCCTTGCGATCCTCTCGTCCCTGGATGCGCTCTGCCTTTGATCGCTTGGCCTGGGCCTGCTTGATTGCGCACTCAGTCCCGCACACCGATTGAAGGCAACGAACTGGCTTGAATACCGTCTTGCAAACTCGGCATGTGCGCGGCTTTTTAGGGACGCTCATATCCTGGTCATCTTCCCGCAGTGGTCGCACTTGCACCGGACACGCTTTTCCAGTTTCTCGCGCTCTTCCTTCATCGCAGCGATGCGCATGGATAGCCGGCTTTCCTCGGTGGCATAACGGACCAGAACCGAAATCGCGTTCAGTTTCTCGCCGCAGTCTTTGCACTCGCATTCAGATTTGTCTGAATCGACTATTACGCGCAAGTGCTGACACTTTCCGACTCGGTAGCGCGTCCTGGCTTCTTCAAGGCTGATTACCTTTGATTCCGGAAGCGGAATGGTCTGCTCATCGAGTTTGATAATCATGCTTCCCCCACGAACGATTCTGCCATTTCGGCTATCTGGTCTTCAGTCAGGCTCGGCCAGTACCGTTCAGCAACCGTCCTGCAAATTCCCCGGGCGGCCTGGCAGTATTCGCCCTCGTCCATCGACTCGAACGACAAGCTGCGCGGTATCAACTGGATGACCATCCCGTAGTTCGCCACGCTTATTCCGATTTCCTCACAGGCCACTTTCCCCTCAATCTGCAGGCGCTTGATGGCTTGATGCGCGTCGAGCCCGGAAAAGGCTTCGATATTCGCCACGACAAGCTGACCGATACGATGCACCAGGCGGTTGAATTTCGGATTGCGCGGCTTGACCAGCTCGGCGGCCAGCAGATCGCCAACTCTGTATCCACGCTCTCTTAATACTGAGGACGCATAATTGTCGGCAGGGCAAAGCCCGCCTTTGATCACCCTGAAATACACGCGCTCTCGTTTTTTCATATCAAGAAATCCCGAGAATTGCGCTTTTTCTGGTTATCAACGCTCCACATTGGACGCAAATTCGTAAAGTGCGATAAGGCGACAACCTCTTCGATTGAATTCGCGGACGAAACTGGAACGATATGGTCAATTTCAATATTGCACATTAACTCCCATGACATTCCGTCATGAAATTGACGCTCAATATGCGAAAAGAAAAACTCAAGCGAGCAGCCTAAAATTTCTTCAGTTTTTTTGGCTTTTTTAAAACCATTCCCCTTTAGCCGCATTGAGCATGAAATAAGACTTCTGGCTCGAACCTTGAATGCAAACAACGGATCAGACTTCCGCTCGTGGTAGCGTCGTTTTCCAATCTCGTTTTCGTATTCTCGTGTCCTAGACCTTCCGTGTGTTCTTTTTCGCGCGGCCTTGAGTTCCAATGCAAGGCACCCGCAACTTGCTGTCTTTCCTGAAACAAGTCGCTGTCCAACAACCACACTTTCTGCTCCGCACGTACATGCGCACTTCCACGTAGCTTTGTTTCTTGAACTTCCGCTTCTTTCAATAACCGTCAGTCGCCCAAAAACCATACCGGCTAAGTCTTTTGCTTTTGCTGCCCCTGTGTTTTTAGCAACTTCCCTTTGAAGACATCCACAACTCAATGCTTCACCTGCTCGAAGGGTTTTTGTTCTGGTAACAAACTTATTTCCGCAGCTACACAAACACTCCCATGCTGTTTCTTTTCCGAGGTTTTCTGATTTTTTAATCACTGTTAGCCGATTAAATACATGACCTGTCAAATCTATGCGTTCGTGCTTGCTCATTTCGCCACCCACTTAACGCAAGTTTCACCGGCTGGCGTTAGTCGGCCATCCATCTTTTTTGCTGCGAAATGGCGTGAACCGCTAACTACCAGGTGCGTGCACTCCGGGTGGAATATGGCGATGTCCCACGGATAGTCAATTACGTCGAACAGGTCGCCTTGGTAGTGCGGACCTGGTACGTCAGTCGGCAACAGGTCACAACTCATAGCGTCATGGCCTTTAGCAATGAAAGCGTCACGGACAACACCGGAAGACTCGCAGGCAATCAAGCAGCGCATAGATTTATTCCTTTGGATCGGTTTTCGTGGCGGGTGATGATTTGCAGGTTGGCAGCGATATGTAGTCCGCTCACGGTTTTGCCCTGCAACGGCAGGATGTGATCTACCTCATGGGGGATACCGGTCTTCTTGGTTAATTCGACGCACCGCACGTAGATTTCTGATACCGCCGCAAGATCAGCCCACACCGGGGTTCTGTGCAGTTTGGCTATCTGCCGAGCGCGAACAGAGGCCAGCCGCCTGCCTTTGTTGTTAGCCGCCCATTTCGCGCCAGCCTTGGCATTCATGGCCGCCACCTTCTCGGGATTGGCCGCCTTCCACGCCCTCTCTATTTCGCGGCGCTGGGCTGAGTTCTCAGCATTCCATTTCTTCGTGTAGCTGGCCGACTTTTCTTTGTTGGCGGTCAGCCAAGCGGCTTTGGACTCTTTGCGCTTAGGGCTCGCCTTCTGGTACGCCGCTCTAAATGCCTTGCAGTCTACGCACTGGCAATGACCAGATGCCGAGCGCTCGGCGATGTTCCCGCGCTTACAAGCGATAAGAACTCTCATGCGGCCTCCCTACGCTTTGCCCATTCCTTGCGGCAGTCGGCGCGGGTTTGTGCCTCTGCCATCGCTAGTGCTTCGGCTTTGTCTTTCGGCAGGCCACCATCAAAGTGCATGATTGCTGAACGCTCTTCGTAGAACTCTTTCAGGTCGTCAGGTAGAAACTCGAATATGTG
>OFRO01000281.1_pt1 | contig 19114 bp, 15 predicted proteins | sample 1543091 | NCBI WGS metagenome assembly OFRO01 (sample SAMN07774217, study PRJEB24372) | wastewater metagenome | isolation source: Exp Tend NO 10WW | collected 2016-02
CAAATTGCAAAACTGTGGCAATTTGTGTTATAGTATTGCAACAATGGGCGAGCCTTAATTCACCCCCGAAGTGCACCACCCGCAGTCTGTAGCACTCCTTTCTCTTTCGCTAATTGTAATGAACTTGTGTAGCCGAGGCAACGCCTCGGCTTTTTGTTAATGAGCTTCACCGCTTTGTCTATCTCGGCCTGAGTCACGTGGGTAAAGTCGGTGCCTTTGGGATAGTACCGTCGGATCATCTTGTTTCCGTTTTCAACCCCACCCTTTTGGTAGGAGCTGTATGGATCGGTAAAGTAGACGGTTGCGCCTGTGTGGGCAGTGATGTCTTGCCAGGCCCGGTTTTCGAGCCCATTGTCGGTCGTGAGGGTCGCTACCGTGTGGCTGGCAAGGAGCCACGTAATGGCCTGTGCGTATGGCTTCGGGGAGAGGTTTGGTACTTTAGCGACGAGCAGGAGCCTGGTACTGCGTTCTTGTACGACAGCGAGCGATGCTGTGGTATGACTAGTCTTAGAACCGACGATGGCATCGAATTCATAGTGACCTGGTTCCTGACGGTCAGTCGCCGCTTCTGGACGTTTGGCGACAGAGATGCGGCCGGGGATATGGTTGGCTTGGTCGTCTCGCTTCTTGCGTCGGGGTTTGCCGCTGCGCTGGGCATACAGGTAGGATCGGTACCGTTCGCCGTACACCGAATCGAACCATTCATAGATAGTGGTTTTACTGGCGTAAAACCCGAGCCTGTCTTTGTGCTTCTTCATATATCCCGCCATCTCATCTGGGTTCCAGAAGCGCTGTACATTCGTGACGACAAAGGCTTCAAGCCGATTGTTCTCGTGAATCTTCTTGCCCTGGTACTTGGCGTACTTACGGCGCGCATAGGCTTTATGCTGAGCGGCAGCAGCATCGTAGCTTCCATGCTTGACGGCCGCTGTCCGGCCGTCACTGCCGTAGCTATTACGCCGTAGCTCGCGGCCGACAGTCGTGTGATGGACACCGACAACAGCGCCAATGACGCGGTTACTGTGACCCTCACATTTCAACGCAGCAATACGATCTCGTATGGCCTGATCTAATTGTTTGTACTGTCCTGACATAGCTATTTTTATACAGGAGGGGTGGTGCAGTTCAAAACGGAATGGAGGTAGGTCTATTCCTGGGGTGCTCGACCCTTTACACCCTAGGCCCACACGAGACAAGGAGTCTTCTACTATGCGCATCCTCTCTGCTCCGTTGACCGCGAAAGACATGCCCAAGCTGGTCGTGCCGCAGCTCATCTTTACATCGAGCGACTACGACACTATGGTCACGTATGCCCAAAGTATTACACCCAAAGAGGTGAATGGCTACGGGCTGGTCGACCAGGTTGCCCGCGATCAGTTCGTGGTGTGTCAAAGCAGTATCTTCATCACTGACCAGGTGGTTACCCCAGTAAGCGCCAACACAACTGCGGTTGGCAATGCCTACGCCGGCAATCGTGCCGACGAGGCGGGAAAGACACTGGGTATGCAGTGGCACAGCCACGGTGCGAGCAGTGCCTACAGCTCGCCGACCGACCTGAAGACTGCCGATAGCTATGGCAAGGTCGGCACCATCGACTGGATGATCTGGGTCGTCATTAACGACCGTGGCGACGTGGTCGCACGGCTCGAGCAGTACAAGCCGATTCGTATCGGCGTGCCAATGACGGTCATCGTCGTCCCTGACAACCACCAGCAGCTGCTGGAGCAAGTCAGGAGCGACATCACGCGGCACGTCCGCGTCGAGACGCCTCCAACACCACCCATGGGGTTGGTTCCAGCGCCAGCGTTCGTCAGCCCCGACAAGAAGGAGAACAAGTGAGCAACGAGGACTTCGTTCCGAATTGGTCCGACCAAGGCGGGATCTTCGATCCCGACAGCTTCGTCGGGACCATTACCATCATCGGGGCGGGGGGTATCGGCGCAAGCCTCATCCCCACGCTGGTGACCGTCGGTTTCCGGCGGTTCATCATCTACGACCCCGACCGGGTCGAGGACCGAAACATCGCCAGCCAGCTCCTCTTCAAGCCGAGTGACCTCTACCGCTCTAAGGTAGAGGTTTGTCAGGAGTACATCCTGGCATACGGCGACTGCCAGGTGGTGGTCGAGGTGCATCAGCGGCTGTTCACTGCTGAGGACCGCATCACGACGCCCGTCGTGATCAGCGCCGTCGACAACCAGGACGCCCGCCGGATGATCTGGCAAGTCGTCCAGGACTCTCCCGACGTGCGGCTCCTCATCGACGGGCGTATCGGCAGCGAGGCATTCACGTGCCTGGCCGTCGACATGCTCGACGACACCGAGTGGTACGAGAGCAAGTTCCTCGGCGACAACATCGCCCACCTGCCGTGCGCCAGCCGTGCCATCGCCTACCCGGCGGTGGCGCTCGGTGCTGTGATGACACGGCATCTGATCAAATGGCATGCGGGAGAGGAACTGCCGCGGCGGGTCTCGCAGGACATGCGAGACCTCGTGCAACTCGTGATCTGGGCTCCGAAGTAAGAGGGTCGTTCCGCTTCTCCTCCACAGTAGCCAACTGTGCAAGGAGGAGCGGGATAACCGACCATAGATATAAATAGCTATGCTGATGAGCTGTAAACAGCGAATCGGTTATCCCTACGCTCTGTGACGAGTCGTTTTCCGATAGGTATACAGACTGACCGCGAGTGAGCCGAGCAACATACCTGTTGCGGTGTGTTTTGCCCAGCGTGCTTCTTTGCTCTCCGGATACGCATCTCCGACTCTCAAGCTCACCGAACGCACAGCTGTCGAGAGTTTTCCCCACCACTGCGCTGCACCATCGCCACCGTGTTCTGTTTGTAGGGTACGGAGGTACGTCGAAGCAACATCACGACCAAGCCTCAGGAGAAATGTCGCTCCGTCTAATTCACCGCGAAGCACGCGCAGCAATTCCTGCATGAAAAAATCGAGTTTATCAACAAATGGATCAATTACTTTGCCAAAGGCATTTTCGGCTCCCGCACTCCGGATAATTTCGCCGTCTATCTTGTCACCAAGGTCAAGCAGGCTTTCAAGCGCAACAAACTGAGCACGAGATAATTTGCCCCGAGAATGGGCAGCCTCAACAATCATACGCGCAGCGAATCGTCCAAGCGTTACGGTATTTGCCTCGATAATCGCGCGCTGCTGCTCTGGTGAATAATCAGCCCAGGCATCGCAGGTATCCTGGAAACCCTTTGCCAGCGGGCGTAGAACTTCACGAGCTATCATAGAGGTATTACATCAGGTTGGTTCAAGAGGTGCAACCACTAGCATCAAAAAGATATCAAAAAACGCTCCAGCGGAGCGTTACCTAGCCTATACGGCAGAACGAGGTGAGTTTTGCATTTCCATAACTACGATTGTCCACCACAACAATTCCGTTTTGCAGATTTGGTCCCTCACCTCGTCCTGACCAAGATAATACCATAAGCCCATTAGGTTTGAGAAGAGCAAATAACTGAGAGACTGTGGATAACTGTGGATCGTTGTATGGCGGATCAGCAAAGATTATGTCGTAATTTTTTTCTGATTTCGTCGTGAGCCAATTTACGACAGATGTGTTGACTATCTCCACCTTTTCGGCTGCATCCAGCGATACCACATTTTTTGCCAAAACTTTTTGAGCAATTTTGTCACGTTCGACAAATGTCACGCGCGCGGCACCCCTACTCAGCGCCTCAAGTCCAACCGCACCCGTGCCGGCAAATGCATCGAGAACCTCAGCCCCTTCGATACGAGTGCCAATGCTATTGAAAAGTGCATTTCGTATTCGCTCGCCCATGGGATGCGTGCGCGAGTTGTCTGGCGCATCGATCTTGCGACCACCGTACTGCCCAGCAATGATGCGAATATACATGGTATTAGAGCTCCGCTTTGCGATACGCTTCGTACCATGCAAACATTACAACCTGAATGATAGTTGGCAACAGTACCCGCCGCGTCTGCCGCGCTAACTTGGTGGTCCATCCTTCGTTCCAAAACGTATGATACATGTCGAGCGAATACACTTCGTGCATGGCATCCAAAAAAACCTGCTCTAGCCCTTGTGTCGTCGCCTGAGCGAGCCAAGCGTGATCAAGATCTTTTTGCGGATAACGAGAGGTCTTGGCGGCTGCGGCAACGCCAAACTCAAACGCCGCATGCGTCATAAATACTCCCTTAGCACCCCAATACTCCCAGTTTTTGCTCAGTGTCTCGAGACGTGTCTCGCCGACAATAAAGTTCTTTTCCTTGATCGTCAATCGCTCTTCCTTTGGTTTTCCCCAAAGCTCTTCGATCTTTTCACCTAGGGGATAGTGATGAGCTGGAGTCAACCCATCGACAATAGCGTGCGATAGCCAGGCGGCTTCAAAGGCCGCTCGTTCGTGATTATTGTAGCGCAGTGCCTCGATAAGGTTGTGTTGATGGTCGAGGATCATTGTGACTAACTGACGGTCATCGGATTTTGAGGGGTCGATATAGTGCCAGGGCTCGTCGGCACTGGGACTCTTGCGCTTCAGGCCATCGGGGCCATTGTCACCCTCAAACGCCAAGATTTCTTTGATAGCAGGAAATCCTGGTCCGACTCCTGGTAGTTGGTCAAGATTTCGGCGTGCAATCCGATCGATTTTTTGATGAACCCCGATGAACCCGCCAGAGGTTTTGTTGAGCGTTGTGCCTGAATACATTACTCCTTATGATAACAAACTTGCCGCCTAAAATCACGTTGGGAGCATATTGACATTTTGCGACTTTATTATTAAGATAATGAAGTCCTATCTGTGTCGAACTGCGAGAAGAGGTACTAATGGACAGGTTCTTTGTGGTAATCACCGTTCAGGGGTCCAATGGCCGACTGATCAGTGACTGCAGTTTCTCCACCGAAAACGACCCGAGGAAAAGATTCGTTACTACGCATCAAGACGTCTGCAGGATCAACGGTCTTCTGGTCGAAGCCACAAGCGTGATCTTCTACTCGGCGGAGAAGATGCCCGCCACCTAGCCCCGCCACCCGTTGTAGGCACACAGCCTCCGGGTGACCGGGGCTGTTTGCATTGACACATGAAAAGCGACTAGGTACTATCCATACATGAGCGGTTCACACAACGACAAATCTCAAAAAAGAACAGAGTATCCTCAATATGCTCTCTACGCAGTACTCCTTGTTCTAATAGTATTATTTATATACCTGTGGGGCATTTTTATATCATTTCGAAATGAAACCTTAGTCTGGTCGCATATTGATGCCTATCGGCAAGAGAAAAGGGATTTTTGCTACGACAGGTCAATTGTACCGTGCGACACTACGAAGATAGGTGCCTGGAATGACCAACATCCGTCAGATCGATTTACATTCAAAACCGACCAACAACTTGCAAACGAAGTCCCCTTGAATAATTACTAGTTGAGCGTCGTCAGTCGCTGGTAGTACCGAACTTGCTCAGAAAGGACGGTATACTTAGCCATATCTTCACCACGGTCGATAAACCGCTTTACGACATGTTGGGCTCGCGAGATGAGTGCCGTGTCAGCAAGTGTCGCAATTTGCAAATTCAGCGCCCCATGCTGTGCCTTGCCATAGATCTCACCCGGACCGCGCAGCTGCATGTCTACCTCGGCAAGATAAAAGCCATCGTTGCTCTTCTCTATCTCGCGCAGCCGCTCGCTCGGCTTGTTTGTGGTGCCCATCATCAGATAACAATAGCTCTGGTGGTGACTCCGCCCGACACGGCCACGCAACTGGTGAAGTTGGCTGAGTCCAAACTGCTCAGCATTCTCTATCATCATCAGGGTCGCATTTGGCACATCGACGCCCACCTCGACAACAGTCGTGCTGACTAAAATATCATATTCACCTTGTTTGAACTGCTGCATGATGAGTTCTTTTTCGATCGGTGTCATGCGACCATGGAGGAGCGCAATACGTCGATGGCTAAAAATGCTGTTTTTGAGCCGCTTGTACTCCGCCTCGACACTTTTGATGTCGTTATCCGGATTGTCATCGATTAGACTGCAAATCACATAGAGCTGACGACCCGCTGCTATCTCTTTGTCGACAAGATCATAGACACTTTTTGCAGAGACAGGAGAAATAATCTTGGTAATAATCGGCAAGCGCCCCTTTGGCTTTTCATTGAGCACCGATATATCGAGTTCGCCATAGACGGTGAGCGCGAGGCTGCGCGGAATCGGCGTGGCCGTCATCGCGAGCAGATGTGGCAGATGATGCGCCTTGTCCAGTAAGCGTTGACGCTGCTCGACACCAAACCGATGTTGCTCATCAATCACGACAAAGCCAAGCTTTTGAAATACGACTTTTTCCTGAAACAGCGCATGTGTCCCAATGACCACATCGACATCGCCATTTGCGATCGCCTCGTACAGTGCCGCGCGCGCCTTGCCCTTAACGCTGCCGATAAGCAATGCGACCCGTATGCCAAAAGGGCTCAGCAGCGCATCAAGCGTCTCGGCGTGCTGGCGAGCAAGAATCTCGGTTGGTGCCATAAGCGCTGTCTGGTACCCGCTACTCGCTGCTTGCCGCGCAGCAAGGCCAGCCACGACTGTTTTGCCACTGCCGACGTCACCTTGAAGTAAGCGATTCATAGGCGTTGCACGCTCAAAGTCCTGCAAAATATCCCACGCTGCACGGCGCTGAGCGCTCGTAAGATCGAATGGTAACTGCGCAACAAATTGTTTGACCACCTCTAGTTCAAAGGGGATATGATAGCCGCTTAGTTTTTGATTCTCACGTTTGTTGAGCTGACTGGCGAGCAATAGCTCAAACAACTCCTCAAACGCCAGCCGCTCACGTGCCGCGGCCACGTCATCAGTATTCTTTGGAAAGTGCATTGTACTTATCGCTTCCGATCGACTCATGAGCTTTTCATCGTGGATAACACTCTCTGGCAAGGTCTCGGGTAACACACTCATAAGTGGTCGCAGCTGCTCCAAGACTTTTCGTACCATCTGGCTCTTGAGGCCACGAACTGAGCGATACACTGGCAGAAGCCGATCGGCCTGGACCGGCAAATCGGCAGCTTTTTCGGCACTCGGATTGGTAAGTTGGTAGCGTCCTCTCGAGTATTCAAACTCACCACTAAAGTAAAACTCATCGTCACCCCCCGCCAGTTGCTGGGTACGGTAGGGTTGGTTGAACCAAATGGCGTTCAATTTACTGGTGTCATCAACTAATACCGCTGTAGTCAGCTGCAATCCTCGCCTCACGGGCCGCGTGGAGATTTTTTCGCATCGCGCCTTGATGGTGACCTTGCCTGGTTTGAGATCGGCGATCGTAGTGACGTTGGTGAAATCTTCGTGTTTGCGCGGCAAAAAAAGCAAAATATCACCTACCGTCACCAATCCTGCCCGGGCTAACTGTTCGGCGGTTTTTGGTCCTACTCCTTTGATCTGATCTAATGTGGTCGCGAGATTCACTTCTCTATCATACACCGCTAGTCGTTGTATGGTGTATCTCGTACGAAGAGCACGTAGCTATCACTAGGTTATCTGCTATCAGGTGAGACAACATTAACTAGTTCATCATGAATGATACCATTTGAGACAATGGTACCCCTGAATGGTGCCGTATAATCATAGCGTTTACCTGTCAAATCGGTCACCTTGCCGCCCGCTTCCTCCACGATTACCTGTGAGGCTGCGATATCGTGCGCATTGACCAGTTCTTCGATATAACCGACAAACCTGCCTTCGGCAACGCGAACCGCTTTGGCAACTGCACCGCTAAAAGCCGCCATATCAATACGTCTTTTGAGTAATTCGTCGAGATAGGGAGACTGAGTGCGAATACGATAATGACTGCTACTGGTACCTAGTATCCCATCCTCCAGAGTATCTTTGTTGACGCGTAGCGGCTGGCCATTACAAAACGCTCCTCCTCCCTTCGTTGCCCAATAGAGTTTACCAACGATCGGTTCGTAACAGACACCTAGTACCGGCTCACCATCAATGACAAGTGCAAGCGAAAACAGTGCGGTAGGAGTACCCCATGTAAAGGCTTTGGTGCCGTCAATCGGATCACATATCCAGCGACGTCCCATGCCGTAGTCACCCGTACTTTCTTCCTCACCGATAACGATATCTTCAGGAAATTCACGCGCCAGCTCCTCGATCACCATCCGATTGATAGTGATATCGGCGACGGTCACCGGTGAGCCATCCGCCTTCTTGACACGCTGCTGGTCACCCTCAAAATACTGACGCATGACACTGCCCGCTTTGGCAGCAATATCCTTTGCTACTTGTAGCTCTTTATCCACGTTAACTCCTGACAAGGACAAAACTATTTTTGCCTTTTTTGACTAAAGATATATCTGTTATTTCGCAGTTTTCGGCTATTTTTTGACCATTTATCATCACACTGCCCGCCGCAATCAGACGCTTTGCTTCGCCGTTGCTCTCACATACACCCGCGCTCACAAGCACCGAGATCAGTGACTGGTAGCCAACCACTGGTATCTCGGCTGCCAAGGCGGTAATATCGTCATCTGTTAAGTCACCGAGTTGGCGTCCATTGAACAACACGTCTGTTACACGCTCAACTGACTCGCGGCGCTCCCGCCCGTGCACTAGATCGGTTACTTCACGCGCCAAGGTTTTTTGGAGGGCTCGTTCGCCAGGATTGACTTGGTGATTGATAATCAAGGCACCTACGGTATCGCGATCAAGCAGTGTGTAGACCTTCACCAGATCTTCGCTGGTCTCATCGTCGCAGTTGAGCCAAAATTGATAGAACTTGTAGGGGCTTGTTTTTGCTGGATCCAGCCAAACCGCTCCGCCTTCACTCTTACCAAACTTTACCCCTGTCTGCTTATTGATAATGAGCGGTGTCGAAAATACATGTGCTTCGCCCCCAGCAATCCGTCGAATCAACTGCGTGCCGGCGATCATATTGCCCCACTGATCGCTACCGCCAAGCTGTAGCGAGGCGCCCTTTTCTCGATAAAGATGGAGAAAATCAAAGCCCTGAATGAGTGAATAACTAAACTCTGCATAGCTTATTCCAGCTCCCCCTTCACCGACACGCGCCTGGACGAAGTCGCGATCAAGCATCTGAGTTAATGGAGCATGTTTGCCGATATCGCGCAAGAAGTCAAGGTAGTTGTAGTCTTTGAACCAGTCATAATTATCAACAATTTCAAAGTTTTTGCCCGCAAAAATACGCTTGTACTGCTCGGAGATTGCTGCCTTATTGGCAGAAATTTGCTCAAGTGTCAGTAGATCACGTTCCTGTTTCTTGCCATCTGGATCGCCGATCATACCCGTAGCGCCCCCGATCAGCAAGATAGGTGTATAGCCATGCTCGATGAATTGCCGCACGAGCATCGCGGCAGCGAGGTTGCCGATCGTCATACTGTCAGCGCTGGGATCTACGCCCCAATAAAAGGTGCGCGTTGTTTCATCTAAATCGGTGATGTTGGCAAATGTCATTTGATTGACAAAGCCTCGCCATGACAACTCTTCGGATAATGTCATGTCAGCGCTCCTTTCTCTTTAGTTTACCGGTCAATAGTAGCACAAAAAACCATTCCCCGCACGTCTCAAATGGTGCTATAATGGGGTCAATATGCTTATGGGAAGGTACTATTATTGTGGCAGGTAGAAAATCCTCTACGCGCAAAGTAAGTGTGTACTCAAATCTCGCATCGAGGCGGAGATCTAAAAAGGATGTCAAGTCGAGGCAAAAAGCAGAGTACCTCGCTAGTCTCCCCAAGCACCCCGTGAAACGTATACTGTACCGACTCCACCCGAAGCGAGTCTATCAGTATTGGTTCAGCAAAAAAGGACTATTTATGGCGGCAAAGATTGTCGGCGTTACGGTTCTTCTCTTTGTGCTACTGATCCTCGGATTATTCGCCTACTACCGCAAGGACCTTGACGCAATACGACCCGGCGAACTCGACAAACGAGTACAGTCGACGGTTATCAAGTACTACGACCGCAATGGTGCACTTCTCTGGGAAGATAAGGGCGCGGGCGATTATCGACTGGTGGTTACAAGTGACAACATCAATACCTATATGAAGCAAGCAACCGTTGCAATCGAGGACAAAGATTTCTATAGTCATCCCGGTATTAGCTTTTCGGGTATTCTCCGCGCATTTCTAAACAATAGTCAAGGGAATGCTACTCAAGGCGGATCTACACTTACGCAACAACTCGTAAAGCAAGTATTCTTCCCGCCTGACGAAGCGCAGCAGCGAGGTGTTGCCGGCATCCCGCGCAAGATCAAGGAAATGATTTTGTCGGTCGAGGTTGAGCGCATGTACAACAAAGACCAGATTTTGACTCTCTATCTCAATGAGTCGCCCTACGGTGGTCGACGCAACGGAGTGGAATCTGCCGCGCAAACCTATTTCCATAAGTCAGCCAAGGATTTGACGCTTGCTGAGTCGGCACTACTGGCCGCTATTCCCAATAACCCCTCTGTCTATAACCCCTACGATGTCACTGGTCATGATGCACTTATCGAGCGACAGCACAAAGTCCTCGACAGTATGGTGGACATGAAATATATTAGTCGTGAACAAGCAGAAGAAGCCAAGAAAGTCGCCGTACTCGATACGCTTCAACCACTTGCCGACCAGTTAGCCGGTATCAAAGCACCCCACTTTGTTCTGATGGTCAAAGCGCAACTCGAAAAAGAACTTGGTAAAGCAACTGTCGGACAGGGCGGCTTAACCGTTGTCACTACACTTGATCTCACCGCACAAAGCAAACTAGAAGCAAATATGACAGCGATGTTTGATGGCACGCTGACAGATCGAAACTGTAGCTATGTGTCATGTCCAAGTTACGCAGGGTTTACCAATGGTGCTGCCGCAATAGAAGACGTTGAGACCGGCCAGTTGATTGCGCTGGTTGGTAGTAGAGATTACGGCTATCCTGGGTTTGGGCAAGACAATGCGGCCACGGCGTTTATCCAGCCTGGTTCAACGATCAAGCCGTTTGTGTATGCACAGTTATTTCAAAAACAAGCTGACGGCAAACCAAACTTTGGCAGCGGATCAATTCTCTCAGATACGTCAACCACGTTTCCCGGGAATTATAAGCCACAAAATGCGGATGGCAAATTTCAGGGAAACATAAATATACGCCAAAGTCTCGACAGATCACGCAATATCCCCGCCATCAAAGCAATGGTGATCGCTGGCAAAGACGAAACGTGGGCAACAATCCGAGCCATGGGAGATGTTGACTATTGTACCCAGGGGCCAGACCAAGATGCAGGACTCTCGTCAGCAATAGGTGGTTGCGGGACGCGCCTTACCGATCATACCAACGCTATCGCTTCATTCGCGCGCATGGGTGTGTATATGCCACAGACAACAATACTAAAGGTAACAAATAGCACTGGCGAAGTGATCAAACAGTATAAGTCTGAGACAAAACAAGTGATCGACCCACAAGCAGCATACATCGTTAATGACATATTGGGTGATAGCAATGCGCGCGCTGGCCTCGGCTGGAATCAAGACTACTTAGTTCGACTCAACAAAGCAGGTATAAAGGCAGCGGCAAAAACCGGTACGAGCAATGGTCAGATTGGCTCAAAGATCGTGCCTAAAGATATATGGACAGTTGGCTACACTCCCCACCTCTCTATGTCGGTATGGCTCGGAAACCCTGATACCACGCCGCTCAGGCAAGGAAACTCCCTCATTCCTGCCATGATTTATGATAAAACCATGATGGAGGTGTCCCAATACTACATCGATAGCGGCAAAGCCAAGGGAAGCGACTGGTTTACGGCCCCATCGGGTATCCAACGCGTCGGAAATGAGGTGTATCCATCGTACTGGAACAAATCAAGCGGTATTACCAATGCGAAAGTTACTTTCGACCGCGTCTCCAAAAAGAAAGCCACCGACTGCACACCGACTGCTGCCAAAATTGAGCTGAGCGTGAGCAAAATTATCGATCCCTACACCAAAAAGGATATCATTAGCGCACCTGACGGTTACGATGGTTCGGCAGATGACGATATTCACTCCTGCTCAGATCCAAAACCTTACGTGACTCTATCTACCTCTGGAAAGACGGCGGTGATGAACTTTGGTACCACGGGCAGCTCGACGTTCAAGCCAATGACTATTGAGCTTCGATCTCCGAGCGGTGTTATCGCAACTAAGCAAGTAACGAGTAACGACTCGTGGGGAGTTGACCTCACTGGCGTATCCCACGGAACTCAGTTGACGGCCACTGTCACCGATACGGGTTATTATACGGACTCGGCAACAACAACTTATTAGATAATGCTAAGGCTGTTTTTCGACTAAGTCGATGAGTGCACTCTCTCTATCCTGACGACGAGGAGATGACAATGAACGAGATGATTTTTGACGTGGCACAAATGGGCGTTGATCACGGTCATTCTTGCCAATCTTTTTTGGTGATACAGATTCCTTCTGCGAGATGATCTTATGCGATGAGTCTTGGGTACGAGATCGCTGGGGACGACTTTGTGTCGGTTTAGCGATTGATTTATCTGATGCACGGCGAGCAAACATCATTTTGCCAGCGGCGGTCTGGAGGCTCCGGATCACTTCGACACTAACAGTTTGACCGATGAGATTGCTCGCCTGTTCAACGACGACCATTGTCCCATCTGCTAGATAGCCGACACCCTGGTGGCTATCCTGCCCTTTCTGTACAAGTTCTACCATCATATGCTCGCCGGGCAAGTAAGCCATACGCAAACTCTGCGCGAGCTCATTTATATTGAGAACAGGAATGCCCTCAACAGCGGCAACTTTATTCAGATTGTAATCGATAGTACAAATGACAGCGGTGTATTGTTTTGCAAGTGAGAGCAGTCTTTCGTCTACCCCTTCTTGGGCCTTGCTGCCGTCCTGGAGTACTTCAACGGTGACCATCGGCATTGCCTGTAGCTCAGTAATAACGTCAAGTCCACGACGCGCCCTGGCACGTTTGTCGGCATCGGCATTATCCGCGAGAAACTGTAGCTCACCGACCACACTACGCGGAATCACTAGTGCGCCCCCCATGAATCCGGTTGATGCAATTGAGGTAATCCGCCCATCCATGAGGACCGAGGTATCGATCAATATTGGTCGTTCTTTTGATTTTATCGATGTTTTTGGCAATCTTGCCAAAAGATACGTTACTTCACCGAGAATAAGAAGCGTGACAGCGAGTAACGCGATGTCTTTTGTTTCCATAATAATATCCTTTCGTTATACGAATTCGCTCACTATTTCAGATAGTCTACGAGCGCGTGGCGTAAATCTTGTACGCCGTTAATAAATGAATTCTTTTTGCTTGGAACAGGGGCAATTGCATGCGTGAATCCAAGCTTTTTTGCTTCGGCAATCCGCTTGTCTGACAAACTAGCGCTACGGATCTCCCCGCCCAGTCCCACTTCGCCAAACACAACTAGCTCATCATCAAGTCGTCTGCCGGCAGCAGCACTCGCAATTGCCATCGCCACCGCGAGATCGGCAGCAGGATCAGCAAGTTTAAGACCTCCCACAACGTTGATATAGATGTCTTTGTCCGATAAGTTCAGTTTGGTGCGGCGCTCAAGTACCGCGATCAAAAGATTGAGCCTATTGAGATCAAATCCGCTTGCTGTTCTCTTAGGATACCCGAAGCTTGTCGAATTGACAAGCGCCTGAATCTCTACCAAAATTGGTCTATTACCCTCAAGTGTGGCGAGGACGACCGATCCATCAGCATTTTGCCGTTCAGCAAGGAGAGCTGCTGAGGGGTTCTTGACTACCGTCAGACCCGTTTCTGTCATTTCAAAAATCGCTGCCTCACTCGTCGATCCATAGCGGTTTTTGATTGCTCGTACTACCTTGAAGCCACCATATCGATCTCCTTCGAACTGCAATACCACATCGACGAGGTGCTCTAAGACCTTTGGTCCGGCAATCGATCCCTCTTTTGTCACGTGCCCTACCAGTATGACGGCCGCTCCCGACTCTTTGGCCGCCCGAATGATGACATTTGCAGAGTTGGTGATCTGACTGACCGTGCCAGGTGCGCTGGTTATCTCTGCGAGGCTCAAAGTCTGGACGCTATCGATGATGACCAACCGATATGCACCAGTCCGGATGGTCGCTGCGATATCATCAGCACTGGTACTGGCAATAAAATGTAGGTCGTCACCTGACTCAGCGCCAAGTCGAGTTGCCCTCAACTTGACCTGCCCAGCCGATTCTTCGCCGCTTGCATAGAGGACGGGTAGCGTCGCCGAGATGTGTGAGGCAATCTGAAGCAGCAGTGTCGATTTACCTATCCCTGGTTGACCTGCGAGCAATACTACACCCCCTGGCAATACACCGCCGCCCAGTACACTATCGAGGTCGGTGATTCCCGTCCCAAAACGTGCAATTGACTCCTTGGCGCTGATGGTACGCATCGTCTGAGGGGTCAGCGGCCTCCCAGTCTTTGCGCTCCTAGCTACTGCTGAGCTACCTTCGGAGGTTGCTGTCTGTTCGACAAGCGAGTTCCATTCGCCGCACTGTTCGCATTTACCAGTCCACTTCGGAAAAACTGCCCCACACTGCTGACACACAAATTGCGTACGAGTTTTTGCCATTATCATACCCCCGATGCGGGAGTAGTGATACCGTTCATACTCTTGTTGAGTTCGCCCACTTTGACCGAAAGGGCGTTAAGCTTTGCAACAGTTTGGTTGTAAGCAGCTACTCGTTCATTGATGGTGAGTCGTCGTGCATTGAGTGCGCTAGTACGTGCCAGGAGAGCATTGCGGGCTGCCGTGAGTGCCGACTGAGAGCTAAAACCACCATTTTTTGCTCGCTCGTTGAACGAATCAATATCGGTTTCTAACTGGACTCGATCGACGTCATAGGTCGCAAAATCAGACTTAAGTGCATCTTTTTCGGTTTCGATTTGTGCCGAAAGTGCCTTTGATTGACTCTCTACTTCTTTGAACACAGCAGTATATTTGGCATTGAGTGCGACGATGCTACTTCGGTCGGTAAAGTAACGTTTATAGTACGCTTCAAGTTCTGGAGACACTGATGAGATAGTGGTGCCGATGATAGAGTGAAGCTCGTTGATATCCGACCCTGGCTCAGCCTTACTATAATACGCCATAAGTGACTTAATCTCGGGGTCATCTTTTATTTTTTCGTATTGCTCTTGGATCATCCTGTCCACAGACATCCGATCAAAATAATTGAGACGATCGTAGGCAGCATGGAGCATTTCGTGGGCGGCTGCCACTTCGACTGCGCCGTCAAGGTCCTTGTTGGTCACGTTATAGAGATAGATATGACGCTTGAAATAACAGCCGAGCATAGCGGTCGTACGCTCAGTCGATTCACAACTCGTATTGAATTGATCTTGGTTTTGAATGGTGGGAACACTGGCATAAAACAGATTTGTCCCTTGATCTGTCAGCTTTAAGCGACTGTTGATCGCAGCGATTTGGGCGTTCGGCTGAAATTGTCTCGCAAGAATCGCATCATACAAACTCGGCCAATAAAAGATGTAGAGCAAGGCGAAGACAATGACAAGCAACGCCGAAACGAGCGCTCGTAATGCCATGTGGCGTTTGACAGACTGATTATTCGGTTCGTTGTTCAAGCGTGAGATTTCCCTTTTCTACTCGTGCTTCTAGTATAGCGCCTTTTTGATAAATCCCGGAAATGATTCCCTCAGCAATGGCGTGCTCAAGCTCATCCTCGATAGCGCGTCGCAAGGGGCGAGCACCAAATGTCTTACTGTAGCCCTTGTCGATGAGGTGACGTTTTGCAACCGGGCTTACTACCAGGCCAATTCCTTGACGAACCAATCGTTCTTGCAATTCTGAAATGAGGAGATCAAATATCTTTCCTACTTCCTGACGAGTAAGAGCACGAAATGTTACTATCCCATCAAGGCGATTGATGAGCTCAGGTCTCATGAATTTTTCTAACTCATGTTGTGCGGCACGAACATTGCGGAGATGAAGCTGGTCAAGTGCCTGCTGTTCTTTTCTTGTAGTATTGTGAAACCCAAGTGCCGTTTCTCGTGTCATTGCATCAGCACCGAGATTGCTTGTCAGAATGATGATAGTGTTACGAAAACTGACACTGCGACCAGCAGCATCTGTCAATTGTCCATCCTCAAGCAGTTGCAAGAGGAGCTGAAACACATCAGGATGCGCTTTTTCTATTTCGTCAAAGAGTACAACACTATAGGGTTGGCGACGGATTTTGTCAGTTAACTTACCACCATCTTCGTAACCAACATACCCAGCTGGAGCACCAATCAGACGACTCGTCGTATGCTTCTCGCCAAACTCACTCATATCAATCTTGATCAGCGCTTCCTCACTCCCAAACACTTCACGCGCCAGTACCCGTGCAAGTTCCGTTTTGCCGACACCCGTTGGTCCCATAAATACAAAGCTGCCGATCGGACGCTTTTGACTCGACACACCACTGCGACTTCGTCGAATCGCTCGCGCTACTTTCGTCACGGCATCTTTTTGACCGATAATATACCTGCCCAGGTGAGATTCGAGCTGCTTAAGAAGTCGTGCTTCACTCGTCTGTACTTTCTCGACAGGGATATTGGTCATGACCGCGATGGCATGGGCAATATTTTGCTCGGCGAGAACAATCGGATTCTTTGCTTCCTGCGCTTCGCGGACCGCTTCTAGCTGCTCGGTGATCTGGCTAATTCGCTGCTTATAGAGGGCAGCACGCTCATAATCTTCCCGCACAACTGCTTCTTCCATTTTCTCGTTCAGGCCCTTTAGTTCCTTCAGATATTCACGCTGTTTGCTTGGTTTGTGGCCTTGCTTCACTCTGATAAGTGCTGCTGCTTCGTCAATGACATCAATGGCTTTGTCGGGCATGAAACGATCGGCAACGTAGCGATCCGCCATATAGACCGCCGACTCAAGTGCTTGATCACTCATGCTGACGCCGTGATGTTTCTCGTAGTAGCCCTTGAGACCCTTGAGAATAGCAAGTGTTTCACCTAATGTCGGTTCCTTGACGACAATGGTCTGAAAACGCCGCTCAAGTGCCGTATCTTTTTCGATATGTTTGCGGTATTCATCGAGCGTGGTTGCACCAATCATATGCAGCTCGCCGCGCGCAAGCGCTGGTTTCAGGATATTGGCTGCGTCCATGGCACCCTCGGCAGCTCCCGCACCGACAAGCAAGTGCAACTCGTCAATAAAGACGATGACGTTACCTTGTTTTTTGATTTCGGTAACAACTTTTTTGAGGCGATCTTCGAACTCACCTCGATATTTCGTGCCAGCAATCATACCGGCCATATCGAGCTGAATGACACGCTTGTCGAGCAAGTGATCCGGGACATCCTCGGCGACAATGCGCTGTGCCAGCCCCTCTACGATTGCCGTCTTACCGACACCGGGCTCACCAATCAATACGGGATTGTTTTTTGTGCGTCGGCTGAGAATGGTGACAAGTCGTTCTACTTCTTTGGCACGACCAATCATCGCATCAAGCTCGCCTGCGAGTGCACTTGCTGTCAGATCAATTCCAAAGGTTGCAAGAGCACCGCCCCGAATTGGTTTGACGCCATTTTTTGCTGTCGTTTCCTCACTTACCCCTGGCATTTCCGAAAAGTGGGCCTCCAGGCCATCAATCAATTCATCGACGTCTACTTCCATGTCGCGAAGCAGGACTGTTGCCCGTGCGTTATCTTGTTTGAGCAGACTATAGAGAATATGCTCAGTTCCGAGGTGATCATGGTTATGGTCCTTGGCAACCTCCCAGCCCATTTTGAGCGTCAGCAGCGCCGTCTCAGATAAGCCGACGGCACCTGTCCGCACGACAACATGCTGAGGAGTGATGTTGAGCAAATCCTCGGCACGTTGTAATGTTACACCGGCATCCGCCAACACCTTAGCACCGGTACTACTCCCCTGTGCCAGAACTCCTAGTAAAAGATGCTCCGTGCCTATATAGGCGTTCCCGCTTCCCCGAGCAATTGCATCAGCGTGCTGAACACTCAACTTGGCGTTGTCAGTAAGGTGTGAAATAAAATCGGCAAAATCATCTGGTAGCATCGTTTTGTTCCTCCATGCGGGGAAATTCCCACGTGCCCCAATTATAAAGCACCTATTGGCACTCGTCAAGCGAGAGTGCTAACTTTGTTCGTAGTTGTAAAATTGAGATTGTATGTTATAATTTTTTTACTCTATGTCTTCTACCCAGCCGAATCCCTTTGAACTCCTCTCCCGTGATCCGTCGGTCTATGGCGGCGAGGGATTTTATGATGATTACCCGTTTTCAAACGACCGTATCAGCGACAGATTTACCTACAGCCATCACCCGCAGGAGGCAACGGGGGGATTTGCCCTATCACTAGGAAGTGTAGGGGCAGCATTATCTCTGATGACCGGAAGGTCGGAGCAGGTCGTGGTAAACATTGATCGCAATCCGGCTGTCACAAAGATGGCTACACACATTTTGGAGCTCATAGAGCGGTACGGGAGCGACGGAGACTTGATTGAACTCATCGACAGTTCTCTCTCTGCAGTTTACACAGCAGAAGAAGCTTATTGCCGACTTGGACTAAAACCTCAAACGATGCGTCATGAATTTGGGCGCGAAGTGAGAAATTATTCAACATATCACTGGTCGGCCGCTCATAATGTATCGGCCACCGTAGCTGCGGTACGGAGTAGACTCATCGTACCGCGGACGGCTGATATCGGCAACCCAGCCTTCCAACGAGATCTATCTGAAATTGCAGCAACCTTCGGCCCCTGCACATTACTCAATCTTACTAATGCACACATGTACTTTGACACTCCCCGTCAACTCGGTGCGACGCTCGAAGGCCTGCCGCTAGCAGATGATGCGACTATTACCTTCTCAACAAACACGACACATTCAGGGACTTTCCAGGTCGGCTACGCCACGACCAAGCAAGCATACTTCTCGGCGATTCGAGGCGAAGTCGGTGAGCAGCTAGCTTATCGTTAACAGTACAAGTTCAGCGTTTTATTCACCTTGCTCTTCGATAGCAGCAAAGAGACCATCCTCAATGTTCTTCTTTGGCTTCTTTTCGGCAGGTTTGGCAGTCGCCGTTTCGATGTCAAGTTCAAAGCCAGTTAGGCGAGCACCCAGACGAAC
>OFRO01000283.1_pt1 | contig 18985 bp, 32 predicted proteins | sample 1543091 | NCBI WGS metagenome assembly OFRO01 (sample SAMN07774217, study PRJEB24372) | wastewater metagenome | isolation source: Exp Tend NO 10WW | collected 2016-02
GCGTCTTCGTCGTCGCGGTCCTTGCGGCGCGGCTTGTAGATCATGGAATGCAGCGTCATGGCGCCGTGACAGCCCTTCTTGCGCATGACAAGCGCGGCCTTGCCGGTGAAGCTGCCGAACAGCACGTAGCCGTTGCCCTTGACCATCTTCCGGATCTCGATCGCCAGCGTGGTCTTGCCCGAACCCGCATATCCAAAAAGTCTGAAAACCTGCTTGCGATTTTCGCTGTGAAACCACCTTCGGACAGCTTCCAGTGCTTCGTTTTGCTGCGGAGACCAGTCCATTTCATGCCACCTTCAGTTCGGGCCAGTTGCGCCGGCTTATGACGAATTTGATGCAGCTGACCGACACGTCGTATTGCTCCGCAAGCTTTAGGACGAAGCCGTGCTCGACTTGCTCGAATCCCCTCGCCTGTCGAGCCGAGAGGTTTTCCGCGTAGCGACGGCGGATGTCGGCGACGCCTTCTTCAGTCAACCTTGCGAAGGGATTGCCCTCACGCTCCTGATAGGTGCCATGAAGGCGTTTGTCCTGTTCATTCTCGGACCGTGTTCCCCACTTCAAATTCTCGGGCACGTTTCGATCCGTTTTCCCGTCGAGATGTCGCGCTTGGTGCTCCTCCGTCGGTGGTGCGCCGTTGAAGGCTTCGCACACCAACCGATTAACGAAAAAGCGACGGCTGACGCCGCCAATAGAAAGCGTCACGCGCTGGTAGCCGCCCTTGACCGTATCAGGGCGCAGGACACGGCCTGTTCTCGAATTTCGAATGGCCCCGGCGCTGCTCGCCTCATAGGGAAAGTTTGGAATGGGCTTCCAGATCATCGGCGCCTCCGATAGATGCGGCGCAGCTCGTGCACTGCGCCGGCGACAAAGCCGGCGAGGAAGAGCGGCGAAAACAAAATGAACAGGATGCGCGCGCGTCGGCGCTTGGTTTCGATCTCACCCATTGCGAGTCTCCTCGTCGACCATCGGGAGCGGGGGCTCACCCACAATCGCGCGGCGGATATTCTCTGCTTCGTCAGTGCAGATTTTTTTGAGCAGATCGCCCATTATGCCGCCGGGCTTATCAAACGTCCCCGGCCCTTCTTGGTATCGGTAGATTGCGCGCGCGATTGTGTCGCGCATTGTGTCCGGCTCGCGACCGTCGAGCAATCGGCCGTTTTCTAAAACGACCTTCGTGTTTCCGGACTGCAGCGCGTGCACTTCGTCGCGCAGGTCCGGACAGACTAGAAATGCAAGCCACCGACGCATCAACTCTCTCCTGTGAACAGACAGCGCGCGCTGTGCTTCTCTCGGTACTTGTCCATCCAGTGCAACACCTTGCCGCGCACCAGGATGGCGATCGACTCGTGCACCGGCTCCGGAAAGTGCGACGCCGGCAAATCCCATCGGCCGTGCAGATACCCGCACTTCGGGTCGGCCTCGAGCAACTTCACAACGGCCAGGGCTTCGTCGATCGTGAGACGGCGCTCCATCATGTAGAGCACCGTCCACTGCTTCAGGCTGCCCTCGATCAGCGGCGCGTCGGTCACGTCACTTGCCCTTGTTGATGCGCTCGTTGGCGGCGTTCTTCAGGTCGGCGGCTTCCTCCATCTGCTCGGCGCTGCAGAGCTCCAACCGGTCGGCCTTACTGGAACCCCACACGTCCTGAATGGCCGCCTTCGACTTCGCGGTTCCAAGCTGGCCCTTCAGCCACTCGAAATAGGTTCCGCCGTCGGTGTAGGGCTTCGCCGGCGCCTGCTTGGCGGCCTTGGCCTCGGATTGGGCCTTTGCCGGGCTTGGGGAGGCCGCCTGTGAGGTTTCCGTGGTCGCCGGGCCCTCCGCCTCGCCGGTTCCGGAACCGCTCTCCGCGGCCTCCCCTCCGCCCGCCGCGCTGGTCCCGGCCGATCGGGCCGGTTTGGTCCCCTGTGCGAGCGGGTTCGCAAGCTTGTTCGATTCGACGTTGGTCAGCCAGAGCTGGAAGGTTTCGAACAGCGGTTCGTCAGGGAACCGGTAGTCGAGCACGTTCGCCGGCGTCACGGTGCCGTCGGCCGGCCGCTTGGTGACGTTGCCCTGCCGGTCGATAATCAGCTCGGCATCGAGCTCGTCGTCGCCATCGCTCTCGGCGGTGCTGGTGTCGGTCGCCGCGGTTTCGTCCGGGCTGTGCTCGATCGTCTTTTGCGCCGGCGGGCGATCGCGCAGCGGATTCTCGATGCGCTGGAATTCCTCCCGCTCGCCCTTGAAGTCGTAGAGCTCGTCGTCTCGGCGCACCAGGTCGTCAAGGTCGCTCGACATCGGCAGGCGCTTCGACAGGCGCCGGATGGCGCCCTTCATGGCCATCTGATCGAACCACACTTTCCAGGCCGGGCCGTCCTTGGCCTTGCTGGCGTTGCGCATCTTGTCGACGTCGGTAGGCGTCACCTTCAGTGCATAGACCGTGCCGTCCTTCAGCTTCGCCATGGCAAAGGCGCAAACGAAAATGTTCAGATCCTGCTTCTCGCCGGGCTCGTAGAAAATGTGCTCGCCGTCGTCGTCAATCCAGTAGCGGAATTTGTCGCCACCCCACACGCAGCCGGCGGTGATAAGCGCAATCTCGCCGCTGTTGCGGGCCTTCTTCATGATGCCGCCGACCATCGGCATCCACTGAACCTTCTTGATCCAGCGGTCTTTCTCGCCGTCCTTGCCGGGCACCTTCGTGTTGTAGATCACGAGCGCACCGTCGCGGCCGTCAGGCAGCAGGCCGTCCTGCGCGGCCTTCATGCAGGCCTCAAAGAGCGACGCGCGGTCGGCCACCAACAGGTCGGGGTTGCCGTTGACCGCTGTCTGCACCACGCGCATGAAGCGCTCGACCGGCATATGCTTCGGCAGAGCGAGCTCGAATTGCGAGCTCATCTTCTGGAACGACTCGTGGAATTGCGCAGCGGGCGTCAGTGTCTTCGTCTCGACCATGGTAGTTCCTTCGAAAATGCGATCGCGCCAATCGCGACCGCTGAGTTGTCACTGCCCCTTCGTCAGCTTCTTTGGCGAGGCCTTCTTCGTCGGCTTCTTCGCCGCCGGCAAAAAGGTTTCGTCATCGAAGAACGAAAAGCCGTCGCCACTGGTCGGCGAAGCGGAGCGCGGCCGGCCGTTGCTGTAGGGCGGCAGCGCCTGCATGTCAGCATGGGCATTCCACATGCGATTGTAGCAACGGTGCAGGTCGTGGTCCCGCGTCGAGGCCTTGAAGTTGGAGTAAACGATGCGCTCGACTTCAGCTGCCAGCGCCAGCTTCAGATGCTCTTTCGGCACCGCGGCGCGGAACAGATAATCCGACTTGGTATAGCGCGTGACGACCACAGGCTTCAGCCCGTGCGTCGACAGCAGCACTTCGTCGTTGAACACCTTTTCCAGGTCGCCTTCGCGGCGGGCCCGAATCATGACTTCGTCCGGCTTGCAGTCCTTTTTGACGGCCGAAAAGAATGCGTCGTTGAGGCAGATCCACATGGGCTTCCCTTCCTGTGTGGTTAACTAAACTCACAGTATAGTAGCTAGCCTGGCCGATGCAAGGGCCTTTTTGCGGGCCCGGTACCGGGTAAGCGCACGTCACGAAGCTGACAACGCCACCGCCGCCGGGCTCCGTCTCTGTCAGCGGGTCGCTCTTGCTCTGAAAGGCTATCATCATCCCCTCCGCCTGGTCGCGCGGCCGAACGTGACCGGCATGGTTTCGATGTCCAGTTCTTCGACCATGCGATTCGGTACCCACCGCTTCGCCGTGCCGAATTTCTCGATCGCCATTTTGAAGTAGTCGATCGACACCGCGATGTCGGTGCCGGCGCCGGTCATGATCGGATTGCCCGGGGACAGCGTGCAAGACCATGCGTCGGGTGCGCCCTTCTTCGGGATGAACACCAGCTGGAAACCGAACGCCTTCTCGGCTGCGCATTTGTTGAGGAAGTCGAGCACCGCGGCATGATCGTTGCGCGCGCTGTTCAGCTTCTCAATCTCGCCGTCGTCATTGACGACGAAGGCGTTGCCCTCCGACAGGAGCCGCGGCATCTCGCGCCGGCCGTCGCTGTAGTGCTGCGCCGGAATGTCGTAGCGGTACGTGACGATGTCGAGCCGGCAGGCAAGGTCGAGCTCGCGCTCGCGCTCGTTGGCGATCGTCTTGATATCGCCGATGCCGCGCAGCTTCAGCGCGTCGAGGCGCACCTTGCAGCGGACGCCGTCGGGTCGCGTCCAGAAGATCGACACTTCGGTCAGCGCGTTGTCGAGGCAGCCCTGCAGCTCGGGGTCGCTGTCGATGATTCCCTTGCAGCCAACCACGAAGTCGTAGTCGACCTGGGCGAGCAGCTCCTGCCCTTCCTTCAGCTTCCCCTTGGCGGCTTTCGTCAGCGCGGATTTCTCCGCCGGCGTCAGGTCGTCGTCGTCGCCGTAGGGCCCGCGGACATAGATTGCTTCGAACGGTCCCTTGCCTTCCAGCAGCAGCTTGTGCGTCGCCTTGCCGAGTATCTTCGACGGCGTCGGGTTGCCGTCCTTCTTCTTCTTCGGGTTCATCGGCGACTTGTGCCAGAACAGGTTCGCGCCTTTGAACAGGTCGCGGATGTTCGACGAGCCGAGCGCGGTGTCGGCGTGGTAGCGATCGTCAGGCAGTCCGATGTAAATGCCGTCTGGTAGCGACGGGTGTTTCTCGTAGTAGCTGGCGAGGGCGGCGGCGAGTGCCGTGCGGCGCACGGGCTTCTTGTCTGACATGGGCTTCCCTTCCGGTCAGTTATGAGGGGGTCGGCTATACTCTCGGTTTAGTCTCTTGTCCATCCGCATCATTGGGCTCCCACCGAATTAGGAAGCCCTCGAATTTGCCGGCGCCGTGCTCTTTCAGCCAGAACGCGTGCATGTCGGCTGCGGTAGCGAAGCCGTCGGCGCGCGCGAAGGCCTCGGGGTCGATCACGAAGTCCGAAAATTTCAGCTTGGTCTTCAGAACGTCGATCGAGATGGGTACCACATAGACGCACGTCGCCTCGCCGATCAACTGGCACTGCCGGGTGCGCATCGCGGTGTAAAGCTGCAGTGTCTCGCCGGCGCGCGCATGACGGCGCTTTCCGACGGCGCGGATGGTCTGCCGCTTCGGTGGCGGAATCATGCCGTCGATATGCTCGTAGTAACCAAGGCCTGAGCGAATGGGGTCGACGAATTGCTTCTTGAAGCCGTAGGCGACCATCAGAACAGGCTCCCTTGCACCAGGCCGCGCGCCTCGTCGAGTTTGCGCAGCAGGCCCTCGCGAATGGCGAGGATTTTCTTGGCGTGCTCCGGGCCGGCCGGCTCGATCGTATCGAGCGCGTCGAGCGCCTCGCGAATCGTGTCCGTCGACTCGCCGGTGAAAATGTTCACGTAGTTGTCGACGTGGGTGCTCATGGAGCACCTTCAACCATGAGACCGACCTTCAGCACTTCGACGTAGTGGTGACCGACGTCGCTGTTGAAGCCAATGAAGTCCCACGTCGGGCCAATGCTGTCGCCGGCAACGCCGGTGAACCTGGCCGGCTGCCACTCCGGCGCCTTGCGGCTCGACGTCACCAGCACCCAATAGAATTTTCCGACTTTCATGCTCTGCTCCCTCGCAGTGTTGTCGCCGTTGTCGATCATTAGCCAGCAACGGCAGAAGCGATCGACCGTCACGGAATCAAATCCGTAACCTTGCACTTCAGCCGCGCGGCGATCGCGCACAGTCGAACAACAGTGAGTGGGCTTGCGCCGGTCTCGTACTTCTGCACCATCTGTTCACTCACTCCGATCGCCTCGCCGAGCTCGGGCTGGCCGACTTCCTTTTTTCTTCGCATCTCGCGCACCAGCGCTCCGATCTCCGCGTCGCTTATCGTCCTTGCCGGCGGCATTGAGCTCTCCCTTTTTCCGCAAGTCGTTTTCGATTTCGGTGCGGGCCAGCACCACGTATTGGTCGAACAGGTCGAGCCGCTTTTCCGGCACGACCACTTCCATGAACAAGACCTTGACGACCATCATGGCGGCCTCGATCTGCGCTGGCCCTGGCACCAGCAGCAGCTGCTGCAGCGCCAGCCGAGCAACGCCGCGCACGAGCTCGTTGACGTCAGCCATGCCAGATCATGAAGCCGCAAAACGCGGCCACAAGCCCCAAGGCGATAATCACCACGTTGAAGCCGACGCCTGACAGTCCGGCATTGCGATCGGCTCGGCGCCGCTCGATCTCCGACAAGTCCCATCTTTCGAAGCGCATCAGTTCAGCTCCGTTGCCACAGCTTTGCGCAGGGTCGCGCAAAAGCGTTCGACCAGGTCAGCGCGCCCTTCCGGCGCGGTGGTGTTGATGATGGCACCGGCAAGACTGCCGACGGCCACGAGCTCGTCGCGCGCGTCGGCTTCCTCCGGTAGCGCCTGCATAAGCGAGCGCATGATCTCGCCTGAATCCATGGCGGCCTCCCTCGAATAGGGGACGCCATAGACGTGAGTCGGTTCCAACGCGCCAGCCGCATCTTTTACGGGCTCCCCGGTTGTCCACCGCTCAATGACGGCAATCCGGTGACGCGATAGCGGCGCTCCATTGTCGGGGGCACCGCGTAGAAGGCGAAGTCGGGCATGCCGAGCAAGCGTCGGGCGCAAATGCGGTGATTGCCGTCGACCGGGATGCGATAGAGCGTATCGCCGATCGTAATCATGACCTGCAGCGACGGTTTCAGCACCACCGGGTCGGGCGCGGCGCCGGCGGTGTACTGCTGCACCATGGCGTGCACCTTCACCCAATCGACGTTAGCGTTCGCCAGCGCCGACATTGGCGGCAGGATAGACATCGGCACCGTCTCCGGCCTGCCGAATTTGCCGGCGTCAGCGTCACGCTGAATCCGGGTGACGTTCCACGTCACTTCGATTCCGAAGATGGCCGGGTCGGTCGAGAAGACATCGTCGCCGATGTTGCAGCCGGTGATTACGAAGACTGACATGCGGTCTCCTCCCGCAGCTTCCGGATCTGCGCGCACGCGCGGTTCAAGCCGCTCTTGACGGTGCCTTCCGGAATGTCGAGCGCGGCCGCGATCGCCTTGTAGGTCTTCAGGTCGACGTAGCGTAGCTGCAGCAGTTCGCGGAAGCGCGGGTTCAGCTTCTCGACGTGCCCGGCGTCGCTCGTCATCAAGTCGAATCCCTTGGCCGGCGTGTTGTGTGGCGTCATGGCGCTATCCCTTCGTCCCATTCGTACTTCCCGCCTTGGCTGTAGTCCGAAACCCATGCCGGATATTCGTCAGCCGTCAGTTCAGCTTCGCTCATCCGCGCAGCCCTCGCACGATCGCACCGGCGATAGCCACGCTGCCAACCTCGCCGTATTCGTTCGGAGAATTCAGCGCGTCGGCGATGCGCTTCAGGCTGACGGCCGCAGAGATCGCGGCCGCGGCCATGGTGGTCCCGTAGTCGATTTCGCTTGCCGCAAATTGATTGGCGGCTGCGATCACATTTTCGGCTTCCGGTTCAAGCCTTCCCTTTTCAAGAGGCATCGACGATCTCCCCGTTCTCGATCACAACACCGCCGCCGGCGACGTCTTCGCCGACGCACTCCATCAGCACCACGAAGCCATGCTCTTTGGCATCGGCTTCCAGTGCGGCGCGCGCGTCGCTGTCGAGCAGCGAGCCTTCCCGCACCAGCAGCACGCGGAGCTCCGGCTTCAGCGCCATCAGCAGTGCTGTCGACACGCGGATCTTGCGCGCGGTCGACGCCTGATCGAACGGCAGGCCGTCGAGCAGAACGTCGCCGTCGGCGAGCGTGAGCTCCGGAATGGGCAGATCGGCATCCTCGATCGCCTCGCGCCTTTCCTGATCGAGCGCTGCAATATCCGTCGTCAAATCGGCGTAGCGCTCCTGCAGGCTCTCGTACTCGGCGTAGCGCTGCAGGCTCTCCTGCCGGCGGCGCGCGCCGGCGTTGATCGCCTCGGAGTTGCGGATGGTCTTCTCGATCGCCTCGACGTCGATCGGCTCCGGCACCGGCTCGTATTCGCGGATGGTCTTCTCGTGCTCGGCAATGCCGGCGCGCAACTCCTGCAGCTGCTTGACCAAGATCGCCTCTCGGTCCTGCATGCCTTCCAGCTCGTCGGCGTAGCGGCCGCGGCGAGCGTGTTCTTCTTGGATCTCCCGGTTGGCGCGGTTTGCGTCCATCAACGCGGCCGCGGCCTGGGTGACGTCGACGAGCTCGAGCGGCGCGTCGGGCGGCACGATGATGGCCTGCCACGCGCCCTTGGCCTTGTCGCGATCGCGGCCGACCTGGGTGCGGTCTTCGAACAGCGCCTGACGTTCAGCATCCTTGGCGTCGAAGTCGAAGTCGGGAATGAGACCGCGCACGAGATTGTAGCGCTGCTTGGAATCCATGGTAGCAAACTTCAGCGGGTCGTCAGCGATCGGCGAACCGCGCAGCGCGTCGAGCACGGTCTGTTTTTCTTTCACGCGCTTGCCATCGCGGAATTCGAGTTTGACGGTGCTGGTGTAGCCGCGCTTCAGGTCGTCGGTCGCGACGATCGTTCGCGTCAGCTTCAGGTCGGTGAAGTCGAGGAAGATCGAGGCTTCGTTCTCGCCGGCGCGGATGGGCTTCTCCGGAAACGCGGCGGGCCCGGCGATCGCCATCACGACGGCGTCGAGCACAGAGCTCTTGCCCTGGCCGTTGCGGCCGCTGATTTTGAACAGCGGCTTGCCGTCGGTCTTGATCGCCACGGCCTTCAAAGCCTTGACGTTAGTGGCTCGCACTTCGACAAGCCGGTAGTTCATGGGGACATCTGCTTTCATTGGCGCGGCTTCCCTTTCTCGCCAGTAGGTTTACTTGTCGACCGGGAATGGGCCCTGCAGGCCCTTCTCAATCAGGTACTTCAACTGCGCGCCCGGCTCGATCAAGCCGACGGCCTGCAGCGTGGCAAGCACTATGCCGCGATGCGATCGCGACCGGTTGCGCAGCTTCTCGCCGTTGTCGTTCGGGTCGGCTTCCTTGTCCTTTTCAAGCATGCGCGCGACGTTGGTGCGACAATCTTCCTCGAGCCGGATGCGATAAACGACTTCGACAATGTCGGCAATCTTTTCAGCGTCCACGGCGGATTCCCTTCTTTTTCGCGGCCTTCTTCTGCGCGCGGCTCTTGGTGGGTGGTACGGCGTCGACCAGCTGCTGCAGCATGGCGACGCGTTTGGCTGTGTCGGACGGCGTCTTCAGCTTGGCACCGGGCCCGCGCGTCATGTAGCGCTTTTCGCGCAGCGCGCGGATGCTGTCGACGACCCCGCGGTCAGTCGGTTTTTTATCCATCGGCTTCCACCACCTCCGTCCATGTCACGATAACCGGCACGTCGACGTCGACGTCGAGGCGCGTGCTCGAATAGTCGCCGCCACCCGGGATGTTGATATAGACACGCGCCGTCGCGGGGATGGCGCGCGCCTGGCCGCGCAAAAGGTCGCAAATCTCGGCGCCGGTAAGGCGCATAGTGACGGTCTGTTTGGTCTCGGTCTTGATCTCGACTGTCGGCATGGGTTTTTCACTCCCTGGGTTTGTGCAGCGTCAACATGGTGGTGTTGATATTGGTCCCGCTCTCACCGCGTCGCCGATGCCGGCAAGCTTCAGGTCGTACTCGGCAACGACGTCGACCAGGCTGCGCTGCAGCGCCGGTGTGTTGGTGTTGAATGTAGCGTGTGCGTTCACCGTGGCTTCCCTTCCCTGTGTCGCCGGACAGCTATACTCACAGTTTAGTAGCCTTGTCCATCCCCTTCTGCAAAAAGGTGAGGCCACCGGCGACCGCTTTTTATGTGAGTGACAGTCGACCGGCTCACGCCGTACGCCTTGGCGACAGCCGCATGCAGGCCCGGAGCCTTCCGAATTGCTAAAACGCGAGCAGGGTTAAGCCTGTAGTTGGGTTTTGTTTTTAGATCGCCACGAAGCAATTCAGGCTTCCCGCGACGCTTCCTATTGTTGGCCGCGCGGTCTTCCGCATTATCCCACAGGTCTCCCCATTTTAGGTTGGCGTCGACGCAGTTTAAGGGATCGTCGTCGCGATGCAGCACCCACGTTTTTCCCGGTGGAGGCGGGGGCAAAAAGGCCTGCGCCACAAGCACATGAGCGTCGATCGTTAAGTTTCCTCCGATGTATGGAAGGTGATAGCGGGGGCGCCCTTGATTGAAGCTTGGCTTCATTAGTCGGCCGTCGGAGGCGCGCCTAACGCGGCCGTCGTTGCTCACGAGATATACTTCGCACCCCTTGATCGGCTTCCACTGTCGAAGCTTGGCGACCTTCATGGCACCCTCCCTTGGAAGGCGACGACCATCGCGATTATCGGGGACAAGTCAAAATTTTTTTCGCCAGCGGTTACGTTGCATGGGTACGCAAGTCACCACTCTGAAGAACCAAGGGTTTTTCGACCAGGCCGTAACCGTAACCGCCTCCGTACCCCTTTCCGTACCCGTCGGCCGTACCCTTGACGAATGTCCGGTCGACCGGTTACGCCGCAGGCCCCGCCTCGCGCGGACTCAGAGTAAGGTGGTAGAGGCGAAGGTACTTCGTACCTTTCGCCCTCTCCGTAACCGTAACCGACGCCTTTGCCGGCAACATCCAAGGATGACGGTTGACGGAATCCGGAACGCTCGCCAATCTGCCGGCCACTGATTCCACGTCGAAGGCTCGTCACCTTCCAGAAATTTCGAATGCTGCGCGCCGCTGTGACGAGCCCGGTGTGACAGCTACGGCGGCCCCCGCTTCAACGCGGGGGTCGCCACCTTCGGGGGTTAAAATCATGGCAAAGCGCACGTCGATCGAGTCCGAGCAACAGCCTGCCGGCAAGGAAATCCGTCTGCCGGCGGACAGCACGATCAAGACATTCAACTCCGCGTTCTGCGAAGCGCAGGAGACGGTCGATGAAGCGAACGACCAGCTGAAGGATGCGGCGGACATTGCCAAAAAAAAGCATCTGAACGTGTGGGCGTTCAAGATTTGCCAGAAGCTGTACGACGACGTGAAGAACTCCAAGAACGAAGCACTGGCTTCGGAGAAACTGGCAGTGAAGCTGGCGCAGCTCGACAAGATCCGGAAGTACTTCAAGCTGGATGAGCTCGCCAACCTGCAGGGCCGGATGTTCGCTGAAGGCGAGATCGGCGCCAAGGGCAGCGAGCCGCCGCGCGAGCGGGACGAAGACGGCGAAGAAGATCCGCGGCCGCGCCACCTGCGCCAGCCGAGCGCGAGCGCGGCCAGTGTCGAACCCGGGGCTGCTGCGAAGGCGGTGCAGGATTTGGCGGCGAAGTCCGGCGCCACGCTGCCGGACGCGAACCTCGATAAACTCGGCCGCGGCAAGCCTGAAGACACCAAGCACTAACCCGGGAGGGGCCCGTGGTAAACCTGACTCCGGTCAGGCTGGCGTATTGCGCCGGCCTGATCGACGGTGAAGCGAACGCAGATCGCACAGCGCTGCAGCGTGACCGCGTATTTTTGAAGCGGTGCGATCGTTTCTATTTGGCGATGAAGCGCCGCGTTGTGAGCAACAACGGTGTAGCCACGAGGCCGCTATGAACAGAAGAATCCTTGGGATTGATGCAGGAATCAATGGGGCGTGTGCGCTCTACTGCCCTGACGAGATCGTGCCGACGCCGTCCGGCGGTCTGTTCGATATTCCGACGGTCGGCGAGAGCAAGCAGCGCGAGATCGACTATGCCGAGTTGCGCAATCTGATCTACGCATTGCAGCCGACTGTCGCCGTGATCGAGATTGTCAACGCGTTCATGCCGAGCCGGAGCGGCAACCGCAAGAAAAGCGAGCAGGGCGATGAAGCGGATTGGGGTGCCACGTCGCTGTTTCGATTTGGTGGCTCCTATTTTGCCATCCATGCCGTCGTCGCGTGCCTCAACATTCCGCGCCACCGCGTATCTTCGCCGACGTGGAAGGGGCATTTCGCGCTTAAGGGTAAGGCGAAGCAGGAAGGTAGCGGCATTGACGATAGCGCGCGCCAGTTGGTGCTGCAGCGCTGGCCGGCACTGCATCCATTTCTGAAGCGAAAGGGCGACCAGCACCGCGCGGAAGCTTTTCTGACGGCCGCCTGGTACGTGCAGACCGACGGCGGTCTGATAAAGCCGCCGCGATCGCCGCGGCGACCGAAGGCGGCCGAGAGTATTCGAGCAATGAGATTTTCAGGCGATGACGGACTCGACATCCCCGAGTGAGGAGCGGCCGCGGGACCGCATCTATTCGTGGGCGCTGTACCGCATTTCGATTCTGCAGGAGTTTGCGCGCCGACACTGCAGCAATCCGCAGTGTGGCGCGCGCGACGAGGAAGGCGAACCTATCCCCTGTGCCGGCAAGGAATGCGGGGAAAACAAAATTCACGAGGAGCACCGCCGGGAGCTCCGGGCTATGCGAGACACCTGCGCGTTGGTTGAGTTTTTGGAACGCAAAGAGATTGAACAGAAGGCCGACGATGACCGACCGAAACGGAAGCGTTGAAATTATCGGTGCAATGATGGACCGGCTGCCGCCTGTCGGCAGCGTGTGGCCCATGAGCGAACGCGTGCTGTGGCTGCAGGCCATGGAGTCGGTGCTGCACATGGTCTACGGGCCGGTGGAGACGATCGACGTGTCGGGCTTGCTGCCAATCCAGCGCGAAGCCGCCGGCAAACTGATCGAGGGCCTAGCCGAAGAAAACGCGCGGCGCGCGGCTGCCGCACAAAGTTCTGCCGAGCCGACGGACGAGGCTTTGGCCGGTAAGTCTGACGTGGCGAGTGGGAGCCGAGAGGCGAGCACCACGGAAGCGTCGGATGATTCCCGGGTGGGTGGCGAGCGGTCGAGTTCGGCAGAAGCTGCTCCCGCAGAGGAGCGCGAAGATGCCTATAACGCTGCAGCGCGCGCGGCCGCGGCACGCACTGCGCGTGCGGCAACCAACGTCGGCGGTCGGCCTTCGAAAGATCGGCCGCCGCACATTCCAACCAACCTGGCGATGGCGATCGAGGGCATCAAAAAACTTGGCCCGTGTTCGGCAGTGCAGCTGCGCGCTTTTGTGCGTGAGACTTATTGGCCGGATGCGCCGGATCATTGGGCGGCAACACTCTACGACTACGTTAAAGCGCGGAGGCTTTCGCGCGATGGAGAGGGCCGCTTTGATTTGCCTGTTGCGGGCGCGGAGCCCCAATCGTTGCCCGCGGTACGGTCGAAGCCGGCGGCGCCTCCCGTGGTACCGAAGCCTGCACCGCCGCCAAAGACTTTTTCTCAGGGCGTCGACTTCGAGCACAACGGCCGGAAGACAAATCTCCCGACGTCGCGAGCCTATGTCATGGCCGGCAAGTTGCGCGTGGTGATGGGGCAGCCGATCGACGAAGCATTTTTGGCGACCTCTGTTCTCGGCTCTAATACCGAAAAGAACCGCAACGACGCGCGCGACATTTGCCTTGGCCTCAATGGCCCGCTGTCTGCGATCGGATTGCAGATCGAGTACCGCAAGGGCGTTGGCCTCACCATGCGGGAGATCGGCGAGTGACGACGCACACGTTCTTCGCGCCGCTACAGCTACGATCGGTCGATCTTCTCGTGATCGACTATCCGTGGCCGTGGCGAACGTACAGCGAGGAAGGCCGGAAGAAGACACCGCAATATGACACGATGGAGCTGTGCGAGATCGAGGAGTCGCGGCCGCAAGATTTGCTGTCGCCGAAGGGCATCGGGTTCTTTTGGGTGACGTGGCCGTTGATCGCCAAGCAGTCGCGCATCATCGAAGACGTGTTCGGGCTCGAAGTGCGCACCGGCGGCGCCTGGTCGAAGCGATCGCGCACCGGCAAGCTGCGATGGGGCCCGGGGCATATCGTGCGCACCGTTTGCGAGCCTTACCTGATCGCCGCGCGCAAGGGGCACGGCTTCAAGGGCCGCGACTTCAAGAACTTGCTGGAAACGTTCGGCGAGCGCGAGCTGCCGGGGTTTGCGCGTGAAAATTCGCGTAAGCCATCTGAGTTCTATGATGAGTTGGAACGACTAACTCCCGGTTGGAGGAGAGCGGATATTTTTAGCCGTGAGAACCGACCTGGATGGACTGCTTGGGGCCGTGAAGTTGGCAAGTTCGACAAAAAATAGAACCTGCGATCGCTGTCGCAGAAGGAAACCTTTGGAAGAATTCGGACGCCGCACTGGCCGCGGCGACGGTCGTGCGCGCGTGTGCAAACGCTGCGTTTCAGATCGAAAAAACGAGCAGAATGCAACCAATCGAGCGGCGGTCGCCGATCGCCAGCGCCTATACCGGACCAATCTAACGCCGCGGCAACGCGAGGAAGCGCGACTGCGGTCGATGGATTATTATGCTGTGCACGGTCAGCGCGCGAGGGATCGCGCGAAGCTTCGCCGACTGGAATTGCGGAATGAAATGCTGAACGCCTATGGCGGCCGCTGTTCGTGCTGCGGCGAGACTGAAGATGCTTTCCTTACGCTCGACCATGCCAACAACGACGGCGCGGAGCATCGTCGCAAACTCGGTAATACTTACGCGACATGGCAAGACCTGAAGCGCTGCGGCTGGCCTAAGCGCGGATTTACCTTGCTTTGCTACAACTGTAATTGCGGGCGCCATCGCAATGGCGGGGTTTGTCCGCATAGGATGCCTCGCTTGCGATATGTATCGGCGGGGGACCGCTAATGGCCTTCGACGATCGCGACATTGCAGAGATCAAGTCACGGCTGACAATCAGCAACGTGATCGCTTCGCATATGGAGCTGGTGAAGAAGGGCGCGGGCGAGTGGGTGCAGAAGGGCAACGAGTCCTTCACGGTCAACGACAAAAAGGGCCTGTGGTGCGAATTCGGGAGCGGTGGCGATGGCAAAGGGCACGACGTCTTCGAATTCCTCACGACATACGCGGGCCTCGACTTCCCGACGGCGGTCGAAGAATGCGCCAAGCTTGCCGGGGTCGATGTTTCCAAAGCCAAGCAAAACGGAGCTCGACGCGCTGCGCCTTCGTCTGATCGAGCTGACGCTTCACGAGCACCCCGTGCTCGATCTCGTGCAGGCGGAGAAGAAGATTCGAGCGGAGCTGGAAACGATCGGCTTAATGGAAGTTCACACGATGCTGCAGAGGATGCCGAGCGCGTTTCCCGCAGCCCTGCTGCGGCCGGTACAAAAGAAATAGTCCGCGAGTGGGACTACCGCGATCTCGAAAACAATCTGCTCTATCAGGTGGTGCGCGTGCAGGAGCGCATGGCCGACGGCGAGTGGCGCAAGAACGCTGCCGGCAAGCCATGGAAGACATTCTGGCAGCGCAGGCCTGCTGGTGATGGTGCTTGGATTTTGGGGCTCGACGTTCTCGATCGAGAGACCGGCGAGCCGATCGAATTCGTCAAGCCTGCAAGACGCGATGTGTGGCTCAAAGCCACCGAAGACCGGCTGAAGTGGAAGAACGTCACCGTCGGCACATTCGCCGATCTCGGCAACGTCGAGCACTGGCTCTACAACGCCAACGCTGTCATCGACGAGCTGCAGGAGCCGAAGGACGACCAGCGGCCGATCTTCCTGCCTGAAGGCGAAGGCAAGGTCGATGTGCTGATCGAGTGGGGCCTGCTCGCCGTCACTAATTCGGGCGGAGCAAAGCACTTCACCGAAGCTTGCGCCGAATTCTTCCGCGGCGCGCGCCACGTCATCCTGCTGCAGGACAATGATCGTGCGGGCGCCGAGCGTGTGGCGAAGATCGCGCCGATGCTGAAGGCGGTCGGCGTCGACCTGGTGCAGGCCCTCAACTTCAAAGATGTTTGGCCGAAGTGTCCGATCAAGGGCGACGTCAAGGACTGGCGCGACAACGGCGGCACGAAACAGGAGTTGCTCGACATCGTCGACGGCTTGAAGCCGTGGGAGCCGGAGCCGTACCGATCGAAGTTCGGCGCGAAGACCGCGGCCGATCTGTCGGCGCCGGCGCGCGCCTATCCATGGCGCATCAAGGGCATTCTGCCCATGCACGACAACGTGCTGCTGATGGGGCCGAGCCGTTCGGGCAAGACGTTTGAAGCGCTCGACATGCTGATGCACATTCACGACGGCAAGGACTTTGCCGGGCACAAGACGATCGCCGGCGGCATCATCTATCTGACGTTCGAAGGTGCCACTGGTTTCGAGAACCGCGTGCGCGCCTATCTGGCGCATCACGGCAAGACGGCCGCCGACCTGCATTCGTTTGCGTGGGTGACGCGGCCTCCGAATCTGTACGCCACCGAAGACAACGCGAAGGCGCTGGCAAAAGAGATTGCGGAGATTGCGCAAAGTTTCCGGCTGCCGCTGGCGGCAATCGTGATCGACACTCACAACGCGGCGACGCGGGGGTCGAGCGAGATCAAGTCGGAAGACATCAATCGTATTCTCGAAAACTACCAGATCCTCACCGACACCTGTCACGCGCCGCTTATCATCATCGGCCACACGAATGCCGAAGGAAAGCACCGTGGCAGTGAGCTCCTGTTCAACAACATTGAAGCGGCGATCCTGGTTGAGCGCGTGGTGCTCGATGCAAAGAGGGGGACGGAGAAGCGCGACGACAACGGCCGCGTCATTCGCCGCGGCGTCATTCGAAAGCAGCGCGAGGGCGACGATCATCTGCAGTGGGAATTCGTGCTCGAGCCCGTGGTGATAGGCAAGGACGAAGACGGCGACGATATTATTTCGATGGTCTCGACGGAGCCCGCGCAGAATGTGCCTTCCGACGTCGTGACAAACCGGCGCGACAAGCCGGAGGGCTATTATCTCAACGACACCGAAGTGCAGCAGTTCAAGGCGCTGCTGAAGTCGATCGAGGATAGCGGAATCACGGCACCGCCGGACCTGCAGCTGCCGGCGATGACTCGAGTCGTGCGCACCACCGATCTCGGCTCGGAGTATCGCAAGGTCAACTCGCGCGGCGATCGCGAAGACCCGGGCAAGTATGCAAACCGAATCAAGGCAACGCTCACTCGCTTTAAGGTGAAGCTGTCGAACGTCAACGTCATCGTCGTGCGCGAAGCGCCCGACCCCAACGGAGGAACCGCGCATTTTATTTGGCCGACCGGCCGGCGCGTGTATGGTCGCGGTCTGCAATGGCCGCCGTTGCCGAAGCCGAAGCCTGAAGCGAAGCCGTTACTCGCCGCCGGCGAGAAGGCCGGCGACGAAATGCCGTTCTAGGAGCAGGGAAGTGCATTTGATGGTCGACAAGAAGAAACCAGCGGACCCCGACGTTCTCCGGGCACGCAAGGAACGTCGACTCGAAAACGAGGCCGAGTACAAGAAGCTTGGCCGATACCGGCGCCGGCACAAAGAACGGCTGAAGGATGGCCGCGACTGGCCGCTGCAGGTGGACTCGAGCGGCCATATCGACAAGGCCGACGTCGATCCTGACGACGTGCGCGCGCCGTTGCCCGAAGACATGAAGGCGCCGGTCGGCAACGTTGACGACGCCATGCAGAAACTGCGGAAGGAAGCCGACCAGCTGCAGGCGTTCGAAGGCGACACTGTGCCGGTCGATCCTGGCGTGCTGGCTCGCCGGCGGGCGGAGCGCGCGGCCGAGCTCGACCATCGTCAGCGGGTGCGCGGGCCGACATGGACCGAAGACCTGGTGGAGGAGCGGTTGACCGAAGCCTATCGCGTGCTGTTCCGCGCGAGTGTCGCCGGTACCGGGCCGCGCGCGTTCGGCAACGCCATGCCGAAGATCGTGCGCGAAGTGTCCGACCTGGTGCACCAAGCCGGCAACAAATCGCTGCGCAACGCGATTGCGCACCGCTTCAAGGATCTGCCGTCGATCGAGGAAGTACGCCGCGCTGACGAAGCGCTCGGATGGGCGCTAACGTATCTGCGCGACCAAGATCCCGACCTTGCTGGCTTCGTATCGCTCGGCGCCATGTGGAAGGCGTGGGGCGCGAAGATAAACCGGAAGTGCCGCGACATCGGCGTGCACCGGCAGGTGTTCTATCGAGACCGCAAAGAGGCAATCAAGCTGGTCGTGCAGGGCCTGCTGCGCGACGGAAAGGCACCGACATGACACTCAATAGCCAGCGAGTAATGATCGACTATACCAATCACGCCGGCGTCCGCGCCGTCCGCGAGATTATCCCTTTGCTCAACGGTTTTCGCTTTGGCTTCACCGACTGGCACCACGAGCCGCAATGGCTGCTCGATGCGCACGACGTCGCCAAGGACGACATGCGAACCTTCGCCGTGAAGGACATTCACGATTGGGCACCGTCGGAGTCCGCAAGCGGCCGCGCCATGGCGTCGGTCGCCAAGCAGCTGCAGGCCTCGATCGAGCGCAACGCGCGGATGGTCACGCGGCTGAAGAAGCTGCAGGCGACGTTCGCCGACGGCGAGAGCGAGACCGTGCAGCAGATCGCCGCCATTCTCAAAGATGAGGAGCCAACATGGTGAAGTGGCTGTGGTGCGTCTTGTTCCACCGATGGACGCAATACGACGCCGTGCGCTACGGCGCCGGCGAGCTCGACGTCGAAGTTGAGAAGGTGTGCTACTGTCTGACCTGTGGCAGGGACCGCCCGTCATGGCTGCGCGCCTAGTTCCGGAGGGCGGCTGGCAGCCCCGCCTGAAGCCAATGAGGACGCCGCGGGTGAAGAACGACCGGCACCGCCAGTTCATCAAGTCGCTGCCTTGCGTGTGCTGCCTGGTGCAGGGCATCGAACAGCAGGCTGACGACCCCATGCATCTGCGCGACGGTTCGGACCTGCACGGCAAGGAAGCGGCCGGGGGCGGACAGACCAGCGACGACCGGTGGACGCTACCGGGCTGCCGGCCGCACCACAACGAGGAGATCCATGCCGGCAACGAGCTGGTGAGCCTGACGCGGCGTGACACCGACATCGCCGTGCGCGCCACCAAGCGCCCGCCGCAGCACCTGGTGGGGCGCCAGCTGGGCATGATCCGCTCGGCCCTGTATGCAGGCGCTGCCAGCCCGCTGGCCCTGTCGGACGTGGAGGCCCTGCTCAAGCGTGTCGCCCGCCAGCGGGCCAAGGACCGGCGCGAGGAGCGCCTCGGCGGGGCGAGCAGCGATCAGTTGGTGATCACCCATGGCGTCCTCGATTT
>OFRO01000284.1_pt1 | contig 18941 bp, 21 predicted proteins | sample 1543091 | NCBI WGS metagenome assembly OFRO01 (sample SAMN07774217, study PRJEB24372) | wastewater metagenome | isolation source: Exp Tend NO 10WW | collected 2016-02
TAGAGCTTACATATCTTTATTATTAATTTTGTTTTTTATCATCTTATTATTTAAATGCTGTGGGAATAAAAATGAAACAATAAAAACTGAAAATAATAAAAATGTTGCACCACAGATAAGTGCTTCTGATTCTGCAAAAATGCATACTGAACGTGAATCGTATTTTTATGCTCAAGTATATCTAAAATCTATACTAAAATCACCTACTACAGCAAAGTTTGAGAGTTATCATGATGGTTTATCAATTAAATTAAATGATACTACTTTTAATATAAATGGTTACGTAGATTCACAAAATTCATTTGGTGCTATGATAAGAGCAGAATATAAATGTAATGTTTATTACACTTCTGACAATAAAAGTCATTTTAAGCTAATTGCCTTTGACAATAGATAGATTTCATAAATTAATCCTTTCCTGTAAAATAACTATGATTAGACATGTCTAATGCAACCTGGTGTTGTGTTACGCATACATAGCGCATAAAATCTTTCAATGTTTTATGTCCTGTAATTTTCATTACCAATAAAGGATTCATGCCTGCAGTAACGCAATTGGTGGCAAAGCTGCGGCGCGCCGTGTGGTTGGTTACCATTTGCCATTTTTCTTTCACAAATCGTTCTACTTTGGCACCACGTGTAATTTTAAATTCCTGTTTGTCTTTCAATCCAGCTTTTTGGCAAAGTATTTTTATAGAATAATTCATGGTTTGATCTGCGTATGCTTTCGGAAAAATATGATTGTATTTTTGCAGCAATAAATCAACACGTTTATGTATTGGAATAAATACTGGTTCGCTTCCTTTGTGCTGGATAATTTTTAGCACTCGCTTTCCGTTGTTTTCAATGATGTTATAGGATTCCAGCACACCTAAATCGGAAATACGCAATGCAGTGTAGCAACCAATAACAAAGATATCGCGTACCAATTCTAAGTTTGCTGGTAAATCTTTCATATTCCAAAGTTTATCAATATCTGCATCATTCAGATAAACATGTTCGCCGATTTCTTCAAAAGAACGGAAATCATCGGTTTTGAAAATATCATTGGTGTGCAATTTCTTATCGTAGGTATAATGCAGCACTGTTTTAAGCACCTTTATATCGGAACCAATGGTATTTATTGCCAGCTTTGTTTCAATGCCTTTTTTCATCACTACCTGATTGCTTCTGTAGTTTATCAGCTGCTGGTAGAAATCCATATTGATTTCGGAAATCTTTAGTGTTGGCCTCCACAATTTCAGCATAGTTTTTAATGCTTCATACTTCTGCAATCGGCGCGCGCTAAACGTGGTGCCTTTTTTTGTCAAACGGCAATTACCTTTTTTAGAGTCATTGATAAATATATCGATAATTTCATAGAAATCATCCGTTCCTTTTTTTGCTTTGCGGATCACTGCAGTTTTACCTAATCGCTTTTGCAGTTCCGATTTTATAAATTCATTGGTTATTTCCGCTGATGCACGTTTCTGTTCATTGATAATTTCAATTAGCAATGATTCGTGTCTATCCAAAATATTTTTTGTAATTTTATTTTGTGCTAATACAGCGCGTGGAAGTTCTTTATCAAGTGATGGACGCTGGTCCGTGCTCCAATGTTCAGGCAATATATTTTCACCTGTAGAAAATACAAATCGTTTTCCTGCATAGTAGTAATACAAAACAATTAGTTTTTCATTTGACTTATTCTGATTAACCAGCTTAAACTTTATTTCCATTTTATTGCGGTGTTTATTGTGGTGTAAATAACACTAAAGAGTGTTTTTAAACACAATTATATAGCTAATTTATGAAATAAAGCTACATTTTACGCTTAAATGAAATAAAAAACAAAGATATAAGTTAGTATTGAAACTCCGTACGGGCTACTTTTACAAATGAAACCATCAATATTTATTGATGGTTTCTTATTTTATGGATATTTATTGCGGTTTTTATTGTGGTAAGTAAATAAAAAATTCTGTTATTGCTAACAGAATTTTTTGCTACTAAATTGATTTTTTGACCTCGGAATTGTCTTTAATCGTGACTATATAAAATCGCATCAGTAAAGTTTTTTATTTTATTGTTTTACTTCAAAGTGCATCCAATCATAATTCTTTTCACGGCCTAAACTTACAAATCCATACTTATAGAAAATATCAATCATTGGTTGGTATTCTGGCCTTGCAAACCTTGCTGTTTTTGATGTTTCTTTTAATTGATTGCGTTCAGGATCTAAATCAATAGCAACTGCCCACGAATGTCTGCTGAAATCATTGCCACCACGCATTTTTCTAAAATTGAAACAACCACCATACAAATCAATTCCTAATTCTTGAATTTTTGTTAATCCATATGTTTGCAGGATTTCTTTAAATACATTTGTAAATTTATTTGCTACTAATTTATGACAACATATCTTATTTACCTTTGTATTTAAGTCCCAGGCCAAGCGCATTGGATAAGGTAAATTTATAGTAATTAAATATGTATCACCATTTTCTGTTGGCTTTCCATATTTAGCAATTAACTGTTGTGTTGTTATCAAGGTAAGAATTTTAAAAATGGAAAATATATTTTTAAAGTTCTGAATAATACGTTTTGAATTATCAGCCAGCTTAAAGCACCTGCAAGGAATATCCACCACCAATTATTTTTTTTAGTGGTGATTTTATTTCCATCACCAATAGCACTACCATTTTTTGCTTTTACTTTTACTGAGTTGTCAATTCTGGTCCTATTAATAACACGAAGCTGTGCCGGTTGCACAATTATTGTTTCTTTGTAAACTGTATCTGTACGTTTTATGTATTTTAGAGATAGCTGTTTGTCTACTACTTTTACGTAAACTGTATCACGCAATTCAGTAAGCAATGAAATATCAAAATCAGCGCAAGGAATAGTGTCTGTTTTCAACGTTTGCACTGTAACCGTATCAAAAAGTGTAACTATTTTTTCTTTGTAAATTACACTAGGTATTCGACGATTACACGAACTAAAAAATAGTTGAAAATTTAACAAGATTATTAGCAATAAAAAATATTTCCATTTAATTTTGTTCATTAGTATCATCAGTATTGGTGTTTTCTGGTGAATCAATCGTGCTGTCAAAACGTTTTACGATAAACGTATTTATTTTATTTATTGGAATTAAAACAACATCTACCACGCGAACAAATTCATTTAATTTCAAACGTATAAAGTTTTCTCTTAACGAAGTGAGTTCATAAATAATAAAAGCAATTAGTAAACCTAGTTTCATTGTTTCTAGTAGAAATACTGTTACATCTATCAATGAATTAAATGCAACAGTTGCAATGTGTGGATATGAACTAAAGCTAACAATGATCTGCTGAACTATAAATAAAGTAGCAAAAGAAAACATAATCAAAAATGGTTTTTTGAAAAACAACCTAGATTTAAATTCTTGTTTTTCCACACGACTTGAAACTATTCCATAAAACCAATCTGAAAATGATAGAATAATATAGACTGAAACAAACGAAGCATTTACTGCTGTCTTGTCTGCAATCATTAAAAGAACACTACTAATGAAAGTAGGTATTATAAATATTATTGGCTTATAGAATAACGTTATTTTTGCGTAATTAAGATAATCCATTAAACATAATTGCGTTTTATTATTAAATGTGTTTTCCATTTTTTTGACTTTATAATTACAAGGTTCTATGTTTCAAAAGTCGTCTAATATGTGCGTTTTTTACTATACTGGTTCATTTGTATCTTGGGGTGTAGATTGTGTTAGTTGACTAATTAAACTGAAAAATGTATTAATTTCTAATTTGGTTACTCCATTTGGAGTATTTACAGATAACAATTGTTCACCTTGTTCATTCTTGTATTCAGCTTCAACTTTAATAACTGTATCTTCACTAATAGTTTCCATATTACTGAAATTAGCAGCTAAAGTATCTTTTGCTGATGTCACATTTTCTATATTAAAATCTGCATTTACTTGTTCTAAAACTACATCCATTGATGTGTTAGGTCTGTCAATTGTTACTTTTAAGTTGTAAGTGTTCATAATTTTTTTTGTTTTAAAGTTTAATTATTAAGGTGCAATCCACCAATTTACTGTACTGTTATCTAATACACTTGATGAATTAATTACAAATTCAGTTCCATCTACAATACTGCCTGTTGGTGCTGAAAGAAAACCAAGCGTTCCGCTAGGTGTATCTACGCTTACATAAATTTTATATCCTGTGTGAATACTTGCTGTACTTACGGTAACCGTTCCGCTTGATAGTGTTGCTGTTCCTCGATAACCTGAAATAGATGATTTCTCTAATTCAACGGTATTACCACTTGCATTTTTTGCATATAAAATAGTTGCATCATTATCTAATGGTCTATTTGATATTACTAGATTTACAGATGGTCTAATACTAATATCGCCTGCTTCTATATTTAGACTTGTAGTTCCTGCTCCTATATTTTTGGAAATATCAATCATAGCTGTGATTGAATCTCCATCAACCCCACCTACTCCTATTCTTACATTTGGATTAGTTGCTCCATTATCTCCTAATACAAGATAAGATTGCTGTTGGTCATTTAGATCAACTGAATCTCCATATTTTAAATAAGCAACTTGATTTCCTTCTTCAAATGGGTCTTGATTAAATGCAAGATAATTACTTGCACTTTGAAAAATGAGACTTTTATCATCCATATCAACTGTTCTATCATCCAGGATAGTTCCATCTACAGTATAGATGTTGTCACCAGAGCCACCACCAGATGCAGATACTATCGGATTTAATGGATCAGTAGCATCTACTGTTATATTAGTTCCTGCTACTACCGACTGCACTCCACTTCCACCACTACCTGAACTTGGTTCATTTAGCCAAGCATTTAAAGTGTCAGCCAATTCTGAATTAGTACCTAATAATGGTTGTGTTAGTGTATTATTAGTACATGGCATTATCTTAGATGTAGCACCATCGTATAAATATCCGATTTGAATATAGTTACTATTTGGAAAAGTCACTATGTATGAAACATTCTGCTTCTGGATACATAAAGTAGAACTATCCTCAAGAGTAAAATAAAACGACTTGTCGGTATTTTGTATTCTAACTACTGTTTTTGATTGCCAACTTTGAGCAAATGAAAATGTCGATATTAATAATAAGAGAATTAAATTTATTCTTTTCATAGCCATGAATTTAATATTTGCACCAAAGATTTAGCTGATGATGCAGTTGGTTGTGTGATTGAATTATAAGGGAAAGCGACTATTTTAGACGTAGAACCATCCCATTTGTAACCTATTTGTATATAGGTGCTACCGCTTTGATTAACAATGTAAGAAATGCTACTTTTCTGTATGTAAACATAAGAACTGTCTTTAAAGACTATTTTTATGCTTGATGATACCTTTTGTAACCTAACTACTTGTTTACTTTGCCAACCTTGTGCATAACACACAGAAACAAAGGCAAAAGCTATAAATAATATCTTTTTCATATTTCAAATGTAATACCTAAGACTTGCACCTAAAATGTTCTTTTTAGAAGCCATATTTCTTTAATACATTTGTATAATGGCAAGCATTAAGGTTACAAATAAACTAAATGGTGGAATAGATACAGATACTACTTCCGAAGCAATAGATAATACCAAACTGAGGGATGCTTCAAATATTGACGTATTAACCACAGGTGAGTATTCTAAACTTACAAACATAAAAGGAACAACAAATATTCTTACTTATTTGCCTGACACAACAGATTTGCCATCGTTAAACGTTTTAGGGGTTTTTAATGTAGAAATATTGGCTGATTATACATCAACAAATGTTTATGTAACCAATAAAGCAATTGCAATTTTTACTTTTGATGTAACAAATAAATCACAGATTTTTATCGTTGACTTAGTTAGAAACGAGGTAATTAAACTTTATCCTAACCCAGCAAGTTCTGCAGACTTAGACTTTCCGCCAGAGGGAACAATAAGCGCATCTTTCACAATTGAGCGCGGTGTTCCTGAAATTTATTGGGACGATAACAAAAATGAACTTAGAAAACTAACTATAAAATATAGCACTTCGCCATCCTTTGTTTTTCCTACATTAGCCGATATTAGCGTTAGACATAAGTACGGTGGTATGATTCCAACTTTTGAGAGTTACGGAGTAAATGGATACACAACAGCAGGGACTTATCAAGTAGCATTCAGATTCTACAATACAACAAAAAATACTTCGTCTAAATGGTCTCTATTTACTAATCCTATACCAATGACAAGCGCAGAAGGATGCTTTACGACATTAGCATTAGGTGAAGGCGGACAAGTAGGGCAAATTATCCAAAAATCTATAATTATTTCTATTGACTTTACTAATACCAGCGCGAATCTATATGATAGTATTCAACTTGCAGTAGTTAAGAACGTCGATGGGTTAACTATTCCTTCAAATACTGTATATATTACACTTCCATCAAAAGAATGGTACGATGCGCCAAGTTTAATAGAATATTCAGATGCAATAGGATTTGAATCACCTTATCCATTAGAAAGTATAATCACCGAAGATGCAAGCATAAAAAGTGCAAAAGCGCAATTAATAAAAGATAATGTACTTGTTCGTGGAAATATCACCTATTATGACTTCAATAACGATAGAGGTACGGTTGATTTTGATGATGCATATACAATTAAAGAATCAGTTTGTTACAGTACAGGAAATGATGTAGTTAACAAAAAATCACATTTTAGAGAAGAAGTTTATGCTTATGCAATCGCGTACTTTGACGAGTTTTTTAATTTCGGCTTAGTTCAACCGTTAGACTTTACTAAGGTTTATAAAATGAACGCTAAAAGAACATTATCTGTTACATCTATTGGTACACCTGATACTTACAATCAATTAACTATTGTAGTAAGTAGTACGGCAGGATTAGAGTGTGGCGATTACCTAAGATACCAAAACAAAGCATATCAAGTTTGTGAAGTCAATAGCGGAACAAGTATGCTGATTAAATATCGACCCGATTTAGTTACAACATCGAATGGTGCAGACTTGGAAGTTTTGTACGGACAAGAGGGAAACCAAATGCAAGGATGGTCTTGGAAGTTTCCTGCGCGTTCCGATAATAAGTTTACAATTATTCAAGATTATTCAGCACAAGGAATCGGACTTAAATTAAAAGGTGTAAAAAACCATCCATCTTGGGCGAAAGGATTTGTGGTAGTTCGACAAGACAGAATAAAGAACATTTTATTTCAGTCGCCTCATATTCCAGCTATTGCAGCACAAGGAGTTCCATCGCAAGGAATAGGTCCGATTACATACGAACCAACAGACCCATTTAATCCTGCTAAATTCAATTATAGGAATGCTGATTATAAAGGTGCATTAGATTGCGTAGTTCCAAAAATACTAGGAATGGGACATGCTGTAAATTTACCAGCTGCTTTTTTAAATTTTGTTGTTTCTTATACAGGAGTTATAAATCCTTACGAATGGAACTATGTTGCATATTATTCAGTATATGCTCGGCAAAAGAAAGTGTACACCAATAACCCTACCAACGTGTTTCCTAACCTGCATGTTCAAGCACCTCTAATAGATACTTTTGGCGTAGAAATACCAAGAGCTTTATTCGTTTATCCGCCTGACTACATATTTAATTACAACGGCGCTCCAACTTTTAATTATGATTTAAAAGGAAATGAAAAAATAAATATTGTTGATGCTGTTGCGTTGTATCGGTCAATTTTAAAAGATGAAGAACCGCATTTGGATATTGCCAATGCTTATATAGCTTTATCTGCTGATAAATACTTTTATTCTAAAGATGGATACGTTTTAAGAAACATAGGCGGTGGTGGCGGTGGTGGCGGTGGCGACAAAGATTACTTTGTTCCGATTTCGTCTTTTGATGAAGATAACGATAATATTGTAATTAATAAAGAATATCCTTCAGTTCTCGGACAAACTCCACAGACGATTGATAATTATGTATTCAATAGCGAAGTTTTTAAAAACATTAATATTATTGGCGGAACCGAACAATTGTCTTTACAGCAAGGACAATCACCTGCAGTTCCAGGAAACACCAATAGTTTTTCTAATGTAGCTTCTAACCAAAGGTCAAAACTCCTTTTAGTAAACAATCCGATTTTAGATTTTACAAAAGCATTGTGGGACACATTAGAGTATGATGATAATATTTTTCCTCAAATACCACTTGCTACCTATTCCGACAAGATGTATGAAACCGATCATTTGGAAAGAACGATAGCAGCTATTGGAGACGGGTTTAATCCTGTATTATTCATGACAGACGCACCAGTAAAGACAATTTTCACAGATGAAGGAAAAATTGGAACCGCTTCATACATCCTGAATATTACAAAAGGTTATCCTGACAACCGATACAATAAGATTAGTGATAATTGGAAGTTTACAGGTTCAGTTCATTATTTAACTGAAAGTGAAGTTGAAAACAACACTCCTATTGATATTGAAGTTTGGGGTGGCGACTGTTTTATAACAGATTACCAAGTTAAGGTAAACAATAACACACCTCGTGTATCGGATGTATTTGTTACAGATGCAGATAATGCAAAAGACTACAAACTAGGCACAGACTCTGATTACTTGACTTTTGAAGGTAGTACTAAAACAGGGTCATTCAATAATAACGTTGAGATTATTCAGGTAATGATTGAGAGTGAAGTCAATACAGGATATTTAAAAAACACCGAGAAAATCAGATATGACAAACCGACTACTTATTTCTCAAAACCATTCTTATATCAATACAACGGAAGCTACTCAATAAATAACGTTCTAAAGGCTTTTGTCACAAAACAGCAAGATATAATCAATAACTTTAATTATCAAGCAAGATTTGTTTGGTCGTTAACAAGATTGTACGAAGCCGAAAACTCTGCTTTTGTAAACACGGAAGGATTTGACTTTTTCCCCGTCAATAATAAGAAAGATTTAGACGAACAGTATGGTGGAATAACTTCGTTGGTAGATTTTGGCGACTACTTACTTTATTTAATTCAGGAAAGCAAAGTTAGAAAAGAACCAATTAATAGAACAATAACCAATATAGCCGACAACCAAACTCAAATCTTATTATCTACGGAGTTTATCGGAAACAGCGGTGAGTATCTTGTGTTCAGTAATGGTTCACAACACATGCGTACCGTTAAGTATTTTAATGGAACATGCTTTATGCTCGATGCAAAAAGAAGAATGCTTGTTGCGTTCGGCGGTGGCTATGATGTTCTTTCCGAAAAGAACATGAATAGATACTTCTTGGAAAACTATGCTGATTCGCATTTACTAAAAGAAAAAGATATTCTTGGTATTATAAACTCAAATCAAGAAAAAGAAGAATACTGGCTTGTTAAAAATGATTTAGTTAATCCTACTACAATAATATATAATTCAAAAGCTAAGAATTTCAAGTCAAGAATAAACGTTGGAACGGATGCGATTTTAAATGGATTAAGCAACGGTGAGTTTATGTTTTTGATGCACAATAAAAATATATTCACCGCGTACACAAATAATCAGTTTGGTTTCTTATTGGACAAATATCGACCATCAACTTTTAAAATGGTGATTAACGATTATCCTGGCGAAACAAAAACATTCAACGTAATGGATTTTGAAATGCGCAATGGATTTATCTTAAATAAAGACAACGCATTTGCCGAAGCAACATCACTTGTAACAAATAACGTACAACAAACTCCAGATATGTTCTTTTGGAATAACGCAACAGGACAACTTGCGCCACTACAATTAAGAAACTTTAGATATTGGCTAAATAGAATACGTCAAAAAGATACCAAGTTTAAATTAAGAGGTGACTATATGGAAGTCGAATTTACTATCAATAATGATTTAGCAGATAATCGTGAGGTAGGTATCGCAGGAATTACAACGGAGTGCGAGGTTAATGCAAGAGTAAGATAAAAAACCTTTAACTATTTTGATTATAAGCACCCCAATAACCATTGTATCTATTTACAATCATATCAACCGTTATTCCTGCGTTATAGAATTGACTTACTATTGATGGCATTTCAAGCAAAGTAGGCATGTTTATTCTACCTGCAGCTTGGTTTTTAAGAATTACCCATTGTTGTCTTTCATAATCTACCTCTGACATTGGGACTTTGTTTCTATCGCGTTTTCTATCGCGTACAGTTACTCTGTAATTTACATATTGCTTTACCGCGCGTTTACAGCTATCATCAATCAATGGTTCGCCATTTTCATCACAAGGAAGTCCTATATACTGAATTTTACAAGTATTGTGGCTTAATGCGTTTGAACTGAAATAAAAGTGTGTTTGATTTTCACCCATTGTTATCTCGCATGTACTATGGCAATTATCGCAACAACCACATCTGATTAATTTTGGGTCTATGTATGGTTCAACACAATGCTGTTTATCAATAGACAAAATTACTTTAATTGGCGCAATCATATTTTTTGGCTTACAAACTTGCAAATCATCTACAAGCATCCAATCTGTTTCAAATGCTTGTAATCTTGAGTTTCCAATTTCACCCATGCCCTCCATCGCCCAAACTTTTAGGATAGGCGTATCATTAGCATCAGGCATTGCTAATTCAAGTATAATTTCTGATATGAGTTCTTTAATCGGCTTTTCCATTATTTTTTGGGTATTCCATCGTCTTGTAAATCAATATTTGCAAATTGTCGTTTTCCTATTTTTTCAGCTTCTTCTAAGATACTTGGTATAATATCATCTACTGTCGGATAAACATCATCGTCTTTTAATGAAGAAGTATCGCTGAAAGCACACATTACTGTCAATCTGCTATAACTTGTAAATACTCCATTAAATAAGAATAATTTATCCGCTATTCGGTAAAAATAAGGAGTTGTGTCACCACCTTTTAAGTTAGTCATTACACTAAGCATTGTTGGTGATGGTAATCTATAAATAGCTTGTACGCCTTGATACATTTGTATTACACCTCTGTCGTCTAATAAAGTTATTGGTACAATCGGTTCGCCTTGTGGATTTTTCGGAAATTCTACATAATCATACGAGCAACAACCACCCTCACACGCTGGCGATTCTGTTTTAACCACCAAGCAATCTAATCTTCTTATAAGCGATGGTGGCACTTGTCCACCGTTGACTTTCATTATCCATTGAGGCAGTAAAGCACCATTAGCACTGTCAATCCAAAATCTCATTTGTTCACGTGCACCCTCAAAATCATCTGATGGTTTTCCGCCTGTAAAACGCAACTCTAAATCACTTATCATTTTTTCTACCGTTGCTCCCATCTATTGTTGTTTTTCTTGCATGGTTGAATTTTGAACTAATTCTTGTTCTCTTATTTGAATACCATATTGTGCTGCCATTCGCCATAACACCTCATCTATTGCACTATCAGTTAAATCTGTTGGCTTGTCGTTTGTCGGATTATCAAAATCCAAAACTAATTCGTTTGGATATTTAATTACCGTAAACTGAATATCTCTTACTCCTGTTGGACTTACTTGAAAATAACCTACAACTCCACTCCAAATAGGATACTTATCACTTGGTTTTTTAAATACATTTTGTGCTTGAATACCTATATCGTTATTTCTAACAAATCTGCAGTATCTAAAAACACCTGTATCGTTTTTTCTACTTAATGAAACGTGGTATATTTTACCTGATATTGCAGTTTCAATCGCAGTATTAGTTATTTTTCCACTTGCATCACTTGGCAAAACTCCTACTTTTATTAATGGTTGCCATTTAACAGTATCGGTATCTGTCATTTCCCAAGCATACTGTAAATCGCCATCTTGGTTACGCATGTTATCATTGCCAAATCTATCTTTAAAAACAGAAAGCGCAGCAAGATTATATTGTTCGGTAAACTCCCAATCTTCAATAGAAGTATCGCCTGCCCTATCAATAATTGTATTGAATCTTTTATACACCCAAAGCGAAGTTCTTGCCATATCGTAAAAGTATTACTAAATAACGACTTCTAAAAATTGATGAAATTTGTTAAATTTTACTGATTTTGAATAATTATTTTAATTAATGGTACACTATTGGAAAATATTGTTTAAGTTTGTGGTATGGAAATTAATAAAAAAGGTGCAGGCAGACCGAAAATGTTTGATAAAAAACATGGCGAAACAAAGCGAATACAAGTTACAATTCCTACTAAGCACGAGAAAGAAATCAAAAAAGAAATAGACGAGAAAATTTTAGATAAATACAAATAAACCAAAATACGTTTTTATGAAAAAAATCACAATTATTGCACTTGTACTATTATCAGTAGCATGTAGCAAAAAAGATGCAAATCGTTTAAGTAAAAAAAGTCCTATTGATGGCAAATGGCTTGAAACTGGTTCTACTGCCTATCAAGACGAGGTTTACAAGCGTTTTGAAAATGGATTTGTACTTCAAGATTATCGACATGCAGGTTGGGACACCATAGGTACTTTTTATTGCGAAGGAACTAATTTTGTTTACACAAGCAATGGTCGTATTTTTGACAATACGCCAATTCCTTACACGTTATCTGTAAATAACGACACGCTTTCATTGTTTTTTTCTACTACTGCAGATGTTTATGTAAGACGATATTAAGATGAATAACCTTAGAAACTATATCACCAAAGTAAAAGGATATTCCAATAGAACTGCCGATTCTTACATCACAGCTATTGAATTATTTCTAAAGCACTACGACTACAAAACAGTTACAGGAAAGGAAATATCTACTTATTTATATAGTATAAATGGTGTGTATATGCGAAATACGACACTTGCTTCATTAAATTTTTTCTTTAAGTTTAAAGCGCGTACAGGCGATATAAGCATTAGTCCAATGGCTAATATTTCTTATTCAAAAACACAAAAGAAAAACATAATTCCTATTACAGAAAATGAAATGACAGTTATTTTAAAAGAGTCTAACTTTAATACAAAAGAAGATTACATTTTATTTGAAACACTTTATTTAACAGGAATGAGAATAAATGAACTGTCCAAATTAAGACCGATAGATGTAATAAACAGCCAAAATAACGCAATAAAAATTATAGGAAAAGGAAACAAGCAAAGGTTTGTTTATTTGCCAAAATATGCTATTAAAAACCTGCTTTCAATAGTTAATGGAAATAAAATTGGAAGCTACTGTTATGATACCTTACGTCAGAAAATGGCACACTATTTAAAAGACTTCAAGAAGTGTAATTTGACAAACACAACTAAAACATCGGCTCATGGATTACGTTTTGCGTTTGCGTCACATATACATAAGTCAGGCGCAAATATATTTACAGTATCTAAATTGCTTGGACATGCCAATTGCAAAACAACACAGATTTATACTCATGTAGATATGGAATTTTTAAAAGCACAACATCAAATGTTGGCAAACTCCCACTTGAAACCATAAGCTGTTTTATTTCCATATATAAATACCCAGATTTTGGTATTTATATAGCAGTTGGGACAATGTTACTTCAATTTTTTTTCTTTGCGATATTTGTCTAATGTATTAGTGGCTTTAATGTATCTTGCACCTTCACTTGAATTTAATGTCATGTATGTCAAATGCTCAGATGTATTGCCATCAAAAAAATTCAGAATTGTATCCTCATCACTTATAACTACTTTTAGTAGTTCTTTATATGCCATTACAACTTCTGTCTTTAGTTCTAATTCTTTTAGAAATACTTTAGCAAGTTCTATATCATATTCAGCCATTATTCTTTCTTTTCTTTCGGTTTATCAACCTTAACCGCAATAAAACCAAAAAAAATAAAAGCCAATACCAATACATCTACTACAAAAAAAGATTCAGTAATTGTTAAAAATAAGCCAGAAATTAGACATGAACCACCTGCACACAATAGCGGCATTGGCACTAAAAAGAAAATTCCAATCTTCGTTCGTGGCGAAGAGTTAACGCTGCACGTACTGGATGATATGAACCAGAATGACTGGGACGCGATAATTAAACAAATTCAAAATATTAAATCTTATGCCAGTAGATAAAAAAAATAGGACTACTTAAGTAGTCCGTAAATTGCACTTGTTGCGGTGGTTGATTCTGGTCTCATGAGCCAGTTTGAGATGGCGAGTAATGGACGCCAACACCTTTTTTTAAGTTCTTAGAATAGCTAATACGGGAAAATCGAACTGAGAAGACTGGTTGTAAAAAGTAAGACCTCATAAGTCCGAAAATAAAACTTCCTACCGTATTTTAAGAACTTGAGCCGTAGTTGTTAGTAGCAACTGCGGCTTTTTCTTTTGTAAATATACGCATTTATCCACATAAATAGATGTTTTTAACACCGATTTAATACATCTACCCCTGCCTCTAACTCATGTATTTTGGTAAATTGATTGAATTATAGTCGCAAACCCACCTTGTCAGGATTGACTTATTTTGTGGTTGCGGTGGATTTTAGTTGGTTTGTCCCAACTGCTATATAAATACCAAAATAATAGTAAAAAATAGAGAAAAATAAGATTAAACTAAGGTTTTATATGTAAAACCGTTGACCCGCTAAGTAAATAAGCAGCACTTGATGGCAATGACGTATCGGCGGCGGCGGATGCATCGTCAGCGTAAGTAGTTAAATTTGATAACATAAAATACCCACGAAATAAATTTTTGTCAGTTTCTCCCTCTTGATAAATAGCATATCTATCGGTTGGAACATTCCAAACATCAGGTTGCGGATGGAACTCTTGTGTTAAATCTTGAATCGCCAATGATATATATCTATCTATCTGTAATGGTGTTGTATTTGAGCCGTTCCAAATAGGCGAAAGTGTAAGATTCCTCATGGATTCAACTATGCCACCTGTTGAAAATTCGGCAGCAAAACCCATACCTACATTTGAAACATCTCCATAACCAATACCATTTCCAAATGCATTAGGTTTGGTTAATTGCGTTGCGTTGCCAAGTTTTAAATTATGTGTAATTCCTACATTCTCTAATGCTACATTATTTAGTGTAAATATGGTATTTTCAAAACTTGATGTTTTAAGTGCTGCAAATGAATAACACCTATTATTAGTTAAATCTACATCGTTTATGTACTTCTTATTGTGAATTACATCAAACATATTATAATAGCTTGAATTTTCATCAAACTGCTCTAATCTAAGTCTTCTGTTTTTGATGTTTAACTCTTTATCTCCAGTGATATTTGTATTCTCTATTAATGTTCCTCCTAATTTTAAAGGATTATAAGATTGCCCATTGCCTGAAATAGCATTTAACGCAGTAACACCAACTGAATCATCCATAACCTTTAAATTGAAAGTATTTACGCGTGTCATAGGATTTGTCGTTACTGTTATACGGACTGACGAATCACTACTAATAACCGATGTATTATAAAACTGCCCTAATGCGGTTACAATGCTGTCAATTCTTAATTGAATACTATCTATTTGTGCAAATGCAGAACTATCGTTTGTTTTTAACGAATCAATTACTGATTTTAATTGACATAGCTTATTGTTTATACCTTGCAAATGTCCGTTTAGTGTATTGGCTGTTGGTGTGTAGCAAGTAGGTTTAACTCCATCGTACTTAGTCACTTCTGATGTAAAGCCATGAAATTTAACCGTTGGCGATGCTGCTGCACCTGGTGCAGTAGTTCCACTCGGACAATTCAAACATTGTGCGCTTAAATTAAGGCACACAAAAAATGATAATATAGATAATAACTGTTTCATTAGTTTGGTAAATTTAAGTCGATTGACAATCCTATAAGGCATTGTAATCTGTTGTAAAGATTTATAATATCAAGTTCCGATAAAAGTCCTTCTGCTTGTAAAATAGATTGTTGTAAAAGTAAAACTTTTGCCATTTTATAACGAAGTGCCTTTTGTTTTCCTGCACAAAAATCATTCAAGCATATAACTGAATCCGCATAAAATCTGCGTGTCCATTCAAGGATAACCTCTCTTTGGTCTGCTATGGATGGTTGTGTACTCATTTAGTGACAACATTCTTTGTTTAGCAAAGCGCATTCTTTTCCTAATCGCTCAATAGCCATATCCGCACTACGCATATCGTTTTGGCTAACCAATCCTTGTTCACCAACAATTCCTTCTAATTGAGCCGATAAACAGTATAGTTCTTGTATCTGTGTTTTATCTTCACAACCACATTGGCAATTAAATACTTTTTTAGCAAACTTTGCTTTGCAGATACAGAATCGCTCTGAAACTAATTCATCTTTTATAAGTTCATCAGGTTCGGCAACTGGTGGAGGTGCTAATAGTGCAGGAGTCAAAGACATTGTTATCTTATACCACCCATCGTGTCCTGTGGCAACTAAAATACTGTCAACCGTTTCTGCATCGTAATTAGGCGTAATATCTACAGGAGGGTCTGTACGCATATCCAAAACAGAATAATTAATTAAAACATTATCTCTGTCAGCATTTGAACCGCCATACACAGTGGTATCGGTAATTAGCATATTAGTACCCTCGTCTAATATTTCTATGGTGTTAGCTAAAGTTAATGCCATTTGTTTTTATTAAAAATTCTATTTGGTTGCTTGGTAATCTGAAAACATCAATTAATTTATCTTTCTTTCCTACTACAAAAAACTTTAATTGTTTATGTTCGGAATTGACAGATAATTTGATGTTTCCTTTTTGAAAATAAATCTCACAACAACATGCACCTTTGTAATCCCAACCATCCGCAATAGGATTAAAGTCTAATGTCTGATTGAACAACTCATTATTCTTCTTTTTTATGGCGGTGAACGTTGACATTATGCGCTAAGTTTTTGTTTAATTAATGGTAAAATATTTGCTTTGCCTTGTTTTGTGGTATCCATCAAGTTAGTAACTGCTGTATTGAAGTCGATACCTAACACTTCTTCTTCGTAAGCAATAGAACCTGCTTTTACTGTTACAACCTTAGCCAAGATAGCACGTTTTAAAACTGCACTTATCTTTGTGTTTTCTGTTAATTTCGCTGTAAAAAACTTACCACCTTTCATTGCCAATGGCTCTGTAAAGTAAGACAAGAACAATGTAGGATTTGATTTTCTCAACACATCTAATTTTGCATTTGCATCATCAGAAGCATATCCTAAGATAACAGCTAAATCAGAAATTTCTTCATCTTCTAAATTAATATAAACTGAATCAACAATTTTTTGTTTCTGTAAGTTTTCAGCTTTTCCTTCATCTGCTTTAGATAAATCGCGCATTGTAATTTTAGCCATTGTTCGTGGCTTTAAATCCGAATTTACAAACTCGTGCCAGCTTAATGCTTCGATAACCGCTGTTTCTTCTTTAGGAACTTTTAAAATTCTTTGTGCTTTTTCGCCAAGAATAACTTTCCCAATTGGAGTGCCATCTAAGTATCTCACTACTTTGTCTGATGTTTCAGGATTTGGAATACCTGCTGCGCGTGCTGACTCTACGTCAACGTAAAGTTTTCTGTTGTTTTTGTCGCGTAAATAATTTAATTCAACGTAACCGCCTTGAACTTCAAACTCTACAAAATTGTTCTTTTTCATTTAATTTATTTAATGTTATAAAAATAATTAGTGCTACCGATATTGATAGCACTAATTTTATTGTTTATGCTAAGTAGTGAATACCGTGTGAATTTCGGTATGTCAACTTCAAAATCATAGACGAAGTAATGTTCTCTGTTCTGCAACGTTCTTGTGTTACCACCATTTGTCCGTTTGCCACAGATGCAACACCAGGAGAATAAGAAGTCAATTCATTTTCTACTGCACCTGACATCATAATTTTTTTGTAGATTAATTCGATACCACGACCTTGATCGTTTTTACCGATATTCAAATACAATCCCATGTTTTGTGTGTCTGGAATACCTGATACATTTGTTGTAGATGGCTCATCCAATGCACCTGATGCCATGTACGTTACAATAAGTCCGTTCAAGTTGTATGTTTTAACAACCAATCCGAAATCACCTGATTTTCCACCGAAATAGCGAGAATCAGAGTTAGAGTTAACTACATGCGCTTTTAACGCTTTTGTGATTGCAGTATGGTATTTGTAGCCACATAAGCACAAATATTCATTATATGAATAATCTGCGCCATTGTAACGTAATGCTGCTAAGAAGTCAATTACATTATCTTCAGTTACGGCAGTGCTATCAGTGATAACAGTACCTTGTTGGAAGATTGTTGGAACTAAACCAACACCAGAAGTTCCATTGGCAGTTGCGGTAGTGTTACCGTTACCCCAAAGAACCATTCCTTGTTTCATTACTTTGTGTTCTTGGCGTTTTAAGATTTGCTCTTTGTGATACCAAAATCCACCTTCTAACCAAACCATTTGATTAGTTTCGTCAACACAGTATCTTGCTGTTGTTGGAACGATTGTTTCGATTGCAGAAACACGAACTGGCGCAAAGTAACGACCTGCTGGTAATGTACCGCATTGTTTCATAAATGAACCAACATGATATAATGTTAAGTTTCCACCAAAGTCACCATTCACCAATGTTGAGCCATCCAAAGTTTGAACAGATATTGTTTGTGGTGAATCATCAACGATTGCTGTTACTTGTACTTGTGTACCTGATGGCAAAGATATAACGTCCATAGGTATAAAGTATCTTTCAGTTTCTACAAGCACAATATCCGCTGTATTAGTGGTGATTGTGAAACTTGCGATTGTTTGGTTCTTTTTAAAGTAACCGATTTCAGACCAAAAAATTTCTTTATTGGTATATGTTCCGTTTGATCCAATTTTTTCTAATACATCTGTAATGGTGTATCGAACTGCAAGTTCTTTTAAAATTGGGTCCCATTCGTCTTTTTTGATATTCGCGTTGAAAATATTTCTCTCGTCGAATGTACCGACAGCATCTACTATTTTATCTGGTTGCTTCGGGTTTGGTGCGTTAATTACTGTTGACATTTT
>OFRO01000288.1_pt1 | contig 18863 bp, 35 predicted proteins | sample 1543091 | NCBI WGS metagenome assembly OFRO01 (sample SAMN07774217, study PRJEB24372) | wastewater metagenome | isolation source: Exp Tend NO 10WW | collected 2016-02
TATCACCGGCACGAAAAAACCCCCTAAGTTTTTCAACCTAGGGGGTTCTTTGTTGCCTAAAAGCCTAGGAGCTTTTCAGCTTATGTCGGACTCACATTAGGCAATTAGTTGGCAGCGCCAGTAGCCAATCGAAGATTGGCGTCGAGGTTACTGCGTAACCGTCGGCTCCCAAGCTTCCAGAGCCTTCACGGCATCCAGACCAGCCTTGACGTCATCTATCTTGATGGTGTCGAGGGACTTCTGACGCAGACTCTGCAGATCCTTCTTAGCGGCCTCGAAGCCTTCGAAGTCCTGCTTCCGATCCGGATGACGCCACTGGATCAGCTCTGTCCAGTGCCAGTACTGATAACGATCACCAGTCCGGAGGGTGTACTTGCCGTCCTTCAGGCGCTCAGCCAGCTCAGCTGGACCATTCGGGGCATCGTCGTCGATGATACCGAAGTGAGCTTCGAGATTATCACGCTTGTCGTGATACACTTCCTGAAGACGCTTCTCCAGATACTTCCGCTGATCCTGAGTCTCGGTGGTGGCAGCCTGAACGGTAGCAGTTGCGTAGTTCATGGGATTATTCCCTTCTTCTTGTTTGCAGCCGAATGAGAAAGCCTTTTTGCAAGGCGCAGGCTGGTCAGTAACAACACTGACAAAAGAATTACTATACGAAGGTATATAGTCGAAGACAGAGGTAATAGCAATAGGAGTAGGAGCAGATTTCATTTTAGCTTGATCTTTCAAGTTATTTTGGATTTTCTTCTTAAGATTATTGAATTCGTTCATCATATCCTCAAAAGAAAAGAGCCCGAGGCATTCACCTGCGGGCTCTTAGTTTGCCAGCGAAGGGAGGTTACGCTGGGGTCGGATTAGTGGAGAGTCTCTTCGTCTTGGACGTAGACGACTTCTTCGCCACGACGGGGCTGACGGACTCCGTCGATGTAAGTGTCACCTTCGACGATCGGGACGGAGACGGTTCCGTCGGGGTGGACAACAGCGGCATCGGGCTGCTTGTCCATAGGCTCGAAAGCCTTGTCAGTCGGCTTTTCAGAGCCGACGTATCCAGAATGTTCATTCATTTTCTTTCCTTTATTGGGACTTGATGTCCTAAAGAACTGTAGCCTGTCTACTGTACCAGAGAATCGGCTAATGTCAACTTATTTAGAGATTGCGAAGAAAACTGTCGCATAAAATGACAGCCAAATGCATGTCATTATGGCGCTTGCAGTCATTACTGCGCCTACGGTTTTCCAGAAAGTCATTTTACCTCACTTAACTACGGGATGGTTGCCGAATACGATTTGCGTGACGACTAGTGACACGAGTTGGTACGTTCTTGAGTCTCCCAGTACGGTGGGAGCCGACATGGTCAAGCTCTTTTCCGTCGCCCGGATGTACACGTCCAGACTTAGTCGCTTTACGACGCGCAGCGTTACGATCAGCTCTCCGTTTCTTTTGGAGAGGAAGCGCGTGGTAGTCGCGATACTCTTTTTTGTAATCCCTTTTTCTTTCAGCCACCTTTTTCTTCTTTCCGTTTCTCCATCCATTCAACCAGACTCCTAAACTCTTCCAAAGTTCCGTCTGACTTAAGCTTATTGGCCCTCCAAGAAATGACTTCAATATTATCTTTAACATAACCCTTGGAACAATCAAACCTGTCTAAAGAAGGAGAGTTATTAACGCCTCCTTCGAATGAAAATGGAGTTTTAAGAACCGGACAAATTTCCGGTATGTTTATATCAGACTCAACTATTGAGACTTCTTTGCCATCTTGTTGAGCTCTGTTAAGGGCCTTCCTAAGAAGGTATTTTACTGGATTTTTAATCCGCCATTCCCTGTGATACTTTGCAAAGTATCCGGGGTCTTCTTTTTTACGCTTATCCCTCCACTCTTGAATTCTTTCGAATGGCTTTCTTTTCATTTACCACACTGATTTTGACAAGATCAGAAGTAAACTCAAGGCTTACTTCTTCATCGTCGTTGATTATTGATAGTGCCCGAAGGTGAGCTTCAGTCGCAACCATTGCATGCGCCAATGGCACCTCAAGAACTCGGACGTTCTTCTTCCTCGGTTTGTAATACTTGCTTGCGGAGATCATCGAGAGCTTCCTTTTGTTCGAGAGCTTCGAACTGATGACGTCTACTAATGGCATCTAAGCGTTCCTGCTTAGTCTGCGGAATACGTTCCTTCTTAGCCTTAATACGTAATCTCTCGGCCCGAGAATGTGGGTGTCTTACTTTACTCATCGAATTCTATTGGAAGCACCTCCGGTAGTTCTATAAACTTAGTAGATAAAAGATACTCTAAGCAATCTTCTTCAGTAAGGTCGTTCAATTCAAGCAATTCAGTCAAAGTATATGCTTCGAGTATCGTACTGTATTTCAATTATACCCCTAGTATCCATGCTATTAGCATTGCCAACGAGAGAGTCAAAGCAATTCCAAGACCCATACCAATTAAGAGATGGGCTCGCATTTCCCTAATCAATTCACTCTTTCGTTTTTCGACGATGTAATCTTCGCTGTCGTAAAGGTCTTCGGGATAACTTTGCATTTTTCTTCTTCTTAGGAACTATCCAACCGGGATATTCTTTATCTAAATACTCATAGGCAGCTATGAGAATTGCGTGCGTGCCTTTTCTGTATCTCCCGACAACACGTCGGTTACAGTAAGTACAGAGAAGTCCCCTGACGTGTCCTGTACTATGGTCATGGTCAACACAGAGCCTCGTTTTAAATGTTCGAGCTGGTCTTCCACAAACCGCACAGTTGCCGTTCTGGTCTTGAAGTAATTGTTCATATTGTTCTTCTGTTATTCCAAATCGTTTAAGAAGATAACTATTTCTCTTCGAGTTTTTCTTTAAGTCTGTCAAGCTCTTCTTGACGCTCTTTCGTCTTGTGACGTTTCAGAGCTTTAGTCAATTCCTCAATACGTTGTTTAAATGCATAGCGCTCAGCTAAGTCCATGTTCTGCTTTCAAACTATCTAATTCCTTTTGCACTGAAAGGAGTACGCGCTCACGCGCTGCGGCTTGAAGATTTAATGAACGAACAGCTTCTTCCAAACGTCGGACCTTGGCGACTAGTTGATCCTCACGTCCCTTCAACCGCTTACGTAAAGCTAAGTTTTCGACGTGAAGTTGTTCAAACGTGGCTTTGATCTTTTCAAGACGTCTGAAAGAATTGCTGTATTCGTTCATAAATCACCTTAATTATAAAGATATTTACCGTCTTTGTCAATCTCAGGCACGTCAGGTTTACGTACTACCTTAGTGAGGTAGACTGGTCCGGAGGAGTAAAGGAAGGTACGTAGTTTGGGAAAGCACTGGTGCTTGAAGGGGTTGTAACTCGCTCGCATATCAAGTTTCATATTACCGGATTTTCCATCTGGTATTTCTTTACAGGTGCATTTCGGAGGCTTATCCAACGCAACAATTTCTTTATAATTTTGAATTCGTTCTTTGATAAATTCAGGACGTATAATGTGCTGGTAGAGACACATATGTCCTAATGTTTTATCAACAGCAAGTAAATATCCGCGATCCTTTACGCGGACAAGAGGGTCATCAGCCGAAGCCACAACATAGCCGTCCAGTTGGGCCAGATAGCCAAAAGGATCATCCATTTTAATGGACCCATCCTTGAACTTCTTATAAGCCATGCTGCTAGCAGACTTGACATCAACAACACAGCCATCAATAACACAATCCCGATGACCTTTGACTCCATCAAGATAGAGAACATCTTGCTCTCCTGTTACTTCATGACCAGCAGCCTTCGCCATCTCTATTACGAGGGCTTCGATTACATGGCCGTAGGTGTATTTGATTCGAGCGGCTGCGGGGAGCTTTTCGCCCAAGCCTGATGAATGAATCGAGTGCCACAGTTGGCACGGGCACTTCTCTCCCATTTGCGACAGACGAAGTACAGTTCTTGAGTCTTCTTGTCCGCCCTGTTGAACAAGTTGACGTCCGAGCTGTTCAGCAAATCGTTGAGAGTTGGCTTCGGTAAGCCATCCTTCTTGTTGTTCAACGACATGGTAGATGTCCCTTATTAAGGTGTGAATATTCTTAATCATAATTTAAGGGCAGATTACTCTGCCAATACCTCTATAAATTCGAGAGCATGTCCTTGAGTGTCATCAAAGACACCGATAACGATACGGCCTTCATGCCAAGCAAAGACGTCGAGATCGGTACGACCTCCTTGATCTCCGAAGAACTCATGAGGACCGTCTGCAAACTGATGATGTCCATGGACAACATGCTTGCCTTGATAGCCTCCCATATCCTTCGAACCGTACAGCATCCACATCATCCTTTCTTCATCCTGCTTATCAAGAGGAAGATCGTTGTCAGGAATGCCTGCATGGACGAAGACCTGCTTCTCCGTCTCGTAATAGAGAGGAAGCTTTTCCAACCAATCTACATGACTCGGGTACACGACATGAGGGTCCCAGCCAGCAGGCGGGATGCCGTAGTATGGAGACACCCTGACTTCTGAGCCGTAGCTCTTCATCGTCGTATTTCCACCATTACCCAACCACCAGTCAGGATCGAGAGGCTTACGGATGGTCTGAACCATCATGTCCTCGTGATTGCCTTTAAGGCAGATGAAATGATCTCCCTGCTTCATAAGAAAGGAAATGATCTCTTGGCTCTGAGGGCCACGGTCGATGTAATCGCCGAGCGTGATGATCTTGTAATCATCTTCTCCGGCATGGGCGTAGATCTTATTTACCGCCTCCAAAAGGAGGTCGTAGCGTCCGTGAAGGTCCGCTATTGCGTAGTATTTCATTTTACTTTCTCGATTTCAGCGCCAATCTCATCGATATGAACAGGAGTATAATCCCTGACTTCGACGGAGACGTTGATGTGATTAGGAGTCGGAGACTTGTTCTGATGAATATGTCCGTGGACATTGAAGGCACCATCACGAAGGCTCTCCAAACGAAGAGGAATATGGCTGGCTGTGAAGTTATGTTCCTTGAAGCCTTTCCACAGATCAACCTTCTGGAAATTCGTTTGCAAAGCAGGGTTCCAGATTTTGTCGTGATTGCCGACGATGAGACGCTTCTGACCGTTCAGGCGATGCATCAGATTATTAAATGCACCGTGATACTGAAAGGTTACATCTCCGAGATGATAGACATAATCGTTCGGCTTAACAACACCATTCCACTTCTCAATCATGTATTCGTGCATCTCTTCGAGACTGTCGAAGGGACGAATACGTTTTCCTTCAGCGTTCGTGAATTTCAGAATGTTCGCATGAAAGAAATGCGTATCTGAAATGAACCATTTCTCATGCACCATTTTACTCTCCTACGGCAGGAAGGACTTAATCCACCACACGTACAGTGGCGCTGTGATAGGAAATGAGGCAATGAGGATCATCGCGATGTGAATTGCGGAGAGGCCGGGGTGTTTCTTCTCTTCCTGCTTCACATCCTTTTTGATCATACTCTTTTCCCATTTCTCAAATTCCTCAAGCTCCTTCTTAAACTTCATGTAATCCCGGAACGTATATTCTTTCTTAGTCTTACGTTCCTTCTTCTGACGTCCAGCCCACTCAAGCAGGGCAACCATGTCAGAGTAATGTGTCTTGCTCATTGTAGTCTCCTTCCGTGAAGTGGGGAGCTTTGGGCTCCCCCTTCCTTCTTGTTTTATTAAGGAGGACGTGGGGTGGGTAAACGGTATTTTCTCTGTCGAGGAAGCTCTTCCGGGCGGAATGCCCGTACTAGGGGTTTGGACAACTTTGCCTCCTTCAAGACTGATGTTATTGACACACGGCACAAGAAGTAACGCTGAAGTAACCCTACCGCTGCGTGTATCTGCAACTTTACAAGGGGTTCTTGTTGAACTTCTCCTTCCCATCGGACAGTGCCTCCACTAGTCACGCGGGTTAGTGCTGGTTAGTCGTTTACGCTGTCATTGTGCAACCGAGACATCTGGCCTCAGCCACTGACAGGGCCTCCGTTAGATCGGAGTAGCGTCCCTTCTGGTAGACAGCCAGTCGGGATAACATCCATCGGGGTTTGTCCCCATGTGCTACTAAGCCGCTCGACAATCCGAGGGGAGCATAGCCTGCAACGGTAGCCGGTTATGGACGTCTCTTACGGGGATTGCGGACCTGATACTAAGTGAGTAACAGCGAAGGTGGCTCTGCCAGCAGCAGACTTCTGTTGCCTCCGGTTACACGGTCAGTAAGCAGTGAGGTGGGTCAGATTGAGAGTCTGACTTACTCTTAACCATCCTAGCCTGCGAAGCAGGCGTCGCCGACATAGTCGGCTCTTTGATCGATACTTACTCTCACGCTGTCGATGTTCCCATCTATCGGACTTTCACATCGGATCTTAACTGTACTGCCTCATACTTCCGTGCGTGCTGCCCGCCAAGGGGTGGAGTCGAACCGCCCTTGATCGCCTCGGACTCACAGTTCTCAGGGTCTGGGACACCAGTTTATTGCGGAATCGAGCCGCTCCAGAACAGAGTGGTGCTGTGGATAGCTACAGTTTCAATCTTTGCTTAGATGGTGGTTGTTGATCTAGCCCTCAAGAGGGCTGCGTCAGTTTGTCCATGTGAAGCTATACAACACAGAGGGACTAGGTTTCGATCTGTTCAGCGTAACTTTTCAGGGTTACTTACGGTTGCGGCCTCTGAACTGAGCGTGATTTATAGACATCTAGCTCACTGGTCTTGAGAGCCTCCGAAGAGGTCATAGCCCTGTGCACCACAGCGCTACTCTCGTGCTGTTTGATCTACCTTCATCCCTGCTAATGAGGCAGGACGGGAGTTGAAGGTTGCCTGCGGCTTTCCGCGCTTGCTAACGCCATCTGTTCCACCCACCGTAGTAGGATAGTGCGCTTCGCTGAATGGTAACCGCTTCACGGTACGGGAAAACGGCTCTGGCTAGTTAGAGGGGCCAAGGGGTGATACCGCCTATGCGGCTGCAGTGTACAGGCCATTAGAACCTTACTTACACTGGGAGCGCTCTGCTTGTGGAGGGGGAGCGCACTACGCGACGACGCTACTGAGCTTGCTAAGCCACTCAGAGTGGTCGCGATTAAAGAACTAAAACGTAGGCTCCATACAACGACGGACTGGCTACCGTGTCCCGGACAGATCAAAGCTAGGCTACTTATCCGCTCCGAATAACAACGGGTTCGCCTTCGCTAAGCTACGTCTTATTAATTACCAGATCTGCTGAGGTTGTTCGTTCAGTCCTTCAGCATCTGATTTAACAGCGTCTGGATAATCAGTCTCCTTATTAAAAGGTACTAAGTCATCAATCTTCAGTCCAGCCCAACGTGCAGCATGGGCTTTCCCGCCGGTAGGCGTCGGGTGTGGATAGACTTCTAGCTTCACCGTACCTGTACTACCGTTGCCAATAGGAATGCCCTCCAGAGGGACACCGTCACTGTTAAGAACGACAGGTGCGGTCATACCAATAGACCTTCCTTTTATCTTCCTTTCAGTAGGACGGGAGAAGGCGACGTAATAGTCTCCATCTTCATCCTTCTTAAGGACATTCTTAACACCCTTAGCTTGAAGATCTCTGATCTTCTCTAGGGCTTCAGGGGTGGGGTGTAGGGTGACACTCCATTTATTATACATCGGGTCAGGAGTTATGTACTTAACCCAACTAACCTTTCCTTGGAGGTACACGTCCTCCGAACTACCCTGTCTAAAAATACCAGCCATTAAATATCAAGTTCCTTACTTTTATAAATCAATTCAAGTTCTGCTTGAACACCGTCGTAGTCCATAACAGCTTCGTGATACCGTTCGACGAACTCATCGGACAGATCGACTTCACGAGCTAGTCCTTCTTTGTGGTCTGACAACCAGTAGTCAAGAGGACGGGCATCTTCGTTAAGATACATAATGGGCATTAATGAGTTTCCACTTTATTAGAATTACCCTCGTCAACAATATCAATATCAACAGTGTTGTCTGCGTTTTTATAAATAGAGATGCCTACATATGTATCAGGTTTTAGCGCATCCACAAGGCCTGCAACAAATCCTGCTGCAAAATCTTGGTTAGCGCCAACAACAGCCTCATCAACTTTCAATGTGTTTTACTCCAATTAGTAGAGATTGTGTAATCATTTAAATCATCGGACCAATACGATCCGGCAAGAGGACATTTCAATTTCAGTTCTTCTCCTACCTCTCTCAGGCTGTCTGCCTGCATCTTAGCAATTTGAATAGCTATGTCCATGTTATTTGGACACTCTGTCTGCCACTCGTCGTGTACGAAATTAACTAATTTACTATCTAAAGAAGGAAGTAAAGGCCACCACTTCATAGTGGCCATCTTCATTACTACAGCTTCTCCATTTTGGAGATAGCCCGACATCGCCAGATGTCTCCGCCCTCCAACTGTCTCTCCCGGAATACGGACCGCACGCCCATCAAGTCCAACGAACCATCCTCGTTTAGCGTCAGCAGGAATGATTGTTTCTTTAAGATAGGCAAATCCTGTATACCTACTGAGCAATTTCTCATAAGCTTCCATCGCAGAAGCTGCGTCGCAGCCAAGAATCTCTTGTAACTTTCCTTGGCCTGCTCCGAGGAGGAGGGCGTAGATGTATCGTTTAGCGGCAGCTCTGGACTTGCAGACAGATCCAAGAATGGATTGGTTAAGGCTGTGTGGGTCACTCTTGTCTTCCTTCTTACCATTGATAAGAGACTGAGTAAACTCAGGATCATCGATGTAATGCGCAAAGATACGAAGCTGAATGCCCTCAGCATCACACCCAACGAGAAGACGATTGCGAGGGGATATCCACAAAGAACGCAACTCTTTACCGTACAGCTTCTTTTTGCCTGCTGTATCGAACTCGTTGGGTATGTTCGCTGTGTTGGGATTTTGGTGCGCCATCCTGTGAGTCCAAGCGCCGATGCCGTAAAAACGTCCGTGTATACGGCTGTCTTCGGTCAGTAACGCCAACCACTCGGTAAGTGTTCTGCGTCTGGACTCAAGCAGGATGCGCTTCGCTATCGTCCGGGCGGACGGCGGAGCAGAAGCTGGTAATGTATCTAAATTAACTTCGTTGACTTTCCAGCCTGTCTTCTTCAGCTCCAGTATCTTATCTTGCAACAGCTGGAGCCTTAAGTCAAGCTCTTTACTCCTTCCTCGGGTATGCTTAAGCTTATTCAGCTCCCGTTCGGCGTCTATGTGTGTCTTCGTCCGGTCAGTAGGCTGCCATCCTGCGTCACCCAGTACCCCAATAATCTGCTTATGACTACTAGGGTTAAACTCACTCCAAGCGCAATAGGAAAAAGGAGCGCCAATGGTAAGATCAGCAACACTTTCTCGGAGTGGAGCAGGAATGGAGGAGAGGGAGATGGTCCCATGTTTAGTACCCCTTGGTGTTACTTCACGGATAAGTTTAAGCTTCGGTGGAAAGGAAGAAAGGATGGCCTCGTCCAACTGCGATAACTCTTTGGTTACCTTCTCCAGAAGGGACTGTGCTTTAGCACTATTGAAAGCGAAACCATCCTTTTCTAATTGGTTACAGACCGACTGGAAGTCGTGCTCTAACCTAATGCTTTTAGCACGTAAAGGATTGTTAATGTAACGACTATACTTGGAATAAATTCGCTCAGTGATGTCAACATCTCTGATGCAGTATCTTTCCATCTCTTCGGAATATTTACTGAAGTCACTAAACTTTCCTTTCTCTAATCCGAACTCTCGTCCGTAATCCTCGACAGAATGTCCTTGTCGAGAATAATCAACCAGCTTAGATATGATGAGAGTATCCCAAGCTGTGCAGCTAAGGTTGCGTGTGTCAGGGAGTAAGTTATGAAGCACAGGGAGGTCGTAACCGCACAGGTTATGCCCAACGAGGACAGTACATCTTGACAGAAGGTCAACCAGTTCTCTCTGGATATCTTCATGCTTAGTTACCTCTCTGAAAATGTAAGTACTATGAGTATCGATGTCTCGACAGACAACAACCCACAGTTGGGTGGGGTTCTTTAAAGAATTAGTTTCAACATCAATTACAAGTTTCAATTAAACGTCTCAGCCGTATTAATAATCTTTTCAAGTAATTCATCAATGTAAGGTGCTTCAACTACAGTCGCTCCCCATCGATCTTCTTCTTCTTTTGAAGGGGCATTTAAGATAGGAGTAATTAAAGCTGTGTATTTCATCTCCGATGGATATTTTAATATCTGCCAAGAGACGTTTGCTTTAGTGCAAGCACTATTGACAGAACCTATAGCTGAAACAAGATTATAAGAAAGATTATCCATTTGCGCAACCAGTTTTGGGTATGAAGGAAGAAGTTCATCTATAGTATTACTTAAGTATACCTTAGTATCTTACTAGCTATAGTATCCTAAGTATATACTTAAGTAATAAGGAATACAAGGTATATAAGGAATATAAGGATACAATGTTAACTAGGAATTCCTTAGTACCTAAGGATATCCTTAAGGAATACCTTAGGAATATCCTTAGGAATACTAAGGAGTAAAGGTTCAACGAAGAACCGATACTCCACAACTCTTATAGAAGCCTAGGTCGATGCACCCGACCCGGAAATGCTGGGTGATTGCCACAGCGATGATCGCGCAGACGATCAGAAGCAACAACCAAGCAATGACACGGAATGGTCCTTCGTTCATTAATAACTCCCTCTGGCAGTATTGCCTAACCCTGTTCAACGGAACAGGAATGCCGTCAACTCTGGGTAGTAGTGATTTGCAGCACATCCCAGAAGAAAACCGAGTGCTAAATCACACACGGTGAGAACGAAGACTAGCCCATTAATGTTGTACATCCGGTCGCTCCATGATTTCGTCCATACCACTTCGGTATCGAGCTTTGTTCTTAGCAATAGCTTCCGAGTACTTCACAGGGTCCTTACCCTGATACATCTTGACAAGTTCTCGGTACGTAGTCATAGCCGCCGCCGCAGGCTGGTCGAGGTAGATAACTTCACCCATCTTCTTTTCTTTCTTCCCCATCTTCGTGGGGTACCATCGTTGGTAGTATCTCTACGAGATCGTACATCGCCGAGAAGCTATAGCTGTCGACGTATTTCATTTGCATCGCTGGTCCGTACTCGCTTTCGTAAGCCAGCATAACCGCCTTAGGAGAGATGTAACCAATCCCGAAGAGTTCGAGGTATACCTGCCTAGGTTGGTTCTTCTTCCTCGCAATGAAGCGATCATTCACAGATAGGGAACGAAGCCAGTCAGAGCCCTCTGGAGGCTTCATTTCTGGCTTGGGGGGTATCATAGGGAGGACGTTTTCATCCTCTCCACGGCCTTCTAACAGGCTCCTAGGGCGCTTCATTTTGCAGTCCTACGAATGACACGCCGGATACGCTCCTGCTCCTCCCTGATAAGCCGGAGAGCAGTGAAATTAGCCCTTTCAGGTTCAGAAAGGAACCGTCCTCCACAGCGCTCAGTGCGCCGATGGTTGACGAGGAAGTGCATCTTCGTGAAGATAACTCCACAGCCAGTGCAGTAAGCCACCCGTGGTTTCTTATAGGGGTTACGCATTCGGGTCTCCTAGTTTTAGTGACAGTTGCTCGTGGACTTCCATAAGCCTCTCGCCTTTGGCGTTAAGGGTTAAGGATGTCTCCGATTTGATGTATCTGCTCCGTAGAGCTGACACATACTGAACTGTCGTGTTGAATTCGAACGCTACTTGTTTCAGTAACGCTCCCTCGATAACCCTTCGGAGTATTCGTCGCGTCCTTGCGACATCGCGTTTGCCGCGCATCTACCTCCTCCGTATCGTACCAGATTTGACCGTGGTACTCACGTTTTACCAGAATAATCAAGCGGCCATCTCCTCGATTTTGAGGTTGTCGTTTGCTGTTGAGATGTCGTATCCCATATCCTCTTTGAGAGTGTAGGTTGCTGGGTCAAATAGTAACTGACCAGCCGGACCTGTGCGTCCGCAAAATCTGTTCTTACCAACCACGACGTTTGTCGTGCGTCTGATGATAGGATCATTGGACAAAACATCCCTGTGTAGATTAATGCGAATATCACAAATCTTACTAATGTTCCGTGAACCACGGGTTAATCCGTCGTCGTTGACATGACTGACTAGGATGAGGGCGAAGTCTAATTCCTTCACCATCATCTCTAGTCGAGTCGACAGATAGTCTAGTGCACGTCTTTCGTTTTCGCCTCCAAGACCGCTAACCACCATAGTGATATGGTCAAGCAGAATATAGAGACACCCGCGCGCAGATACCAAGAAGCGAATTGTGTCGAGAATATGCTCTGGGTCATCGCTCCCGAAATGTGAGTAAATATGAAGACGGTCGTCCAGCCCAACCACCTTCTGTACTGCAGAGAAAATCTCTTCGTCGCCGACGCCACAGTCAGGGAGGTGGACCGGGCGCTGGAGATGAATTCCAGCAAGGGCCTGTAGGTGGCGTTTCTTAGGCTCTTCCAAGAATATCGCGCCGACCGGAACGTCTGTCCTAGTAAGGAGTTCGTATTCGATAGCATGCATAACCTCCGTTTTACCTATGCCCTCTTGGGCGGTTAGCAGTACAGTCTCTCCAGTACGTATGCCATACGTCATGTATGTCAACGTAGGAAAGGGATATGCGATGCCTACTTTAGGCACCTCAGCAATAATCTTTTTGAAGTCCACAAACGAAGAAATGATCGTATCAGGTAGATATTTCTTCGCATTGTGGAATACGTTCAGCAGGTCGTCTCGCTGTCCTTGCTGCAGGAAGTCGTTGGCGTCTTTGAGCTTACCTCCGGGAAACTTAAGCTCATATATTTTTCCGTAATCGAAGAGCTTAGCGACCGAAGCTGCGGCCTCACGACCTCGTTCATCTGCGTCGAAAGCCAAGTATATGCGGTCGAACGAGTTGATGAAGGCGCGATCCACAGCGCAATCAGCAGCAGCAGTACTGCTTGATTGCACAGATATAGCAGGGCACCGACAAACTTCGTTGCACGATAAAGCATCTTCATATCCCTCTGTTATGATTAGGTTCTGGTGAGAACCAGCGACGAACTTATCGACACCAAAACAACCACGCTTTACATCACCGACGTAATGGAACTTCTTCTCAGAGAGGTCCCTAATTTTGAAGGTACCTTCTTCACGGTGAGGATAGCCAATAGACGTAGGTTTTCCTTCAGCATTAATCTTTGTCTTCGCTCCATACTTACGAAAGGTAGAGGAAGAGATGCCACGAAAATCAAGAAACTCGTACGTATAAGTATCATTCAAATCTATAAAGCCCTTATCAGGAAAATAATGGTAGCCACAACTGTAGCAGTGCCCGTGTCCATCACCATACAACATGTATGCATCGCTGCTACCACAAGGTAACGGACACGGGAGTTCTTTTCCGACTATTGTATCAGCCGGTGATTTCGCGCTTAGGGTAACTGTAATACTCCTTCAACCATTTCCTTCGGGACTCGTGGTGTTGGACTGCATGGAAGTTAAACGGCGACAACAGAGGGTCCCAGTAAGAGTCTATGCCGACGTACATCCAAGCACGTATGACATGAACTTGCTCAGGACCAGTAACTCCCTTCTTGCCTTGAAGACAAAGAGGAAGTTCCTTTCCATCTTCGTCGAAGTAATCTCCGACGATGACCTCTCTGAACGGGACTAACAACTTAACCCGTTGCCGTCGATATTGTACCGTATTCTGTTTCCAAGTGTCAAGCTCACGAAACTGATACGGACGAATTGCATGTACTTCACCCTTTATCCGGAGATTCGGAGGGAAGTACTTGACAACAGCGGGAGCGTTAGCTTCGAGGGGAATAAGCTGGCCGTCCCGCTGTTGCCAATAGTTATACAATTTCTGCGTAAATGCATGGCACACGAACGCAGAGTCTTCGATGAGGGGGTATTGAGGATAACCTCGCTGGGTTTCATCCGGACTGAACAGGAGTTGGAACTCATACTGTTCGAGCTTTGAGAGGTCCGGGGAGTATCTCACTGACTCGTTGAGCCAGTCTACCTCGTGCTTCGAGGGAAGATTAGGTACACCGAATAACTTCGGAAATACCTTAGCTAGTGGGTTCATTTGTCCTCCAATGATGTGTGCTCGGGGTCGGTACGTTGCCGGGGATGGACGCCCGACCCCTCACACTAGGCTAGAGTTCAACTACAGTGAACTGTTGTCTACTACCTGCCTGAGTTACGCTACCTTCTTACCGAAGGAGAACTTCTTCTTCTCCACCTTCGGCTGAACGGCAGGCTCATTGGCGATCGACTCCACCTTCTTGCCGGTGTCTCCGATCTTCGTTTCGGTCGTCGTGGAAGTCGGGGTCTTCAACATACCCTTCTCTTCCATGTACTTCCGAGCATAGACCCGCATCTCCAGTGCGTAAAGCACGATGGAACGAGGGTCAGTGTTGGCGAGACCAAACAAGCCACTCACCGGCCAGTTGATACTCTCCTGAGGAGTGCACCCAACAGCGGCCGAGAAGTCACCGTGCTTCGTCTCCAACGCTTGGATAGTGGCAGGGTCCTGCATCTGGACGGACTGGCCGTCGAGGTGCTTCGCAACGAAGTCGAGGACCTTCTCCATATCCTTTGCCGGAATGATAGGAAGGTTCTCCTCTTGACGGATGGCCTTGATCTCAGCCCCCGTCTTAGGTGCACCAGTCGAGGTCTCCGTCTTAGCCGGTTCCGGCTTCGTCGTAGACGCTGCAATGGAAGCCTTCTTCCGATCGACTACCCAGTTCTGGAGATCGACCACCGTAGCGGGGATCTTCGCTCCTTCGACAGGGATGACCGGGATACGCTTCTTCCAGCCAGTCGGGAGAGTACCAGCAACCATCTGGTACCACGCTCGCTTGTCGTCGTTGTTGTGCAGCCATTCCGGAGGACGGATCGGCAACGGACCAGTCGCCTTTTCCTCCTTCTTGACGTCAACGACAGTCGTCGCTCCAGTCTTATTCACTTCGGGCACAGAAGCACGAGGGGCAGTGCCTGGGGTTGCAGCGTCCTGAACAGGAGCTACCTTCTTGCCGAAGGAGAAGCGGGACTTCTTCTCCTCGACCTTGACCGGCTCCTGCTTGACATCGCCCCAACCATGGAGGTTGGAGGTACGACCCCAAGTGAAGGGCTCACCGCCGAGAGTGTCCTTGCCGGCGAAGAAAGGATCGCCTTCGAACGGAAGGATGTTGAGGACGCCTCGATGCCCAAGGGCAGCAAGGAAGTTGTTGTTAAACGACGGCTTGCCGAGGGCAGCCATAAGCTTCGTGATTTCACCGTCAGTCAGCTCGCAAATATCGGCCAACGTCGGCGCAATGATCTCGGACATCAGGTTGAACTCCTGCGTCCTGCCGTTGTTGGTATCGTACTTCGGGAAGTCGCCGTCGAGGCCGATGGCCAAGAACGGATTGTTGTCGGCGTCGTTGATCGTGAACGGCTGGATGTCTTCGATGTTGAAGCCCTTGTCGAGCCAGCCGAAACACATCATCGAACGGAAGTCGACGGTCTCGGTATTCATCGTTTCGAGGTCATCCAATTCAGGCGTACCTTCTTCACGACCGATGGATAGTCCTTCGCCATCCTGTACGGCGTAGCCGAAGACATTCGGCTTCTTGCTGATGATCAGCTTGAGATAGTCAGTCTCAATGATCTGCTTCGGCTGCTTGATGATAACAGTGTATAAGTTCTTCGGTAGCATTTCCACTCCTATGCTTCCCCTCAGGAAGCGGTTAAGGGGACGCAGTGTCCCCTATTGCTTAAGCTGATTTACGCCAGTTAAACTTACCAACATACTCAGCGAACTTCTTCCGACGGATAACCTCAGGCAATCCACCGGGGATATTCGGGACGTGAGCACGAGCCTTGACGATGTCAGGGTTCTTGCTGTTGCGGAGCTTCTTCAACTCCGCTTTGACGATCTTCAGCCGAGCTTTCTTCGGCACAAGATCAGGGAGATCAAGCTTGCTGGACATCTCCTTGTAAAGGGAGAGTACTTCCTTGTTGCTGATCTCGCCAGCACATTCCGCTTCGAACAGACCATCATTGATGATCCGGGTAAGCAGGGCATGCGCTTTATCGTTTCGGTCACGAAGGACCATGCGATACCCCTTCTTCTTTCGCCAGTCTGTGAACAACTGGCGCAGTCCAGCTAAGATGCCGATGCTGATAAGAATAACCCCTACATCCAGCAAAGTCATTCGCTGGAAGGCATTGGCAGCTTCATGCATTCCGGTAGCCGCTCCGACGATGATATTCTGTCGGAGGTCAATCAAATCAACCGTCATCAGCCTCTCCGTCCTCAAGGATGTCCGCCATTACAACAACAGTCCCGGACACCCAATTATCCGATTGGACAACGACTGCTATTGACGTCGCTTCGCAACACAGCCCTGAAACCTCGATACAGATGGGCTCATCCTTATCAACCCCCTGCTGTATCAGTTCTTCAAGAGCATTCATCAATTCCTCTAATGTCATCTGCGCTTATACCCCTTCATATAGTCGGTTTCCCTGCCAATATGCCACGCATTACACGTCGGGCAGTGGAAGACGTGTAACTTCTTCTTCCCCGTCCGCTTGCTCTCGCGATTGAGCTGAGATACAGCGGACTTCTTGTCGTATGTACGCTTCCCCGAAGGGCAACTACGATCACTGACCATATCTCCCTCCTGATTAACAACGCAGAAAGGCCCCCGATGCTGAGGGGGACAGCACCGAGGGCCAAGTCGAGAGGGGAGGGGCTTAACCTCTCGATCTATTAAACATAAACTTCGTGACACAGAGCAGCCTACGTGTCTCTGCGTCAAGCTCTGTAGCTTCAGCTCTACGCATAGCATCGATAACTGCTTGCGCTTCAGCACGTCCAGAGGGAGTGCCTGAGAAGCGTTTAGCTTTATCCTCCATGCCCAATGATTTAGCACGATGCTTATATCCCTGCATCAGCTCTCTGTTGGGCATACGAGGCGCAGATACACCTTCAGCCGACAATCTAGCCGGAATTGGGGTACCGCTGTGCTTCTCAAACTTCCCCGGTGGATCTTCGATACGCCGAGGGAGTTTACGCAACTGACGCTGTAACTTAAGCGCCTTTGCTTGCATAGTCCGATTAGCCATTGGAACCTCACTGTCCTTAGAGTGTACACCCGTTACTTCCTTAAGTAAAGAGGGTAAGGGTCTATCCACCGATAAGGGACTATTTCCCACCACAATCCCACCGGATTTCGACGTACACGAGCAAACCTATTCCAGTCAGGAGAGGCAGCCAGAATTGCCACTCGACTTCGGTTATAGTCGACAGAAAGTGGGTCATGGGAGGCCTGTGCGCGAACTGATGATAGGAATAACACGATAACGAAGATGACAATAGCGATACCAATCTCCGCTACTGCATCTCCAATCTCCATGTCTCTCTTAGGGTCTCGCATCATCGTCCTCCCTCCGGTCCGTTAGCAAACTTAAACCGACGCCTGAGAATAGGGTTCTCTACGTCATCCACAGGCGTCTTAACCGTCTGTTTGATAGTCGGAGAGAGATCGACGAGATCGATGAACTTATCAGCCTGCCGACGCAGTTCATCTGCAACCATAGCAGGCCGAGTAACGATTGTGCTGACGATAGTGACACGGACACCGAAGCGACGCTGCAGTGTTTCAACAAGGAATCTGAAATCACCATCACCTGAGAAGATAACGATGTCAGTGCAATACGGAGCAAGTTCGAGAGCCATAGTAGCAATCTCGATGTCCATATTACCCTTCACCTTCTCTGTCTTAGTGATGGGATCAAAGAACTTCTTCCATTCCTTCTGAATGACAGTCCACCCGTTGTACTCAAGATAGTCCACCATCGGACGGAGACTGCTGTTCTCCTCCTTAGGAGGCAGAGCAGTGAAGTACAATGCACGGATGACAACACCATCGAAGTAATGGATGATCTTGTTGTAATCAATGGGCGGCAGGCCCAATGCCTTATTAGCAGCGTACAGATTGCTGCCGTCGATAAGAATAGCTGTGCTCTTATTCTTCATTCCACCCTCCAGTTGGAAGACGCCACCACTTAAGCGTCGTCTTCTCTGCGCTGTCGTCGTACTCGACAGTATGTCCATAACGGCGAGACAAAGCCTCGCTGTTCAACGCTTTAATGCTCGCTTCGAGCAACCGTCTGTCAGTCTCGCTATTGGCGAAGACTATCCTGAACACCTTCACAGGCTCCTCCTCGTAGGCTTGCTCTTAAAAGGACGGCGATCCTCAGGAGCGGTGACGTATGCTATGGCGTGTATTCCATTAGCCTTATTACACGCCATGTTCCGGAGTTGTATGTCTACTTCATTGCGGAGCCTAGCGCCTGCAATTACTCCACCATGGTAGTCAATAGCTTCCCAACTACCATCGGGACGCTGTCGTACCCACACCGTCAGCTTCATCATGCTGTCGATGTACCTCGCACGTGCTTCACGCTCAGTCATCGCTACCTCCTCAGTAGTCGAATGAGTTCAGCAATCCACTCCTCGTCACTGGCTGTACGCATTGCGATACACCTTGCTGGGGTTCTTAATCGTCATGTAGAGACGATCAGGATCACGGGTATTGTCCTCTGCGAATGTCCACACGTCATGTGCAGGGACCATCCCGGGAATATTTCCCTTAGCCCGATGAGTAACGTTGACATTAGACTGCATAAGTAATCTTCCGGATTTGTAGTAATACTGCATAACTAACTCCCCTTAGCTGTTAATCTTCCAGTATCTATATTGTCTCATGGGTGAATCCTTAAATCAAATGAGTTACACCTTACCAGCCTTAAGCCCGTATACCTTACCGCATACGATCGTCCTATCATCAATCGCGACCTCACCTGTCCGGTTGTTCCTATCATCTTAATTGCGACCTCACCACTCATGTTGTTCCTATCA
>OFRO01000293.1_pt1 | contig 18745 bp, 22 predicted proteins | sample 1543091 | NCBI WGS metagenome assembly OFRO01 (sample SAMN07774217, study PRJEB24372) | wastewater metagenome | isolation source: Exp Tend NO 10WW | collected 2016-02
ATCGACACGCGCGGACCTCTGCAAAAGCTGATCGACCGCGAGGCCGTGGCTAATGACCAGTCCATCCTTTCGGTGATCACGCCCGAAATGCGCGCCAAGGGCACCTACGAAGGCGAGCGCCGGATCGTGAACAACCATGACCCGGTTCAACGCTGGATTGCCTCAGGGAAGCTCACAGAGAGCCAGCAGTATGCTATAGGCTATGTGCGCCGCCTATGGGAGATCGCAGGCCTGGAGCGCTCCGTGACGGCAAATTACGGGAATGTAGCGTCAGGCGGGGGATGCGCGGAACGCAGGGCGGCAATCGAGATCGACGCACGCGAGGATCTGCACCGCATCCAAGACTACGTGCCGGCGCAATATTGGAGCGTTTGGGAACTAGTCTGCCGCTTTGGCGAGCCTGCCGGCGTTGCTGGTTCCACGATGGGCGCGGGCGGTAAATCCGCGCAGGCCCGTTCACATACGATTGTTTGCTTTGTCGCAGACATCGTTGCTATGAAGGAGAGGCTATGAAGCGCGCTGGCTACATCACGGATGAACTAAATCGGCACAAGGCGGAAAACGTCTGGATGAGCAACATGCTTAAGGCTTTGGAGCACCAACGAGAGTTACAAGCGCGGCTTGATGAGGAAATATTCAAGCGGCTTGACACTTCGCGGCCCACAAAGTAAGTCATCAAGTCAATAGCTCGTATTGCGAGCATCGGGGCTGTCCAATCGGGCGAAGATCAAGCGAGGCTGCGATGACCTTCAAGGAAGCCTTGGTGAAGGCAGTAGGTGGGGCAATCCTGTTTTACGTGGCGGTCTACGCAATCGTATGGCTTGTAATGGTTGGTCCACATGGCTGAACCTGCAGCCGAGAAACTGCCGGCCCATCTCGATCCTGAGAAGCAGTTCAAGCCTGGACAATCAGGCAACCCCAATGGCCGCCCCAAAGGCTCACGTAACAAGCTTGGTGAAGCATTCCTCGCCGACATGCTGGCAGACTGGGAACAGCACGGCGTTGCGACCATCGAAAAGGTTCGGGATGAAAAGCCCGATCAGTATCTGAAGGTTGTCGCCTCGATCCTTCCCAAGGAACTGAACGTGAGGGTCAATGAGTTTGACGATCTCACCGACGACCAGCTTGCTCGACAGTTCGCAGCTATCGCTTCGCAGCTTGCAAGAGCAGGCGTTGCGATTGGCGAAGGAACTGGACAGGCGGAAGCGTCGGAACAAGCTGTCGGCGTATCGACCATACAGTAAGCAGCTTGAGTTCCATGCAGCAGGCCTAATCCATCGTGAGCGCTTGTTCATGGCGGGCAACCAACTTGGGAAGACTGTCGCCGGCTCAAACGAGTGGGCCTTCCATCTTACTGGGCGATATCCGGATTGGTGGCCTGGGCGCAGGTTCGAGCATCCGGTCCGCCTTTGGGCAAGCGGTGAAACAAGGGTTTCATGCCGGGACACGGTGCAGAAGCTTTTGGTGGGAGAGCCCGAAAAAGAGGAAGAATGGGGGACTGGCGCAATCCCCGGCGATGATATCGTGGACACATCCCGCGCGATGGGCGTGGCAAATGCTCTCGACAGCATCACGGTCAAGAACCAGTTCGGCGGGACTTCCACACTGCTGTTCAAGGCCTATGAGCAGGGCCGGGCCAAATGGCAGGGGGACACGCTCCACGGGGTTTGGTTCGATGAAGAGCCTCCATTGGACATCTACACCGAAGGACTAACCCGCACGAACGCAACAAAGGGTATCGCCATGCTGACCTTCACTCCGCTGAAGGGGATGAGCGACGTTGTTCAGGCGTTCCTGAGTGATAGCGACCTTCAGGCCATGAAATGAGCCGTCACGTCACCCGCATGACCATTGAGGATGCGGAACACTATTCAGCAGAAGAGCGCGCGGAAATTATAGCCAGTTACCCGGCGCATGAACGCAAGGCTCGGGCGCAGGGTATTCCGGTTCTTGGTTCGGGCAGGGTATTCCCGATCGATGAAGATGATTTGAAGGTGCGGGCTTTCGCTATCCCTGACCATTGGGTGCAGATTGGTGGGCTCGACTTTGGTTGGGACCACCCGACAGCGGCGTCCAAGCTGGCATGGGATCGCGACGGGGACGTGATTTACATCACGAACAGTTACGGCAAGAAGGAGGCAACCCCGGTTATTCATGCGGCAGCGGTGAAGACATGGGGCGAATGGTTGCCATGGGCATGGCCGCATGATGGCTTGCAGCACGACAAAGGGTCGGGTGAAGCGCTCGCCGCTCAATACCGCGATCAAGGGCTGAACATGCTCCATGAGCGGGCAACGTTTGAAGATGGCGGGAATGGTGTCGAGGCTGGGATAGCTGAGATGCTGGACCGGATGCTCACCAATCGCTGGAAGGTGTTTGATCACCTAGAAGACTGGTTTGCAGAGTTTAGGCTTTACCACCGCAAGGATGGGCAGATCGTCAAGCTGAACGATGACCGGATTTCGGCGTCTCGCTACGCCATGATGATGAAGCGGCATGCCGAGCGCAAGATGCCCGGCTCTCTCAATTTCGGAAGTGGTGGGGGTTGGGCTTGATGGAACGCATCACAACCCGCCTTGGCGGCGACAAATTGATTTACACCATCAGCGTCCGTCATCCGAGCGGGCGGGGTTATCGCGGGGTTGATGTCCCGGCGTGCAATTTTGTGGACGACGAAAAACTTGGCGCTGCGCTGGGGCATTTGAACCACGCAATCGCCAAATGGCCCGTTGAGCCTGTTACAGTGGCGGCGGTGCGAAGCGCATGAAAGACGCCGACATCCTCCGCATGGCCCGAGACAGGTATCGCGACGGCGTTCAGGCCGACAAGGACAACCGCGACCTCGATCAATTTTGCCGCAAGTTCTACCGTGGCAAGAAGGAGGACCAGTGGGATGCCGCCGATCTCAAGCGGCGCGGCAATCGCATCTCGGTAGCGATTAACCGCGTACCTCAGTTCGCCAAGCAGATCACTGGCGAGATGCGGCAGAACAAGCCGGCGATCAAGGTTCTCCCGGTCGACGATCAGACCGACCCCAAGCTTGCGGAAGTCTACACGGCAATCATCCGCCACATTGAATCGCAGTCTAGCGGGCACACGGTTTATGCCAAGGCTGGTGAGCAGGCGGTCATTGGCGGAATTGGCTGGTTTCGCATCCTGACGGACTATCTGGACGGCAAGAGCTTCGACCAGGAGATAATGATCAAGGGCATTCGCAACCCGCTCTCGGTTGTGGTTGACCCCGGCGCTATCGAACCGACGCGCTGCGACATGAAATGGGGTATCGTTTCCGAACTGATCCCTGAAGAGACATTCAAGTCGCAGTTTCCCAAGGCGAAGCTGAACGGGTTTGATGTTGCGGGCGAAGAAACCACTATGTGGAAGTCCGACAAGAGCATCCGTGTCGCCGAGTATTGGGTAAGGGAGAGCAAGAACCGCGAGCTGCTGTTGCTCTCCAACGGCGCGACCATGTGGGCGGACGAACTGGACGACGATGAAGCTGCCGCGCTCGACCAACAGCGCGTGACCATCAAGGCCCGCCGTCAGTCCACGTCCTACTCTGTCAAGTGCTACAAGATCACGGGCATCGAAATTCTGGAAACCTACGATTGGGAGGGATCTTATATCCCGTTGATCCCGGTCATTGGCGAAGAGATCGAGGTCGGTGACGAGATATTCCGCCACGGCATAGTTTATCCGACGATCGACAGCCAGCGGTCTTACAACTTCGCTCGCTCGGCCATGCTGGAAGCGGCGGCAGCACAGCCCAAGGCTCCGTATCTCGTTACAACCAAGATGGTTGCGAACCATCAGGACGCGTGGAAACAACTGAACGAAGGCAACCCGATGGTGTTGCCCTACGATCCAGACCCGCAGGCTCCCCAAGGCCCGCAGCGCATCTCGCCGCCAAACTTCGCCTCCGCATGGTATCAGGAAGCGATGGTCGCAGATGGCGACATGAAGGCGACCACCGGGATTTACGATGCCTCGCTTGGCAAGCAGTCGAATGAGACGTCAGGTCGGGCCATCCTCGCAAGGGACCAGCAAGGCGAGACGGCAACATACGTCTATGTCGATAACCTGTCGGCGGCCATTCGCCAGTGCGGGCGCATCCTGCTTGAACTGATCCCGGAGATTTACACTGGCGAGCGGGTCATTCGCATCATGGGTGAAGACGGCGCGCTTGAGAAGTTCGCCCGCATCAACACGATGCTGCCCGATGGATCGCTTGAGAACGATATCTCGATTGGTCAGTTCGATCTTGAGGTTGTAACCGGCCCCGCCTTTGCGACGAAGCGCATGGAGGCCGCCGACAAGATGATGGCGCTGGTTCAGGCGGTTCCTGCGGTCGGACAGGTCGGCGCCGACATGATCGTCAAGGCGCTTGATATGCCTTATGGCGACAAGCTGGCGGATCGCCTCGCTCTCGCTCTCGTGCCTCCTGGCATGGACGAGGATGTGGACCGCAAGCGCATGGAAGCGCAGCAGAAGCAGCAGATGATGTCAGGCCCCCCACAGCCCGACCCGATGCAGGAACTGGTAGTAGCCAAGGAAACTGCTGAGATCGAAAACACGCAGGCCGACACCGCTTTAAAGGTGGCGAAGGCCGAGACTGAAAAATCCTCGCTGGAATCCACCGTCAATGAGGCGGTGATGCAGGCTGGGGCAATGATCGGCTACCATGCCGGATAGCCTACCGGGGCTTAAAGCCGGGCAAAACCCGCTCTCCTGAGCGCAACCAGGAACAAACCAAATGAGTGACGAACTAACCGCTGGGGCGGATACCCCTGCGGCGGATACCCCTGCGCCCGAAACGCAGGAAGCCGCCACGGTCGAAGAACAGACCACTGAGCAGCCTGATACTGAAGGCGGCGAGGATGCTGACAAACCCAAGCGCAAGCACTGGGCGCATGAACGCATCGACGATTTGACACGGCGCAGGCGTGAGGCCGAGCGGGAAGCCGAATACTGGAAGCAACGCGCTACACAGACGGTTGATCCTGAAGGCCTCGAATACGAGGACGGCATTGCCGCGAGGGTTGTTCAACAGACCCGGACGGAACAGGCGGAAACATCGAAGGCAACGGCGGCGCAACTCGCGGCGGAAGCCTTTGGATACCGTGAAACCATCGCCCGCGAGAGATTTGCGGATTACGATGCGATCACCCGCAATCCTAACGTGGCGATCACCCCGGCAATGGCCGAAGTGATCCACGATAGCGATGTGGGGCCTGACGTTGCCTATCACCTCGGCAAGAACCCGGCAGAAGCGGCGCGGATCGCGTCTCTTCCCGCTCACCTGCAAGCCCGTGAGATTGGACGGATCGAGGAACGCCTGAGCGCTCCGAAGCCGTCCCGCAAGGTGCCTGCCGCACCCGTGCAGCCCGTATCCGCGATTGCAGCCGGCGGGGTCAAAGACCCTTCCGCCATGACCATGACCGAATACGCCGCAGCCCGGAAGGCAGGCCTGATCTAACCACCGGATTCCGAACGTCGCGATGACGTCCGAGCCCACTTTCCAGATGGAAATTCATCATGAGCAATACGGTTCTTAACGCCTCCATCATCGCCAAGGAGGCGACGATGATCCTCGAAAACGAACTCGTCATGGCCAAGCAGGTTTATCGCGGCCACGAGAAGGAGTTCTCCAATTCGGTCAACGGCTATACCGTTGGTTCGACCGTTACCATCAAGCGCCCGACCGACTTCACGGTTCGCGATGGTGCGACGGCTTCGAGTCAGGATGTCGTCGAGGGCAGCACCTCGATCACGGTGGACAAGCAGAAGGGCGTGGACTTCAAGTTCACCTCGACTGAACTGACCCTGTCGATCAAGGAGCTGTCCGAGCGCGTCATTCGCCCGGCGATGATCCAGCTTGCCAATCAGGTCGATCGCGATCTCATGGCGCTGTACAAGTACGTTCCGAAATGGGTTGGGACTGCCGGCCAGACGGTCAACTCGTTCTCCGACTTCGCCTTGGCGCCGCAGCGCCTCGATACCTACGCGGTTCCGCAGGACGCTCGTTCGGCGGTTCTGTCGCCGGCCGACCATTGGGGCCTGCTGGGGTCGCAGACCGCTCTGTACATGCAGGACGTTGCCAAGGGAGCCTATCGCAACGGCTCGCTCGGCATGATCGGCGGCGTTGATACCTACATGTCGCAGAACGTGCCGACCCATACGGTTGGTGCGGACGTGACCACGGTTACGGTCAACCAGTCCATCGTCACCTCGACCATCACCTACGCGGCGGTCAAGGACGCGATGCAGCAGACGATCACGATTGCGGGTGGCGACCTCAATCCCGGCGACGTGTTCACCATCGCCGATGTGAACGCGGTCAATCCGGTGACCAAGGCTAATCTTGGCATTGCCAAGCAGTTCACGGTCATCAGCTACTCGGCGAATACCCTGGTGTTCTACCCGGCGATGATCTGGACCGGCGCGCAGCAGAACGTGGCTGTGACGAGCGGCGTGACCGACCTTAACACCAAGGCAATCACGGCTGTTGGCACCGCCGGCACGGGCTACACGCAGAACATGGTATTCCACAAGAATGCCTTTGCTCTGGCGATGGTGCCGATGGTCTCGCCTCCGGGCGCGGTCGATGTGGCGCGCGAGACGATGAACGGCGTCTCGGTTCGTATCATCCCCTACTACGATGGCACGAACGACATCAGCAACTGGCGTGCTGATGTTCTGTATGGAGTCCGCGCCATAGACCCAAGGTTGGCCGTAAGGCTCAGCGGTACGGCTTAAAAGGCTTTACCTCTGCCCGCCAATATGTGAGGGTGGTGCTATCATGGCACCACCCAAACAACCCATCCGCTTTTGCTCCATTCCTGATTGCGGGAAGCGCCTTTTGGCGCGCGGCTACTGTTCCGCGCATTACAGGCGGTTTTCGCTTTACGGTAACCCTCTCGTTCTTAAACAAAAGCAGTTGCATGACCTGACGTTGGTCGAGCGATGGAATGCCTATGTTACCGAACGAGGTCCGGGCTGCTGGGAATGGCAGGGATCCCGTGATGGGAATGGATATGGGCGGCTAAACGTCAATGGCACGCCAGAATTGGCGCACCGTCTGTCATGGGTCATCTTCTTCGGGCCAATAACTAGCAGCGACCATATTTGTCATCGCTGCGACAATCCATCGTGTGTCAGGCCTGAACATTTATTCAAAGGTGACCACACCGCTAACATGGCCGACAAGATGGCCAAAAAGCGCCATCGCTATGGCGTATCCCGTGGTGAGGCCAATGGCTTCTCCATGTTGACCGAAGAACAGGTTAGAGAAATCCGGGCTTCTGTTGGGGCTTCGGACAAGATTGGCCAATGCTTCGGCATCAGCGGGCGTCAGGTTCGCGACATCCGTACGCGGAAATCGTGGGCGCACATACCGTAGTCTCTTTCGAAAAGGATAAATCAAATGTCTCTTCGCAATTCCCCTTACAGCGACCACCAGATCGGCGGCGCTACGACCGACACCATCGGTTTCTATGGCACCACCCCCGCCGCCCAGCGTGCTGCCGCTGCTCAGGCGACCTCGCTGGTCGGAACTGCGTCAACCACTTCGTTGACCACCGACCACAAGGCCTATCTGATCGAGATCGGCAACACGTTGACCGCGCTTGGTCTCTGGAAAGGAAGTGCGTGACGGTTAAATGTGGGTCCAACTGCGCCGCTCGGTGATATCCCAAACGGTATAATAGGACACACCAAATTCCGTTGCCAGTTCCCGGCGAGACGTTCCAGCCGCATAGCGTTCGCGCATTGCAAGGACTGCTTCGTCATTAAGAACTGCCCGCATACTGGCCTCGCCACGCTTCCCAAAAGGCGTTGTGGCGAGGCCAAGCCGGAAAGCGTGTTTCAGGTTCTCTGAACGGGTTACGTATTCCAAATTTTCAAGCCGGTTGTTCAGCTTATTCCCGTCGATGTGGTTCACGTCTAACTTACCAGGCGGGCCGATAAATGCGGCTGCAACAAGGCGATGTATCTTTTCGCGTTTCCGCAACGTCTTGTTCTGCAAGGCGACGTTTAGGTAGCCAGTTGTTCCCAACACCGGACTTCTAATCCGGCAGCCGCCTCGAAAAAGCGACCGAACACGGCCAAAATCGGAGACCTCTGCATTGGGAAATCCACTAACCGGCCGCCATCGCTCTAAAGCTACTTTTACCATGATGGACGCTGTAGCTTTACCAGAGGCCAATTGCAAGCGCCGCGTAACACCGTGAAAGCCTTTATCTGCACGCCGACGCTAACGGAGCCTTATCCGCAATATGTGGATGCTCTGGAGGCGTCGGCCTCTGCACTTGACGCGGCGGGCATCGAGCACGGCACGGTGTTTGAAGTTGGCTGTCCTTATATAAGTTGCGCGCGGGCAACGATGCTCCGCAAGGCGCTCGATAGCGATGCCGATACCATCGTTTTCATCGACCATGACCTCTCGTGGCAGCCAGAAGATCTGATCAAGCTGATCAAGACGAGCGATCCGGTTGTCGCCGGGCTCTACCGCTACAAGAAGGCGGAAGAGGAATATATGGGCGCCATCTTCAGCGGGGCAGATGATCGGCCAGTTGTTCGTGCAGATGGTTGCATTCGCGGCTTTGGCGTGCCCGGCGGATTCCTCAAGCTAACCCGCGATGCGGTGCGGGCGTTCATGCGGGCCTATCCAGAATTGACCTATGGAGACCCGGAGAGGCCATCCACGGACCTGTTCCAGCACGGGGCACATGATGGAGTCTGGTACGGCGAAGACATGGCCTTCTCGCGGCGCTGGCGGGATTGCGGCGGCATGATCTGGATCGTCCCCGACCTGAACCTGACGCACCACAGCGTCGATACGGCTTACCCCGGCAACTTTCACGAATTCATGCTCGCGCAGCCGGGCGGATCGAAGGAAGCATCATGAGCAACATCTATGACACCGCCCCGGCCCGTTCGGCCCTGACGGTTACCCCCCATGCGACCAATGCGCTGACCAATGGCGTGCGCGGGCTCTATGTCGGGACTACCGGAAATATCGCCGGCAGGCTGGTCGGGGACACTGCTGACGTGTCGTTTGTGGGGGTTCCCGCAGGCTCGATCCTGCCGTTCAAGTTCAGCCATGTCCGCGCGACAGGAACAACCGCTTCAAACATTCTGGCGCTGTACTGATGGCACGGAACTGGGAAGCCAAAGGCGCCGCTGAGGCGGTAGAACGCCGCTGGCGCGTCCCACTTCGTTTCGGCGAGGCAATCAGCTCGGTTTCTGTTTCAGCGACGGGCGTGACTGCAACGGCTTCGCACGAATACGAAGAAGCTATAGCCGATATCACTGGCGGAACGGCTGGTACTACAGGGACCGTCACGCTCACGGTTGTGACGACCGAGCAGACGCTAATCGAGACGTTCTATATCCCGGTTCGCGTAGCTACGGTCCTGCGAACGACGACAGTTCGCGATGTGGTTTCCTTCGCCTTGATGAAGGTCACAGGCGACGGCGAAGACCCCAGCGCCGACCAGGAGGCGACGGGCATCTCGATATTGAGCGAGCTGCTTGCCCTCTATCGCCTCACAGGGGTTGATTTGGGCATCTCGGGCGCTCTGACCGCCTCCGACACACTAAGCATCCCTGACGACCTGCTGGCGGCCCTTAAATGGGTTCTGCGGGGGCATCTGTATGCCCATTACGGGGCGGATATGTCGCAGTTCGACATGAAGATGGCGGATGGCGGCGAAAGGGCCTTGGTGAACGCGGCATTCAAGGGCGGTGATTTGAACATGCCGAGCACCCTGTCCAACTCCGTCAATTGGGTTGCAGGCCTCTTCTGATGCCGCCTGTTCCGTATGGACTTTCGGCTTTCGTCAGGGGGCGGGGGGATCTTCCTGCCTTGCCTGTCGTGAATATGTTCGCGGAGCAGGCGCCTACCGAAGAGAGCGGGATTGTCCTGCAATCGCGGCCCGGTTTGTCCGACCGCTCGGCTGACATGGGATCAAGCCCGGTTCGGGCCTTGTTCAAGGGCGATGGCGTTCTTGATGGTGCACTATATGGGGTGGCAGGGGCAAGCCTGTACCGCGAAAGCGATCTTGTCGGCCTTGTCGATGGCGGCGGCCCATTTTCGATGGCTGGCTATGAGGACAAGCTTTTTATCGCGGGCGGCTCGTCGCTGTGGAGCTATGACAGCGCAACTTTGACGACTGTGGCGTTCCCCGACATCGCCAATGTGTCGAAAGTGCTGGTCGGTGCCTCGCGGGCGATCTGCATCCGAAAGGACACGGAAAAGTTCTATTGGTCGGACGTGCTTTCGAGCACGATCGATTCCCTCTCGTTCGCCACGGCGGAAAGCCAGCCAGACCGCCTGCGCGATGCCTTGTTCATCGATGACGTGTTGCTGCTGTTCGGCGCGGAAACGGTGGAATGGTGGCCTAATTCGGGCGATGCCGACCTGCCGTTTCAGCCCTTGGAGGGAAGGGTTTTCGAGCGCGGCATTCGGGCGACCGGGTGCGCAACCAAGTTCGGGGCCACTTTCGCATGGGTGACGGACACCAATCAGGTTTGCGTGTCCGACCCTGACAACATCATTTCGCATCCGGGCCTCGAAGCACTGATCGAGGCGTCTGTCGCGGTGTCATTGCAGACCTTCTACCTTGAAGGGACGGAATTTCTCTGGCTGCGGATCGATGCTGGTGATTGGGTGTTCTCGGCCCGCTCGAAAATGTGGTCGCAGTTCCAGTCCTACGGGTATGACAACTGGCTTCCTTCCTGTTTTGCCGGCGGCGTGTTCGGGTCTTCGTGGGGCGGCGAGACGATGGCCTTCGGGGATGATCATCTCGACATGGGTGGGGTTCTGGAAAGGCGTTTTCGCGCAGGCCTTCCGCTCAATTCCGGTGCTCTGACGATCAACAACATGATCGCGCGGGTGAATGTCGGGCGGACCGGATATTTGTCGGGAACCTATGCCGATCCGACCATCGAGGCGCGGTTTTCGCGTGATGCGGCGGCAACCTGGGGCAATTGGCGCGGCAAGTCGCTCGGGGTGCAGGGCAAATACCGCAAAAAGGTGCAGTGGACCAGTTGCGGGATGTTCGGTCAGCCGGGGTTTATGACGGAAATCCGCGTTACCGATCCGGTTGGTCTAAGGGTGTCCAATCTACTCGTAAATGAACCGTACGGGGCGTTCTGATGGCGCTCAATCTTCCCCGCCTGCAATGGAGCACGGCGATAGTCGATGGCGGCAAGCCGCTGGTGGCTTTCCAGCGCTGGTGGGACAAGGTTGCGAGCCAGATAGAGCAATCGGTCAACAGCATAACGGCGCTGGATACCGAAAAGCAGGACAAGGACGCCACGCTTACGGCTCTCGCCGCTCTGGACGCCTCTGCGGGGCTTGTGGAGCAGACCGGGGCCGATGCCTTCACGAAGAGGGCATTGGGCGTTGCAGCGGCTTCCAGCGTGCCCACGCGGGCAGATGCGGATGCGCGGTACGTAAAGCAGGATGTCGGGTCGGCATGGACCGATGCAACGGGAACTGCGGCGAGAACGGCACTTGCCTCTTATGCGGGGCAGGTGGTTTCCAATCCGCCGACGCAGGCAGAAGTTCAAGCTCTTGACGATGCGGTGAAGGCGATCTCGCAGCATGTCGTTGCGCTGATCAACGACGCCAAGGCCAATGGGGTTCTGACGTGATCCGGCGTTGCTCCGAGGCGGATATTCCGTTCGTCATGGAGCTCGGCAAGCGTTTTGCCGACGATGCGGGGGTTACCGAGCAGATCGGGTGGAACGACGCCAGTGTCGAGAACCTGCTTCGCGTGATGATCGACGGGCATGTGCTCTTGCGGGGCGAGCGGTCGATTATCGGCGGACTGGTTTTTCCGCATCCGTTCAGCGGCCTCAAGGTCTTTCAGGAAATGTTCTGGCGCTCGGAAAGTGGCGGCGAAGGGGTCAGGCTTCTCGACGCTGCTGAGAAGCTGGCGAAGGAAATGGGCGCCGAACGGTCATTGATGCTCACGGTAGCGACGATGCCGGGCGCTGAACGAATTTACGAACGCCGAGGCTACGTGCCTGCCGAGCGGACTTTCATCAAGGAACTGTAAAATGGCGATTGGAACGCTCGCTGCCATCGGCATTGGCCTTGCCGGTGTAGGTTCGGCTGTCGGCGGTATTTCTGCCGGCAAGGGCGCGAGCAAGGCGGCTGACATTTCCGCGCAGAACAACGCGGAGAACAACGCGCTCGCCCGTGAGGTCTATGGGCAGAACAAGGAAGTTCTCAACCCCTATGTGCAGTCGGGGCTTCCGGCCAATGCCTTGCTTGGTGGTGCAGCGGGGTATGGCGACCAGCAGGGATACCGTGACGCCTTCCGCAACTACATCGGCAATTCGGATTACGGGTTCCAGGCTCAGGAAGGCGGGAACCAGCTTAATTCAGGCTATGCCGGAGCGGGCACGCTTCAGTCTGGCGCGGCGATGAAGGGGCTTGAGCGGTTCCGCCAGAACCTTCAGTCGGGATACCGCACCGAGTTCAATTCGCTCCTTGGCAATCAGCAGGGGGTCGGCCTTTCGGCAGGCTCGGCTTTGGCGGGGGTCGGACAGAACTTCGTCAACACGATCAGCGCGAACAACAACGCGGGTGCGTCGGCGGCGGCCAATGCGGCGCTGTACAAGGGCGCGAACAACCCGTTTGCCAATACCGCGTCGATGCTGGGCGGGACTATTCTCGGGATGGGGCGCTAGACATGACCACGATAGACTGGGGCATCCTCCCGCAAGGTGGCACGCAGAACGCGCTTGCGACGGGTTTGCAGCTTGGCGGGCAGATCAGGCAGAACGAACAGCAGAACGCGCTTCTTGAAATGAAGCAGCGTGAATTTGCCTCGCAGCAGCAGCGGGACAAGAGCCAACAGCAAACCGAGCAGACAAAACAGCTCGCTGGCATCATCAAGAGGGTGAAGGCCGACCCGAGCAAATACCCCCTTGCGCGGCAGGCCGCGATCAATCTCGGCATTCCGGCTGACAAGATTCCCGAGGCATATGATCCAGAGTGGGTGGATGAGCAGGATTTCACGTTCGACGTCCTGAATGATCCAGAGAAGTTGACCGGCATTGCGCAGGATGTTCAGTTGTCGACCGGGTTTGCGCCCGGCACTCCCGAATTCCAGAAAGCTATGGCCGAGAGCATCGCGCAACAGCGACAGTTCACGCTTGGAAACCGCCGCTATGACGCAACCGGCAAGATTATTGCCGAGGCGCCTTATGCACCCAAGACGGTGACGGTAGGCCCGGACGAAACGGCGGTGGAGTTCACGCCCGGCGGGGGCGCCAATCCTGGCGACATTTTTGGTCGCATGATCCATCAGGAAAGCCGTGGCCAGCAGTTCGGGGCAAATGGTCAGCCACTTCAATCTTCGGCGGGGGCTATTGGTATCGCGCAGGTGATGCCGGGAACGGCGCCCGAAGCGGCCCAACTCGCAGGGCTTCCATTCGACGAAAACCGTTATCGGACAGATCCGGAATATAACGCAGCGCTGGGCCGAGCCTATTTCGATAAGCAGATGCAGGACTTTGGCGATCCCGCGTTGGCGGTGGCAGCGTACAACGCTGGTCCGGCGCGAGTGCGTGATGCTGTTGCCAAGGGCGGGCAGGATTGGATCAAGCACGTCCCCGCCGAGACGCGCGACTATGTCACCAAGGTGATGGGCGGCGGCAGTTCGCGCGTCATCGCCCAAGGCGCGCCGAAGCCGTCTAAGGAATGGCACACCATGTCGCCGCAGGAGACGCAGCAGGCAGGTCTTCCGGATGGCGTGTACCAGCGTGGCCCTAACGGCGAGATCAAGCCTGTAGCGGGCACCACGGGCAAGAATGCGCAGCCACCTAAGGATGCAGCCTACTCACAGAGTGCCATTGATGCATTCGACCGCGCTATAAGCACGGCGGGGCGCCTTCTGAAGCATCCCGGCTTCAGTACGGCGGTCGGCATGAAAGGCATCACAGGCGGCCTCCTTGGGGGTTGGGTTGTGCCCGGAACCGATGCTGCTGACTTCCGCGCCGAACTGGAGGCCATGAAGGCACAAGTTTTCCTGCCCATGGTGCAGAGCATGAAGGGCATGGGCGCATTGTCGAATGCTGAGGGCGAAAAGCTGACGGCATCCATTGGTGCGCTTGATCCGAAGATGAGTGAATCTGGCTTTCAGGCTTCACTAAACCGCATCATCGCCGATCTGAACACCTATAAGCAGCGAGCCTCGCAGCAGGGGCAGCAGACCAAACCAACGAGCGGTGCCGCAAGGCCGACCGTGTCGAACTGGTAAACCGATGCCGCGCAACATCACCATCACGTTCGAGGATGGCACCAGCCATACCTATCAGAACGCGCCGGACAACGTGACGCCGCAGCAGGTATCGCAGCGCGCTCAGAGCGAGTTCGGCAAACGGGTGAAGACATTGGACGGTGGGCGGGCCGCAAGACCCGTAGCGCAAGCGCCTGCCACACGCCCGTCTGTAGGCAATTCCCTGCTTGATTCCGCAAAGGCTGTTGGCGGTTCGATAGCCAAGGGCTTCTACGCCCTGCCGGACATCGCTGCATCGGCGGGTGAGACGGTCACGAATGCAGTCGGCGATGTGATCAGTGCGGGGGGCAATGCGCTCCTGCGCGCTCACGGCGCCAACGATCTGGCGGATAGGTTCACCAACGCCATGGCACCGCGTCACGTCCCGACGATGGGCCAGCGGGTTGATCGCACGATGCCGAAGCCAGTGGCTCCCGGAGTGGACTTCGCAGGCCAGATGCTTGGAGGGGCGATTTTCCCCATGCCATCCGTCAAGCGGGCTCCGACTGCCCGTATCCCTCAGGCGGTTACCCGTCAGGCTCCGAACGCTGCGCAAAGCGTTGTTCAAGCGGGCCAGCGCGAAGGTGTGCGCGTGATGACGAGTGATGTCCGCCCGCCGCGCACGTTCATGGGCAAGTCAGCGCAGTCGGTGGGCGAGAAAATCCCGTTCGCAGGAACGGGCGGGCAGCGCGCGGCACAACAGGCCGAGCGTGTTGAAGCGGTTAAAACCCTTGTCCGCGACTTCGGCGGCGAGGATGCGGTAAAGCTGTTTGACGATGCCCCCGGCGCGTTGGACGATGTGGCCAAGAGCCTCGCGTCAAAGCGCAGCGCTGATCTTAGCCGGTTCGCTGGGCAGAAGAATGCGATCATCGACAGCATCCAGGATGTCGTACCGATCGATCGCACGACGACTGCTATAGACCAGCAAATCGCGCGTCTCGAAGCCCTGCGCCTCCCTGAAAATGGGCCTATCATCGCCAAGCTCCAAGGGTGGAAGGACGCGCTGCAAGGCCAGAACCTGCGTAATATCGAAGAGATCCGCAAATCCATGGGGACCGCATTCGAGGACATGAACCTCGCGAGCATAAAATCGGCGGGGCAGAAAGCAATCAACGCAATCTACCCGTCGATGCGGGCCGATATGGGCACTTTCATCAAGAACCGCGCTGGACCTGAGGCATTCGGCAAGTGGCAGAGGGCGAACCAGCGGCTTGCGGCCATGGCTGGGGAACTGGACAACGCCACACTGCGCGGTGTTCTACGTAGCAGCGAAATGACGCCAGAGAACGTCGGGAAGCTGCTGTTCAGCAAGAAGCCGAGCGATGTGGCAAGGCTCTATGGCAACTTGGACGCATTCGGTCGCACCCGCGCACAAGCGGCAGTTCTTCAAAGGGCCTTCGACAAAGCCGTCAGTGCTGACGGTGGGCTAAGTCCAGAGCGTTTCGTCAACAACCTGACCGCCATGAGTGATAGCGTTGGCGTAACATTCAAGGGGGCGGACCGGGCTAGGATAGTCGGCTTTACCCGTCTTCTCGATGCTACGCGCCGCGCTTCTGCCGCCGCCGTCTCGCCCCCCACTGGTGTGCAGAACCTTCCTGTCGCGGCCGGTTTTTCTCTCGGCACGCTGTTTGGGGCGGCTTCGATACCTATCGCGGGCCTCGGTGGCGTCATTGCCCGAGCCTATGAAAGTGCCCCGGTTCGGGATGCCCTTATCCGCCTTGGCACAGCAGCCCCTGAAAAAATGCCGGCCATGGCGGCGAAAGCAGAAAGCGTGCTGGCTGAATTCATTGCCCGCGAAGCCCCTGTGATTGCCAAGAACCTTGCAGCGGCGGTGGAGCATTCACCAGTTGCCCGGAGTGCCGCCGAACAGAATCAGAATGTTGGGAGCGAACCACCACCCAACCAAGGCCCATAGCCAGAACTTAGGTCGAAGAAAGGTCCGCACGCCGGGCCTGCATACCATTCCGAGCCTCGCCTGAACAGCGGGGCTTTTTTCATGCCTCTCTCTCGTTGGGAAACGATACATGAGCCTATTCCACGCTGGCCTGCATCCGGCGCTCGACAGCAATGGCGACCCCATCACCGGGGCGATCTGGAAGTTCTACGCGACCGGCACAACTACGCCCGTCAACGTCTATTCCGACGATAGCTTTGGAACGTCCCTTGGCGCGACCGTCACGGCGGACGCGGCAGGCCGCTTCGTTCCGATCTATGTCAGCGATGCCGCAGGGGTGCGCGCCATCCTGACTAACGCTTCGGGAACACCTATCGCGGATTTCGATATCGATCCGGTCAATGGCGACTGGATTGTGCCCGTCACCTATTCCGTTGCCACCAGGACCGCGCTCAAGGCTCTCAGCATTACGGTGAACACCGATGTCGTTCTGAGGGAAGCAGGGCGCGAAGGGACGTTCTACCTCAAGACCGGCTCGACGCCTTCCGACCCGCTTGAAGGCATCTACATCGCATCGAACACCGCTGGCTACTACTGGCAGCGCGAGTGGGACGGCACCAATGCCATGGCGGAATGGTTCGGCGCCACCGCCGACGACAGCGGCGGAACGGCCAAGAGCGCCAACGTCGCAGCGATCCACGCCGCTCTGGCCCTCTGCCCCGTCGTTCTGCTCAAGGGGGCGGACTACTACACCAACGCCACGATCAAGCACAATTACGACAACGTAGAACTGCGCGGCGCCGGCTCGAAATGGAACAGCACATACGGCGCACGCGGAACCCGGCTTGTGCTCGACAACGGCACTACGCAAGTTCTTCAGGTCGGTCCTGACAGCAACCCCGGCGGCATTGCCGTGATGATGCAGGGGCCGCGAGCGACCGGCATATATTGCACCCGTTCGGTCGCACCTTCGATCCCGACATCTGCCCCTGGCGTGCTTATCCAGTATGTGCGCGAGGCCTATCTTGAAGATGTCGCGTCGAACGAGAGCGTCAATGCTTTCGTCCTTGTCGGGACTGTTCACCCCATCCTGTACCGCTGCGTTGCCCTGCGCGAGACAGCCGGAACTGGCGGGACCGATGCCTTCAAGGGCTTCTATATGGACGGGTCCAGCGGAATCGCGGCGGGCGGTAACGCATCCGCTTATCTCTCGCATTGCCATGCCGACGATAACCGAGCGAGCAAGGTCAACAGCATCGGTTTTTACGCCGACGTGAAATTTACCGATTGCTTCTGGTCGCACTGTGAAACGGTAAGCTGCGCGGTCGGAATGGAAGTGAACGGCAACGACGCCGCCTCCAACGATCTCGGCAATACCGACATGACGATCATCCACCCCGTGAACGACGCTTTCGCGACCTATGGGATTTACATCCACAACCTCGGCTACTCTGGCTCCGTCAGCATTTCCGAACCCTATTGCGGGGCGGCGTCGGGAGCAACATCGGCAATTCAGATCAGCAGCAACGCAGGCGGAGCGGTGACGATCTCCGGGGGCCAGTTGGTCATGGGGGCGTCTACCGCGACCGAAGGCATTGTCATCGACGGATCGAACGGCGTTTCGGTTCTCGGCACGATCATTCTGGAAAACGGCGGGAATGACGGGGCGGTTGTGCTCAATGTCGCATCGAACTGCCGGATCATGCCAACGGTTCTCAACAAGGTAGTAAGCGGCGGCCCTGCCGTGCAGCTAATCGGGGCGAGCACGGCCAATTACATCGCTCCGGTTGTCTTGGGCAAGGCGTCCGGGGTTACCTACGGAATTCAGGTCACGGGCACGACCGACGCGCGCAACGAGTACAATTGTTCGGGTATCGACAGCGCCTGCGTCAACGGCGGTTCGGGCAATAAGCTGGTGCGCAATGGCGTCCAGATTACCGCCGCTTTCACCCTGACCGATACCAATACCACGTCGGGAGTGATGACCTGATGGCCGGGCTATCCCTTGGGCTTGGGCTTGGCCTCTCTGGGAACGGCAACCGCGCGCCCGGCATCTCGTTCTCCGGCTCCATAGCGGAAGGCGCGACGACTGGTCGTTCTGCCGGCACCGCAACGCTCGCCAATCCCCCTGTAGACATCGGCACGCTTACATGGTCCGAGCTTGGCACCGGTACGGGCGCGGCGCTGTTTGCTATCAATAGCTCCACGGGCGCGGTGACCAACTCTGCGGCGCTCGATTACGAGACGGCCACCTCCTACACCTACGGCATTCAGGTGACGGACGGGGTTTATACCTACACGCTGCTTGCGACGATCAGCGTAACCAACGTGCTGGAAGTGACGCTCTCTGCCCTGACAGGCACGTTCACGCTCACCAGCACGGATACCGCTGGCACGGTGGCTGGCGCGATCTCGGGCAAGTCCAGCGGGTCTACGCTGGCATTGATCGACAGCGGCGGCGCTGTGGCAGATGCGGGCGGGCGGGTTGCGATCTCGGGCACCAATATCGTTGCGGGCGCGGCCAACGGCGTTGACGGGCAGTCCTACAGCTTCACGA
>OFRO01000295.1_pt1 | contig 18668 bp, 14 predicted proteins | sample 1543091 | NCBI WGS metagenome assembly OFRO01 (sample SAMN07774217, study PRJEB24372) | wastewater metagenome | isolation source: Exp Tend NO 10WW | collected 2016-02
CCGTAGCCCCCGAATCCATTCGGCGTCCAGATGGTCCGGCCATCGCCGCCCCCGTCGGCCGTAATAGTCCCCAGCTCCAGCACGTCGACGACTTGTGCCGTGCCGGAGGCGCCAATCGCCGTATAGGTTCCACTCGAGTCGCGGCTCCAGCCGGTCAGTGTAAGGAGATCAATTTTTGCGGCACGTACTTTCGCGCCCCCGCCGCCGGTAAAGTGGACTGCCTGGAACCCCAGCTCCGCGCCTTTCAACCCAATGAAGCGCGCCGTATCAATGATGGACGTCCCCGCGACGGAGACCGTAATCAAGCCACCGAGGATCGCCGAGCTCCCGGGAATGTTACTGCCCGTCACATTCTGCGCCTCGACCACATCGACCCGCTCCGTCCCGAAGGTTCCGAAGAGGACCCCATGCCGGCAGTTGTCGAAGTCCAGATCGTGGATCCGCCACCGGCGGAACTGTCCCGTCGACGACACCCCATCCCCGACGACCTTGACCGCCTGCACCGTGGCCACCGTCGCGTTCTTGATTTCGTTTTGGAGAATACTGAGGCTCCGGTTCGCAAAGCAGTAGATCCCATGCTCGCCGGTGTTGTTCTGGTCGATGTTATTGTGCCGAATGACCCCGTTCTGAACGCGGTTCATGATGAGGCCAGAGCCGTTGTGATGGGTGTCCGGCGCGCCGCCGCTGCGCACCAACGAGTGTTCAACCGACGCGAGTTCGATCCCATAGCCGGACCCGCCGTCGCAGTAGATGGGCCCGTTCCAGCCGTCAATCCGGCAATGAGAGACATGGATCCGCCGCCCGCCAGTGATCCCGGTCCCGTCCAGGTTGAGCCGGACGCCATACATGCTTTGATCGCTGGTCAACGCGCTCTGCGTCCGGAGCGTCAGGTCCCGGAGCAGAATGCTTCCCGTCCCGATGATTCCATGCAGCAGGTTACTCGCCGCCGTCATAGTCAGAAAGGTCGCGTCCATCCCGGCGCCCTGGAAAATAATGTGCTTACTGCCACAATTCAGGGTGCCACTAAAGAGATAGTCCCCTGGCCCGAGCTGCATTGTCCCGCCAGCGGCCGGCAGCTCGGCGAGCGAGGCCGTGATCGGATCGGTATTGTCGACGGAACTAGAGGCTTCGCCGTCGTGGTCTTCCGGACGGACCACTGCCGGCACATCTTCGTCAACGACGTCGAGAATCTGGACGCCGTCGGCCTGGAACAGCGTCACGCTGCCGTCGCGCGTCTTAATGACGAGCTTATAGACCCCGGAGAAATAGCCGTACACGAGCCCGTTGGCGTCGCCTTCGATAGGATTGGCCGCGGTAATGGCCTTCCCACGATCCATCCAGGCCGTCTTTTCTTGCGTGGTTCCCGGCAGATAGTGGTAGAGCTTCGGCGAAGGGACGAGCTGCCCTTCGTGGAAGAACGGTCCCAGCAAGAGAAACTGTGCGAGCCCACTCATTGGATCACCATCGAATCTGTACTCCAATTGCCATGGACGGCGGCGTATTGCTCGCGTCCCATTCCGTCGCCTCCAGTCCGATATGGAATCCTGCCGATCCGTAGGCCGTCGTTTGCCGTCCGAATTTCCCACCGAGAATGATCGCGTTCGCGCCGTCTTGTGAGGCCGAGGTAATCACGCTGGCCGTCACCCCGCCGAGGTTATCCAGCGGCACCAGAGACCGCCCGCGGACGTCCGGGAGCTGAAACTTGTTATGGACGGTATGCGTCCCGGTCCCGTTGGTCGTACCGTTGACCGCCGCCCCGCCGCGCGTCAGGGAGAGTTTGAACGTGGTCGTCGTCGCATTGATCACGTAGTAGACGGTCGCCTCCGCGAACCCGCTCGGCAGCGCGCCGCCGGAGTTGGTCAGTTGGACGATGTCCCCTTCAATCAACCCATGTGTGACACTGGTCCAGATCTCTGTTGCGTTGTCGAAGGTCGCCGTCACGAGGGAGGTTCCCGACGTGCCAAGAGTCACCGCCGAGGGAATACATTTCTTCGCCAGCGCCCGATACCGCGACGCAACGAGCGCCGTCCCGACGGGGAACAGGAACCCATCGTCGGCCGTCGTCGCAAACTTGCCTTTGAAGTCCGCCGGCGCCGCAACCGGCCCAGATCGAAACGCGACGAGCCACACGCCGACACTCAACGATCGAAACTCCACGAGCTCATTCGTACAGAGCCGGTAGTCGTCGCCGTTCGGACAGATGAGCGTCGCGCTATGAATAAGCTGGACCCCTGAGCCGGTAAACCGCGCCATGAAGTGGTAGCCCGCCGGCATGGAGGCCAAGGCGGTAATGTCCAGGTCCGACCCGCCGATGTCGACGAAGTCCCCGTCCGCGGGAATCGCGAGTGTGGCCAGCGCCGGGTAGGTGCTGCCGATCCGTCCCTCGTAATGGCCTTCGGCGCCCTGATAGTGCATGGCCAGTCTCCAGACGTTGTTCCCGTCATTGAGAAAGAAGGCCACATCGCCGGTCCTGAATGTCCGCGGCTTCGCGTTCGGAAGAATCAGGTTCGCGGAATGCGTCATGGTTTGATCGACGTCGAACGCCAGCCATTGGAACGGCGGATCGCCGGTGATTTGTGAGATCGGCGCGCTCCCGATGATATGCGTCCAGATGCCCGGCCCGACGGTGATGGTCGACGCCGCCGTGACCGCATCGCCTTCCTCGAAGACCGATTGAATAGTGTCCAGGATGGAGAAGTTATCCCAGGTATAGAGGACGTCACTGGACGGCCCGGTCGACGTCGACTTCGCAATGATCAGCTTGTATAGTCCGTCCCCGAAGAACGATAGCAGCCCGCGCGCATCGCCTTGATAGGGATTCGGGAGCACAATGCTCTTCGATCGGTCCTGCCAGAGGTCTTTCGGGGAACTGAATCCCACCGAGCCCGCTTCGTAGTGATAGACCTTGACACCGCTTTGGAGCACGCCGCCGTCGAAGAACGGCCCGAGGGTCTGGAATTGCGCGTTCGTACTCACGGCTGGTCCTCATGCAATTCGCTGAGATTGTAGAGATGCAGCCGCAGCTGATGCCGGACCAGAGCATTGTCCGGCCCATGCGTCGCAGCGTTCACGAGGGTTTGATAGACTTTCGGATCGAAGAACGATTCCAGCAGGATCGCTTCTTGCTGCTTGCCGGTCATCCGTTCAAAGGTCTTGATCAACCCGCTCGCGACCCGTTCCGTGGCGCCATACATGGCGGGCACACGCCCGGTCAGCGTGGCCCAGCCACGAGAGAGCCACGTACTCGCCAGCGCCGACTGCACTTGCAGGTTAATGGCGGTATCTGAACGATCTCGGCCCCCTTTAGAAATCTTCTGAATGGCTTCCGCGGTGGTCTTGAGCCTGGTGAATCCTTCCGGCCCGAGTACCCGCTCCATGATCTGCCCGTTCCCTTCGATCCACCGCTGGAGCTCTTTATGGAACACCCCGAGGTTCATCTCGCCGGTCAGCCCGGTCAACTTCGGCTGGATCTTCTCCGTCAGCCCTTCCCAAATGGCCTTGTTGAGCCCAGCCACGGCGTCAGGATCGCCTTTCACCATGGCCAGCGCCTTGTCGTATTCCTTTAGCGGTTCCTTGCCTGTGGCGATCAGATAGCCGACGTCCTGGGCATTCTGTTTCAGGAAGAGGCTCGCCTTACTGGCTTGCCAGTCATGGAGGTTCCGTTCGGCCACATCCTGGACGTGCTTCAGGTCCGCTTCGGCGTCGGCAATGTCCCGCGGCGTGAAGTCACTGGGCCGGCGTTCGGCCTCCACGCGCCGCATCAGGAGCTCTTGCCCCTTCTTCCCTTGCTGGTAGGCCGCGACTTGCTCGCGGAGGCTGTCGGCCCGCTCTTGCATGGCCGCGACATCGGTGAAGTGGGTCTGGAGATCGGGGAACGCTTTCAGCTTGTCCTGGTTCTGCCGGAGCCATTCGGCCGAGGCACTGGGATCCACTTCCAGCTTGCCGTCCGGGAGGCGCCGGATCGCCTTGTCCGTCCAATCCTTCAGGGCATAATCCCGAAGCGCAATCTTCGCCATGTCCTGGTTCTCGAACGCGTTCAAGAAGTCGTTGATGCTGGTCTCGTTCTTCCAGAACAGTCCCGGCACCGATTCATCATCCTGCGTATAGTCGCCGTAGCGGTTCACCCGGCGGAGCTTATTCGCGGTACCCTTGTAGAGGGTTTCCACCCCGGCCCGATAATCGGCGGAAATGTTCCGGTACAGCGTGCCATGGTCCGGATAGAATTCGGCAAATTTCGAGGCGCCCGGGAGCAGCCGATCAATATCGTTATCGAGCGCGCCGGTCAGCTCATGCAGGACATACCCTTGCACGCGGTTGTCGCCGGCCCTGGCGTTCCGGGCCATGGTCAAGAGGTCAGACCGCACCTGCCGAAGATCACTGAGGCTCGCCGACGGGGTATTCAAGAGCTCTTCCATCACCGGTTCGTAATACGGCGTTTTGAGGAATTCCTGATCGGCGCGAATACGATCCGCCACTTCCTGCGCAACCTCACCCGACGGCCGCTTGCCGGCCGCGAGATCGCGCAGCGCGGCGTCGATCTGGTCCCGCGACGACGAGGCGCGCGTCGCTTCGTCCATCGGCTTTCCCGTCCGAGGATCCAGGTGGTCCTTCGACTTGACCGTCAGCTTCATCGTGAGGTCCTTGTACCACTGTGGTGTCCCTCGCTTGAGCCCGCCGTCCGGTCGGCCGAGATCGTCGAACGTCAGGAACCCTTTTCCGGAGGCGTCCCGGATCTGCAAGTCCGCCATGGCCTTTTCGGCCCGCATCATCAGTTCATAGTCGTGGCCCAACCGATCCAGGACCGCCGCCACACGAGGATTCATCTTGGCGATCACCTGCATCTGTTCAGGGAATTGCGCTTGAATGTCGCCGAGCTTCTGAATGGTGCTGGTGACCGGCAATTCCGCGTGGCCCAATTGCTCGAGCTCGCGATAGTCGGAGGCCGAGCGTTCACGGAATTTCCCGACTTCTTCGAGGTAGGCTCCGCGGATCACTTCCCCGCGCTGCTTGTTCGAAAGCATCGGATTGAGCGCCCGCAGCCTGGCGTCGACCGTCGCGTCAGCCTTCTGCATCCGGCGTTCAAGGTCTTCGAGCAGCGCCGCGGCGCGCTTGGAAATGTCCCCGCGGATCGCATCGATCCTGGCCTGCGTCCTGGCCACATCTGCCTGCCCAGCCTCCAGCAGGGCCCGCCGTTGCGTCTCCAGAGACTCGACCAGGTTCGTGGTATTGCCGGCCGGTTCGGTCTTATTGAAGTACTGATAGACGGCGTCGATGTTCTGCGTGCGTCGATCGCGTGACTTGGCGCGCGCCGCCGGGCTGGACTTCTCGAACGCGAGCTGCGTATCGGACACACTGCCTTGCGGGATCGCTTCCCCGGCCGAGAGCCGGAGACCTTCGTCCTTGCCGGCCCCGGGCGAGATTTCTTGCCGCAGCTCCGCAGCCCGCGTAACACCCGCCTGCACATCTTCCGGCTTCGCCGCCGGTTCAAGGGTCTTCCCGAGCCGCCGCTTCGTCTCTTCTTCGGTCTCGGCGCCGAGCACCACGCGCATTCCCGTATGGAGCGCCTGCCGGGTCTTGCGGATCATCCCCATCACCGTCGACGGCGCAAAGGAACCGAGCACTTCTCCGGTAAACTCAGCCAACCGTCCGCCTTCCGGAAACACTTTCGAGACGAGATCCGCCCCGGCGCCGGCGCCAGCCGCGAGCGCCGTTTCCAGCGCCGCGAGCTTCGCCGGCCCGACGGCCTGTAGTTGCTCCACGATCGCGCTCGGGATATTCCGCACGGCTTCATAGAGCGAACCGGGATTCGCGCCGGCTTCGCCTGCAGCCATGGCGCGCTTGTTCATGTTCACCATGGCGTTTCCAACCGTACTCGCCCCGCGAATCACTTCCGCCCCAGCCAGCAGCGGCACGTTTGCCCCGATCTCAAATCCGGACCGCTGGAGCATGGATTCCCACAGCGAGGCCGGCCGGAACTGATCCCCGGCGAGATGCTTATCGATCCATGCCGTCCCCATGAACGGTTCATCGCTCATCGGGAGCCCAAGGCCCGTCAACCCATCATTAAACAGGTCCACCACACTGCCGATCCCATGGTTGAACCCTGTCGCCACCAGCCCGAGCTCCCGCATCCCCGGCGTTATATTCTGTGGAGGGCTCTGCTTCTGTGGCTGGGGCAACACCGGTTCCAGGCCCTTGAGCTGCCGCGCGCGGTTGAAGAGCTCGACTTGCCGTGTATCGGCCTTTCCGTCCCGGACAAATTGCTCCATCCGCTGCATAAGCTGCGCTTGTCGATCGTCCGGGGCTACCGGAGTCGGCGGCTCTTTCGGCACATAGGTCACGGGAAGCGTGCTGGTGCTGGTGCTGGTTCCGTCAGCGGGTTGGGCCCGATAGTTCTTGGGGTCCTCCGGCGGAACCTTCTTGTTCGGGTCCGGCCGGTTCGAGAGATAGACATCCCGCCCACCTGCTTCGACTGTGCCGTCACTCACTTGATCAGCCATTACTTCAGGCTCTCCAAGAGTTCGCGCATCACTTCTGCCTCTGACATTTCCCCTACGGCTTTCCTGGCCGGCTCTCTCCCAGCATCCTGCGTGTCGCCGAGATAACTCTTCAGCCCCCCGTCATCCATCGCCCCACGCACATGTCCACGCGCCCGCCGAAGATTCCGCTGGGCATTGTCCTTGACCGTGCGCAGCTTATTCATCACCTGCTCCGGGCCTGTGGCCCATCCGCTGAGATTGCCGACCACGTCCCGCGCATGCTGCACGACTTTGATGTCGAGGGCGCCGGACGGGTCCATGGACTTCGCCTGCATATAGACCAAGAGCTCTTGAAACGACTCGGCATCGTCACGCGTCTTCGTATTGAGAAACTTCGCCGCGGCGGGATCCATGCCGACCAGTGCCCGCAATTGTTGCCCGGCGCCGGCAAACGACGACGCGAGCGAGGCCCCCTTGCCCACAATCGAGGGGTTCTTCTGGATCCGCTCCATAATCTCGTCGGCGTAGTCGATCGTGCTTTGCGCCGCGTCGATCGCCTTGAGGTTCTGCCCCAGGACGTCGTTCGGCATCTTGATTTCGATCTGAGAGCGCCCCTTCTTGTTCGGGTTCAGGACCTTGGTCGCATCGAATGGCACGTTCGGGTACTGCTTCCGCACCGCCTTGATCGCCTGTCCGAGCGCCTGATTATCGTCCATGCCGTCGTTGAGATGGTTGATGAACGACTCTTGCAGCGCCGATTCGGCCAGTCCCGTCTGCTGTTTATTGTCCAGTTTCTCGCGCATGATCTGCGTTCGCTGATCGGCGATGTCGGACAGCTGCTTGCCCGCCCGGCCATTCAGCACCTGAACGTTCTGCTCCGCGGCCTTCAGATTCTTCCAGTTCTGCTTGTTGTACGGATCGGCGAGGAACGCGGCTTGTGCCTGTCGTGCGGCATACACCGATTCGTAGCCCGCGACTTCGTCAATCAGCTCCTTCGGTGCCTCCCCGTCGGCCGCTTGCCGCTGCCGAATCGTATCCCACTTCGCGTCAATCTCATCCTTCAGCGAATCGGTGATCGCCGGGAGTGTGGACAGTTCTCCTTGCACTTTCTTGTCCCAGGCCTCTTTGAAATCTGGGTGCATATCGAGGTAAATCTGCTTCGCCTTCTCCTGCTCGAACGACTGGAGCTTCCGAAGATGTTCGGCGAAGCGCGCATCCGTGACGAGCGATGAGGTCGCGCCAAGAGCGGAGACATGCTGCGTATAGAAATTAGACTGGAGCGAGGCCTTTGCGTTCTTCTGATTCAACGCCTGGAGCTGCGTTCTGTGCAGATCCATCTTGATCTTCAGCTCCTCCATGTGGGTGCTGAGATCCCCGGCCTTTTTCATGTCATCGAAGACCTTGGAGAAATATTGCGGATTCGAGGCAAACGCGTTCGTGGCCGCTTCCATCCGCTGTTCAGGTGTCCCATCGCGAATGGTTTTAATGAGCCGGTCCATTGACTCATAGCCCCCCATGAGCTCTTCCTGGTCCGGCATGGGGATTTTGACGCCGAGTCCCTGCTCAAGCATCGTGGCCTTTGCCCGCAACAGCTCTGCCTGTTTGACACGATTGGTGGCCACAGTCGGATGGGCCATGATCTTGTCGAGCTCGTCGCTGCCTTTGATCGCGGCCGTTTGCTGGAGCCGCTTCGCGTCAAGCCGTTGCGCTTCCCGCTGGAGATCGGCCTGATCCTCGTAATGCTGTTCCTGAAAGGCATTGCGTTGCGCCTGGAGCCGGTTCGATTCTTCGGCAATGGCCAGCCGACTGACGCCCATCGCCAGGTTCGCGACCTTCCCGAAATCCATCATCGAGTCTGCCATCGATCGCCCTCTTAGTACGGATTACTGGCCCAATTCACAGGGCCAGACATACCGGCCATGTTGAAGTTATCTTGGTACCATTGCTCAGAAGAGGCCGTCTGGATACTCCGCCCGAGGGCCTCCTGAACGTCTCCAGGGTCCTGCTCACTATCCTTCTTGCCGCCCAGCTTCGCGAGAATCGGCTCCAGCATCTTGTAGTTCATGTACTGCATGCCGCCACCGGCGACCGCGTTGAGCGCTCCGCCGATCCCCTGCGCCATGGCATTATCTCCCTGTGCGAGGGCGCCGCCACGCGCCATCCCGCCCTTCATTTCAATTTCCGCGATCTGCCCGCCCGCCGCAGAATCCAGCGCGGCGATCTGTGACCCGGCCACGCGCCCCTGCTCCGAGAGCTGAAAGAGCCGATCGTACTGTCGCTGGCCTTCTTCGCCTACGAGCTGGTTCTCAAACTTCCGCAGGCTTTCGAGGCCCGCGCCTGACCCGTACAACCCTCGCGCCTTGAGCTCGCGATTCAGCATCGTCGAGCCCTCCTGTTCTTGGAACTTAAACAGCGAGCTCGCTTTGAGGACAGCGTTCGGATCGAGCTTGCCGGAGAGCAGATCGGCGAGCGTCCCGCCGGCGGTATCGCCGCGCTCCCGGAACGACCGCAGTTCACCCGCGGCCTTGTCGTTGTACTTCTCGACGGCGCCCTTGGCTTTCTCCTGTGCGATGCGGATCGCTTCGGCCTGCTTTTTCGCAGCCGATTTGCCCATGATCCCGCTGAAGATAGAGCCGCCGGCTTGGAGTGCTGTCGCACCGGTCATTAGGAGTGCTGGCATCGTCGTTCTCCCTTACGCGAGCATGGTCAAGTGGTCGTTCGGAATGCCTTCCACGACGGGCACATCATCACGGACCTGGTGAATGCAATACGCGACCGTGTCGTCTTCGAGGGCTTCGAGGCGGTGCAGGGCCCCGGCCTGAATCACGATGATCTGAGGCGCGGCATACTCGGCGACATCGTCGCCGACCGTCACGCGCAATCGTCCGCGAGGAATTAACGTCTGGTGATCGAAACTGTGTGCGTGGGTCTGGGCGATCATGCCGGCCTTCGGGAAGTGCATCTGCTTGATCCAGATCCCGTCGACTTGGGAGAGGTTCACATCGGCGAATTCACTCACGGCATCACCCTCGCATGGTAGGTCGATTCAGGGAGGTCAATCGGCGACCCGGTGCGATTATAAAGGAGTACTAGTACTAAGTCATCAGACGACACATTCCCTTGAAACAAAATTCCATTGTCCAGCGACGACGGCACCCCAACCTGAACGGTCATCCCCGCGTCGGCCTTGGCCCCAGGAACCGGAACGGAGACCGTCGCGCTCGCTCCAGGGCCAATGACGCCGACGGTCTGCGTCACGTTCCCCACGAGCTCCAGGAGGTCTTCGACGGAATTGTCGAACGCTTCCCGCGCACGGAAGTTGTCCTTCTCAGAGACGGCCGGCGGTTGTCGGACTTTGCGCGCCATTTATTGCCCCAGGTATTCGACGTCTTCCTGCCCGGACATGAGAATGCAGTCCGTCGGATCGCTATGCACGAATTCCAATTGCTGCGTTTGATAGATCCCATTGCGCCGCCAGTCGACATGGTTGACGTGATCGCCGGTTTTGCCGAGGCTCTGCCAGCGTTCGTTCGTCCACTTGCCACCATTGTTGACCCGGCGCCGCATGGAGAGCTGTGGATCCGCGCAGTCGTCATTCGCCAGCCCACGCTTCGCCTTCACCCGGATCAAATTCGAGCGCTTCGATCCGGCCGTTCCATGGCTGATATGCCCCGTTCGTACGAGGCTCCGGATCGGGTTGCCGTTATCCGTAAACGTCGACCGGCTGGCCTTATAGATGATCCCGTTGCTGTAATCGCCGACCAGGTGCGCGTTCCAGGCCCGCGCGTAGGCGTACGTCTGCCCACGGAACCGGCCATAGCGCGCCCGCTCCGTATCCCAATACCCCCACTTGTGCCACACCTTCGTTTTGTAGTTGAACGCGAGGGTCTGCCCCGCCGTGGGGAAATTCAGGAGGTAGATCGCGTGCCCGCCGATCATGGTCGTATAGCCGACGGCATCGTTCACGGACACGAAGTCTTGAATGATCTTGTCGAACGGGCTCGAGACCGGCGTCACGGCCCGGCCCTGCATCATGACGAGCTCCCGCTTGTCGGAGAGCCACATCCAGATTCCACCGACATTAGTCAGGCTGTGCGGCGCCTCGATCCCGAACGGTTGCGACGAGCCACTGATCCTCGAGAACGGCGATACCCCGTCGTTCTGGAAGAATTCGACCGTCTCCCGGCCGACGGCAATCAGCTCCCGATAGGCTTCCCCGATCGCCACCACATCATCCGGCTTCGACTCCGCCGTGACAAAGTCCAAGGCGTTCCAGTCCAGGAAATCAGTAAAGCTGCTGAACTGAATCTGCCCCGTGCCGACGACATTCGCGAGCAGGTAGCCGTCGATCTCGGCGACATGGGAGACGTTCGTCGGCGCTTGGGCATCGGCCATTGTGGTGAGGCTCGACAACTCCGTATGCACCATGCGCCCGCCGTTCGCCATCACCAGCCGATTCCCGTCCGTGGCAAACTTCACCAACGACGACGATCGTAGCTCACTTGATCCGGTCAACTCGACCCGCGTCCCGACACTGTCGAGGACTTTCCACACGCGCCCCCCACTGACGACGACGGCGCAGTTCTTCCGGTCCCACCAATAGAGCCCATCGATCGGGAGCCCGGTCCCGGTATTAATCCATTCGACCAGTCCTGGACGTTTCACGAGCTGAATCTTCCCCTCAACAACGACCGGCACAAAGTCGACGATCGTCGAGGCCCACTGATCGACCTGCACGTCTTCGACGTTTTCGAACGGTTGTTCGATGAGCGGGAAATCTTTGAGGTCGCGCGATTCAATGCCCATCAGAAGAAGGACACCTTGTTATGCGTCTGGTTCGTCTTCACCTTGACCGACGGATGAATGTCATCGAAGGCGCCCTTCGCCTTGTCGATCATCAGCTTGCGCTCGGCGAGCGGGATGCTATAGAAATCGCCCAAGTCGAACGCCAACCGATACAGGAGTAGACGAGGCCAGGGCAGCGGGAAATCCGGATTATCCCCAGACGTCAAGAAGTCGATCAGTGGACGCTTATGCAAGAGCCTGATCTGTGGCGGCGCGGTATAGTCGACGCCCGGCGCCCACGGATCCCCGCCATCTCCTCCAGACTCCCAGTACACCTTCGCGTTCGCTCCACTCATCGGCTCATTGTTTAGCTTGGAGGTATGAGTCCGAATACAGCGGTAGGGCCCGTCAATTTGTGACTGCGCAACAACGGTTTCCAGCGTCGGCCACACGTACAATTCCCGGCGGGAGAGGTCGATGTGATCAGTTAGGTAAACCGCCTTCGGCGTGCCGTATTGCGTCTTCTCGCGGATCTCTTCCCACCGTTCCGCCTTGAGCGTCGCCAGCGGGGTATCATTCCCCTGCCCGTCTCGATAGGTTGCGCTCATGAGTTCGGTGATATTCGACGGGAGCCCATTGTCGATCGTATAAAGAAAGACTCCACTCAAGAGCGGCACATGGACCGCCTCGTCGATCGTCCAGCGCCACTTTTGCGAGGCGTCGACTTCCCGGACGATCATGGTCAAGACGGACACGCCGTCGTTCAGTTGCTCGCCGTCCAAGACTTGCCCCGGCTCGAGCACGCCGATCGCCTTGTAGGCCATCTCAATCAGCTTGTCGCGCGTGATCGTGAGGTAGGTACTCGCTGCCGGAATTGCCCCAGGCATGACGCCTCCTTAGTTGCTCACATCCGACGCAGATCGGTTGACTTCCATCCAGGCGTTGCCGTCGTAGTAGAACGTGATCGATCGGTTCTTCGTGTCCGCGGGCTGTGTCCAGGACGCGCCCAGGTGATAGGCCGCGTTCCAGGTCGCCGTTCCCAATGATCCGCCGCTGGTGTTCTTGATCGTGATCCGGATCTCCTGCCCGTATGCAGGACTGGTCGGCGCGGCAATCGTGAACGGATTCGTGTCCGAGGCCGTCACAATGAACGTCTTCCCAGCCGCGGCATTGATCGCCACCGTCGACGCATAGGTCGGCGTCACAAGTCCGATATATCCGTACGGATTCGGACCAGCCAGCGCACCGAACGCATAGGTCCCGGTCCCCTTAAACACCTGCCGACCGTGGAGATTCCGCACCGGGCCGTTGATCGTCAGCGAGGCCGGCGAATTGGTCGTAATGTCGCCTTGCCCATCGAAGGCCAGCGTCAGGTTCGGCGGCACCACTTTGATGGAGCCACACGTCATCGCCCGGGAGATGAGGAGCGTCGACACCGTCGCGCCGTTCTGGTCAATCGCCCCCGTCCCTGTGGCGCAAATATCATCAGTCTGGTACTTCGCCGCCGACAGCACATGCTCGCCGAGCGGATCATAGATCGACAAGTCCGTGATCGGGATAAACGTGTAACCGACCTTCGCCATGTCAATGTCGTACTGCCCGTCAACCGCGTAGAAGATGAATTCGCCGGTACTCCCCGACGTGATCGGATTCGCCGAAATCGTGGCGCACAGCGAGTCGGAATAGATCGTCGTCGCCGTCGAGATCCCCGACCGCTTTACCGTCACGGAAACCCCAGACAGGACGTTTCCGTTCCGGTCATGGACCACATCCCGGTATTGCTGGCAGGCCTCCGCCACACCGGAGATGGCCAGGAAGAGCAGTGCCAGTACTGGTGCTAGTTTCATGAGCATGGCTATGTCCTCATTTCCGCATTTTGTCAATCAGGGCTTGTTTGCTCGCCGACCCTGAACTGGACCCGAAATAATAGTTGATGATGCTGGTCCAGGCCGTCCCCAGCGAGCCCACCATCACGTACAGGACTTCTTTCGTCCCGTTCGGCACTTCGACATAGGCCAGCAGCAACAGCACCCCAAAAAACCCGCCCGTCACCGCGAAGGCGATAATCTTCGGCGTCTTATCGCCGGTCGTCGCTTCCCGCTGCCGCGCATTCGCCCGATCGCTCGCGTCGATTTCCTGGAGCTTCATCATGGCCGCTTCATCACGCGCCGCGGCTTGGTCCTGGAGCTTGGCCTTCTCCAGTTCCCACTGGGCAATTTGCTCAGGAGAGGCCTTCCAGCGGTTGATCATCATGTCAACCGTCTCGGCAACCCCCTTCACCGCCTCCGACGCCGTCGACCCGAACAATTTCCCCAGCATTTCCAGCATAGATCCTCCTAAAAGATTCCCGGCGTCCTATCTTTTTGGGTAATCGTCACGTTCACACTCTCACTCGGGATGTCGAGCTTCTTCCCCAGGAATTGTTCCATCTTCCCGATCAACCGTGCGCCCATATGGCCGCTGATCCCGACCAGGATCGCCGTCACAAACTCGCTGAAGTTCGACTCTTGGCACAGCCAAAACGTCAGCAGCCCGACAAATCCGGAAATAAACATATCGCCGACCAACTCGGTAAAGTTGAACCGGCCAGCACGCCCAGCCCGCACCTTACTGATATAGTTGGCAATCCCCCCACCCATCGCGAGCGCGAGCACCATCAGGTAGGTGAAGATTCCGAAACTCGCGACCGTCTTTTGTGGCTCGATAAGCGGATTGTCCATGCTCAGTTACCCCACGAGTTCGAGATGTCCAGGATCCCAGCCCACCTTGTTCTGATACTCAGCCGGATCGATCCCAAACCGACCCCCCCACCGCCCACCGATCGACTCCCAGTGCGCCCCCATCGCCCGATAGTGCTCGCCTTGATTCGACAACCGTCCATCGACCCAGAGCATGAGATCGATCGCGCACCGGTCATTGTGCGTGCTCACACGCACCTTGCTCCGGCCGTTCGCCTTCAAGAGTTCCTGATAGGTCACGCCCGTTGCGCAATGGGGGCACAGGAGCTCATCGGTTGACCGCCAGGCATCGCCGAGCGTCCACAGGAGCCCCTGCCCCTTCATCCAGCCAAATTGCTCCGTCAGCATGTAACTAAAGAGTTGTTGCCGTTGAACCAGTGTCATCGGTGATGTTTGCAGGGACAGACCGCCGTCACCGTGCCCGTCGGCACCGCGAGCGTCGTCCCCGTAATGATCGGTGAATAATTCGCCGAGACGTTCCCGGCGGCATCGGTATGCTTCCCCCTGAATCGGTACGTCGTTTGCGGCAGCAACCCGCTCAGCCGAACTGTTGTCCCAGACGTCACGGCAGCGACGAGGAGGAAGTCTTCACACGTCACCCCGCGGCATTGCTCGATATTCGTCGAGGTCACCCCCACATCATCCGTCCCAGACGTCCACGTCAGGTCGAGCGCTTGGAAGTCCACCGCCGACGCAACCAGGCCCACCAGATCGCTCGGCGCCGTCACATCTAACGATGGAGTCAAAATCACAGTCGCGTCACTGTCATCACCGAAATTTCCCACCGCATCGCGGGCACGGACCTTAATCAAATGCAGCGTAGACGAGGAGAGTGCCGAAAGAATGACGTTCGTCGAAGAGGTCGTCGCGCCAAGCGCATACCCGGACCCCGATTCCGCAACGTACACCTCATAACCAGTAACGCCGACATTGTCCGTTGCAGCTGTCCAGGACAGTGAAATCTGGCTCGCATTGAGCGGCATCCCCTGAAGCCCGAGCACTTTCGACGGTGCCTCGACATCTCCAGAGACGGACGCGATGCTAAACGAAATCGTACTATCAGACGTGTTCACGTTCAGGAACACGTCTTGACATCGCACATAGTATGTATAAGTGTTCCCATTGGAGAGACCAGAAATCGATTTACTATGAAATTGCGAGTTCGCCGAAGCGTCCAAAGTATTGACCATCGATCCGTAGGCAATGCCTGCGCTGGTCGAATACCGGCACGTCGCAAACTCATTCGTCACCACACTGATGGACGCTGTCGTCGTCCCGGCTGCGAGCGTCCCACTCGGTTGGAGATTGGTGCGAATGGGGGCTACGGTATCCGCCGCCGGCGTCACCGTATCGCAGTGGTATCCAGAGGGGTCCGTGTTCTCGTTCCCGAACGCATCCCGAGGATACATGCAGACGAACGTCGTCCCAATTGGCCACGTGCGCGAATACCGGATACTGGTCGAGGCCGGCCTGAATGTCGCAATCGAGGTGATGTAATCGTTCAGTGCGTCGGCACTCGTAAACGTCGCCGCCACCGACCCGGCATTGGTTTGAATCTTGTCTTCACTCGGCGAATCGCTCGCCGTCGCATACCGCAAGGTGAACCCAGTCCCGGCCGACGTGGTCGTTCCCCCGGATCCTATCGACGTCCCAAGTGTAATGGTCGGATCGAATTGCGTACTATCGCAGACATCATGACCGTTGTCGTCAATCGTAAAATCAAGAGTGTCTGTCGCGCTGACCGTGGTCGAGATGTCGTAGGGGAAGCTCCCAGTCGCCAATACAAGTTGGCTCCAGAGGACCACGCCGTTCTTTTTAATTTCCAGAATGGTCCCGTTACTTCCGAGGCACCCAGAATAGTTCAACGCGGTGCCGGTAATCCGTACCGATCCGTCCGCTGGAGCCACCCAGCGACGCATCGCATTCAACGCCACTCCTGGCGCCCCGCCCGTGTCCCACAGACTCAGGTAGCCGGTCCCCTTCCAATAGGACCCCATCCATGTCAGCAGAGTTTCAGCCGAGTCCATGTAATACCAGATCGGCCCTTGCGTGCCAGAGAACTGCCCAGACGCGCTATAGACCGTCGACCCGACCTGGAGCGTCCCACCGAGAATCAACTCCCCGTCCGCCGTGGTCGTCACCGACCCCGACGAAACCGCATCCGTCCCGGTTCCTGGATCCACCTGTTGCGTCAACTTCGACTGATCAAGTGGGGAGGTCCGATCGACCCCGCTCTTCTCGAAAATATCAAGTACGGAGGCCGTCGCAGAGCCGGTCAAGGTACAAGTCACCGTGTTCGCGCCAGCGATCGCATTCTTCGCGTACCGAATCGCCTGATAGCCTCCAGATCCACCCGTCGCGTTCGGCACCGGGGACCAGGTATTCCCGCGCGTGTCCGTACAGTTCGAGATTGCCACCGACGACGGAACCGCCGTCAGGCGAAGCGCAAGGAAATTCCCAGCCGCATTGTTCGAGCTATATGCCAGACTAATACTGGACCCGCTCCCAGCCACCGATCGTGACTGCACATGGACAATCGATTCGCTGGCGACCGGGAAAGCGCTCATCGGCTCGACAATGTTCAACGTATCGGTCAGAACCCGAATTGAACCAGGCGACCCAGTCCACAACACATTGGCCCCCGTTGCGTCGGCGTCGACCGTAGTAATAACTGGCAGGACTGTCCCAGTCGTCGCAAATGTAACCGTGTTTGAATACGACGTGGACACATTGCCCGCGGCATCGTAGGCTTTCAGGCGAATCTGATAGGTCGTCCCCTGTGAAAGCCCGGACAATGTCACGGAGGCTGTCGCAGTATTCGTCGTCAAGAAATTAGAAAAGTTCGTACATGAGACCCCGACACAGCGTTCGATCTGATACCCTGCAATGGAGACGTTGTCTGTTGCAGGAGTCCATGCGAGCGAGGCACCTGTCGAACTCACAGAATTAACAACCAGCCCTGTTACTTGAGAGGGCGGCGTAACATCGCCTCCACCACTGCATCCGCCAGGCGGGCAATTCGGAACGGAAACGCGAAAATGATCGAGATAATGACTCCAGTTCTGGGTCGGTACAGGATTGACCGTGCCGTCCCAGGTCTGCGTAAAGGTGTAGAAGTCCAGGCCTTCAGGAGCATAATTCACATTGGTGTAATTGCCAGCCAGAGCCCCATTGACCCACCAGCGGATGATGCCGTCTCTGGAGGTGTAGGTCGTACTCGCTTTGATATAAGATTCAATCAGCGTCCATTGCCCAGTCGTGGCCAGGCCCGATCCGACGTTCGGATACAGACCGAGATCCGACGAAATATGCGTATTGTTCCACTTTGCTGAATTGAACGACCAGACAATCGCTTTCTGTGAGGCCCCCTGAGATCCGCCAGCCCCAAATAGAAACAGCCCGCTCCCCTCACGCCCCCCATGAAAATACAACTTATTGCCAACCTGCCGACCGGCAAACTCCGGGTTCGTGCGCCACATATGGGCTATGTACATTTCCCGAGACTTGAACGGGACGATGTATTCCATCTGTGAGCCGCCGAAGTTATTCCCGGCGAACATGGTGGAGCGATTCACACCAGGAGGAGAAATGGATGCGGTCCCATCAGAATCGCTGAACGTCGATAGATAGACGTCCAAGATGCCGCACGCCGCAGGCGTGCTGCTGAAATTGCAATTCTGAACAGGTACAAACCCAGACGGTTCGTTCGTGAATTGCGCCGCCGCCGGCAGCGTCCACAGGAGACTGGCTATGAGTAGGAGGATCCGTTGTATCACTTGGTTGCGTCCAGCGTTTTCTTTGCGTCCGCGATCTTCTTCTTCAGATCGGCCAGCTCCGCTTTCGCGGCCTTCAACGCCCCCTGAGCCGCCTCAACATTATTCGCGAGTTTGGCCTTTGCGTCGGCAATATCCTGGTCGGCCTTGGCCTGCCGTTCCGTGATCTGCTTTTCCACCTTCGCCGCGCGCGCTTCTGCCGTCTCAGCCCGAATTTCTCCCGATTTGATGCGTTCGGCCAGCTGTTTCTCTTTCAGGCTCGACTCGGTGTCCTGTGCTGTGAGTTTCGCTTCACCGGCAGCAATACGCTCATCCAGGGACAGCATGTACCGAACCACCTTGTCGGCATGTTCGAATACCCGCAGCGTCCGGAGCATCTGATTCAGCTCGGGAACAACGTCGAGCGTGGAGAATTCTTGGGGGGGAAGGTCTTCCTCGGCCATTACTGCACTCCTCCTAGCGGGGCCGGTTTCATGCCGACAAACGCCGGTCCGGTCCCTCGCACATTCAATGTTGAGATGGAACTGCCGGCCAGGGCGCCTTGCGCCTGTGGTTGACTCCGCAAGCCGCTGTTGATCTGCGTGCCTAAGATCGCCATACCGCCCATGAAAAAGGCGCCATTGATCACTGGCGGCACCACGAGATCGCGATAGCTCGCGGTTTGCACTGTGCCACGATCGACAGAAAGGGTCGCATTCTTATCCACATCGCTCGGGCAGACTTTCTTGCCCCAGAATTTGCTATCAACCATCAGGGCTTCCTGACAGGTCCGCTCAGCGACACGTCCCGGCTCATCCCATGAGCCGGGGATAATGTGTCGCTCCACCACGTCATTCCCCTGGTGATAATGTTTCAACCGTTCCGCACAGCCCACCATGACCAGCATGACCGCC
>OFRO01000296.1_pt1 | contig 18652 bp, 31 predicted proteins | sample 1543091 | NCBI WGS metagenome assembly OFRO01 (sample SAMN07774217, study PRJEB24372) | wastewater metagenome | isolation source: Exp Tend NO 10WW | collected 2016-02
CTACGCCGGGACCGGAAGGTTCACCGTTTCGGCCTTTTTCCTGGCGATCAACATCGGGCTGGTTCTGAGCCTGGTTCGCTCACGGCGGATCATGACCATGCGGATGGGGCTACTCGAGCAGGCGATCAGGTCCGCCGAAGAGTCCCAGGCGGAGGACGAGCGGCGGAAGTCGGAGTTCATCCGGCTCAACCTGAACGCGATCGAGATGTGGAAAGTGCGCGGGGAGATCGCCATGGCGGCTTCGCACAGGCAGATCCTCCGCTCCCTCGGGTACGAAACCTCTTCCGAGAAGAGGCCCGACTGATGGAAACGCCCAAGACCCCAACGGCTGCTGCGGGAGCTGATCCGAAGGACCGACAGATTCTGGATCTGGAGCAGCAGAACAAGAATCTGGGCGTGATCTGCAAGGAGAAGGATGAGCGGATCGTCCGGCTCCAGAAGGACATGGAGGATCTGAAACGTGCCTACGAACGAGCCTGGGAGATCCGACTTGTGAAGCGACTTCTCCGGGTCCTGATCGTCCTGGTCTGGTTCGCTTCGTCCCTGTTCGGGCTCGTCGCCCCGTTCTACTTCTTCTTCATCCGCGGATGGAACCCGAACTGGTTCCTCATGTCCGTCATCGCCGTTGTCCTGGGCGGCCTTCTCTGGATCTACATTCACGAGAAGGACTGATCATGAGCAACGAACTCTCCAAGGAGATCGAGCTGATCATGCTCGAGATCCAGCAGATCGACGAGCAGCTCCAGGTCCCGAATCTGATGGGCTCCGCCAAGGGGCTGTCCAGCCAGGAGCTGGCGAGCTGGATCAACAGGGCACGAACGGCCAGGGAGAAGCGGATCGAAAGGCTAGTTTCCCTCCGCTGGCACATGCACAACCAGGACAAGGCGGAGGCTTTGCAGCTTCGACAGGCCAAGCTCCGGATCGGACAGCTCGAGGCGCAGCTTGCCCAAGTCGCGGAGCCCACATTCAAGGAGAGGCTTCGTGCGAAGGATCAGGAGATCGAGTATCTCCGAAGGCTTCTGAACTTTCAGGCCACGATCCCGGCAGATGCCCCGCTCCCGAAGGCCTGGGCGGAGCAGAGTCCGACGGGGAACAAGGACGCAGACAGGGCCCTCTGGCTCGCCCTCTCCGTGAAGATCCTGGAGGTCCAGATGCTCCAATCGGGCAAACGGATCAGCGACGGGGAACGGAAGAAGATTCTGAGCAGGCTCCACAAGGCCTACTCCGAGGCGGCAGAAGAGTGGCGCGAGATTCTCGACGAGATGAGCGAGAGACGGGAAGATTCATGAGTAGACTCGAAAGGGCGATCGTTCTCCTCGTCCGGGAGGCCCACCGGATCAAGTTCTGGCAGACGACCAAGACCCTGATCGTCTACACGGACAACACCATCACCGAGGTCGGCTCGGGAGATTCCCCCTCCGAAGCGGTCATCGACCTCGCCAAGAAGCTCCAGGGGACCATCCAGATCGGCCTCGGAAGGACGATCGAATCCATCATGACGGAGCCGGAACCGTGAGCCCCAACCTCTTCATGCTCTTCGTCCTCGTGGGCGTCCTCTGCTTCATGGCCTGGTACGCATCTGGACGCTCCCCATCCGTCGACAAGAAACCGTGGCTCAGCGGGGTGGAGCACGACTACAGGCAACAGCAGAGGTGCTGGGGGCACAACTTCTCTAGCGTCTCCGGAAGCCGTTGGATCGGCCACGGACTGGGCCTGAACGTCGGGGATGTAGTTCTGGTCGACATGCAAAGGGGCGACGTCGGCGTCTGGCGGATCTCCGAGATCCATTACTACCGAGACCCGCCGGACATGTGGACTGCCACGGTTGAGCTGGTCGAACGGAGGAAGCTGTGATCGAAACACACAGGGTCTGGTGCGAAGACATCCAGGCCATCCTGAACCTGCAAAACTCCGGCTGGACCTACCGAGAGGCCGAATCGCTCGACAGGGGCTACCGGCTCGTCTACCAGCGGGAGACTCCGGTCGAGACGGGGAAGCCCCTGTACGCCTTCTGGAAGTACGACCAATTCCCGTTCTTCCTCGGGGGAGAAGTCGCCGAGGTTCTTCCGGACGGGAGCGTCAGGATCGTCGGCTACGGGGGCTACAGCTTCGTCCCGGTCAAGCTCCTTCCGCTGAAGCAGGGGCTGGATCTGCACCAGAAGCTCGCCGATCTGAAGCGGGACTTCCGCACGGAGGAAGCGCTCCTGGTCGGGACGTACATGCAGAAGCGATCCCGGATCATCGAGGGGGTTCTGGAATGAAGCGATCGGATCGGGTCGACACCCAGAACTGTCCCCACGAGTGGGTCCGCAATCCGGTCATCCCAGGAACCTTTCGGTGCTCGCTCTGCCACGCGGCGGGGCATAAGCCGAACAACCAGCGCTCGAAGCCCCCGATGCGTAAGCCCGGGGTTCACAAGGAACTTCCGTACGAGGTCATCCCGTACGGTTGTCATCACAGGATCAGACCGCCGGAACACCCCGGCGGTACGACATGCGGCCGAGCCGCCTACGCCCCCCAGGGCAAGTGTTCCGTCCACGCACCAATTCGAGTCGGAGAGGAAGAATAGATCATGAACCAAGGTATTCCGGTCTGGGCCTACGTCGTTACCTGCGTCCTGGGCACCGTGCTCATCGCGGCAGCCTACTTGTGGGGCCGCTCGAGCATGTCCGACGAGATGGATGCGGAAGCGAAGGAGATTCGAGACCTCCTCGCCGACGCCCGCATCCGGGCGAAGGACATGCGGAACAGGTACGCCCAGCTCCTGCATCAGAAGGGCTCCGCCATCCGCGAGGCCCAGTTCTGGAAGCGGACGGCCAAGAACCTCGGGTGGCACAAGGGCCTCCAGCCCGACAGGAAGGTCTGCCTGGACCTCGACCCGGTTCCGACGGAGATCGTCCAGAAGTGAGCAAGCAGCGGATGAGGATGTTCGAGGTGAGGATCAAGGCCGCCGATCCCTGGGAGGCGCTCGACATCCTCACCCGCGACCGTCCGGAACTCATGAACCGTAAGCCGCTCTTCCTACGGATCGAGCCCGATCCGTCGGTGGATCCAGGCATCGAGGTCCAGCTCCTCCTGACCAACCGGGACGAGCGGATCTACGACCCGGAAGGTCCATGTGGCCTCATGAAGCTCGATCCCAACGGATGGTGCTTCTTCGGATGGTACAGGCCCGGCTCGCCCCCGATGGCCCCTCCGAAGGAGCGTCTGAGCCTGTCCGAGCTGGTGGCCCTCGAGGAAGATGAAGATGCCGAACTCCCCATCGGACACGAAGCTCAGGACTACGAACCCGAAGATCCTGACGGCGATTGAGATCGGGGCCGCCGTCTACTACTTCTCGGTAGAAGGAGCGTGGATCTACGAGATGGTGAGCGACAGGTGCATCTACCGATTCCTCACCATCCGGACGAAGGCGGAGGTCAGGAAGCTCGCGATCGAGGAGGTGGACGAGTGGGAGATCATCCGCTTCGGCCCCAACGAGTTCGCCGTCTACCTCCCCTGGCTCCTCGAGAACAGGAACTTGTTCATCACCTTCGCAACATCATGCTGGGCCGGTCAGGCCAGAAGGGAGACAGGATATGAGCCCCAGGAGCCATAAGCTCCATCAGACCGAGCCCTGGCGGAAGTTCGTCCTCTCCCGCGGGGCCTGGATGCCCAACGAGAACGACTGGGGAACCTTCGCGTTCTATGTCCAATCCCCCCTGGGCAGCGGGAACAACAAGACACACCTGACCGTCAACGCTTCCTTCCACCGAACCCTCTTCGAAGCCCAGAAGGTGGCAGCCCTGGTCTACATCGCCCGGTGTCAGAGGCGCTACCACCACGCCGAGTTCCTCCGGGGCGAGGAATACAGAAAGTCACAACGGTGAAACGCTATCTGAGCACAACGGTCTGGCGCGGAACCATGCACATGGCCAACATGCGGATCTTCGACACGGAGGAGAGGGCCCGAGCCTGGGCAGAGAAGCTCAAGAAGTCCCCGCTCACCGGAACGATCGTCCTGTACGAGCTCTCCGATGACAACGGAGCAAGGGACGACGAACCCAAGAAGCTGAAGCTGTGAACAAGGCCAACCGGATGGTGATGGAGGCGCTCTCCATCGAATCCGCCTCGGGAGACATCCTCCGGGCCGTCTGCCCCTTCTGCATCGCCTCCGGGCACTATACCCGGAAGAAGAAGCTGGATTACATCGTCGCGACCGGGAAGTGGTCCTGCTGGCGCTGCAAAGCCTGGGGACGGCTAACCCCCCAAGAATCCCTTTCGGCGGCGTTTGCGACCCCTTCCCGTGCGCGCAATGACCATGTTCCGGTCGAGACGGTGGAACCCCCGGAGGGGTTCTTTCCGATCGGATATTACCCGTCGATTATCTCGCAACCCGCGCATCGGTACGCCGTCAAACGTGGCATAACGGAGACAGCCATTGCGGAATTGGGAATGGGGATGACGCTCCATAAGCCAAATCGCGAGGAGGGGGAGCAGGACTTTCGGGGCAGGCTCATCGTCCCGATCTTCGCTCCGGAGAGCAGAACGGAATGGCTCGGGTATGTAGGTCGGGACTACACCGGGCAGAAGGATCTGAGCTACCTCTATTGCCGGGGGCTCAAGCGGAGCAAGGTCCTGTACATGGAGGAGATTCTGTACAAAGAGACCGACGAGCCCGCTCTGGCCGTCGAGGGCACCCTAGATGCAGCCTTCGTCTATCCGGACGGGTTCGCTGTTCTGGGGACCTGGGGCAAGGAGCAGATGGAGCTCATGCGCGGAGCGAAGCGCCCGATCGTGGCGCTCCTGGACGGGGATGCATGGAGGAAAGGGGAGGCGATGGCCATGACCCTTGAAGTTCTGGGCAAGAAATCTGGGTTCGTGCGGCTTCCCCCCACGAAAGATCCAGACCAGCTCGATCTTAAATGGCTAAGGGAGGAGGCCAGGCGCTCCATTCGCTAGCCTCGGGATCCAGTTTGGGTTATACGGGCCCGTGCCACACAAAGATCCAGACAAGTCCAGGGCCTATCGTTCCGAATGGGCCGCAAAGAAGTACCACTCGGATCCCGAGCTAACCAAGGCAAAGCTCGAGAAAGCCAAGGCGGATCGCAAGGATCCGAATAGTCCGGAATATAAATGGCGAAGGACGGAAGAGAATCTCGCTAGGGAGCGTGAGCGCAACAAAGTACGGTGGGCGGATCCGGAGTGGCGAAAAGCGCACCGAGGCAGGTATATCAAGCGGGAGTACGGCATCACGATGGAAGAGCTCGAGGCTGTTGTTAAGAGCCAGAATCATCAATGCTGTATCTGTAAAGTTCCTGTGGACTGCGTTGTGAGCAATGTCGATCACTGCCACAAAACGGGCAAGGTTCGCGGGGTGCTCTGCCTGAAATGTAATAGCGGGATTGGTATGCTTCAGGACAGCGTCGAGGTTGTTGAGAGCGCCCTTCGGTACTTGAAGGCGCACCAGTGACCCCTAAGTTAGATCCAGACCAGATGGATCGGCAGTGGATCCGAGAAGAAGCGAGAAGGAGCATCCGATGAAGGACGGGTATTTTCAGGTATTCATGTTGCTCGTGTTTCTGGGGATGGATTTGCTGTTCTCCAGGAACGAGGAGCAGCTCCGGCGCGGGGTTCTGGTGTCGATGTTCGTCACCCTGATCTCCCTTCCGATCTCCTGGGCTGCGCGATGACGGAGATCGAGCTGAAGGTGAAGAGGCTGGTCCTATCCGAGGTGTCCAAGGGGCTCGGGACGGACAACGACAAGTCGATCAGTGCCCTCGGAGAAAAGGACTTGGACCAGCTCCATGTGAGCCTGCTCAAGAGGCTCCGCGAGGACATGGAACATCTGGAGGAGCTTCGAGTCGCTCTCCGGAGCATCAGTAAGGACGAGGTACAGCCGCGATGAGCAAGGAGCCGGACAAGATCGAGGTGGACCCGAAGCGGGGCCCGCTCCCGGGCGAGTTCCTCCTGAGCACGGTCTCCGTGGTCGGGACGCAGTTCCACGAGTGGCGGGCGAGGATGCACAGGTTCGTGTTCCCGCTCCGGGTGAAGCTGGAGGCGGAGCCGAGCAACGAGCACGATCAGTGGGCCGTCAGGGTCCTGGCGTGGCCGAAGGACGAGGAGAAGCCGAGCCAGGTCGGGCACCTGATCCGGGGGCAGAAGACGCTCAGCCTTCTCCTTCAGAACGGGCACAAGCTCCGGGTGGAAGTCCGCGACGACAAGACGGGGGTCAGTCCGAGCGTGGACATCTGGATGAGGAAGGGACCGTGATGAAGCATCCGAAGCTGGGAGGGACGCCTGCACGTCCGAGCGATCTGCCGGACGTTCCACCGTCGCTCGACGATCTTCGTCAGGCCGTCTGTCGCGCCAGGACGATGGATCGGGAGCCGAGCACGGCCCGGATGGTGTCGAGCCTCGAGGAGGTTCTGGCCGGAAAGGCGGAGAATCTCTGGGACCTGGACGTGAACTTCATCCTCATGGGGATGGCGCTGATTGGATCGATCCGTTCGTGGGATCGCTTCATGTCCGAGATGGAACGCAAGCACGAAGATCTGAACTGAGAGGGAAGAGCAGATGACGACGATCAAGATGGACATCGTGAACGTGAACTGGGGGGCCGACGGGATCACCATCCTGCTCGAGGACCGTAACCGGAAGGACGAGAAGCTTGGGGAGGATCCCAAGCCCTTCACTGCCGCGGAGGTGATGGGCTTGGTTGCCCAGGTCGAGAAGTTCTTCGCCGCGGAGTTCGTGGTGGACCACGTCGTCTCCGGGGCCCCGGATGACGTGATCTACGCGGAGGGCAAGCCGACGCACATCCCGAACACGACCAAGGCCCTCCCGAGCAAGCCCCGCGGCAAGAACAAGGACGCCCCGGCCCAGGAAGCTCCGGCCGCTCCTGTCGATGAGAAGCAGCTCGAGATCCCGGTCACGCTCTCCGAGGAAACGACCAAGCTCGTGGAGGACGTTCGGGCCAAGGTCTACGAGGCTGTCACCTCAATCAACAAGGACGTCTCCCCGGCCCGCCCGGAGGAGATCACGTCCAGCCCGTCCGACCTCCGGGCCATGGCCGCCCGCGAGAGTCAGCCGCCCGTGGATCGGGAGCCCGGCGAGAGGGTCGCCGCCCCGAGGGAGCCCACCCCGGCGACGAAGGAGCCCGTGAAGGACACGGGGCAGCCCCTGGATCAGCTCGCCCGTGAGATCCAGGCCGAGGAGGATCCGTCCCTCGCGGCGGAGAACGAGATGGCCCTCGACGTCTTCACGGACCAGGTCAACGCGATCACCGACCACGACAGCGCCCTGGACGCAGCGGTCAACGTCTGGACCGAGAACAAGGAGCTGTTCGCCAAGTACCCGCTCATCCGGGATCGGGCTCGCCTGATCCTGGCCGGGCACGTCGGCAAGGTCCTGGGCATCACCGCCTCGGCGGCCTCGGACATGATCAAGGAGCGGCTCATCGCCAACGCCCGGCCGATCGTGCAGCCCGCCAAGGCCGCCAACTCGGCGGGGAACGCCTTTATCGAGCGGTTGGCCAAGGACCCGAAGCCGGTCATGGGCACGGCGATCAAGTTCGCCTGCGAGGCGGTGGCCAACCCGCAGAAGGAGGTGACTGCCAAGCTCGTGGAGGACTTCCTCGTCGACCTCGTCGGCAAGCACCCGGTCCTCACTTCCGCCCAGGAGATCCGCGATCTCGTGAGCTCCTCCCGCTTCAAGCTGTTCGCCGCCGCCGCCAAGACCAAGGTCGTCGAGCCGACCTGATCCAGAACATCTGAGGAGGCCCCGCACATGAGAGGAACCAGACCGTGCATCTGCTCCCTGTGCGGGGCACCCGAACCCTTCGGCGGAGCCTTCGAGACCCGCCGTAGAAAGGTCCTAAAGGATTTCGGAATCTACCTTGAGGACCTTCCAGGCACAGCGGCGCTATTCGCTGGGGCCGTATGCTCGCCCTGCCTGACGACCTGCTGCTTCCTCTTCACCTTCGACAGGAAACAATGGCAAGCGAGCCTGTGATCGAGTGCTCCGTCTGCGGGGAGGCGATCTTCGACCGGAGCTATAGGATTCCGCCAGACCGTTTGGATCTGTACATGAGCGTCTTTGGAATTGCTTTCGACGCCCTATCCTATGCGGATCCGGCCACATGCTGGGGCTGTCTGATCACCGGATCGGATCTCCGGAGGCTCGTTTCCTCCATCGGCTGGCTCCGGACCCGGACGGGCCCGTTCCAGTACGGAAAAATCCCATGAAAGCCTGCTCGATCTGCGGCTGCCCCGTTTACCATGGGCAACACACGGATCTGATCTATCAGGGCATCCTCCGGATCATAGGCGATCATCATCCGGCGTCAGGCTGGGTCCAGCGTTGGACCTGTGCAGATTGCGACACTGCCTGTTGGATCCTTGTCCGGGCGTTCACCCGATCGATCGGGTATTGGAGGCGGAGACACCCATGAAGCGACTTCCTATTTTCCCGGACAGGCCATTCCCCGCCGTACAGACCGCCCAGCCAGAGGAGAAGAACCCGGATTGTACCAAGTGCGTCCTGCACACCGGAACCCAGGCAGGCTCACGGTGCCTTCCCGCGGAGGGGGAGACGGGGGACATCCTGGTCGTTCTGGGTCACCCGACGGAGTTCGAGCAGAGGCTCGGGCGTCCCGCCGCCAGCCCATCCGGTCGGTATCTCCGGGAGATGATCGCCAGAGTCGCCCCCGGACGGAAGGTGGTCTTCACCTACGCCCTCGGCTGTCGCCCCCTCCCGAAGATGGAAACCAAGGAGCTGCTGGAGCCGATCGAGGCCTGCCGTGGCTATCTCCATTCCGTCCTCCGGGACAGCGAAGCCAAGGTCGTCCTGCTCTTCGATTCCATGGCAGGTCTTGGATTCCTCGGGAGGAGCTTCCAGCCCCTGTCCGTCCGGAAGGGATACGGCTGGTTCTTCCCGGAGGATCAGTCCGTTACCATGCTGGCGATCAAGGACCCGTACGGCGAAGCCCGCCCGGCCTTCCTCCTGGGCGATCCCAGCTACGCCATGCGGAACAAGCTGATCGCCAGGGCCCTCGAGGAGGACCTCCGTAACGCCCTTCTACGGCCCCTTCCGACCTTCGGGGCCCTGTCCGCCTCCTACGAGGTGGTCGAGACGCCGGAGGACTCTCTGGAGGCCCTAGAGGCCCTTGGCGAGTCTGCCTGGCTCGCAACGGACGTTGAGGCCTCGGGGATGCTCCACGAACCGGACTACCGGATTGAATGTGTCGCGGTCTCCCGCGGGGATAGGACCTTCGTCTGGCCCCGGAAGGCGATCGAGGATCCGGACGTCGTCCTGGCCCTGGGCGAGATCCTCGAGAACATGGAGCACGCGACCTGGAACGGTCAGTACGATCTGGTGGCGATGGAATGTGAGCCGCTCATCAAGGGGCTCCAGATCACGAAGCGTCGCCGCTGGATTCTGAATCTCCAATCAGATTCCCGGATCAAAAGGAAACTGTTCGAGGCGGATGCCGTCGCCAAGCTGGAAGTTTCGGCGGAGCTGGTCGGGATGGGGGGTCACAAGGAGGAGGCCCACGACGTGATCGAGGAGATCTCGGACGATCTCAGGAAGCTCGCCCTGGCCCGGCACCTGACCCCGAAGGGCAAGACGCGGAAGGTCCCGACCCTGAAGCAGCTCGGGACCTTGAAGGCCCCCGTCCCGGAGGTGTTCCTGGGCTACATCGATCAGGGGCATCGCCCGCAGATGCTGGCGTATCGCTACCTGGATCCGGGCGTCATGCATCGGTACTGCGCTCGGGATGCGCTGGCGACGTTCATGCTCGAGGAGTGGTGCAACGACCGGCTCATCGAGAACCCGAACCTGCACATGGTCTGGGAGGAGATCGCCAAGCCCGCCATGTGGGCCTGGTGCTCCGCCCGTCTGGCAGGATTTCCCGTGGACCGGAAGCGGGTCGAGCTCCTGAAGGACTATCTGGACGTCGAGATCGAGAAGCTCGGGAAGAAGATCGAGGCCCACGAGCCGGGCCTGAACCCCAACTCCCCGCAGCAGGTTGCCAAGGCGCTGGAGAAGCGGGGCTTCCGCTCCAAGCGGACGACGGCGACGGGCATGACCAAGATGGACAAGGGGGTGATGGAGGACTTCAAGGGCAAGCACCCCCTTGTTGATCTGATCCTGGCCTGGAAGATGTTCCGGCATACGCAGGACAACTTCGTCGAGGGCCTGATTCCATACATCCGGAGCGACGGGAAGTGTCATCCGAGCTACCTCCAGGACGGGACGGAGTGTATGCCCGCGGGGGAGCTCGTTCTGACCGAAGACGGCTACAAACCAGTCGAGCTCGTCAAGGTCGGCGACCGTGTACTGACCCACGAATACCGTTTTCGGCCGGTTGCCGAGGTCAACAGGTTCTCGCCCTCGACGATCTACAGGGTCTGCCTCTCGAACGGTTTCTCACTCCGGACCACCGGCAACCACGCCTATCAACTACAGAATGGCGAATGGCGGAAGGCCGAGGACCTCGCTCCCGGAGACATGGTCCGGGTCTATTCCCAGGAGGATGCCCGTCGATACGATTCAGAAGTCACCTACCTCTACATCCAAACCCCGGAAGAGACTTTCGGGCTCACGGTCGAGGAGGATCACTCCCATGTGACCGGCGGGATCGTCACCCACAACACGGGCCGCCCATCCTCCGCCGATCCCAACTTCTTCAACCGCCTGAAGGGTCGGGACGAGGAATCCAGGAAGCTCGGGACGATGCTCCGGGAATGCCACATCATGCCCCCTGGGCACACGCTGATTGAGGCAGACGAAGGGCAGATCGAGATCCGCGAGGTGATGGATCTGTGCGAGGACCCGACGGGCATCGAGATCATTGCCTCGGGCGTCGACTTCCACATGGCCTCGGCCAAGCGGTTCGCCGCCGTGCTCGGGAAGGATCCAGAGAAGGTTTCCGACATCGATCGGGAACAGGCCAAGACCTGCATCGCCGAAGGCGAGCTCGTCCTGACGGATCACGGCCTTATCCCCATCGAAAACCTTGACAAAAACAGCAAGGTATGGGATGGCATTGCTTGGGTCGCGCACGACGGTATCGTGTGTCACGGGCTCAAGAGGGTGATCTCCCATGACGGACTTACAGCAACTCCCGACCACCACGTCTACATGCCCGACGGGCGGTGCATCCCACTTGAAATGGCGGCGATGGACGGACGCCTCGCTGTTGGAGGAGATGGCGAAGTACCCGTTGGGTACGCTCCAGATGACTGGAAGGATTGTTCGATCTGGGAACCGGAACGAAAGGCACCTGGAGTGCCGGTGCTCGCGATGCGAGAAGATTCGACTTGTGTATCCCTACAACGTGATGGGAGGCAAGACGACCAACTGCACCTGCGAGGTGACCTACGAGGATCGTCGCATCCCGCTGCTCCGGAACCGTTGGCACGCGATGTTCTCCAGGTGCAACAACCTGAGCTCGAAGCTGGCCAAGAACTACGGCTGTCGGGGGATCGAATGTCGGTTCGAGAGCTGCGAAGCGTATGTTGCCTGGGTTCTGAAGAACCTTCCGCATCCGACGTACCGGGGGGTGGACATCGACAGGCAGGACAACAACGGGCACTACGAACCGGGGAATCTGCGGCTCGTCTCCCGCAGGGTGAACAACAGCAACAAGCGGACAACGCACCTGATCGAGTACAGGGGGATCAAAATTCCTGTACGTCATGCGTGGGATCTGATGAAGACGGACAATCCGGACTTCCCGTTCGAGCGGGAGTACACATCGAAGCTTCTGGGTCGCGGTGCGAATGCAGACGAGCTGCTGCACGGTGCGACCAGAGTCGGTGGGCGAAGGTCTACGACATCCTCAATGCCGGACCACGACATCGTTTCACTGTATCCGGCAAGGTCGTAGCCAACAGCAACTTCGCGGCGATCTACGAGCTGCCCGATCAGCTCGGGTTCATGCTCTCGAAGCGCATCGGCATCTCCTCCAAGGCCGGGAACGAGCTCGCAACGGCCCTCTTCGGGGCCTACACGAACCTCCTCCCGTGGATGGATCAGAAGCTGGCCGACGCTACCGTCAACGGCTACTCGGTCACGCGCTGGCGGGGCGAGGAAGCTCGTCACCGCCCGCTCTGGCACCTCGGACTCCCCGCCCCGAACAAGCACGATCGGGACAAGAGCGAGGACAAGACCCGCTGGCAGAACAACGCACGCAGCTCATGGAACGGCGAAGCGCAGGGATCGGCGGTGGACATCATCACCTCCATGCTCTGGCCGTTACAGCTCTGGCTCGACGCCAACACGGACGGCGGGCGGTTCGTTCTCCAGATCTACGATTCGATCATGGTGATTGTGAAGGACGAGGATGTCGAGAAGACCATCGAGTTCCTGCACAGGCTCATGACCGACAATCTGGAGAAGAAGGTGGGCTATCTCCGCAAGGTTCCCCTCGCGATCGATGTCAAGACTGGCAAGAGCTGGGGGGCGATGATGAAGATCAAGCTTCCGAAGCTGTGAGCGACGGCGGAGATACCTGCCAGTTCTGCGGAAACCTGGATCTGTGTGTCGACATCTGGACAGGTCCGCAGAGGGCTCAGGTCGAGAAGAAGTTCGGAGTTCCGATTGGAACGCTCGGCGGGAACTGTAGTCGGATCTGTTACCCGTGCCTGTACGAGACATCATTGTACAAGGCGATGCATGCCGCGATCTACAACTGGAGAAGGAAGCATGAGAGTTTGTGGGGTTTGCGATAGGAAGATCTCGGGTGTAGGCGACCCGCCCCGGATCATCATCCGGGACATGATGGCGGCGTTCGGGACAAACATCCTGAGCATCTTCGGGGGGAAGATGAGCTGCGGGGAGTGCGACGGTGAGCTCTACATCCTGTTCGACACAATGATGCGGGCCCGCGCATGGCGGGAATGGATCATCAATCCGCCCAAGAAGAGGGCGACGAGAGGAAAGAAGTCATGACGGATATGACCGACGAAGATCGGCAGGCGTGGAGGGACATGGCAGGGCCGCAGTTCCAGACCTGGATGCAGCAGGAAATGGGTATCGCCATGGCCCGCCTGAACATGCGAGGATTCATGGAGACGACGAAGGAGGAGCTCGAGAAGCTCAAGGACGGGCAGATCGATCAGAGGACCTGGCTCGACGTCATGGACGGCCTGACCAAGATCAACAAGAACACGATGGAGATGCTCGGAGAGATCCGGGTAGCTATCCAGAGGCTCTCCGAGCAGATCGGTGGTCTGTCCTTCAACGTTCGGGAGCTGGGAGCTCCGACGACGCCCACCATCGAAGAGGCTGCCCAGGAGCCGGAGAAGATCCAGACTCCCAGGCTGACCCCGAGGCAGCACAAGGTTCTGGACTACATCGCGCAGCATCCGAAGTGCAACCAGAGCGCGATGGTGTTCCACCTGGAGATCAGCAAGACGACGCTCTCGGAGATCCTGTCCGAGCTCTTCGATCTGGGCACGATCGAACGAGAACGCATTGCCACGAGCAATGGCGGTCACACGTACATTTACACGAGCACTTACGATGTCATCCCTATGCTGCCCCCGGATGCAGCTCCTCCTCCCGTCCAGAACAAGACCACGATCGGGCAGATCATGGACTTCCTCCGGGACCAGCCCTGGAGCACGGCTGCCCAGGTTCACGATGGGATTCACTGGCTCGGACCCGTTCCCCCCGTGAACACCGTGGCTGCCGCCCTGTCCAACGGGGTCAAGGATGCGAAGCTCCAGGTCCTGCACAACGGCCCTGGAGAGCGTTCCCGGTACGCCCCCTTCGGGTTGCCGCTTCCGGCGGATGACCAGAAGGACCGTGCCCAGGCGACCCGCGAGCTTCTGGTCCTGAACCAGACTCCCGTTCCCCCGAAGCTGAACTTGTTCGAGCAGGTCGTCGTCAAGACGATCAAGAAGTTCAAGGAGCCCCTGACCCCGCAAGATATCGCCGACCTGGCCAGGCAACACGACATGGGCGACATCCAGGTCAACAGCGTTCGCTCCGTCTGCGGGCGGCTGGTGAACCGTGGAATCCTCGAGGCCAGGTTCGCAGGGGACCGGAGCGTCGTCCACTACGCGCTGAAGGCGTGACAGGTAATGTCCGCCACATGAGTTTCATCCCCGGAGAGCCGTCGGGGGTGGCATAATGTCCGTGTCCGAGGTTGGACATGGGTAGGGGCCGGAAGGGCCCGGGATAGAGAGCCCCAGAGTGGGCAGAGAGATAGAGGGACAGATGAGTGTTTCAGGAAACCGTGGGGATCTGAGCATCGAGAGCGCGCTGGAGATCGGCCCGGATCTCGACGCGGAGTTCCGTCGGATGCCGGGGCTGATGTATCGCTGGGGGGAGCTCGAGGCGGTGGCCCTGGGGGTCGCACTCCAGGCGAAGATGTTCATGGAGCAGTCGCAGGCCGAGACCTACCGGCGGCTGCGCGAGACGTCGCTCAAGAGCTCGGACAAGGTGAACAAGCTGACCGAGGCCGCGCTGGAGGCGATGGTCGAGCTCGACCCGGAGTTCCGCAGCTACCGGGCGAAGTACATCGAGGCGGAGGTGAACTCGCGGAAGATGCGCGCGGCGGCCTTCGGCCTGATGGCCAAGCGGGATATGCTCATCCAGCTCGGCTACGGACAGCAGTCCCAGCACAGGGCCGGGGTCGACAGCGTCCCGGCCCCGCGCAAGACGCGGTGAGCCGGTGCTCCTGTTGCCGGGAGGAGACAGATCGGTTGCTGGAGTATTACAGCGCCGCCCGCTTCTCCCGGAACTCGAGCTTCTACGGGATAGAGGCCCGAGAACCTCGGACGCACCTCTACAGGCAGCAGACCTTCTGCCGCTTGTGCGTCGATGCGGAGGACGAGATCGGGGTAGTGAGCAGCCAGATCAGGCTCTGGCGGCGATGGTTCGAGCAGGAGCGGAAGAAGTGAGCCGCAAGAAGAAGACGTGTGGACTCTGCGGGATGCGTCGTTACTGCTACGCGCAGAGCACGTACCTCCTCCACGGGATGCTGTACATCTTCGGATCGGAGCTCATCGGGAAGCCCCCGGATGATCTGCTCGAGTGCTGCACGGATTGCGTACCGGGCCTTCAGGTACTGTATGACCTCTATGCTCAGATTCTCGAACGTAGGAGCTTGAGGGCGGCATGATCCATCCGATCAGCCCAAGGAACTTGTGCGCGGTCTGCAAGGAGGATGTCGCAACCTCGTATGCTCGGGCCTGGACGATCAACCAGCTCCGGTACGACTTCGGAGTGAAGATCACGAGCTCGCGGAGCTGTCATAAGTTCTGCTGCGGATCCTGCGATAATGAATTGCTTGTTGTGTACGGCATTGGTACGGCGAAATGGCGAGCGGAGCGGAATGCTCCAGAAAAGTCGAGATGAAGATGGCTGGAAACATCAAGAGCAACAGTTCCCCGATCGATGCCTCGGCGCTCGAGGCCGAGATGGCGGCGGCCAAGGGCGGCCCGAAGCGCGGAGGGGGTTCGGGCTTCGTGGGCAAGAGCACGAAGGGGATGATCGTGAAGGCCTCGGACCTTCCCCGTGCGAAGGAGGGCAAGCCTGGCTCTGGCATCGTGACCTTCCGGATCCTGCCCCCGATGACGGACATGGCGATGCCGTGGGTCCGCTTCGACAACCACTTCTTCTTCCACGAGGGGACGCGGGAGTGGGCCTCGTTCAACTGCCTCTGGCGGATGAGCAACGGTGCGATGCAGTGCCCCGGATGCGACTTCATCCAGCGGCTGAACAAGCAGATCATCTGGCCGCTCGACAAGCTGAGCGCCGACGACCAGAAGAAGTACATGGCCCAGAACCCGCAGCACCGCGGGGTCCGGAAGATGGCCGGGTCCAAGGCCAAGACGACGCTGGCGATGAACGTGGTCTTCACGAGCTGGGAGGGCGGCCCGGTTCCGGAGGTCTACCAGGGCGTGCGGGTCCTTCAGGTCGGCGGCGGGGTCTGGAAGGGGACCGACCGGGGACAGATCGGGGGGCTCGTGAAGATCCTCCAGGACAACCCCAACCTCTGCGACGCCCAGAGCGGTCCCGTGATCCAGCTCGTCAAGAGCGGAGAGGATCTCGAGACCACCTACGTCGTCTCCGTGCTGACCCAGCCCAAGACCGCCGTCATCGACGGCGAGGAGCTGACCGTTCAGCGCCCCGTGAGCGCCCCGATCGCCCCGACCGAGGCGGAGATCAAGGCGCTCCTGGAGGCTCGCGCCGGACTCTCCATCTTCCTCCGGATGAAGACCCCCGAGGAGGCCGAGGCCGACATCACCAAGGTCGACACGTTCACCGATCGGAACGTCCCCGAGAAGGCCCCGACCAGCCAGCGGGCCCCCGCCGCGGCAACCCCCGCCAGGACGGCCCAGCAGGACCTGGACACCGAGGCCTTCAAGACCCCCGCCTCGGACGACGACATTCCCTGGTGATCGTCGCTGCACTCTAGCCCCGCCTGAACCGGCGCCCCGCACCTGGGGCGCCACCCCATTCCCGCCGTAATTGGTATGCGACTGTCCCCGATTGAGTGGGAAGACGTCCAGAATCGTCCTCTGGGGCGGGAGCCATTCCGTATGAAGAACACCTGCTCGTATTGCAGAAAGCCCTACGGGAGCTACGCGGATATCTACGGGTGGCGAGTCAAAGAGTTCGAGGCCCTGTTCGGAATCTGCCTCGGCCCCGGCGTCCATGCATGTTGCTGGGACTGCGTGGACAGCAACCGTATCCTCATCAGCACGGGGATTAGGGCATGGAGAAGGCGATGAAACTCTGTCCTTGCTGTGAGTTGGAACCAGCGGGCGTCTACCACCTAAATTCCAGTCGCGGAGACAGGATTGAACGGACGTACCAGCTCCGCTTCCCGGAAGTGGGCCGCGGATACTGCGAGACGTGCTGGAACGATACGTACGAGCTCGGCTTCCTCGCGGAACGGATCGCGGAGCGGAGAGACTTCGGGCAGTATGGTTGAGCGCTGCGCCCTCTGTTCGGAGGACGTTGGAGATCCCAGGTGCCAGCGGACGATCTTCGACTTCCGCGCACAACAGCTAACGCTCGCTTACGGAACCCAGCCAATTAAGGGCACCAAGGCGGGCGGTACCGGCTATATCTTGTATTGCGCCGCTTGCGCCCGATCCGCCATAACGCTGGGCTACCAGGCCAAATACAACCACAAATGGCGTCGAGCGCGTGGCATAAGCCCGGCATGAAGATCCTCTTCCTGGGCGACACCCACTTCGGCAACCACAGACAGTTCGGCGGTCCGATCGTCGCCGGGATCAACCGGCGGTGTCAGGAGCTTCTGGACGCCGTGGAGCGGGAGGTTCGCCGGGTCCAGCAGCTTCATCCGGACCTCGGGGCGGTGGTCCAGGTCGGGGACTTCTTCGATCAGGCCCGCCCCTCCGCGGCGATCGTGGATGCCTCCATCCGGATGATGAAGGGCTTCCCCGATCTCGAATGGCACATCCTGAAGGGCAACCACGACATGGCGACCTTCGATGCCCCATCCGCCGTCGCCCCGCTGGGTCACGTTCCTGGCATTCGTGTCTATGAGCAGCCGAAACTCGTTCGGATCGGGAGCATGAAGTTCGGGATGATCCCGTACATCGACCATTCCGCCTCCGTCGCCATGCACCAGAGCAAGCACGTTCTGTCCCAGGCGGACACTCTGGTGATGCACTACGGGGTGGTTCGAGAGCCGACCCGCCCGGATCAGATCGGGGTCGACCAGGTCAACGGGATCTGGAAGCAATACGCGGTCAGCATGACCTCGCCCCATCGGTACGGGAACATCATCTCCGGGCACGAGCACGGGGAGCGGTCCGCCGGGGAATACGACATGGCGATCGGCCTCGGAAGCTTCGCGGACCTGGATTGGAGCGCAACCCGATTCTCTTGGCCGACGCTTCTGATCCTGGACTCGGAGAGCGGGGCGCTCGATCATCTCGAGATCGAGGGTCCGGCCTTCGTTGGTTGGGGCCCGAAGACGTTCAACGACAAGCAGATCCTGTGCATGGCGATCAACAGCCATGGCGCGGGGATCTACATCGAGTGCCCGGAGGAGAAGGAGGCTTACCTCCGGGCACTGGTGAACATCGGGCTGGTACAGGGGTACAGGGTGAAACCTCCCCAGGAGATCGAGGAATCGATCGGGGGGACGACGGAACGGGGCGGCTTCTCGGACCTCGAGCAGCCGATCGCGGAAGTTCTGGATTCGCAGGGTGCGGATCTGGCGGATGAGGCGACCCAGAGGGTTTGGGCCTCGTGCATTCAACACATGAAGGAGCATTGAACATGGCGGACACGAAGCGGTACTACGACCTCGGCATGGTGGAGACGCAGCAGACGGACCTTCCGGAAGCGATCCCGACGGCGGAGAGCATGGCGGACCTGATGGACCGGATCAAGGACATGTCCAAGACCCGCCCGCTCCAGCAGATCTACGAGACGGTGGCCTGCAAGGGAAAGATCGAGAGCTGGGAGAGTCTTTCCTTCGGGTTCCGCTGCTCGACCTCATCCAGGAAGGCAACCTGGGGTTGATCCGTGCCGTCGAGAAGTTCGACCACGAGAAGGGCTTCCGCTTCTCGACCTACGCCGTGTGGTGGATCCGCCAGTTCATCTCACGCGGCATCGCAGCCGGACGTTCCTCGGTGAAGCTTCCCTCACGGGCGAACGACGAGCTGCTGCGCAT
>OFRO01000298.1_pt1 | contig 18648 bp, 19 predicted proteins | sample 1543091 | NCBI WGS metagenome assembly OFRO01 (sample SAMN07774217, study PRJEB24372) | wastewater metagenome | isolation source: Exp Tend NO 10WW | collected 2016-02
CGGCCGTGCATGCGATTCCCTCAGCCGTCATGATGACCCCCCACGCCACGAGCGGCACCAAGCCGAAGATCGGGATGAACGCCGCGGCCGAGAAGAGCCATGGCAGCACCAGCAGGAATGCGCCGATAGTGAAGTGTCGGTAGCCGGCGACACCCAGATAGACGCGTGCTCGGGCTGTCATCGCTCGTGGGGAGTGGTCAACGAGATTGAGGGGAGTCAACGGACCAGCCTTTCCTTATATGACGACGGTGTCGGTCCGCGTGTACGACGACCCGCGGGTGCCAGCGGTGGAGTCGCAACCGACGAGCCGTGCTGCCGGACCCGAGATGTATAGGCCGTTGCGGGTCCGGTTGCCGGTCGCCGCCGGGTATGCCGACACCTGCCGCAGCCGCACATTCGATGCGCCGTTGATGTGCACCTCTTGGTAGGTGTCGTTCGCTGCCCGCCCGTTGCACTCCACCAGCAGACCGGCGAGGTCGGAGGCGCCGGCGTCGGCGTCGAGCCGCACACCGGACCGCCCGGACTCAGCCACCCGCAGGCCTGACATGCGGGCCGGTTGCAGCAGGTAGACGCCGATGTCGCCCGAGTGCAGCACCTTCCCGCCGTGCACCTCCAGGCCGGGCGCCGCGCAGATGATGCCCTGGGCCGTGGAGTCGGTGACGGTGCAGTTCCGCACAGTCACGTCGAGCACGCCGGCGGTGCCGGTGGCTGTGATGCCCGTGCGGTTGCCGTGCGAGGTCAGGTTGTCGACGGTGCCCGAGCATGTGGTGCCTGCCGCCCGGACCAGCAGCAAGCCGGGTCCGGCATTGCCGGAGACGGTCACACCCTCGATGGTGAAGTCGTCCACCGAGAAGCTGTTCGGGTTCGGCTCCATGTCGATCCCGGCAGTTGGGGCAGCAGCGCCGAGGGCGCCCGTGTTGATGTACCGGCCGCCGAAGACCGCAACCCGTGCGGCGCCCGTGACCGACAGTCCCTGGCGGCGGTTCGAGTCGGCCACGCAGTCAATCAGCTCCGCATCATCAGCGCCGAGTGAGACGTTGAAGCCATCCCCCCACGCTTCCCGCGCCTCATGCCGAAAGATCTGCACACGCTTCCCGCGCACCGCGACACAATGGCCCCACTCGCCGGCCGTGCCCAGATGGGAAGCGACGTCACCGACGGTCACGCCACCCTCGAGGACGCAGTCGTCGGTCAGGGTCAGCAGCTCGTAGTTGCCGAGGTTGGTCGGCTGCATCCGCAACACCGCGCCCGGCTCACACACGATGTGTGTGCCCGCCGCGGCAACCAGACCGTCGGAGTCCACCCAGTAATCCCCGGCAGGGATCGTGACCAGACCGCCAGTTTGTAGCGCGGCGCGGATCTCTTCGAGCGTCATCGTCACACACTCTCCTTAAATCGTCCATGACAGGCCGGTGAGCGGGAACGGGGCGCCGGTGGTGCCGGAGACCCCGCCGGTAGCGTTGGTGATGTTGTTGTTGGCGTTCACTTCGACGTTTCCGTTGGTCGCAACCCTGCAACTGCCGATGATCGGGGCGGGGGCACCGAACGGGTTGGCGGAGGCCGGGACGGTGATCAGGGGGCGCCACCCAGCCGGAACATTGGCGATGATCGTGTTGACGTTGTAGGGGATGGCCGGGTTGGCACCGCTGGCAGCCATCAGCCAGCCGCCCTCAATCCACACCCGTCGGCCTCGCCGGTACAGCGTCGGGTTCTGATACGGGGTGCCTGCGGTGAGGACCAGTGGGACGGACTCGATCAGTTCGCCAGCTTGTCCGATCACCACGAGCCGGCCGGACCAACCGATCGTGAGCACCTGCGAGCCGAGAGCCGGGACACACAGCGCGGTCGGGGTGTACGGCAACTCAGCTTCACCGGGAAACTGAATCTTCAGCGGGCGGGCCTGAGTGACCAGCGCCCACCGCAGTGACGGAATCCACCGCTGCGCAGACAGGACCGACTCGACCAGGCGAATGATCGCGGCAGCCTCAACAGAGGCCATGTCAGCCCACCTCCTTAAGCACGGCCCGGACCGCACTCAGCGGCTGCCCATCGGCATACGACCACGACATCGACTCAACCGACGCGCGAATGTCGATCGGCTCGGCCACCTCCACCCCGGCATCCACATAGCCGGGTGCGCGAACCCGGCCCACGTCGCCCAACTCGAGTTCCCGGGTCGCGGAGATAGGCGCCCAGCGCCACTCCATGCCAATCATCCGGGGACGCCAGCGCCACTCCGACATGATGCGCGCCAGGTGCCCGTTCAAGGTGGCCTGATCGGCAGCTTCGACGTCGTAGGGCTCAGCCGAAATGACTCCCTGATTGACCGTCGACCATGGGTTGTCAGGGTCGTCGTTGAAACCCTCCGCGATGAGCTGCGGCGATTCGCCATCACCGCGCGACAGGACCACGAAGTGATTCGGGACCCGCTCGGTGATCGAAACGGTCAGGTCAGCCTTGTGGGTGGCAGTTAGTCCCGGCTCCCGGGTCGGGGCCAGGTCTGGACGGTCGGCGGGCAGGGCGTACGGGGCAGCGACCAGCGCACCGCGGGGCGTGGCGTAGATGGCGCCGTAGCCTGCCGCCTCAAGCAAGTCGTTGATGAGGCGGCGGTAGGTGTCCCCAGGGTCTGCGGTGATGACAGCGCGCGTGGTGAGCGTGCTATCGGTGATCGACACCGCAGGAACCCCGAGCGTCGCCAGGATGGCCCTGACGGCGGTTGTGACGACGGTCCCGACCGGGTATATCCACGTCCGGCCCAATAGCCGGTCCAGCACGCTGGTCATATCCTGTAGAACGACCTCGACCCGGGTGGCTCCCAGTGCCCTCGAGGACTCCGACACGGCTGGAATCCCCGTCAGCATCGGGTGCGTCTCTTGCTGCCCACGGTGCCGCAGGACCACCCATAGTCGCACGTTCACCCTTCGCCACAGGACCGGCTGCCTCAGATCGACGGTGACCGACCCTCCCCCGCGGATGGCGCGGTTCAGGTCCCAATCCACAGACGCAGCCTTGACGCCATCAAGCTGTGCCAGTTCGCGGCCGGTGGCCCGGTCGATGATCTGCACCCGCACAAGCTGTTGGATGCCCTGCGCCGTGTAATCCATCAGGGCTCCCGTCAGGCTCCAAGGTCGATCGTCTCAAACGGGCTATCGTCGCCGACCCGGACGAGTTGCAGGGACACGTCTTGCTTGCTGTAGCTACTGTCGGACGCCGTAGTGCCAGCGATGCGGACCCGGATTCGCGACCCGTCAGGACCACGAACGACAGCCACATCCGGGGTGAGCGCCATTGCCTCCAGCGTTGCCCAATCGGTGCCCTCATCGGGGGTGATGACGCCGGCCAGGTCATGGCCACGCGTCCGGGCCTCACCGTAAACAACGGTCTCGTCAGGGCGGCCCGCGTAGTACTCCCCGACCTGCGCAAGGGTGGCGGACCGCTCCCGACGCGGGTTGTACCGGATGAAGGTCACCAGATCGGCGCCAACGTTGATCCACCACGAGCCAGCTACAACCGGATCGGCCGGGATCGAGAACGTGTTGCTCGCCGTCGCGCCTTCGGTGGTAACCGCTTCGAGCCGGTACGTCTGACCGGTCGTCAGCGGCGTCGGGTCGGTCACCGTCCCATCGACAGGGATGAGGTCGGCGAGGAGGGTTTCGGTGCCGTCGTCGTTGACTCGCCACAGCCGCTGGAATGCGGTGTCGGTCGTCCCGTAACTGGTCGCCGTGCTCGCGGAGAGGTTCGCAGTGCCCGTCCACGCGTAATCCTCGGTGGAGGAGTCGGGAAGGTCGCCGTCGAAGTAGTCCCCGAGAGTGCCAACCTTCTCGATGAGCAGCCCTGTGGCCTCCATCGTGTTGCCCACGGCACGGTCGGATGGGCCGGACGACACGAACCGCGATGCCAGCCAGATAGCGCCGGCGGGAGGCGTGAACGTTGCCGACACGCGAACCCACTGCCCAGCGGCGAGCGCCGCATTGGGCAGGGTCGTTTCGGCCGCCTGCCACGTGGCGCCGTCCGCTGAATAGCGAACCTGCCAGTAGCCGACGATCGCAACAACGCTCGCGGTCGTCCACCGAACCCACATCGAAAGAGTCACCGGAGATCCCGGCGTGACCGACAGCAACGCGATGCCGGTGGGGCTGGCCGCGTTCGTCACTCCCACGACATGCCAGCCGTGGCCCTGCACCCCGGTGCCGGTCAGGGTCAGCCGCTTAGCCGTCGTCGGGCTGAACGGCCCCGTGATGCCGGTGGCGTTCGAGTAGGTCGCCTCCGACGAAGAGCCGGCCGTCCACCGGCCGACACCTTGCGCCAGAGCACTGACACCGGCCGGATCCGCCGCATGGTTGCGTCGCAGTTCGACAGCGGCCTGACCGGCCGGATTGTCCGTCTGCACCGACACTGCGGCCCGATCGTGGTCCCACTCGGTGGAAACCACCTGCGGGACACCAGGAGGCAGGAACGCCACGGTGATCGTGTTGGTATCGAACGCGGACCAGAGGCCCGCGTCGTTCATCACCTGGACGCCAACCTGGAAGCTCGCAGTGTTCGCCAGCCGGTTCGCGAACGGCGGCAGGATGGTCAGCCCGCCGTCAGCTTCGATCGTCTCGATCAGGTCACCGCTGGCAGACGCGAGGGTCGCCCGCGTCCTGGCCCAGCCCTGCCCGTCAGGATCGTAGAAGCTCACTTCTACCGCGATCGTGGCCGTGTTGACCGTGCCGGACGGCGCCACCAAGGTAGCGACGGGCCGACGGGTCAGCGTGACGGTACGGGTTGCCGACCAGGGCGAGAACGTCGCGTGAGCGCCCCGAGTCCGGACCTGCAACTCCAAGGTGCCCGACGTCCACGTGTTCGCCGCAGCGGTCAACGTTTGCGCCGTCGTGGTGACCACGCCACCAAGGGACGTCCACGAGCCGGCGTTGAGCCGGTACTGGACTTCCCGCTGCGTTTGCGGGGTGGTATCCACCGGGTTGTGCAGCCACTGAATGGTCAGTGGTTCGGTCGGGTCGAACACGGCACCCGCAGCGGGCGCCAGGATCGTCGGCGGGTTCGGCGCGGCCTGTAGCTGCACCACGTTCGAGGTTGCCGAGTATGCCGACTGCATCCCGGACCGGACGGCACGCGCCCGGTATCGGTGCGTGATGCCCGCATTGGGGCCGGTGTGCGTCCAGGTGACCGTGCCGATTGCCGACACGGACGGAGAGCCCACGTTCGACCAGGACACCCCGTCAGCCGAATCCTCGATCTCGACCGCAGTCGCCCACGGCGCAAGGTTCGTCAAGGTGACCACGATGTTGCCCACGCTGTTTTTCGCAGCGGACCCCATGATGGGAGTCGCAAGCGTGGTGTACATGGCCGTCGACCAGGCCGACCAGAGCGACGTGCCGGCCGAGTTCTTCGACCGGACCGACCACTCGATCTTGCTGTTGGTCGGCAGATCGCTGGTCGTCCACGACGTCACCACGCCCAGAACGGCGACGGTCGGAGTCGTGGCGCTGCCATTGACCCGGCGGCACACCTCAATCTGCTGGTAGGGCTTGGACGAGTCCGCAGGGTTGGTGTTCGTCCAGGTCAGCGTGCGGCTCGCGCCCGATCCGCTGACCGCCGGAGTACCCGGGGTGTCCGGGGCGCCGATCGGTCGCAGCGGGTACTTCACCGTGCGAGACACAGAGACCGTGCCGTCCGCGGCGTTCACACCCGACCACGACACGGAGAAGCTGGACGTGACCTGGCTCGAATAGGACAGCGTTTGCCACTGCCCCGTTACGGACTTGAGTTTCTTCCGGCCCGTCCCGGAGGTGCTGACCGAATCGGAGCCGTCCGAGACCGCGCCACCCGACCAGGACAGGTCGTTGGTCGAATCGACAATGTTTGCCGATGAGTCGCGCCAGATTTCGCAGCCAACCAGCCGCGCTTGCGACTTGTCGCCGTTGAACTCGAACCCATCCCAGCCGACACCCACCTGGACGTCGTATGGCCCCTTCTTCGAGCCGTAGTACGGACCGAACATTCAGGGCCTCCCCTCAGCCAAGGTGTGAATCGAGCACAAGGCGCCGCTGATGCGGCCTGTAGTGCCGGTCGAAGAACACCTGGCCGTTGTCCAGGTCCAGATGTGCGCCGTCCAAGGCTTCCCGGAAAGCGGCAGCAAGCACCGAGGGATCGGCCATCTGAGCGACCGCATCCCACTGCGGACCGGTGAGGATCGCTTCGGGCTTGCCCGTCTGATTGACGGCGAACGTCCCACCGGGCTGTAGCCATCCGCCGTTGTCAAAGCCAAGGATGCTCTTCAGCTTGTCCTTGCCCCACCCGACAATCATTTCCGGGACGGCGTTCAGGATCGAACCGATCGGGTCGCTGGAGTTCTTCGACACGATGCCCTTAACTGCCCGGCTGATTTCGCTGGACGAACCCAAGGCGGCACCGACATGTGCACCCTTTGCGACACCGCCGCCCTTGCGGCCACCACCGCGCCAGCCGACGTGCCACGGCTCGCCACCGACCGGCAAGCCCAGACCGAAACGGCCCAACTTGGCACGTGCGGAGGGAACCTGCCCCGGGCGGGGGCTGAGGTCCATGGCGTTGCCGGGGATCATGTGCGGGCCGCCCCGGTACGGGTTAGCGGCCAATGGCCCCTTGCCGGCCTTGTACAGATTCCAGGCCCGCAACTGCTGCGCAAACGAACGCGCGCCGCCGTTGCCGGTCATGTGCCACGTACGACCCGACGCCGCCGCCCACGCCTTAATGCGGGACAGGAACGCCGAGTTGTAGCCGCGGAAGCCCTGCGTCCGGTTCGGGACGATGCCGCCCCGGGCGAACCCGAACACGTCACCGGTCTCCTGGAACTTGTCCAGCGGACGCCCCGACAGTGCTGCCTGGTTGACAGCATGAAGACGGCGACGTTCGTACGGGTCGCGCATCGCCTCAGAGACGTACACACCCTCGCCGGAACGCATCGGCCGCAGTTGGTCATCCCCGCGGCCCACCGGAGTGAACCCCGGCAGAATCCCACCCCTGGCCAGGCCGCCGTGTTGGTTGCGCTCCCCGACGATGCCGCCCTCAGCGAATCCGCCGATCTCGGGCACCCGGAACGAGGCACCAAAAGCCTTCGCCACGCCGTTGATCGCCCGGATGAGCGGATTCATGACGTGATCAATCACCCAGTTGACCGGGCCGGAGAAGACCTTCTTGATGCCCTCCCAGACGCCACCAAGGATCTTGACAGCACCCCGGAAGACGCCCTCCAGTGCGGTGAACACGCCGCCGAAAATCTTCTGGACGCCCTCGCCAGCCTTCCTGCTGTCGCCGGTCAGGATGCCGGCCAGCAACGTCCACACGCCGTCAACGACCTTCAAGAACCCGGAGAACAGGCCCCCGAGGATCGTGAAGATACCGCTGAAAATACCCTTGATGACGCCGCCCCAGTCGCGCCATGTGTTCGAGAACATCATGGAGAAGTGCGTCATCAGTGCCCCAATGACGCCGAGAACACCGGAAATGATGCCCTTGACTGAACCCCACACCTCGTCAGCGGTCGCCTTGATCGCCGGCCAGTTGTCCTGGATGGTCGTCCAGATGTCTTCGAGGATCGGACCGACGACGCGCCACATGCCTTCGGCGGCGCCCTTGACGCCATTCAGCGCACCGGACAGTGCCGGATTCGGGGGTGCCGAGAAGAACGTGGCGACAGCCTGCCCGGCGCCGCCTAGCCCGTTCACCAGGCCCTCGATAGCCGGAATGCCGGTGGTGTTGAGGAAGTCCATTGCCGTAGTCAGGACCGGCAGGAACATGCCGCCGATCTTGGATTGCAGATTCTCCCACGCCGCGCCGGCCCGCTGTTGCTTGCCAGCGAACGTGTCCGACTCCCGGCTGAACGCGCCCTGAGCGTCGGCGGTCTGCTTGTAGACCAGCGACAGCGACGCAGCGGCCTTCTGCTGGTCGGTCAGCTTCGGATTCGTGCCCTCCATGGCCTTCTGTAGGCGCGAGTTGGCAGATGCCAACTGGGCTTCAGCCGTCAGCGCCTCACTGCTGCTCTTGCCGTGCTCCTTGACGGCCGCGTTATAGTTGCGCTGCGCGACGATGGCCTTGTTCTGGGCAGCCTTGATCAGTTCGATGTTCTTGGACGGCTTGACCAGCCCGAGCGCGAAAGCCTCCGCCTGCACCGCGGCCTCGTTGAAGCTGACGCCGTACTTCTCGATCGGGTCACGCTCGCCACGCATCAACGCGGCCAGGGCGTCCACGGCATCCGACGTAGGCCCACCGAACTGCGCGGCCAGGTCAGACCCGAGCCCGATCAGCTTCTTAGTCTCGGTGCCGAAGCTCTTGATGCCCTTGTTCTTCAACATCGAGCCGAGCTTCGTGGCCAGCTCGTTGTAGGCGTTCTGGGACAGGCCGACCGACTGCGCGGCATCCTTCGACGCCTTCAGCATGTCGCTGGCAGCGCCCTTGAACACAGCCGTGACGCCACCGACAGACTGCTCCAAGTTCGACGCAGCACCCACCAGATCGCCCAACAGCTGCGCACCGCCGGCGATACCGGCCGCAGCGATGCCGGCGACGATGCCCGACTTGAGGAGTCCGCCGATCTTGCCGACGCCGCCCCGCATGGACGATTGCAGTTTGTTGGTGGACTCCCGGCCCGCCTTGTCGGCCTGGCTCGGGAGCTTCGAGAACGGGTTGACGCCCTGCACCGCTGACTTGACCCGCTGCCAGGCGCCCTTGATGCCCGCAGCGGCCCTGTCGGTGGACGCGGCGCTCTTGTCGGTCGCGGCCCGAACCTGATCGTGGGCGGCGGCGAGTTGCTTCGTCTCCACCTCGGCCCGGTCGGTGGCAATCGCCTGCGCCCGGCGGGACTTCTCGACCCGATCCTCAGCGGCCAGGAGTTGTGAGACCTTCGCCTTGCCGGACGTGCGGAGCTCGGCCAGCTTCGCCTCTTCGATCGCCAACTTCCGGGTGGCGTCCCGCTCGGTGTCGCGGGCAGCGCGGACTTTCTTAGACTGCGCCGTGACGGCAGCCTGGAGCCGCTTCAGGTCCGACTCTGCGGCCTTCGTCGCGCCGGCGGCAGACCCGGTGAACCCTTGCTTGAACTCGGTTCCAGCCTTGCGGCCAATGCCGCCGATCTGCCCGCCGACACCCTTGACGGTGGCCAAGATCGACTTGCCCACGCCTTCGGTGGAAATGCCGACGCTGATGATTGTGGAGGCAAGTTCAACAGCTTCGGCCATGTGGTCACGCCTTTCGTGCTCGCATCGCGGCAAAAAACTCCCGCGGCGTCATCACAGCCTCATCGGTCCGGCTGGCAGGTGCAGCACGCTCGAGCCATTCGGGGCGGGTCGTCGGCTCGGGCGCCTTCGGGGCGGGCATCTTCCCGTCCTTCGGGAAACCGACCCTCAGCCCGGCCTCAAGCCGTGCCGCGATCACCCCGAGCCGGTCCAGAATCGACGCCAGCAGCTCGGTGTCATTGCTCCACACCCGGCGGCGCTGTTCATCTTCGGCAACCTCGACCAGGGCCGCGATCTGAGCTTCATTCAGTGCGGCAATCTCGCCCAACCCAACACCGGTCAGGGTGGTGAGCTGGGCGAGGCGGGTCACCGATACGCTTTTCCCAGCTCCATCTCGAACCGGTCCACGTCCTCGACGGTCTCAAGCCAGGTGTCCAGGTCGCCGAGCGGGCGACCCAGCGCGTGCCAGGTCAGCCAGTACATCTCTGGGTAGGACTCGGGGATGTCCTTGTTGAACTCCTGCTCGAACACCAGCAGCAGCGCCGGCTTGTTGGGGTTGATGACATCGGAGCATGTGCCGTCCGTGTACCAGACGCGGATGCGAACTGCGGTGCCGGATCCGAGCTGGGCGGCCTTTTTTGCGGTGGCCATGAGGTGGTTCCCTTCGGTTGGGTGGTTGGGTTGGGTGGTTCACGGTTACTCAGGGTGCGGCGGGGCGGGATCGGAACCACCCAGAGAATCCCGCCCCGCCGCGTTCAGGGTTACGCCGCGGCGTAGGTGTACGCGGTGGACGCGCCGGCCGCGTTCGTCACGATGATGGGCGCCGTGCCGGAAACTGTGGCGGGGATGACCAGCACGATCTGGGAATCGCTGATCACGTCCACGTTGATGACCGTGGCGCCGTCGATCGTGACGGCGGTCATGCCGGTGAATCGGGCACCGGTCAGCACCAGCGAATCGCCGACAGCCTGCCCGGACGGCAGCGCGGAGCTGATCACCGGGACGCCGGTCGTCGGACCGAAGGCCGGATCGTTGGTGTCCACGTAGAACGACTTCTCGCCGTTGGTCGTGGCCAATGCTTGCCACGAGTTGGGAAGGTTCAGCGCGTCGGTGCGGACCAGTTGGAACTCGACCGTCTCCTTGTTCGCGGCGCGGCGGAAGCCGAAGCGGTAACGAACCGCCGTCCCATCCGGCAGCTCGTCGTCAAAGTCGATCCAGACCTTACCCTCCGGCAGCTTGCCCTCGTCGGGCTCCCACCGGTACACGGCCGGGTCGCCGCCGGCGGCCGGGACCAGCACGCTGACCACGCCGCCCATCGCGGCAAGCCACGTGGCCCGATCCGTCTGCCGCAGCACGTAGCTACAGCTACGGACATCCTTGTTGACCAAGAGTCGCAGGGAGTCCGAGGTCTGCCAGCCGTCAAGGTCTTCGACCTCTCGCTCGAACGAGAACGAAACGCCGTCCGGGGTGGTGAACCCCAAGTCGACGGCGGTCGGGGTCGGCGGATCCATGACGTCGGTGGCGACGGTGGCCGCCAGGTTGGGTTCGTACCACACGCTGCCCGTCAGGGCCACGCGGACGTTGCTCGCGTTCTTCGACACGAAAGTCTCCTTTTGCTCAGGGTTGGGTGTTGTTCAGGGGGTGTGCAGCCGGGACGTTCCCGAAGCTGTCAGCAGGTAGCGCGGCATCGACGTGTCAGGGTCGGGAACGGATCGGGGGCGGGTGGCCTCAACCTCGTAGATGAGGACCCCCGAATGGCGGCCCGACCAACGGTTCAGTTGCCCGAACACCTCCCCGGCGATGGTTGCGGCCACCACGGAATCGGGATGCCACACCTCGACGGATATCCGCCAGACGTCCAGCACGACAGCCCGCGGCGGTGAGCCGTCTATCAACTCGACCCGGATCAGAAGCTCGGCCGGGAGGTTCCAGTCGGTGCCGAACGGCCGCTGAGTGCCCACCCAAGCTGAGGCGAACAGGCCTTGCAGGTAGGTGACCGCGGCGGCCTCGATGTCGGGAGCGGGCAGGAACGGCAAGCTGGTCACCGCGCCGCGCCCAAGTTCCGCAGCAATGTCAGGTTCGTGGCCGAATCCCGTCGCGCTTCGGCCGTCGTCGGGACGACGAACGCCCGGGCGCGGTTCCGGCCTGGCGCCTCGCGCGCTTCGTAGCCAGGGCCGGACGCAGCCGCGATCTTCCGCGCCGCACTCATCACCAGACGCTTAGCGCCCGGGGAACGACGGAGCGCACGGAAGGCTTGATTGTTGAGGCGCACCGACATAACCCTGAATCCGCTCATCCCGACACCTTCCTCAGCTTGATGACAGCGCCCGGAGTGCGGCCGTTGTGCGGATTGCGCCACCGGGCCACATCGCCGTCAACCTCGAACGTGTCCCCGCGGACCACCCACTGATCGAGCGGGTGGGCAGGCTGGTCGAAGTCCACATACAGCACCGGCTGAGTGACGATGCGCTGACCGGCCGGGTTCCGAGGCTCAACGGTCTGCCCCGGGTCGAACCCAGCCAGAACCTCGACCGCAGACCCGCGGACGTGCGTCTCGCGACCCTGGGCGTTCCTGGTCGTAGACACATACGGCATCCGCAACACCGTCTCGGGGTGCCGGAATCGGCCCATCAGTAGCAACCGATCGGAGGCCAGCCAGGCCGGCGAACGAACATGTCAGTGATCGGCTCAGGAGGCGGAAAGCTGCCCAGAGAGAGCACTACACCCACACCCAGACCGCACAGCGCCGACAGCGCCGCAGCCTCATGTGGTAGCAGGGTGTGCGTGCCGGTCGCTGGACGGTCCTGGAACGGGCCAGTGATCGTCATGCCACCTACGCCAGTACCCAACTCGGCCCAGCGGCGCACGATGGGCACCAGGATTGCCTGGAGGTGCACCTGCCGTGCGGCAGGCACAGCGTCCAACAGGGGGTAGTGGATCGCCAGGTAAGCCTCCAGTTCGCCGATCAGTTCATCGGCGTCCGGAAGGTCGATGAACGGGCCCCGCTCAACACTCACCATGACGACCCACCCCCTCTTGTCAGACTCGAGCCGCGGTGATGGCCGCGATGATGTCGGCCTTCGCCCGGGCGTTCGACAGGTCGATATCCCCGTCCTTAGCGATGGCCCGAAGCGCGTTCAGGTCCAACTCTTCGAGGTCGAGCTCGTCGTCGTCCGGGTCAGCGCCCGCCCCCGGGTCGGCCTCAGCCTCCGGGGTGGACTCGTCCTCGAACTCCTCGACCAACCCGACGAACACGAGATGTTCGAGAACACGGGCAGAGACCGCGCCGGGCACGATCTGGCCCTTCCCCAAAAGCTGGACGACGCCATTGCCCGCGTCGTCGCCGACCGTGACGTAGGCGTACTCGCCACTGACGCGGTACCCCATCAGAGACCGGTCCCGGTGATGAACAGGCCGGCGGACGGGTTGACGATGACCGGGACGTGCGGGAACCGGGCCTGGATCCGCGTCTTGTCGGCGCGCGGCTCCCGGAGGGTTGCCAACTCGATGCCGATGTTGATGCCGTTCAGGTCGGGCACCTGCCGATACTCGGGCGAGGGAATGTCCTCCCGGCCGATGCCACCGAGCCTCTGGCGATCGAGCAGCAGCGGGTTGGTGAAGTTGGCGTCCGAGGTGGACAGCCACGCCACGTTCAGGAGGTCGGGCATGGTGCCCGATCCGCGCTGGAGGAAGTCGAAGATCTCCGGCATGACCACGGCGTAGTCGTCGGCGGGCAGGACGACGGTGTCGATGTTGAAGCCCTGCTTCAGCATCTTCGCCTGCGCCTGTGCGCGCAGCACGTCCTTGATGATGACCTTGCCGGGCGTGCCGGTGTTCCACACCGCAGACGCAGCGATCGTGGCGGTCACCTTCGACGTGATCGCGGCCAAGGCCAGCGAGTTCGCGTCGAAGAGGAGTTCGTTCTTGAGGAACTGAGCAGCATCCTCAATGGGGCGCATCTTGCTGCGGCCCACCTCTTCGTCGGTCACCTCGGTGGCGAGGCCCCGCTTGGACGCCATGTACAGGTCATACTGCTCCTTGCTGAGCGGGGTCAGCTTGTACTCGGCGCCGGGTGCGACCGTCTCGGCGGACCGGTCAGCGCGGATGACCTCGTTCTTGGGGACGGCAATCACGCCGCCCTCCATGGAGTAGCGGCCGGTGAGCAGCGACAGACCGATGAACTCCTGAGCGTTCAGGATCTCGGACAGACGCCGGGCCATGAGGGTCGGCGACTTGATGAAAGCCAACGCATCGGAGACAGACACGTTGTTGAGCTGGCTCGGAGTGAGCGGGTACAGAGGCATGTGATCTCTTCTCTCAGGAGCGCAGCACGTAAACGAGCTGATCGGCGGCGGTGGTGGTGTTCAGGGCCAAGCCGACGTCCTGCCCGGTGGTCCGGGTCTGGCACTTGCCGGCGGCTGCCGATTCGACCCGGGCACCGCGGGCGACGGCAGCCGCGCACGGGATCAGGTCGATCGGCTTGCCGGTCTCGACGGTGACCTTGTCGCCCACGGCGGCGTCGTGTCCAGCGACACCCACCACCTTCAGCGACACGGCGCCGGCGGGAGCCACGGAGCGGTCGGCGGAGCCAACCTCCACGTAGCGGCCGGCAACGACGGCGGTCGTCACGTCGAACGTGACGGTCTCGCCGGGACGGAAAGCGGGCACGTACTGGGCCATGGCTCAGACCTCCTTGCTGGCGGTGGTGTAGTACCTGCTGTACTCGGCGTCGGCGAAGTCGCCGCCGGCGGACGTGCCGAGTTCGGCGACCGGTACCGAGTTCTTCGCCAGGCTGGCCAGGATCGCGACCGTGCCCGGCTCGTCCCGGTCGAGCGACGCACGGAAAGCCTCGCGCGATGCGGCGGTGATGCGGCCCTCCGACATGGCGGTCGCGATGATGCCGTCGCGGCGCTCGGTGATCTGCTGGTCGCGGGCCTCGCGACCCGACTGCGCATCGGCCTGCAACTGGGTGAGGACACCCTCATCGACAAGCACGGTGCCCTTGGGCTGCTCGGTGGTGGCGGGCTGGGCGGTGAGGCGGGCATCGATGGAAGCCAGCACGGCATCCTCGTTGGCCTCGGCGTCGGTGATCCCGAGCCGCTCACGAAGCCCAGCCATCAAGGTTTCGAAGCTCACGGCTTCCTCCTTCTGGTTGTGGTAACCCGGCTCGGTCGCCGGGGGATTGGGGGCTGCCTGGCCAGCGGCCATGCGCAGCAATGCCGAGAATCCCTCGGCGGGGTAGGTGGCCCGGGCGTGCGCGACGTCCTCGCGCTTCAGCGGGGCAGGGGCGGCAGCGCGTCCGGCGTAGGCGTACATCGACAGGTCGAACTTGGCCTCTGCGGCCTCTGTGTCCTCGCTGTCGTCAGTCCGGTCGGCCAGACCCGCAGCAACCGCCTCGCCAGCGTTGTACCACGTCTCAGCGGCCATCAACGCGCGCCAGTCGGCCGGGTCGCCGCCTGCCTTCGCGGCGTAGATACCCGCCATGTTCTCGTCGCTCTTGTCGAGAATGGCGGCATCCTTGCGCAACTGCGCGGAGTCGCCCCACGTGATCGTGGAGGCGTTGTGGATCATCATCTGCGAACCACGGGACATGACCACCTCGTCACCAGCCATCGCGATAATCGACGCGATGGAGGCGGCGATGCCGTCGACGTGCACCTCAACCACGGCACGGTGAGCCCTGAGTGCGTTCATGATCGCCATGCCGTCCCAGACGCCGCCGCCGGGGCTGTTGAGGTGCAGCTCAATCTCGTCCACGTCCAGATCGTTGACTTCCCGGACGAAATCGGACGCACGGATGCCGAACCAACCGCCGATCGCGTCCATGATGTGCACCTTCGCGCGCACCTTGGCGCCGGCATTGGCAGCAGCCTCGATCCGGTACCACGGCCGGGCGGGGTCCTGGTTGATCAGCTCCAGAAGCTCGTCATGCGGCATCGGGGTTCTCCTCCGGGTTCGCCGGCGGCACGGCCGGGGCTGTGGTGCGTGCGGTCGCGCTGTCCTTGACGGGCAGCCCGTACGCCTCGCGCGTGTAGTTCTCCAGCGGCTCGTCGGGAGTGATCACACCGGCATCAACCAGCGCCTTCAGCGCCTCCGCAGAAAGCGCGGCGCCGATCCGGTCCGACACCAGCCGGGGAGCCGGCTCATCCGGACCCCAGTTGACGTCCACCAAGTCTTCGATGACGTGCGCATTGATCGTCTCGTCCAGGTAGTCGGAGACCGTCTGGAGGGATTGGGTGAAGAAATCGGCGAACGTGGTCCCGAGCGCCCAACTACCCGTCTCGGTGCCCAAGTTGAGGAAGTGCGCCAGGACCGCGCGGGCCATCTGCTCATCGAAGTATCGGATGACGGGCAGCGCGTCGGGCAGCTTGCCCTCGACGCCCTTCAGCGCCAGTTGCGCCCCGTGTGCCAGGGATGCACCGGAAGACTCGCCGGACCGTAGGCCCTTCGCGATCGCCAGACCGGCCGCGATCTGCTCCTGAGTGGCCGCGCGCCAGGACTCGATCGTCATTCCCGGGAACTGGGGCACCTCGGGCGCGATAGAGACCGGGATGCCCATGCCGTTACGGTCGATCGTCTGCTGCTGAATACGCAGCAGTTGATCCTTCAGTAGCCAGTATTTGTAGGCGGGACGCAAGAGCGACTGCCCGATCCACGATTCCTCGCGCTCATTGCAGTAGACGACAAGGCGAGCCATGTCCAGCCGGACCGCTTTCGCGCCGTAGCCGGCCTGCTCGATGGCAACCAGGCCGCCATCGGCAGCCTCATCGAACTTGGTAATGGTGGACGGTGGCCTCCAGCCCAACTTCCTCAGTCGGTAGAGGTCGCCTTCGGGCCGGTAGACCTGCTCGAACACGGCGTGCCCGAAGTCCAGATGCGTCCCGGCTAGCCGCAGGTGCTCCGAGAACTGGAACCGGTCACGGGTGCGCCGCGGCGCCGAATCCTGCTCGCCGACGATCGGCAAGCCCAGGTCTTCGGCTACATGCCGGACCACCTCGGGGCGGCATCCAGCGCCGTTGATGCGCCGGGGCGTCCGACGCACGGGCATTTTCACCGCGCGCAGCACGGAGGCGACCTGCGCCTCCTCGCGGCGCATCCGGGCGAATACCTGTATCGACATGGGCCAGCGCAACTCGCGGGTCTCTTCGCCGTACGACGGGTCCCACCACAGAGCGGTCCCGGAATGTACCGCGCCCCTCTCGATGACAGGAACAGACACAAGACCACACCCCTTCTAGAAGCCTGCGTGCGCTACATCAAGCTCGCGCACTGATTGGGGCCGGCCGACATGGACCGTCTCGGTTGAAGTAGCGGAGGCCAACGACTGCGGCGGCGGCGGCGCTTGCTTCGCCGGGGTCGCGGGCTGTGTCAGTTGGTACAGCGCGAACTCCCAAGCGACCAGCGGCGCCACGTCGACGGGAGAGCGGCGACGATCAATCACATCGTTGTCCCCGAGCGGCTTGGTAACCGCCATGGCCGCTGCGTGGTCAAGCACCGGCTGAGGATCGTGGCGCGCCTTGCGGTCCCGGATGAGCGACTGGCATCGGCCATGGGTCGCGGTCAGGTCAGCGCCACCGATCGGCAGGATCGGAATCAGGAACCCCGACCGCTTCGCCAGCCCGGCCAGAATGTCGGACGCCGGGGCACCGCGCTCCTGAGCCGAGACCGACTCGATCCGGCCAGCGTTCGCCATCAGCCAGTCGCCGATCCAGTCAGTACCCGGCTGGGCAGCGACCACACGCGCCTGAGGCAGCCCGTCCGCCCGGAAACCGGCCCACGCGATGTAGCTGCGCGAACCGTCCTTCGACACGTCGAAAGCTGCCACCACGTCGCCGACGATCCGGTCCGACCCGGCCAACTCGAGCACGCCGGAAGCGGACTCGACCGGCACGTTCATCGTGTCCTGCCACGTCCCCGGGTCGAAGACGCCCGCGAGGGCACCGTCCGGCCACTGGCACAGCACCTCGGTGCGGAACACCCACTCGGGGTCCGTGCCGGCGTCTGAGGCAATCGTCCGCTCGGCCAGGTCGCCGTAACCCAGCGACGGGTTCGACTGCGCCCACCCTTCACGGTCCCAGATTGAGCACCCCGGGGCCGCCGACCACTCGGCCAGGAACACGTCGCCGACGTCAACCGCGAGGTCTTCGACGGTCATTCCGTCAAGCTCAGGGTTATCCTCGACGGCTTGGCTCAGGTCGTACTCGGTCGGCGCCGCGTCCTCGGCTTCGGCGGCACACACGCCGTCCGGGTCGCCCAGATTGCGGTGACCGATCATCCGCAGGTGCCGCAGCACCACACTCGTGATGTCGCCGGCGTTCGAGAAGGTCCAGATTTGCGCGTTTGGCCGGGCGTTCGTCGTCTTGCTGATGGCAGCCCATGCGAACCAGTTTTGCTGCTCTCGCAACTCGTCCAGGATGATCAGGTCGCCACGCAGGCCACGGCCCGCCTTGCGGTTCGTCGCCTTGACCTTCCACCGCTCCCCGGTGGTGAGGACCAGCGCCTTTTTCCCGTTGACCAGCACAACGTTGCGCTTGAATGCGGCCAGGCCCGGACGGACCGGCATGTCTTCGTCGTCCAGTTCGGTGACGAGGTTTACGCCGTCGTTCCAGATTTCCTCCGCCGTGTCCAGATCCTGCGCCGCCGATAAGACGATGCGGGTTTCCAGCACGTACATGAAGAACAAGCTCAGGATGACCGACAGGATCGACTTGCCGTTTTGCCTGGCCACCAGGACGACCAGCTTCCGGAAGCGGAACGTGCCGTCCGGCTGCGTCTCCAGCCCGTGGATGAGCAACCAGCGCTGCCAGGGCCTCAGTGGCGTGAGGACTACCTGCTCGGCGAACCTGACGGCCTCGAATCCGAGCGTGGTTTCGTCGGTGAGTGCGCACCCGCAACCACATGGACCCGGGTGGCCGGTTGCCAGCGGTGGGGTGAACAGCCGCGGCGTCGTCCTGCCGAGTAGTTGCTGCGCCTTCCGTGCGTCCGGCCCAGCCTTGGGGTCGCGCTTCCGGGGGTCGCCCGAACGTGCCTGCCTGTGGTCAACCAGCTTGGCGGCGACCCCTTGCTCGGTTCCTGAACTTGATGACGTCGGCACCGGGTTCCTCCTTCGGCGCATCGCTCGAGACCGGCGCGATTTGGGCACGGCGGGCAACAATGCGTGCCGTCAACGTCCGCACGGCGGTCAGGTATGAGCCGACTAGCCGCGTCCCTGGCCCATCCGGGCCGGCATCGTCCATCTGCCACGCCAGAACCCGCGCCAACTCAGCCAGCGGCGCATCCATGTCACCCAGATCAGCCGCAGACAGCGCCTGCTCTACCGCGTCCGAGTGGCGTCCCATGACCGCCTCCGATGGCTGGTGGTTTTCCCGATGTGAACCGGGGGGAGAGGAAGCTACCGACTCCGGACCTTCCCGGAACCGGGTCTCTGGATTTTTCA
>OFRO01000299.1_pt1 | contig 18619 bp, 21 predicted proteins | sample 1543091 | NCBI WGS metagenome assembly OFRO01 (sample SAMN07774217, study PRJEB24372) | wastewater metagenome | isolation source: Exp Tend NO 10WW | collected 2016-02
CTACTCCGCTTCCTACGCCGCCTCCGCCTCCGCCGCCTACTCCGCTTCCTACGCCGCCTCCGCCTCCGCCTCCACCGCCGCTAGACGACACATCCTGAGTCAGTGCGCCGACATCGCGCGCAAGATGCTGCCGTGTCCGGTGCTGAAATGAGGTACCGCTCCTACCGTACCTGGCTAATCATGCTGACTCTGGCCGCTGGCATCGCCGCAATTGCGGGGCGTCTATGACATGGCGCATCTGCTGCCGATCGTGCGGACACGTAGAGGTTACGACGGCTTCTCTGAAGCCGTCGATCTACTGCGACGAGTGTGGCTCTTTTGCTTACGGGGTGACGGTGGAGGAGCTGGAGGAAGACCCTGGGGAGGGAGACTCGCCATGTGGGCCTCAAGGCGTGCGATTAGCTGATCCTCCGTCACCATCTTCGGTCGGCTCTTCCCCAACTCCCAATACGACACCGACTGACCAGACACGCCGAACACTGCCGCAGCCTCGACCTGAGTGATTCGGTTGGCCTTGCGGAATGCTGCGAGGGCGGCGAACGGAGGGAAGGTGACGTTCATGTGGCTTTGGTGAGATCAGGGACGTAGCGCCAGCCCTTCGGCTTGAACTTCAGGATGCCGGTCCGCCGGCCATGCTGGCCGACACCCCACCATGCCCACTCGTGCCACGCGCACATGACGGCGCTGCCGCTGTGCAGCAGCAACTCGACGATGGTGCCGTCATGCGGTGCCGCATCCATGTTGCTGTTCCACCGGGCAGGGCTCGGCCTCGCCCACGGGCTGTCTTTCCTGCTCATGGTCAGAACTCCGTCATGGCAAGGGCCTGCTGCCGGTTGGCCTCGTGGTCATCGAGGTAGTGGAGGGCAGAGTCCGAGCACTGCCACCCGCCGAACGCCATGAGGGCCGCGAACCCGGCTGCGGCCACCTCGGACGCGCCGCGGTGACGCAGACCGTGTGGCCGGACGGGAGACTTGATGCCAGCTTGCTTGGCACGGCGCCGAAGCATACGGCGCAACGACTCGCCGACTGGAAAAAGTCGGAGCGGCGCCAGTTTTTGCGGGTCGCCGCGGTCGTTTCCGTTCTCGTCGGTCACGATCTTGCCCCTGGCATGGTCAGAGACCCACCGGACGAGAGACTCGGCCGTCTTGGTTCCGATCGTGACGCGCTCCAGTTCCTGCTTGGCCTTGCGACGCACCAGGAGGGCCGGTGGATCGCTGTTGAGGTCGATCTGCCCCATCGTGAGGCTGGCGACCTCAGCCCGTCTCAGGCCCGCTGAGGCCATCAGGCGCACGGCCGCGAGGTCTCGCTTGGCGAGAGGGTCGGTGGCGGCCTCGAGGCACTGGATCAGCTTGACCAGGTCGTTCTTGCTGGGGCCGCGCCGATCCTCCCGCGATTCCCGCGAGATGCGGGGCGCGAGCGGCACCCACCCGACGGCGCCGAGGCTTTCGGCCAGGCGGAACAGACTCATCGGAACCGAGACGAGTGCCCGAACCGACTTCGGCGCCAGGCCCTCGGCCCGCATCGCGTCCGCCCACTCGGCCAGCAGCGCCGATGCTTTGGGCGCGCCGCACGAGAACAGGAACGCCATGGTGCGCTCGACCCCGTACTCGCCCTCCATCTCGTTGCCGGCCTTGAGGTACTGGCCGAGCCGGTCCAGAGCCCACTCATACTGCCGGCGCGTGTTGTCGCTAAGCCGCGTCGCCCATGTCCTGATGACGTGATGCCACTCGGATTGCTTGATAACCTGGTCCATATGCCGCATGCTAGCGCGAGAAAGTTGCGAGATCAACCTTGACGCGAGAAACTTGCGGCGCTACTCCTCAGGCTATGGCAAACGAAGCGTTCGACATCATCGTCTCGTCTCTCAAGCGTAACCCCCAGGCCACGTTCGCGTCGATCCGCGACAAGGCAGCGGCCAAGGGTCACACCATCTACCCCGTCAGCTACGGCCGCGCCAAGGCGCTGCTCGGCCTGGTCAAGAGCAAGCCGCGCAAGGATGCAAAGACCGCAACCGAAGCGGTGGCACCACACGAACGCGCCGAACGTGACATCCAAAAGGCCGTGCGGGCCAAGTTCACGCCCATCCCCATCGGGCAGCGGCTCAATGCGCTCGGTCAGATGAAGGCGATCGCGAACGAACTCAACGCCCTGCGCCGTTTCAAGGCCAAGGTGACGGCTCTTCTCACGACATGCGACTAGACGACGACATCCTCATCCTGACGTGTGCTTACTGCGGGGTCACGGACCTCGTGCTGAAAGGATCTGACCATGGCTGGAGAAACTACGGTTCCGGGCACGACCAGTGTCCAACCTGTGCAGGACCGCCGACACTTTCTTGGGGCGTCCGATGTAGCGGCAGTCCTCGGACTCAGCCCGTATCGAAGCCCGCGCGAAGTGTGGTCCGAGAAGGTGGCTGGGGAGGTAGGACCGGCGCTCGACAACGATGACGTGGCGCGCGGCATCGCGATGGAGCCGGTCATCGACACGATGGTTCGGCGCCGCGGCATTGTGCTGGAGCCTGGCGGAGAGTTTGCCGTGCAGGGCTCGTGCATCGTGGTGCATCCCGATCGACTCGCGCCAGATGGCGTGTGGGAGCTGAAGGCGCCGCGTCGCTGGGGACGGCAGTGGGGTGAGGAAGGTACCGATGATGTTCCCGAGCTATACCTCGTCCAGATTTTGGTCCAGATGTTGGCTGTGCGCGCGGCCGGGCGGTCCGTCGAACACAGCCACATCGCTGCCATGTGCGGCGACCTCCGCACCTACCCGATCCCTTTCAACCTCGACACGGCGCGCGGCATCGTCGACTACTGCGACAAGTGGTGGGACAAGCACGTCATTCACGGAGCCGAGCCGCCGGCCCACTCGATGGTCGAGTTGCAGCAGATCGCCGCACGCAAGCCCATGATGATGGTGCCGTCTTACCTGGCCGAGCGGGTTAGGCGCATCAAGATGGCGCGCAAGATCAAGGCAGCGGTCGAGCAGATCGAGGAGGACGACAAACGCTTCGTCCTGGCCGAACTGTCGAAAGACGGCGCACTGCCCGAGGCTATCGAGTGCGGCGGCGAGAAGGTCGCGGACATCCGACGCGGTGGACGCAAGCAGCTCGACCAGGCGTCTCTGCGCGCCGCCGACCCCGTGCTGTTCGAGGCCCACTGCAAGCGCATCGAGTGGAACGAACTCAGACCAACCAAGACCCTACCCCTTATGCCGATTCAAGATGTCGTGCAGATCGAACAAGACCAATGAACACCGACCTCATCCCGTTGCCCGACATCGAGAAGATGGCGCAGCACTTCGTCACGTCCAAGCTGTTCGGAGTCAAGACTGCGGCCGAGGCCGTGTCGCTGATGTTGCTCAGCCAGGCCGAGGGCATGCATCCAGCCCGCGCCGTCCAGCTCTACCACATCATCCAGGGTCGCCCCGCCATGAAGGCCGAGGCCATGCTGGCGCGGTTCCAGGCAGCCGGCGGGACGGTGGCGTGGCAGCCATCGAGCGACACCGAGGCCACCGGAACGTTCTCGCACCCGCAGGGTGGCTCGCTCAAGGTCTCGTGGTCGCTGGAGCGCGCCAAGAAGGTAGGACTCACGGCCAAGGACAACTGGCAGAAGTACCCCGCGGCGATGCTGCGAGCCCGCGTCATCAGCGAAGCGATTCGAGCCGTCTACCCCGGCTGCATCCTCGGGATCTACTCGCCGGAGGAGACCGAGGAGATGGTTTCGGTCCCGGTCGTCGAGATTACTGGCAAGGGCGTCGATGCGCTCGGCCAGAAGGTCAAGGCGCTGGCGTCGACGCAGGAAGTCACGGTCAACGTGACCCCCATCTCGGTAGACCGCGCCAAGGAGCTGGTCAACGCGATGAAGGCGGCTGGTATCCACGGCAGCAAGGACACGATGCGGTTCGTCACGGACAACCTGGAAGGCAGGGTGGTGGCGAAGCTTACCGAGTTGACCGAGATTGAGGTCAGCGAGCTTCTCTTGAAGCTGTCGCAGCAGGCCCAGGGCGAGCAGGTCGACATCCCGTTCTAGCGTGGTGGATCATGCGGGTCACGCGGCGTTCTCCGCCACCGCGCCCAATAGTCCTTGGTGAGAGTGAGTCCCGACGGCGTCGACTGCACGATGCCCACCATGTCGTCGTCGGGCCGCGTCACCGACATCTTCTTGCCGCGCCGCTTCTTGCCAACCGTCTCCACCAGGCCTGACTCGACCACGTAGAGATCGAGCAAGCGCTTTGCCTCATCAGGTGTGATTCCACACTGCGTAGCCAGCGAGTCGAGCGCGATGCCGTCGAAACGCCTGCCGTCGTAGAGACGGCGGCCGGTGTCGAAGTCATGGCCGGATAGAGTCATTGCGGAGCCTCATGCCGTCGAAGCATCAGGTCGCGACCTCCCACCGCCGTTTTGCCGTGCGATCAGTCCTCAGTGCTGCACGTGGACGCGATGCACACGACCATCCGCCGCGCGCCGGCATCGCCGCAACTTGACGGAAACCAGCCGCTCTCAGGCTCGCTCCACTCTCCTCATCGAGAGTCACCGTCGTAACGCGGCGAAAACCAAGGGCCATCGCAGCACGGCGCGCGCGGGCATATAGCCAACTAGGCGTGTTCCGTGGAGCGTCAGGCGCAACGCAGAGGCGCACGATCTCCACGAGCAGGCGATCGGTCGCGAGCGCGCGACACGGGTTTGCCAAGATCGCGACACCGACCAACCGGCCATCCATCGCGCAGCCGATCGCCGCACGGTGCGCTGCAACCCTTCCACAATGCCGGTGATAGAGCGCGATGAAGGCGTTGGCCTCGTCGCGTGTCAGTGGGACGAGTGTACGTCGTGCAGTCAATTCCACGCCTGGCCAATCCTCAGTCACACGCTATCGCAGCGTTGGCACGCATCCTGACATCCTCCAGGTGAGTCAGGGCAAGCGCGAGGTTTCGACCTTCTGGACACGTGTCGCGCAGCACCTTGGCGAGCGCTAGCGTTTGTTCCGTGACGGTCTCGTGTAACTTCAGAGACTCGGGCGTGGGTTTGTGGTAGCGGAAACGGTTATCGAGTTCTACGTCGGTTGGTTTCACTTTTTTGTTCTCATCATCGCCTCCACACCGTGCACACTCATTGTGCTCGGTTAGTCCTTGGTAATACCACTCCTCGGATGCCTCATAGTCCTCGTCGTCCATGTTACTCCATGAAGTTGATGCAGTCTTGGGTTTCGCACTGCATTGAGATGTGGTTGTTGGATCCGGCGTGCGACCACCGCACCGTTTTGCCGCAGACGGGGCAGGGACTGGTTCCGGTCGCGCTCTTGCCGCGATGATCGGTCTTGATCTTGGCAACGAGCGGCAGCGTCTTGACGATCCGTCTCTTGGCCTGCGCGACCCACTCGGCGGTCTCCGCATCCTGCTTGGCCAATTCCTCAGCCGTGAACAAGTCGCGCTGCTCACACGTCACCTTGCCTTCGTACGGGTGGCTGTTGCACGGCATTCGGTAGAAGCCGCCTGGCGCCGACCCTACGCCAGCGCGTGGGTCGAGTCCGAGGCGGCACCCACCGCTAGTGTGGTGGCGGCACCAGATGGTTCGCGGTTCACTCACGCCAACCTCGCTTTCGCCGCCTCGCGGCCCTCGTGGATCAGGCGCGCGATCCTGGCTTTGCGCTCCAGGTCGGCGATTGCCTTCTCGTTTTGGGCGCGCCGCTCATCGTGATAGTGAGCAACCGGTTTCACCACATCGACTTGCGGCCGATGTGACCGCTGCACCAGCATCTCGATCAAGTTCGCGACGCGGGAGTCAGCCGGCAGGTCGAACTTCCCCTGAGGCGGCGCCACCAGCTTGCGGCCCGCGTCCTCGTCGCGGCACGAGACGAATCCAAGCTTGCGCCGAACGAACGCGGCCACGAACTTGACCGCATCGGTAGCCACGCGGAAAGCTCTGGCCACGACAGCACAGAACCAGGTCCAGGCAGCCTCCGATGCCTCGATGCAGCCAGCGGCGCAGGCCATCTCGTAGACCTCACGGATGCCTTCAGGGGTGCAAAGCTGCTCCTTGTCTCGGATCTGGAAGGGAGGCTTTCTCCCATTGACCATGGTGTCTGTCTGCCTCTTGAGAGGCTCTGTACCAGAACCAGTGGTCAATGGGATCCCGGCCTTCCTGGCCAGGAGGGTGCGGTCAACGATGCGGTAGGTGGAACCACCTCCGTTGCCACGCTTTAGCTTCTCTGGGACGATGGCGCCGACATAGGTCAGATGATGCAGCGCGTTCCACAGGGCCAGGAGTCCGACGCCGAGCTTCCTAGCCAGGTCGCGCTGCTTGAAGTCGGCAACGTCGGACCCTAACTCGATCAACCACATCGCAACCGTTGGGTAGCATGCTGCTGGGCGAATGGCGATTGACGGCGCCTGAGGCGGGACGGAGCGCGAGGCTCCACGTTCAGCGTTTCTCATGTCCGACATGGTGCCCACTTGCTCAAAAAAGTCAAGTGTGCTACCTTCCCGGCGCGAGACTCAGCATCTCTCATCTCGGCCGGCCGTCGTCTGCAAGGATTACGGTCGGCCGTGTTTTTTCTAGTCCGGGATCTTGGGGAAGAGCGCCTGCATCGCGTCGATCGCCCGCTTGTGCGCGCGGGCACACTCCTCGATCGAGCCGTAGGACGTGCAGGGCGTCTCGATGTGGTGAGTGCCAGCCGTACTGCGGTAGTCGAGCTTGTAGCTGGTCGGCGGACCCATCGCGTCGTCGAGCGTCAGGATGGTCAGCGGGACGTCGTCGAGACTCGACGCGCGCAGCAGGTCGACCATCGAGCCGATGCCGAGCGCACCGTCGCTGAACGCCACCACCACATCGGCACCATGCGGCGTGATCGACACGACCTCACGCGCAGGGGCGGGCACGAACGTAAGGAACAGGGCAAGGAAGGAAGCAAGCATGTCACTACTCCTGACGCTGGGTTGGATTGCCCGGCCTTCGTAGCGTCGCCGAAGGCAGGGCCGCCATCACTGCAACACGTTCTCGACCGGCACGCCGGCCTTCATGGCCTGCTCGACCATGTTGGCCGTGCCGTTGCCTCCAGGGAAAGCTAGCACGAGGTCGACGCGGCAGATCCGCAGCATCGCGTCGTTGCGGATTGGGCCTGCCGAAGCTCCATAAAACGACCAGTGCGCCACGCCCAGCATTAGGTCGACGCCGTTCTGTTTGGCCCAGACGGTCGCGTAGGTGTCGACGCCACTCGCCATCCCGGTAACGATCGCACTCAGCTTGCCGGCCTCTCGACGCTCGTCGAGCACGCGCCGCACCAGCGTTCGGATGGATGGGTCTTCGGTTCTGCCGCCGCAAACGAGCACTATCATGGCAACCTCCGGTCGAACCGCTCAAACTCCCACCCGCCGCCCTTCTTCTGCGGGATCAGGACCGCGGCCAGGAACACGAACTCGGGGAACATCGTGGCCGCGACCTTCAGCTTGACCCGTGCATCCTCCTGGTGAGGAGCTTTCCACGAGCCCTTGACCTCGTGCAGTTCGATGCGCAACGGATCGAGCATGACCGTCACCATGAAGTCGGGTGTGTAGGTGGTGCGAGAAGCGAGCTCGAGACGCAACGCTTCGAAGCGAAAACCCACGATCTCGCGCTTCTCTACCCGTAGCTGGAGCCACTGGCTGTACGCCCTCTCGGTCTTGCTCATGGCGGAGGGCGCCGTCACTTTCGTGACGTAGGCATCAACCGGAGTGGCTTTCGGGCGCAGAACCTTCACCAAGTTGACCGGCGGATTGGCCATACAGACGTCGTAGCGATTCCTGTTGCATTCGCAAGAACTACCTACTATTCATCACTTGTCCGGAGACCTCCCAGCCCGGACTTGGTCGCCAACCCTTAGGTCCTTTCGGGTTGGCGGCCCTTTTCTCACACCTGGTCCCGGAGCCGCGACCGCCCTCCTTCTTCCGTTGTGGCCGGGACCAAAGGGCCTCCTGGTGGCTGACCATAGTGAAAACCCCTAGGAGGCCCGCTTTCGTCCGATGGTAATGTGTCGTCGCCATGACACTTGCCAACATCCGGGACCGCGCCCTATCACCCGCCCTCTACGCCGACGTCGTACCCGAGGGCGTTCTCAAGCGCATCGGGTTTGCCGCGTGGGAACAGCCGGCAACCGCCACCGGCGGCGGTTACATGCACTGGCTTCACCAGCTCGTCAGTCAGACCGGTCATCTTGACGACTACGACCTGTACCTGACGGCCCCGATCCGCAACACGCCTGGATTCGCCACGAAGGCCCGGATGCTTGCGATGCACAACGCATGCCTGGAGCCGCCGTATGGCACGATGGACCTCGATCAGCTTGATGCCGGTGGAACCTACGACGTCGGGTCGAGCATCACGTTGCAGAACACCGTGTTTGCCCCAGTCCAGACGTCGCAGATCGCGGCACCAACCAACTACGACTACACCCCAGAGATCGACGAGATCAGGGCGAGGTGGGGCAAGAGCATCACTCTCCACCTCGGACTGGCTAACAACCCCGCCTTCTTCGGTGGGTCGTTTTACTTCAACAACGACAACCCCCTGAAGTGTCGAGCCGCCGAGAACGTGTGGCGCGCATTCATCGACTTCACGACGTACAACATCGGGGCATCGGACTATATCTACCCGTCCCAATTGTTCGGCTCCGATGCACAGACGGCGCTTTGGCCACATACCTCGTATGACCCTACCATCCCGTCAGTGTTCAGTCTCTGTCTCAACCACATCGGTGATCTGGTAACGGAGTATGGGACTAATGTCAGGTATACGATCCACGGCGAGAACTCGCTATCAGTCTCAACAGGTGTAGTTTCCGATGGAGTCATCGAGACCGGCGAGACCAGGACTAACTTCTCGGCTGATGCGGTTGATGGGTTCCGCAACTACATGGCGAACTACCTTGGCCTGACGATTGGCCAGGCTAACACGAGGTGGGGAACGGCCTACGCAAACTACGCGGCGGTCGATCCATCGGTTGCGGTGTTCGGCGCCAACGATGAGCAGTACGCTGACTACCTAGCCTACCTGTCGTTCGTCGTGCAGGAGATGGGGACGGCCCAGCTTCACAAGGCGCTTGCAACCAACGCGCTGATCGAGGCGAGTTGCTTCCGGTTCGGTCCGGCAGGTATGGAGTCCTCATGGCTCCAGTCGCGGTTCGGTTCGGTCGGAGACTGGATTGGCCTGAGCACCATTGACTACCTCCAACAGCGCGACTTCGGTATGAACTCGACCGCGAGGGCCGCGCGCCTATCGGGTGTGCCGTGTGCGTTCCCCATCACGGCAGCCCCATTCATCCTGAATGCTAACCCACAAGGTCAGGATGCGGTTCCGCCAGTGTTGCGCTCCTACCGTACCTACACTGCCGTCGAGATGGGACTGCTCATCAGCGACCTGATGACGTGCGGAGAGATCGGCATTGCCTACTTGTGGAGCCCGATGGCCGGCTTCGGGGCAGATTCCGCGTCGGTGGAGGTTGTCAAGAACACCATCTACACGATCCGCACGGCTCATCCAACCCTCTATGCGCGCACAGGCCCTCTGAACAAGCTGGCTATCCAGTGTGACACGCTGGAGACCGGAAACGCAACCACTGGAACTGGTGGAGCCAGGGTCGGATACTGGTTGAGCAAGCGCATGCGCAACGTGCAGCCTGCCCTGTTCACGAGTGACCGGGTGAGGAAGAGGACACTTGCCCGCGAGGCGCTGAAACGGGCTGTAACGGTTGTGACGTTTCCATCGTCCCTGGTGGCGACCAAAGACGACTACGTCGCAATGCTGCCAGCAAACTCAACCGGGGCCGCCATCATACTGGCCTACGCGACCGGCAGCCTTCCTGCCTACTTGAACCCGACCCCGCTCGACAGAAGCTGGTACGGCAACCTCTACATGGTGAAGGACGGGGCGAACCCGACCAACGTCTTCTACTTCGAGGTGAGACTGCCCACGACGTGCTCGCGCGACACGTTCCTCCAGGGGGTTGCGGAAGTGTTACAGGGCCAGTTCATCCCGGTGGCCGAGACATACATCGCGCCGCTTGGCACAATCCCGTTCTCCCTGCTGCCGTTCACGGTCCTGTCGCTCAACAGCAACAACGAGCCGGCAGACAACGACATCGCGATCAACTACACGACCGACGGACTGAACTTCACGGTCCACATCTGCAACCTGTCAAGCGTTCCGGTAACGGTCGTGGTTGGCATGAACGCAGCGGTCGGAACTGCGCTGGGCGTCACCTACACGCCGTTCACAGCGGTTGTGCCGGCATACCGAACCACCATCGCGGTGATGGACGCGCAGTTCACCGGGATCGACGTGGCGGCGGCGCTGTCCGATGCCACGACAAAGCTAGCGGCGGTTGGCGCTGGGTTCGACGTGACGGCCGGGCAGACCCTCATCACGCAGGCCACGGCGCTGCTCGCCACCCACCCGGCGCGCGCGCTCGCAGCCTACGTGGCGGCGGCCCGCATGCTCTACTTGAAGGTCGAATGGTCCTCGCCCAACCTCACGGTCACGGTGCGTCGCATCACGCTGCCGACCGAGGGGGCTGGCCCTGAGAACGTCTCGGGCGCGCGGGTACAGGTGACGTTCCCGCTGAACGGCCGCGAAGAGCAGGTTGTTGAGGGCACGACCCTCGGATCCGGCGTCGCAACCATCGCGGTCGGATCCGCCGCGGTCGAACGTTGGGACGTGGCAACCCACGACATGGTGGCTCCCGGCGCCACGACCAACGATCAGGTTGAGGTCCACGTCACGGACTCGCGCGGCATGAGTTCCCGCCAGGTGAAGGCTACGCCATGAGCTACTCCATCCGCTTCGAGAACCCCTCCTCGCTTGCTCGCCGGCAGTGGGTGCAGGTACCGGTCCCTGAGCTGCTGATCCCGGAGCCTATCTACCGTGTTGGACCGTTTCGCGCGATCAAGGGTAGGGTACTGGCCGAAGGTGTACGCGCGCTGCATGTCGACGTCTGGATGGATGCGTTCGAACGAACCACCTACCCCATCACGGTGGTTGAGATGGACGACCCGATGTCTGGTAGTGTCGAGCCGCTCAGTCCATCTCCCACCGCCATCAGCTTCGAGGCAGACGGGTCTCCGTGGGTGGCCAACACAACGGTTGTGCAGGATGGCCCGTGCAGTCTGATCCACATGGCAGGCCGGATCCCTGGGCCTCCAGGCACTCTGATGGCAGAACTGTGGATCCAGCACTACCTTGGCGAGGGTGTGGCTCGGTGGGAACTGCTCGTCACCAACTCGGACCCGCGACACCCTGACCGTGCCCATTGGATCGAGGAACTGAGCTTCTCGGTGGCCGGCGGGGTGTTCCTGATCCCCTACTGGCCAAGGTGGCGCGATACACGGTGGACCGCACCGAATCGGGTGTCGCTAGCTCGCCAGACATGGATCGGCGACAGCCAGGCCATGGCTTGGAGCGGGGTTGTGGCCCTCTCTGGTGACCCCAGCCTGACCGCTTGGCAACACGGCCCCATCTGTGGGGTGCTAGAGGCGGCGGGCTGGCAGGGGCCCTGGGGACCGTTTGGCGAGGTGCCGTTGACCATCCCCGACGAGCAGGCACACGTCACCCGGATGAGGGCGTGGTTTGATCGCATCCAACAACCCGGCAGCCTGTGGCGCCCACCGCTCCTTGGGCTCGCTCCGAACAGCGGACAAAGCGGAAGCCAGGACGACTTCGGAGCATCAAAGCTGGGGTGGGCGTGGGCCGGTGGTCCGCTGCACATCCTTGAGGCCTACCACTCGGCGCTGCACGAGGCATCGAGGCCTGGCATCTGGTACGAGGCGGACGGCACCCGCGTGTTGCCGTGGCGCCATCCTGACCACGTCACCTGGTCGGGCTACACACACTGGCACACCAGCTACTCGGGCGACCAGCTCGGGAAGGTCGGTGGGACGTGGCCGAGCTGGAACGGCTACCTCGGCCCGGACAGGGAGCACTGGAGCAACAACCTGCTCTGCGGCACCTACCTGCTCACTGGGTCACCGTTACTGCGCGCCGTCATCGAGAAGCACGCATACCAGTTCCTCAGCGGCGACACGCTCGACCCGCGGCTCCCCGGCACGTCGAGTCCTGGGCCAGCCAGAGCGATCGGGCGTGGCCTCCTGGCGGTGGCGTGGGCTCACCGGTGCCTTGAGCCTGGATCCGAGCTGGAGAGGCGCGTGCGCGAGCGTGTACACGACAGGCTGGTGATGATCGAGGCTGTGACCAGACCGCCAGCCGGTGCGGTGGTCGCGCCACTCTCAACATCGACCGACCCACGGCGCCTCGGCGGCGCGGAGTGCTGGTCGTGGGAGGAGCCGCTTGGTCTGATCGGGCTACGGGCGGCCGAGGTCTACTTCGGCCAGCCGATTGCCAGGGTCATCTTGCAGCGCGCGTGTGCGAGTTGGATCGCCTACGGGTGGTGGCACGACGGGGCCGCGTGGAGGATGGCCGACGTTGTGGCCTACCTCGGCGGTCAGGCGCCTCCGATCAGTGCCTACCCCACCGCTACAAACCCGCGGCCTGTTGAGCCGCCTCTGGTCGATCGTACCGAGGGATTTGAGGAGTGGAGCATCGGCGCTGTGTTGATCGCGACCCGCGTGCTCGATGGCGAGTTGCGCGACAAGGCCAACCAGATCCTGGAGGCATTCCCTGTGGCCAGCGTGCGCGACGCTGAGTGGAGATCGGTCAGATAAGGCCGGTTGGTCACTTGGGGATCAAGTCGGGAACCACCAGCGTCGGGTTGGCCGCACGGAACGCCATGATCCAGCCGACGGCTTGGCTTTGACTCATGCCTCGCTCCAGCATCAGGGCCTGCGACTTCAACTCGTTGGATAGCATCGCCAGCCCATTTTCTATGCGCCCGATTCGCTCCCCCAGGAACGACGTGACGTAGACCGCGGTGGCGATCATCGTCCCGACCAGAGCGACGGGGAGTCCGAACCGGTCGATTCTAAATATTGTGTCGTCACCCGCCATGATGATATACCCCATCACCCGGTGTACCCGGGCGCCTTAGCAAAATCTCGTCACACAACTTGCGCACCTTGACGGCGTTGCGCGATACGGCGCGCACGCGGCGCGCGAAGTCGGTCAATTCCTCGTGCGCGATGCACACAGCCTCAGCCACCAAGATGGCCGACGGTATCTTGTCGATGGAGTCACGGTATCGGGATACCGGATCGTCCGTCCACCCGATGCCGAGATCAGACATCGCGCACCACCGCCACTTCGATGGGCTCGGGAGGAGCGGGAGGCAAACCCTTGCGCGCGGTGATAGGACCGCGGCGAATCGTGGTCAGTCGATCGGCCGCGATCGTCCCGAGGGTGCCGCCGCCGAGCACGACGCCCAGCGTGTTCCACAACCAAGACCAACTTCCGCCGACGATCGTCTCGTATTGCTCCGGTGTTATCAGCCCACGCGAAAGCAGGTCACTCGCCACTTGGCGTTGCTCGGGCGTAGAACAGCCAGTGAGGAGCAACATTAGGACGAACACAAGACCTAATAGGCCGCACGCGAGAAGAGATAACGCCTCGTCGTCATCGTGTTGCCTCATGGCTTACTCGACTCCAATCTCACCCATGACCGTGATGATGCATGTATTGCTGGCAACCGATGCCAAGCCCGTGAGGAACTGGGCCGACGTGAGCTTCTCGTCGCCTGTCCACTCCAAGCGGCCGTTGGCAGGCAAGACAGCCGCCTTGCCGAAGAATGACTCGGTTCCTGCCGCGCTGCCGGCTGTGGCACCAACAAACAGCGAGATGGTCGGGGTGCCGGAACCCGTGTTCACCACGATGATGTGCCGAATGTTCAGCCACAGCTTGGTGTAGCCACCGAAATTGTTTCCGCCCGTCAATGCGGTCGGGGCAGAACAGATGTTGGCGGCCGACGTGGTCAGTGCGATGGGGCCGGAGTTGAAGCGTGTTGCTTGCATGTTTCCTACTTGTCAGTGTCTGTTGCTGGTGTGAAGGATCCGTCTTTGTAGACGCCTCGGTAGACGAACACCAATCGCACCATCTTGCCGTCGGCATCGCGCCGCGGTGCCAGGTGGTAATGGTGGTAGTCTGGTGTGGTATGCTCCATCGACCCGCTCCATTCCTGGATCTGGCCGTCGAGTGGACCGCGAACGAAGTGGACTGGATGTATCATGCGAATAGGGCGTAGCACCAGATGGGGTTTTCATTTCCACCAGTGAACAGTTGTGAGCCCATTGTGCTCGGCCTCGCCGTAGCGGTCGCGAGCATGCCGCTCCACAGGTCGTCGACGATGCTGCCGGCGCGCAGTTGCATGACGGTCGATGCCTGGTTGCCGAGCAATATCCACAGGTCGTCACCCTCGACGATCCCTGTAGTCGTGATCGACGTGGTCTTGATTCCGGTCGAGTTGACGACGGCGGCCACGTTGGTGTAGCCCCTGTTTGTTAGGGTCGGCGAACCGACCGCCACCACCGTTCCGGTAGCGCACGCGGCCTCGGCCCAGGTGATCGTTACGCCCGCCACCGTCACCGAGTAAATCAGCGTGACCGACGTAATTGCTTTGTGTGCCTTACCAAAAAACAGGGCGCGCGTAGTAGTGGTAGCGACCGTCGTACTGGTCGTGTTATTGGCCGTTCCTGGCCACGCGACCGGCATGCGCCATCCCGCGTAATGCGTGTGGGTCAGGGCCGCGAACGACGCAGCCAACACCGAGTTTGGGCTGAGGTCTGCCGCGCCGGTCCCTATCTCGCGCGATGCCGCAGACCCAACCCTGATAATTCGCTGCGGCTCATCGTACGACTCGCCATCGAGTCCACGGCGACCGTCGATGCCATTGGTGCCATTGGTGCCATTGGTGCCATTCAGTCCGCTGGCTCCCGGTGCCCCGTCAGCACCTGCTGGACCGGTTCTTCCGGGAAGTCCGTCTTCCCCATCCTCTCCGTCCCATCCGCGTCGCCCATCCTGGCCCACGGCGCCGTCAGCACCTGGATTTCCGGTTGCTCCGGTGGCTCCGGTGGCTCCGGTAGGGCCAGGAGATCCATCAATGCCTGCTCTGCCGGGACGTCCGTCTTCCCCATCTTCACCGGCAACTCCAGCCCTACCGTCCAGACCGTTCAGGCCATCAGTTCCTGGAGAACCATCAGATCCGCGCTCCCCAGAACGGCCTGGCGGTCCATTCTCGCCGTCCTCGCCATCTGGTCCGCGTGATCCTCGCAGATCCTGCGCGCTGATTACCGGCACGAAGATCCCGCTCGGCGTCACATCGGTCCCATCCCAGATGAGCGCGTTGCCGATGTTCGCTGGGATCAGACCAGGGTAAGCGGGTGGAACTACGCCAAGCGTCGCCCCGGTCACGATGCGGTAGAAGCGCCGATCGCCAGACACGATCTCGGTCAGCTCGCCTGCCTCGACCATCCGGGCCACGACCCACTCGGCCGCAAACCCGAGTTCGGTCTTGGTCCTGATCCACTCGAGCGACCGACCCTCCTGCCAGCCAGGTCGGTTCTCAGCGGGCAGCACCCGCCGGATCCTGTCGCGCCACGCAAGCTCGTCGGCGTTGGTCGGCTGCGGAAGCGGTACCGCCATCAGAACCCTGACCTCACGAGTGCGTCGTTCGCGATGCGGTGCAGCTCGGCATCGAGCGTCGCCCGGCTCATCTTGTCCTGTCCCTCCCGCACCTTCGCCATGTTGTCGGCGGCGCGCTCCAGGATGCGCAGCTTGTTCTTGTCAGGGCCTTCGATCAGCTTCGACCCGCGCAGTTGCTTCAGTCGATTGATCTGCTCGTAGAAGTCGGTGACGCGCTGGCTCGACTGGTAGGCGTGCGGAACGAGTTGACCGAGGCCGCCGAGCAGACCGGGCTTCAGGCCATCGCCAGCGATCGCCGACGCCATGTCGTCGACCCAACGATTGGTCGAGTTCCACAGTCCGCCCGTGGTGCCGCCGAGGAAGTGGTCGATCTGAGCTGGCGACAGACCGAGAACTTTGCCCACAGCCTTGGCCGCGGCCGAGTTCCACCGGTGCGCTTGTTGCTCCGGGATCTTTCCCTCGGCCATCCAGTCGGGAACGATGGCTCGGCCGGAGTAGAAGTCCTTGTTGGTCGCCCACTCGGCTCCCGGCCTCAGCATGGCCGGAGTCAAGAGCATCGGGTTACCGAACGGTCCCGCGACGTTTCCGATGAACGTCAACGCCGCCTGCATCAGATCGGCCGGGTGAGTCTTGCCGAACCGATCGAGCACCTGGTCCATGATGCCCGACACCATCATGGCGGCTTCGTATGGTTTGGGAAGCTCGATGAAGCTGTCGGTGCCGGGGATGGCGAGGTGCCAGTAGCGGCTGCGGCGCTTCTCGTCGAGTGCGGCCCACTGGTCATCCTTCTTCTGGAGCTTCATCAGGAGCCACGCCGCGATCGACATGGAGCCGAAGTTGACGATGGCGTGGGTCCAGAGGCGCGTTTGCCGCTCCTCGCCATCATGCCCAAGCGCCGTGCTCCAGAACTTGCGCTGACCAACAAGGTGGGCTCCGAGATACGGAACGTACTGACCCCACGCGCGCGCTACGACACCGCCCGACGTGTAGTCCATCAGGTCTTTTCCGGCGAACGTTGCGTCGTCGATCGCGTCCTGCTCGGACCACCCTTCCTTGAGGCGCTTCTCGTAGGTCGACTTGAACTCGCGGAAGCGGAGCACGCCCTCCGACTTCGAAAGGAACTCGACGTAGGACTTGAGCCCTTGGCGAATCTTGCCGACTGCCGTCTTGGTCTCGGCAAACAAGTCGGCTTGCTTCCACCCTGACAGGCTCAGTTCGCTGCGTATCAGCGTCGGGATGAGCCCGGCCCGTGACTTGAACTTCTCCCACAGCGGGTCCTTCTGGATCGCGTTGATCGTGTGAATGAAGGTCGCGAGCCCTTCGAATGGCCCCAGCGCCTTGAACCACTTGGGAAGTGACTCGGTGGGAGTCTGATAGAGCGGGTAGTTCCAGGCGTCGCGGATGATGTTGCGCACCGCGAACAGTTCCTTGACCTCCGTGATACCGAACCTCTGGAGACCGGCCGCGGCACGCGCCAGGTTCTGCACCGATACCTTCAGCTTGCTCGACGCTTCGAGCCCCATCGCGGCGCGTCCGACGTTGCCGACGCCACTTCCCACGATGTAGTCGTAGACCTCGGGCTGAACCTCGATCCACATGAGCTTGTTGTTCTTCGCCCGCAGCCTGGCCGCTCCCTCGGGGTTGTGTGTTTCGACGTCCGCGATGAATGCCTCGCTCCAATGCGGCGTGTGGGCAATCCATGGGCGGCGACTGTCGGGGCTCTTGGCCTGCATCCACCATTCGAGAGCTTCGGTGCCGGGCGTGCTTTCCGCGATCTCCAGCAGCTTGAGCGCATCCTCGGGGCTCCCAGCCTTGGTTTTGACCTTGGCCGCTTCCTCCAGAAGCTGGCGCATCTTGTGCTCGTGCGGGATGCGGCTGATCGGCACCTCGAATGCGAGGCGCCCTGCTCCTTCCTGCGCGATCTTGGCCGCCAACACGTTGCGCACCGCCGCGTGGTGGCTCGCGCTGATGACACGCACGGCCCACCTCTGCATCGCCTCGCGTGGGTCCAGCACTTCGCGCACACCGCCCGTGACCTGGCGGCGGATCGGCATACCCGGAACGTCTTGGCCGGCGGCCGTCGCGGACGGCGCGTCCTCGAAGAACTGCCGGTAGAACGGGTTGTAGTAGCGACTCGCGTCCTTGATCTTCTTGCCAGTCGCTTCGTCGAAGAGTCCGCGTTCGACCGTGTAGTCGACGACGCGGTTGAACCAGTCGTTGAACCGCCGCGCGATCTGGACGCGCGACATAGGGCCGTCGGGCGTCTGGTAGACCTTGTGCGGCTCCAGCGCTCGGATGCGGGCAGACAGTTCCTCGCGCGAGCCCGATGTCGCGAGGCCCTTGCCCATCATCTCGGCTTCGCGCAACGCAACCATCAGGGCGCCCATCTCCTTGCGGTCGCCGTCCGGCACATGCTTCCAGATGTCGACCGCTGCCTCGCCGGTGCGATTGCCGAGCGCGTCGTGCGTGCCGAACATCAGCATGCGCTCGGCCTCGCCCTTGCCAGCCATCGCGAGCAGCCGCGCCGTCTTCCACACGGCCTCGGACGGCTTGACGTCGACGTCACCCTTGCCCAGCGCCGCCTCGGCGCGCCGCAGCGATCCGCCCGCGTTGAAGAACTGGTGCTCGATCCCATGGATGAGCTTCGTGAGCTTGGATCCCTCCACCATCCGCTGCTCGGGGCTGACCTGGTCGTCGTGCGACACGATCTGGCCCAGCGCCCTGGCCTTGGCGCCCTGGTACTGCCAGCGGTGCATCACGGACTTCAGGTAGTCGACCTGGTCGGCGAGATTCGGCTGGGACCGCAGCCACTCCTGCGCCCACCGGTGGAACTTCGGCGCCTCGGTCGCAAGCCGGGCCTCGTCGCCCAGGATGTGCCGCGCCCAGTACTCAGCCCAAACCTCGGCGGCGCGGGTCCGCGCGGCGATTGCGCACGAAGTCAACGCTCGGTCGGCGACAACTATCGTCGGGCCGCCACAGCGTGACGTCGTCCACGTCGGTGAAGCGGTTGCCGTTTAACTATTGGTGGACGACTGTCGAGCTACGGCATCGATGATCGAGCTAGCCGTCGCACCG